>Ga0315273_10011565_pt1 | contig 11299 bp, 9 predicted proteins | sample YL17G02_0_MG_FD_205753 | JGI IMG/M metagenome (GOLD analysis project Ga0315273, IMG submission 205753) | Sediment microbial communities from Yellowstone Lake, YNP, Wyoming, USA - YL17G02_0 | ecosystem: Environmental > Aquatic > Freshwater > Lake > Sediment | place: USA: Wyoming | collected...
TCCGTGTCGCCAAGCGCGGCGATGCGCAGGAAATCGGCGAAGATCGGCAAACGCCGCACGAGCCCCTCGGCGGCGATTTCCTCCTTGAGGTAGTCGGCGACGTACGAGCGAACGAGCGGTCGAGGATCGTCCGCCAGGTAGTGCCTCGGGAGCAGGCCGTGATTCAGCGCGCGATGCAACTCGAAGCGCTCGCCGAGCTCGGCCGAGACGAGGCCGAACAGCTCGTAGCGGATCGCCCTTCCGCCGAGGAGGTTCGCGTGGCCGCGCCGTACCTTGCGAGCGCTCGAGCCGCAGAGTCCGAAGGCGACCCCACGGTTTTCGATCAGCCAGTGGACCTCATCGAGCAGGGCCGGCACCTTCTGGATCTCGTCGATGACGACGAAACTCTGCGGCGCGGCGTCGAGTTCCTGGCGCAGCAGATGCGGCTGGCTGGCGTAGCGCGAGAACGTGTCGGTCTCCAGGAGATCAACGCGTCGGGCCTCGGGGTAGGTCGAGCGGAGCAGGGAGGTCTTGCCCGTCTGGCGTGGGCCCCACAGAAAGAACGATTCGCGCGGAGCGGACGGAAGGGTGAGGCGGCGTCTAAACACGAAGTTTAAAATAGCATGCGATTTCAAAGTGGAACATAATTACAAGTCAAATTGTTGCATATAAGCGACTTGCGACGAAGCGCCAGGCCCGCTGTCGTTCGCCAGAACCGCATCCGCCTATTCTGATGGGGCAAGAACCCTCCGTGAGGACCGCAGTTGGTGGAGGCGGCGGGAATCGAACCCGCGTCCGAAAAGGTTCGTACGAGAGCTTCTACACGCTTAGCCGACTCGGTTTTTTATCTCACCGGCCCCCCGCTGAGCGGCAAATGGAGGGTCGGCCAGCCCGTGAATTTCGCTGACCGGCTACAGGCGTCGCCGGAGAGCTATCCCCAATTGTCGTCGCCTCGTTAAGTCGCCTGGGGAGGGCCACCTAGGAGACGTCACAGCTTAAGCTGCGAAGGCCAGCGAGTTTTCGTTGGCTGTGTTTAAATCCGCCTGGTTTATCGAGGTAGCGGACCTCGGCGTGCTACTCGCGCCTCTGCCTTTCCGTCGAAACCAAGTTCGCCCCCATAGCGATTGGCGAGTCCATTGTTGGCATCGGCGGCCTGGGGCGTCAAGCGCGCGGGAGAATTGTAAGAAAAAGGGGACTGTCCCCTTTTCCTAAATGAGGGACGCCGCGAGGCCGTGGATCAGGGCGAGGACGCGGCTCGGCGCGATGCCGAGATAGAAAATCGCGGCAGCGGCGATCGTGAGCACGAGTGCTAACGACGGCGGCAGCGGCGATAGGGTCGCGGCGTCTTTCTCGGACTGCTTGAACCACATCGTCATGATGACCGAGAGGTAGTAGTACGCCGCGATCACCGCGTTCAACGAGCCGACGATCGCGAGCATCCACTGTTTCGATTGCACCGCGGCCTGGAAGATCAGGTACTTCCCGAGGAATCCCCCGGTGGGTGGGATCCCGGCCATCGACAGCAGGAACACGGTCATCGTCGCCGCGAGAAACGGCCGGCGCACTCCCAAGCCCGCCCACGAGGAGATGAAGTCGTAGCCGGACTCGGCGGCGAGATCACCTCCGCCAACGGCGGCCGCAACACCGAAGGCGCCGACAGTCATGAACGCGTAGGTCGTGAGGTAAAAGAGGATCGCCTTGATGCCGAGCTCGGGAAGGCAGACGAGGGCGATCAGGAGGTAGCCGGCGTGCGCGATCGACGAGAACGCCAGCAGCCGTTTGATGTTGGTCTGGGCCAACGCGACGAGGTTCGCGATCGTCATCGTGGCGACCGCGAGCCAGGTCACGATCGGAATCCACACGGCCGAGTGGTCACCAAACGCTCCGGCGAGCACGCGGATCAGGGCGGCAAATGCCACCGTCTTGGTCGCGGCCGCCATGAACGCGGTGACGTTCGTCGGCGCGCCGGTGTACACGTCGGGCACCCACTGGTGGAACGGCACGATCGCGATCTTGAAGCCCAAGCCCACGATCACGAGCCCGAGGCCCATCGTCAGCATCGCGGAGGGCCGTATCGAGGCGGCCTGGGCGATCTCGGCCAGCTCGAGCGAGCCCGTGCCACCGTAGAGGAGAGCCAGGCCGTAGACGAGAAACCCGGACGAGAAGGCGCCGAGCAGGAAGTACTTGAGCGCCGCCTCGATCGACCGCACGCGGCCCCGGGTGAGACCGCACAAGACGTAAAGCGTCACGGAGAAGATCTCGAGCCCGATGAGCAGGAGCATCAGGTTCGTCGTCTCGAGCATCAGCACCATGCCGGCCAGGGCGAACAGCATCAGCGCGTAGAACTCACCCTGTTCGGAACCTTCGCGCTCGAGGAAGCGGGCGGAAAACAACAGCGTCAGGAAGCCAACGACAAGCACCAGCACGCTGAGGTAGATGCCGAAGCGATCGACCCGGACCATGCCGTAGGCGGTCGTCGCGGCCACCAGTCCAACCCCCCGCCACTGCCGCACCGTGGCCCAGCCCGCAAAGAAAACGCCCAGGAGCGACACGCTCCACGGAGACACCAGCGCGGCGAAACCCCGGCCCGTCTCGCGGTAAAACGGCGTCATCAGCAGGACGAGGAGGCCCCACGCCGCGAGGATCGCGACGGGGAGGACGAGGGGGAGCAGGAGTTCCGACATCGTCACACCGTCGCGAGGTAGACGAGGATCGCGACGACCCCCATCAAAAAGACCAGGGCGTAGTTCCTCACGTACCCGGTCTGGAACAGTTTCAGGAGCTGGCCGGTGATGTCGGCGACGATCCCGGTCGCGTTGACCAGGCCGTCGATCACGAACCGATCGAACCCGGCGAAGAACCGAGAGGTCGCGTAGAACGGCTTGAGGATCGTCGCCTCGTAGAACTCGTCCACCCAGTAGAGGTTCCGCCACATGACGTAGATGGGGCGGAAGCGCTGCGCGATCGAGGCCGCCATGCCCTCCCGCTTGCGGTAGATCACGAAGGCGACGCCGATTCCCGCCAGGGCGATGGCCAGCGCCAGGCCCATCAGCGCGAACTCGAGGCTCGCCCCGTGCTCGGCTCCGAAGCCTGGGGCCCCGTGCGCCGACGCGACCGCGGGGGCCAACCAGTGGTGGAAGACGTTGACGTCGCGGCCGAGGAAGGTCTTTCCGAGGACCGCCGGGATGCCGATCCAACCGCCGACGACGGAGAGCGCCGCCAGGATCATGAGCGGCACCGTCATCGCCTTGGGGGATTCGTGCGCATGGTCGAACGTGTGGTGCTCGCCGCGATACTTGCCGTAGAAGACCAGGAAGGTCAGGCGGAACATGTAGAACGCGGTGAGCCCGGCCGAAAGCGCGAGCACGCCCCAAACGATCTTGTTCCCGGACGACCAGGCACCCCAGAGGATCTCGTCTTTCGAAAAGAACCCGGCGAGCGGGAAGATCCCCGCGATCGCGAGCGTCGCCGTGATGAACGTCGCGAAGGTGACCGGCAGCTTCGACCTGAGACCGCCCATCTTCGTGATGTCCTGCTCGCCGTGCTGGCCGTGGATGACGCTGCCGGCGCCCAGGAACAGCAGAGCCTTGAAGAACGCGTGCGTCATCAGATGGAAGATCGCCGCGGTCCATGCGCCGACCCCAGCAGCCGCGAACATGTAGCCGAGCTGGCTGACCGTCGAGTACGCCAGGACCTTCTTGATGTCGGTCGCCGTGATCCCCATCGTCGCGGCGAAAATGGCGGTAAGCGCGCCGACGACGGCGATCACGGCCATCGCCTCGGGCGCGTGCGCATAGAGCGTCGACATCCGCACGACCATGTAAACGCCGGCCGTGACCATCGTGGCGGCGTGGATCAGCGCGGACACCGGCGTGGGGCCCGCCATCGCGTCGGGAAGCCAGACGTACAGGGGGATCTGCGCCGACTTGCCGCACGCGCCGATGAACAAGAGAATCCCGACCGCGACGAGAAGCGCGTGGTGCCCGTCTCCGCCGCCGTTGATCGCCGCGGCCACGCCACGGTAGTCGAGCGTGCCGAAGGTCGTGATCAGGTAGAGCATGCCGATCACGAACGCGAAATCGCCGATGCGGTTGACGAGAAACGCCTTGCGCCCCGCGTCCGCGCAGGAGAGCCCGGTGCGGGCGTCGAACGGCCTGTCGTAGAAAAAGCCGATCAAGAGGTAGGAGCAGAGTCCCACCCCCTCCCACCCCACGAAGGTGACAAGGAGGTTGGAGCCCAAAACCAGCGTGAGCATCATCGCCATGAACAGGTTCATGTAGACGAAAAAGCGCGCGAACCCGTCTTCGTGCTCCATGTAGCCGACGCTGTAGACGTGGATCAGGAAACCGACCCCCGTGACGACGAGGATCATGATCGAGGAAAGCGGATCGAGCGCGAACCCCCAGGGGATCGCGGTCATCGTGCCGGAATCGCCGATCGGCCCCATCGGGATCCAGGTGCCAAGGCTCGTCTCGAAGTAGCGGGCGTCTTCGGGAAGCCGCGACAGCTCGAGGACCGCGCCGGCCGAGACGAGCAGCGCGGCGAGAACGACCCCGCAGCCGATCAGGCCGACCGCCCGCCGGCTGAGGCGCTTTCCGAATAGTCCGTTGATCGCGACGCCTGCTAGAGGCAGGATCGGGATCAGCCAGATCAGCTTCAGCATCGCGTCATCACCACTTCAAGAGGTTGATCTCGTCCACGTCGGTCGTGCCCCGCAGACGGAACAGCGCGATGACGATGGCGAGGCCGGCCGCCGCTTCGGCCGCGGCGAGCGTCATGACGAAAAACACGAAGATCTGCGCCTCGGGCCCGCCGTTGATGCGCGCAAAGGTGATGAACGCCAGGTTGCCGGCGTTCAACATCAACTCGACGCACATGAGGATCGAGATCGCGCCGCGGCGGGTCAGCACGCCAACGACACCCAGCGAGAGCAGCACCGCGGACAGGACGAGAACCAGGCGCGGGTCGATCACGACACCTTCCTCTTCGCCAGGAGCACCGCCCCGATCATCGCGACGATGAGCAGGAGCGAAATCGCCTCGAACGGGTAGTAGAAACGCGTGAAGAGCTCTTTGCCGAGCGACGCCGCCGTGCCGAAGCCTTCGGTCTTTTCCGGGAACGACGACGGCGCCGACAGCCAGACGGCGCGGCCGATGACGATCGCGAACAAAAGCGTCGTCACCGGCGCCAGGATGCGCTGGAACGTCCCCACGGGGTGGGCCCTGGCCTCTTCACGAAGGTTGAGCAGCATGATCACGAACAGGATCAACACCATGATCGCGCCGGCGTACACGATCACCTGCAGCAGGCCGATGAACTGGGCGTCGAGCACCATGTAGAGCCCTGCGATCGCGACCAGGTTGAACGCGAGCGCGACGGCCGAGGTGACCGGGTTGCGGTTCGTGATGACCACGAGCGCCGAAGCGATCAGAAGCAGCGCGAGCACGAAAAAGGCGATCAGCTCCATCGGCGCCTCAGTGCCCCACCACGCCGTAGACCACGAGGATCGCGGTGACGGCGAGGTTCGCGAGCGACAGCGGCAGCAGGCCCTTCCAGCCCAGGTTCATCAGCTGGTCGTAGCGGAAGCGCGGGAGCGTCCAGCGCACCCAGACGAACAGGAACTGGAAGAAGGCCATCTTGACGACGAACGCGAGGATCTGCGCGCCCCACAGCAGCCAGCCCGGCTCGGGGAGCCAACGTGCCGGCAGCCCCAGCTGCCAGCCGCCGAGAAACAGCGTGATCCCCAGGGCGGACGAGGTCATCATGTTGATGTACTCGGCCATGAAAAACGCGGCGAACCGCATCCCCGAGTACTCGGTGTGGTAGCCCGCGACGAGCTCGCCTTCGGCCTCGGGGAGATCGAACGGGTTGCGGTTCGTCTCCGCGTAGCCGGCCACCGTGAAGAGGATGAATCCCAGAAGCTGGAACCCGCCGCCGAAGATGTTCCAGTGGAGGAAGCTCCCCGCCTGCTGTACTACGATCTGCGTCGGACGCAAGGTCCCTGAGACGAGGACGACCGACACCACGGACAGCGCCATCGGCAGCTCGTACGAGATCATCTGCGCGGACGAGCGCAATCCGCCGATCAGAGAGAACTTGCTGTTCGACGACCAGCCGGCCAGGACCAGCGCGTAGACCCCCAGGCCCGTCGACGCGAACGCCCACAAGAGCCCGCCGTCGAGGTCCAGGATCACGAGGCCGATCTGTTTTCCGAGGATCGTCACCGTCGGACCGAACGGGATGACCGCGAAGGCGCACAGCGCGGGGATGACCGCCAAGGCCGGCGCCAGGACGTAGAACAGCTTGTGCGCCTCGGCCGGGATGATGTCTTCTTTCTGGAGGAACTTGACGCCGTCGGCGATCGGCTGGAACAGCCCGAAGGGGCCGACGCGGTTGGGGCCCAAACGGTACTGGATGACCGCGGAGAGCCGCCGCTCGACCCAGGTCATGATCGATACGCACAGCATCAGTAGGCTGAAGACGATCACGATCTTGAGAAAGTTGATGATGATGTCCACCATCGACATGCCTCAAACGCCCGCAGCGGCGGGTGCCGCCACGCCGAGAAGTCCCATCGACTCGGCCGTCACGCCCGCGAATTCCTTGACACCCGCCGAGAGCGCGCGCAGCACGTCGCTTGCTTCCACCCACTCCGGGAGCGGAGCGCCGGCAGAGGCGGCGACGTCGGCCGCGATGCGCCAGCCGGGCCGGGCCTCGCCCAACGGAAGATGGCAGCGGCGCACCCGTTGCGCCCGCCCTTCGAAGTTGACGTAGGTCCCGTCGGCTTCCGACCACGACGCGGACGGAATCGCGACCGCGGCGTCCGCGGCGGCCCCCGACGCGAAAGGCCCGGCGACAATCACCTCGACCTTCCCCTTCGCCGCGACGGGGAGCGCGAGCGTGTCCGCCGGATCGAGGGTGTCGCCCAGGACGAGAAGCGTCGTCACCGAACCCTTTGCGACAGCAGCCAGGACCGCGTCCTCGCCGGAAGACGCGCCGAAGATCCACGCCGCGCCCCGCGCGTTCGCCCCTTTGTCGGCCCGGACGAGTAGCGCGTCGTTGTCGCCCGATACGAGCGACCGCGCGCCGAAAACCGCCGAGCCCAAGCGGAGGACGACTTCGCGCCAGGCGTAGAGGTCTTCGCAGAGCGTGCGCGGCGAGGCGATGACGCCGAGCTTTCCCGCTCGGGCGGCATTCGCGAGCTTGGCGGCCGCCGCCGCGACCGCGGCGTCGTAGGAAGCGTTTTCACCGCCGATGCGTGCCGCTTGGAGCCGCACGGCCCCCTGTTCTTTCGCGTACGACATGCGCCCGTCGTCGCAGATCCAGTGCGCGTTGACCTCTTCGTTGACGCGCGGGACGATCCGCTTCACACGATCGTCGAGCTGCCCCCGCGTCGTCATCATCGTTTGCTGTTGCCCCACCGAGACGACGACGTTGCACCCACGCGCGCAACCGGCGCAGATCGTGGGCGTGTTTCTCAGGTACCAGACCCGCGTCTTGAAGCGGAACTCTTTGAGCGTGAGCGCGCCGACGGGGCAGAGATCGACGACGTTCCCCGAATAGGCGTTGTCGAGGCGTTTCCCGGGGAAGATCCCGATCTGGCTGCGCTCGCCGCGCTGGAAGAACGCGAGCTCGCCCGTCTTGGTGATCTCATCGCAAAAACGAATGCAGCGGCTGCACTGGATGCAGCGCTCTTGGTCGAGCATGACGTGGGGACCGATGTCGACGGCCTTCGACAGCGCGAGCTTTGATTCGGTGTACCGGCTGATTCCGGTGCCGTGCTCGACCGCATACTCTTGCAGGCGGCACTCCCCCGCTTGATCGCAGATCGGGCAATCGAGCGGGTGGTTGACGAGGAAGAATTCCATCATCGCGGACCGCGCCTGTTTGACCTTGGCGCTTTGCGTGTGAACGACCATCCCCTCGGCCACCGGCGTGTAGCAGCCGATGACGAGCTTCGGCGCTTTCTCGACCTCGACCAGACACATGCGGCAGTTGCCCGCCATCGACAGACCCTTGTGGTAGCAGTAGTGGGGGATCTCGCGGCCGCGTGCCTGGGCCGCCTGGAGGATGGTCGTCCCTGCCGAGACGTCGATCTCTTCACCGTCGATGACGAGCTTCGGCATCAGCGGACTCCCTGGAGCAGAAGGGTGCCGGTGAGGCAGCTGCGGTGGTCGATGTGGTGCTGGAACTCGTCGCGGAACTTCGTGACGAACGAGATCGCCGGCATCGCCGCCGCGTCGCCCAGCGCGCAGATCGTGTTTCCGATGATGTTGTTCGAAACGGACAGCAGGAGATCGAGGTCTTGCTGCATGCCGTTACCCGCTTCGATGCGATTCAAAACGCGCTCGAGCCAGCCGCAGCCTTCGCGGCACGGCGTGCACTGCCCGCACGATTCGTGATGGTAAAAGTGCGCGATGCGCGCCATCGCGGCCACCATGCAGGTCGACGAATCCATCACCATGACGCCCGCCGAACCGAGCATCGTCCCTTTGGCGGCGAGCGCGTCGAAATCGAGATCGACGTCGCAGTCTTCCGCCCGGAGCACGGGCACGGACGAACCACCGGGGATCACGGCCTTGAGCGGCCGGTCGCCGTGCAACATGCCGCCGCCTAACTCGTAGATCAGCTCTTTCATCGGAAGGCCTAAAGGCGCCTCGTAGACGCCGGGGCGCTTCACGTGCCCGGAGAGGCAGTAGAGCTTGGGGCCGGTGTTTTTCGGAGCCTTGCCGACCGTGAGATACCAATCGGCGCCGCGCTCGATGATGAACGGCACGTTGGCGACGGTTTCGACATTGTTGATCGTCGTCGGGCATCCCCAGACGCCGGAGACGGCAGGGAACGGCGGCTTCAATCGCGGGTAGCCGCGGTTCCCCTCGAGAGACGACATCAGCGCCGTTTCCTCGCCGCAGATGTAGGCGCCCGCGCCGCGATGCACGACGAGGTCGCAACTCCAGCCGCTGCCCAAGATGTTCGCGCCCGCGTAGTTTCTGGCGTACGCCTCGGCGACGGCGCGCTCTAGGACCTTGGCCTCGTGCACGAACTCGCCGCGGATGTAGATGTAGACCGCCTTCGCGCGGATCGCGTAGGCGCCCAGCAGCGAGCCCTCGAGGACGAGGTGGGGGTCTTTTTCCATGAGGAGCCGGTCCTTGAAGGTCCCCGGCTCCGACTCGTCGGCGTTGATCAAGAAGTAGTGAGGCCGTTTGGGATCGACTTCTTTCGGCATGAACGACCACTTGAGACCACAGGGGAATCCCGCGCCGCCCCGCCCGCGTAGCCCGGATTTCTTGACCTCGTCGGTGACCGCGTCCGGCGTCATGGACGAAACGGCCTTGCGCAAGGCCTGGTATCCGCCCAAGGCCTCATACCCTGAGAGGGTCAACGCTTCGGGCTTGTCGACGTTTCTCGTGAGGATGCGTTCCATCGTGCCCCGCCTAATCCAGGCTCGCCAGAAGGCGGTCGACCGACTCGATCGTCAGGTTTTCGTAGTAGGTGTCGTTCAACTGGAACATCGGCGCCGTGCCGCACGAGCCCAGGCACTCGACGCGGACGAGCGAGAACTTACCGTCGGGGGTCGTCTCGCCCTCTTTGATACCCAGCTTGTGTTCGAGGTGCCGCATGAGCTCGTCGGAGCCGCGCAGCATGCACGACAGCGTCGTGCAGAGCTGGATGTGATGCCTCCCCAACGGTTTCTGCTTGTACATCGAATAGAACGTGACGCAGCCGTGGACGTGGCTCGGCGCCACGCCGAGGCGCGAGGCAACCCACTGCTCGGCTTCGAGGTCGATGGCGCCTTTGGCCTTTTGAACTTCCCACAGCACGGGCAGCAACGCCGCTTTGGGCTGCGGATATCTTGCGACGATCGCGTCGACCTCGTGTTCGAACTCAGAACCGAACATCAACGACTCCGGGAGAGGGACCATCGGAATAGGGGACAGTCCCCTATTCCGATGTTCCCTCTCATCGATCGACCTCGCCCATGACCGGGTCGATGCTGCCGATGCAGGCGACGACGTCGGCCACGAGTTCGCCCTCGACCTGATGCTTCAGGCTCGCGAGGTTGTTGAAGGCGGAGGAGCGGATACGGCACCGATACGGCGACTTCCCGCCCTCGGACACGATGTAGAAGCCCAGCTCCCCTTTCGGCACCTCGGTGGCAACGTAGATCTCGCCGGCCGGGCACGAGAATCCTTCGGTGACGATCATGAACTGGTGAATCAGCTCTTCCATGCTCGTCAGGACCTTCGATTTCGCCGGAAGGAAGATCTTCGGATCGTGGACGTTGACGGGGCCCTCGGGGATCGCCTTCAGCGCCTGGTCGAGGATCGAAACCGACTGGCGCATCTCTTCGATGCGCACGAGGTAGCGGTCGTAGACGTCCCCTTCGGTGCCGACGGGAATCTCGAAGTCGTAGTTCTGATAGCCGCTGTAAGGCTTCGCCTTGCGAACGTCGTAGCCGACACCTGAGGCGCGCAGGACCGGGCCGGTCACTCCGAAGGAGAGCGCCTCCTTGGCGGTCAAACGGCCGACCCCCTGCGTGCGCTTCAACCAGATCGTGTTCTTCGTGAGCAGCGCCTCGTAGTCGTCGATGCGATTGGGCATCGCGTCGACGAAAGCGCGCAGGCGCAACAGCCAGTCCGCGGTCGCGTCGTGCGCCATGCCGCCCACGCGGGTGTACGAGGTTGTCAAGCGCGCGCCGGTCAAGTCCTCGATGAGGTCGTAATGCCACTCGCGGTCCTTGAATGTGTGGAAGAACATCGTGGCCGCGCCGAGGTCGAGAGCCGACGTGCCGAGCCACACGAGGTGCGAGCCGACCCGCCCGAGCTCGCAGCAGATCACGCGGAGGACCTGGCAACGCGCCGGGACCTCGATCCCCAAGAGCCCTTCCACCGCCAGAGCGAAGCCGACGTTCGCCGACAACGGGCTCAGGTAGTCCATCCGGTCTGTGTAGGGGATGAACTGCAGGTAGGTGCGGTCCTCGGCGATCTTTTCCATGCCGCGGTGGAGATAGCCCAAGTCCGGCCGGCAGGACACGACGGTCTCGCCGTCCAATTCGAGGACGACGCGCAACACGCCGTGGGTCGCCGGGTGCGACGGACCCATGTTGATCGTCAGCGTGTCGGGGCGCTCGGTTGCGATCTCGATCGTAGCCTCCTAAACACTCGCGACGGAAAAGGGGACACTCCCCCTTTTCCCTTTCTCAGCCTAGCCACGGTACAACGGGAACTCCTTGCGGAGCGGATGGTCGGTGTAATCTTCCGGCATCAGAATCCGGCGCAGGTCCGGGTGGCCTTCGAACACGATTCCGAACATGTCGAAC
>Ga0315273_10011567_pt1 | contig 11297 bp, 11 predicted proteins | sample YL17G02_0_MG_FD_205753 | JGI IMG/M metagenome (GOLD analysis project Ga0315273, IMG submission 205753) | Sediment microbial communities from Yellowstone Lake, YNP, Wyoming, USA - YL17G02_0 | ecosystem: Environmental > Aquatic > Freshwater > Lake > Sediment | place: USA: Wyoming | collected...
GGTCGTGCTTTGCAGGTCCGGCGCCAGGATGTCGCGCCCGGGCGTATCGCCCGGCGCGGTGCGCCTCGGCATCGAACTCTGCACGGTGTACTGGCATTACCTGCTCGTGGTCTGGCTGGTCCTGTTCGGCCTGCTCCTGATCACCTGACCTGAGGGGAACTGACGCCTATGGCTGTCGATGGCATGACGGGTTCCATGGAGCCGGCCTCCGTGACGGCGGGCGTGGGCAGCGTGGTGGCGGACTTCTCCGCCGACAAGCAGGCCTTCGCCGTGCCGTGGGGCAAGGCGATGATGTGGATCTTCCTGCTGAGCGACACGTTCATCTTCTCGTGTTTCCTGGTCTCGTACATGCACGTGCGCATGTCGACGACCGTGCCCTGGCCGAACCCGAGCGAGGTGTTCTCGCTCAACATCGGCGGCACGAACGTTCCGCTGATCCTGATCGCGATCATGACCTTCATCCTGATCAGCAGCAGCGGAACCATGGCCATGGCGGTGAATTACGGCTATCGCCGCAACCGCGGCCGGACGGCCGCGCTGATGCTGATCACCGCGGGCTTCGGCGCCACGTTCGTCGGGATGCAGGCGTTCGAGTGGACGAAGCTGATCATGGAGGACGGGATCCGGCCCTGGGCCAACCCGCTCGGCGCCGCCCAGTTCGGCTCCGCGTTCTTCATGATCACCGGGTTCCACGGCCTGCACGTGTCGGCCGGCGTGGCCTACCTGACCATCGTGGCCCTCAAGGTCTGGCGCGGCGACTACGAGCGCTCGGGAAATTACGAGATCGTCGAGATCGCCGGTCTTTACTGGCACTTCGTCGACCTGGTCTGGGTATTCATCTTCGCTTTTTTCTATCTCTGGTAGGGGGGCGCCATGTCAGCGCAGGAAGGGACCCAACATCCGATCAGCACCTATCTCTGGATCTGGTTGCTGCTGTTCGTGCTGAGCACGTTCTCCTACCTGGTCGACTATTTCCACCTCCAGGGACTGTTGCGCTGGACCCTGATCATCGTGTTCATGCTGCTGAAGGCCGGGTTCATCGTCGCCATCTTCATGCACATGAAGTGGGAGCGGCTTGCCCTCAAGCTGGCGATCCTGGTGCCGCCGCTGTGCCTGCTGGTCTTCATCGCCCTGATGGCGATCGAGGGCAACCACACGTTCCTCACGCGTTCCGTCGCGTTCACGCCCTGACGCGCCCCGGAGGGGCGACAGCGGCGACGCCCGGACGGGCACGCGCATTCTGCGCATCGGACCCGGGCGCTGTATTCTTCGGACCACCGCGCGCCCGATGGCGCGCCCAGGTCCGTTCTGCACTTGAGGCCGCCCATGGTACGCACACCCATCTCGACCGCCGATGCTCCCCAGGCCATCGGCACCTACTCGCAGGCCGTCCGGGCCGGCAGCACCGTCTATCTCTCGGGCCAGATCCCGCTCGACCCGAAGACGGGCGAACTCGTGGCGGGTGACATGGAGGCCCAGGTTCGTCGCGTGTTCGACAACCTTCTCGCCGTCGCGATCGCCTCGGGCGGCGACCTCTCGCACGTGGTGAAGCTGAACGTCTTCCTGACCGACCTCGCCCACTTCGCGCTGGTCAACCGGGTGATGGCGGAGTACTTCCAGCAGCCGTACCCGGCGCGGGCTGCGGTCGGCGTCGCCGCGCTGCCGCGCGGCGCGGCCGTCGAGATGGACGCCATCCTGGCGCTTTGACGCGACCGCATGTCTAGCGCCACGGCGCCGCAGCCGACGCTGGACCAACGGCCCGTCACCAGCCTGCGCGGCGTGGGGCCCGCGCTGGCCACGACGCTCGCGAGGCTCGGGCTCCTCACGGTCCAGGACCTGGTCTTCCACCTTCCGCTGCGCTACGAGGACCGCACCCGCGTGGTCCCGATCGGCACGCTGCGGCACGGCGACCGGGTGGTCATCGAAGGCGAGGTGCAACTTGCCGAAGTCGTGTTCCGGGGCAGGCGCGCGCTGCTCTGCCGCCTCGCGGACGGGTCGGGGTTCGTCACGCTGCGCTTCTTCCACTTCTCCGCCTCCCAGCAGGCGGCGCTCACGCGCGGCACGCGGCTGCGCTGCTTCGGCGAGGCGCGCCCGGGTCCCGGTGGCCTCGAGATCGTTCACCCCGAGTATCGCAGGCTGATTCCCGGCTCGACGCCACCCGCCGACGAGAGCCTCACGCCCGTCTACCCGACGACGGAGGGCGTGCAGCAGGGCCGCATGCGAGCACTCACCGGCCTCGCGCTCGCGGAGCTGGCCGACGGCGGCCTGCGCGACTGGATCGCGCCGGACGTGCTGGCCGCCGCACACATGCCCTCGCTCGAAGCGGCGCTCCGCTACGTGCACCGCCCGCCGCCGACGGCGGATCTCGAGGCCCTGAACGCCGGCCGCCACCCCGCGCAGCGACGGCTCGCCTTCGAGGAACTGCTCGCCCACCAGATCAGCCTGCGCCTGCTGCGCGAGGCCGCCGACCAGGACGATGCGTGGCCGCTGCCCGCGTGCTCCGACCTCGTTGGCCGCTGCCTCGCGGCGCTCACCTTCGAGTTGACCGGCGCGCAACGCCGCGCGTGGGGCGAGATCGCCACCGACCTCGAGCGCGAACGGCCGATGATGCGGCTGGTGCAGGGCGACGTGGGCTCCGGCAAGACCGTGGTCGCAGCGCTCGCGGCGCTGCGTGCCGTCGAGAACGGCGCGCAGGCTGCCGTAATGGCGCCGACCGAGCTGCTGGCGGAGCAGCACGCCCGAAATTTCCACGGCTGGCTGGAACCGCTGGGCGTCCGGGTCGGCCTGCTCACGGGTCGTCACACGGGCCGGGCCCGCAGGGCGCTCGAGCAGGATCTCGCGAGCGGCGCGATCCAGGTCGCGGTCGGCACGCACGCTCTGTTCCAGGAAGGCGTGAGCTTCGCGCGGCTCGGGCTCGTCATCGTCGACGAGCAGCATCGCTTCGGCGTGCACCAGCGCGTGCGCCTGCGCGAAAAGGGCCTCGCCGAAGGGCGCTATCCGCACCAGCTCGTCATGACCGCGACGCCGATACCGCGCACGCTCGCGATGACGGCCTACGCGGACCTCGACGTGTCCGTCATCGACGAGCTGCCGCCGGGCCGCACGCCGATCCGGACCGTCGTCCTGCCCGAGACCAGACGCGACGAGATCGTGCAACGCATCGAGGCAGCCTGCCGCTCCGGCCGGCAGGCCTACTGGGTGTGCCCGCTGATCGACGAGTCGGACACCGTGCGGCAGCAGGCAGCGGAGGAGACTGCGGAGGTGCTCGCATCGGCGCTGCCCGGGGTGCGCATCGGCCTCGTGCACGGGCGCATGCCAGGCCGCCGCAAGGACGAGGTCATGACCGCTTTCAAGCAGGGCCGCCTCGACCTGCTGGTCGCGACGACCGTGATCGAGGTCGGCGTGGACGTGCCGAACGCCAGCCTGATGGTGGTCGAGAACGCCGAGCGCATGGGTCTCGCGCAGCTGCACCAGTTGCGGGGACGCGTGGGTCGGGGGTCGGTCGAAAGCAGCTGCGTGCTGCTCTACCAGCCGCCGCTCGCGCCGATCGCGCGGGAACGGCTCGCGGTGCTGCGCGACACCAACGACGGATTCGAGGTGGCGCGTCGCGACCTGGAGCTGCGCGGGCCGGGCGAGCTGCTCGGCACGCGGCAGACCGGCCTGATGCAGCTTCGGGTTGCCGACCTCGTGCGCGACTCGGACCTCCTGCCGGACGTGCAGAAGGCGGCGGCATTGATGCTCCGCGGCCCGAGGTCCAACATTGAGGCCCTGCTGCGGCGCTGGGTGGGACAGGGCGAGCGCTTCGGCAAGGTCTGACCAGCCGACACGGGTTCCGATGGGCAACGCAACCGACGTCGACGAGAAGAGCGGCCACACCGCACGCGCGCACGCGCTGCAGCGGCTGCGCGAGTACGCGCGGCTGATGCGCATCGACCGCCCGATCGGCATCTGGCTGCTGCTCTGGCCGGTGCTGTGGGCGCTGTGGGTCGCTGGGGACGGTCACCCCGACGAACGGCTGTTCGTGATTTTCGTGGCGGGTACGTTCGTCATGCGCTCGGCAGGCTGCGTCATCAACGACTTCGCCGACCGCGAGTTCGACCCGCACGTGCGCCGCACGGCGAACCGGCCACTGGCAAAGCAGTCGGTCTCGACCGCCGAGGCGCTGGGTCTCTTCGCGGTGCTCGGGCTCGCCGCACTCGCGCTCGTGATCCCGCTCAACCGGCCGACGCAGGTGCTGGCGCTGATCGGCGGCGTGCTGGCGGTGACCTATCCGTTCCTGAAGCGCTTCTTCTCCCTGCCGCAGGTCTACCTCGGCGCCGCGTTCGGCTGGTCCGTGCCGATGGCCTTCGCCGCGCAGACCGGCTCGGTGCCGCCGCAAGCCTGGGTCATGTTCGCGTCGGTCGTGCTCTGGACCACCGCGTACGACACGATCTACGCGATGGTCGACCGCGAGGACGACCTCCTCATCGGCATCCGGTCCTCGGCGATCCTGTTCGGGCGCGCGGACCGCGCGATCATCGCGGTCCTGCAGGCGGGCGCGCTCGCGGGCCTGTCGTGCGTCGGCCTGATGTGCGGCCTCGGGCGCTGGTACTGGTACGGGCTCGTGGTCGCGGCAGTCCTCGCGGCTCACGAGCAGTGGCTGATCCGCACACGGGATCCCGATCGCTGCCTCCGCGCCTTCCTGAACAACAACCTGTTCGGGCTCGCAGTCTTCGCGGGAATCCTGCTCGACTACCTGTTTGCCCGCTGAGGGGCACCGCGCGGCCGGACCTGGGGTCTGTCCCGGCTTCGCCCGGAAATATGCTCGCCGGAACCGACCCCACGCCCGGCTGCTACCGCGCAGTGACCGACCGGATCCTGTTCCGCGAGCATGTTTCCGCGCGAGCAGGAACAGGATGCGGGCGGGCACCGTGTCGACGAGCTAGGGGTTCGTGCTGCGCGGCCGCGGCAGCGTGAAGTGCAGCACGACGTAACCCACAACCGCCGAGACGAGCGACCCGACCAGTATTCCCAGACGGTCGGTGAGAATTACTTCGCCGCCGCCCGCGTTCTCGAAGGCGAGCATGCCGATGAGGAGGCTCATGGTGAACCCGATGCCGCAGAGAACGGCGGCGCCGTACACATGGGTGAATTTCACGCCGGAGGGCAGCCGGGCGATCCCGAGCTTCACCGCGGCCCACGCAAATGCAAAAACGCCCGCCTGCTTGCCGACGAAGAGCCCCAGCATGATGCCGAGCGTGATCGGGTGCAGCAGGTCCCTGATTCCGAGGCCTTCGAGGTTCACGCCTGCGTTCGAAAATGCGAAGACGGGCAGGATGCCGAAGGCGACCCAGGGGTGCAGAGAGCGCTCGAGTCTCTTGAGCGGCGGGTGCTCCGGGTCCACGGCGTCGCGCGCGGGAATGAACAGCGCCGTGACCACGCCCGCGAGCGTGGCATGGACGCCTGACTTGAGCACGCAGAACCACAGCAACGCGCCCACCAGGATGTACGGCGCAATGCGACGCACGCCGAGCCTGTTCAAGGCGAACAGCACGACCACGGCGAAGCCCGCGAAGAGCAGCGCCTCGACGGAAAGGTCATGCGTATAGAAGATCGCGATGATCACGATCGCGCCGAGGTCGTCGAGGACCGCGAGCGTCATCAGGAATACTTTGAGCCCCAGCGGCACGCGCTCGCCGAAGAGCGACAGCACGCCGAGCGCGAAGGCGATGTCGGTGGCGGACGGAATCGCCCAGCCGGTGATGCCCACGGGGTCGTGCCAGTTGACGGCGGCGTAGATGGCGGCGGGAACGATCATGCCGCCGAGCGCCGCGATTGCGGGCAACGCGACCCGCGATGCATCCGAGAGCTCGCCCATGACGACCTCGCGCTTGATCTCGAGGCCGACCAGCAGGAAGAAGATTGCCATCAGCAGGTCGTTGACCCAGACCACCAGCGGCTTGTCGAGCGCGTGCACGCCGAACTGCACCTTGAAGTGCGTCGCGAGCAGCGCCTCGTACCAGTCGGCCAGCGGCGTGTTGGCCGCCACCATCGCGAGCGCGCCGGCCACGACCAGCAGGATGCCGCTCGCCGACTCGAGCTTCAGGAATTCGCGCAGCGCGGCCATCGGTTTCGCAACGATCGCCTGATCCTGTGCCATGGGTGACCCGCCGCCATTCGGGGCGGTCAGTGTACCCGCTACCGCGGATCCGCCCGCGCAACGCACCAGGCGTCCACGGAGGCCGCTCCGGCCTCTCGCACGGCCGCCGCCACGGCGGCGAGCGTGCTGCCCGTCGTGTAGACATCGTCCACGACGACGACCCGGCGACCCCGCAGGCGCGCGTCCGCGCCGAACGCGCCCCGGATGTTGTCGTGGCGTTCCGCGTGCCGCAGGCCCACCTGCGGTCGGGTGTCGCGGGTGCGCCGCAGCGCGCCCTCGAGCATCGGTCGTCCCACGGACCGGGCGGCCCACCGCGCGATTTCGGCCGCCTGGTTGAAACCGCGGTCGGCGAGGCGGCACGGATGGAGCGGCACGGGCACGAGGCAATCCACGTCGAGGTGCAGGCCGAGCGTTTCCACGCCGGCCGCGAGCAGCGCGCCGAGCACGCGCCCGGCCGCGAGCTGACCGCGATACTTGAGCGAGCAAACGAGGTGGTCCATCGGAAAGCCGTACGCGAAGGGGGCGTAGCACCGGTCGAGCGGGGGCGGGACTGGCCGCAGCGATGCGGGAGACTCCGGCAGCGCGGTCTCACAGTCGCGGCAAAGGTCGAGACAGGGCCGCTGGCCGGCCCGGCCGCACAGCAGGCAGCGCGGCGGAAGCAGCAGCCCGCCGAGCGTGTCCACGATCCTGTCAACTGATCTGGCTGTCATTGGTTGACAGCCGCCGCCGGGGCTCCGAGTATTGCCGGCCAGCCGTCGGCGACCAGCATCGGCCGCGCGGAGCCGGCCGGCAGCACGAATTTCTACCCCAAACCGCAGGATTCCCGATGCCACCGCTGGACCTGGACCGCCTGGGCGAAGTCCGCACCGACTGGACGCTCGAGGAGGCGCGCGCACTGAACGCGCTGCCGTTCAACGACCTGCTCTTCCACGCGCAGCGCGTGCACCGGCTCGCGTTCGACCCGAACCGCGTCCAGGTGAGCACCCTGCTCTCGATCAAGACCGGCGCCTGCCCCGAGGACTGCGCCTACTGCCCGCAGAGCGTCCGCTACGAGACAGGCGTCGAGCGCGAGGAAGTGCTCGACGTCGCGGAGGTCGTGGCCGCGGCCGAGGCCGCGCGCCAGGGGGGTGCGACGCGCTTCTGCATGGGCGCCGCCTACCGCAGCCCCAGGCCGAGGCAGCTCGAGAAAGTGAAAGAGATGGTGCGCGCCGTGAACGCGCTGGGACTCGAGACCTGCGCCACGCTCGGCATGCTGTCGCCCGGACAGGCCCGCGAGCTCAAGGACGCCGGCCTCGACTACTACAACCACAACCTCGACACCTCCGAGGCGTTCTACGGCGAGATCATCACCACGCGCACCTACCAGGACCGGCTCGACACGCTCGAGTCGGTGCGCGACGCGGGTCTCAAGGTCTGCTGCGGCGGGATCCTCGGGATGGGCGAGTCCGAGCTCGACCGCGTGCAGCTCCTGCACACGCTCGCGACGATGCCCAGGCACCCGGAGAGCGTGCCGATCAACCAGCTGGTACAGGTGAAGGGCACGCCGCTGGACGGCGCGCCGCCGCTCGATCCGCTCGACCTCGTGCGCACCATCGCGACCGCGCGTCTTCTGATGCCGCGCTCGTACGTCCGGCTGTCGGCCGGCCGCACCGACATGAGCGACGCGGTGCAGGCGCTGTGCTTCCTCGCGGGCGCCAACTCGATCTTCTACGGCGAACGGCTGCTCACCACCCCGAATCCCGGCAAGAGCCGCGACGATGAACTCTTCGCACGCCTCGGCCTCCAGCGGGAGACTGCCGCGGACGCGACGCCGGCCGCCTGAACTGCGCCCATGCGGGCAATCGAGGCAGAACTCGCCGCCAGACTCGAGGAGCAGCGCGCGGCCGGTCGTGGCCGCAGTCGCGTGGTCGTCGAGTCGCGCGCGGCGGGGTCCACGCGGCTCGTGGTCGACGGGCGAGACTGCCTCGCCTTCTGCAGCAACGACTACCTCGGCCTTTCGGATCACCCCGCGGTGACCGAAGCCTTTGTCGACGCAGGGCGTCGCTGGGGCGTGGGCAGCGGTGCCTCGCACCTCGTGAGCGGCCACTCGCTTGAACATCATGCGTTGGAGGAGGAGCTGGCCGCATTCACCGCACGCCCGCGGGCCCTGCTCTTCTCGACCGGATACATGGCGAACCTGGCCGTGGTCCGGTCGCTGGCCGGCCGCGGCGACCTTGTGCACGAGGACCGCCTGAACCACGCCTCGCTCATCGACGCCGGGCTTGCGAGCGGCGCGCGGCTTCGTCGCTATCCGCACGGCGACGTCGCGGCGCTGCGCGGGCGCCTGGCGGCCACGCGCAACGGTCGCACGCTTGTCGCGACCGACGGCGTGTTCAGCATGGATGGAGACGCGGCGCCTCTCAGGGACCTCGCGTCGGCTTGCCGGGATCACGATGCGATCCTGTTCGTGGACGATGCGCACGGCTTCGGCGTGCTGGGCGAGCGCGGGCGCGGCAGCGTCGAATTCGCGGGCCTCGACAACGACGACGTCCCGGTGCTCATGTGCACGCTCGGGAAGGCCGTGGGCACCTTCGGCGCATTCGTCGCCGGCTCCGTGGCACTGGTCGAGACGCTGGTGCAGGGCGCCCGCGAGTACATCTACACGACGGCGCTGCCGCCCGCCGTGGCAGCAGCGACCCGCGCCGCGCTGCGGGTCATGGTGGACGAGTCCTGGCGCCGCGCCGCCGTGCTCGGCCACGCGTCGCGGTTCCGTGCGGAGGCCGCGGGACTGGGCCTGCGGCTCGCGCCCTCGGTGTCGCCGATCCAGCCACTGCTTCTCGGCAGCGAGTCCGCGGCGCTCGACGCCAGCGCCGCCCTGCGGGCGGCGGGGATCTTCGTCCCGGCGATCCGGCCTCCCACCGTGCCGGCCGGCACCTCCAGGCTGCGCATCACTTTCTCGGCGGCGCACACCGACGTCGATCTCGATCGGTTGCTCGAGTCGCTGGTCGTGCTCCGCGGTCGCGGACTCCTCCAATGAGCCTCCACGTCGAGGTGCGCGGGCAGGGTCCGGACCTCGTCCTCCTGCACGGCTGGGCCCTGCACGGCGGTATGTGGGGTCCGTGGCTGGACCAACTCGCGCCGCACGTGCGACTGCACCTGGTGGACCTGCCCGGGCACGGGCACAGCCTGTGGTCCGACGACCTGATGGACCTTTCGCAGCTCGCGCGGACCGTGCGGAGCCACGTGCCGGAGGGTGCGTCGCTGCTCGGCTGGTCGCTGGGCGGGATGATCGCGCTCGAACTCGCGCGGCAGGACCCGGGACTCGTGAGCGCGCTGATCCTCGTCGCCACGACCCCGAAATTCGTCGCCTGCGACGACTGGGCACACGGCATGCAGGCCGCGGTGCTGGATGAGTTCGCGCGCGGACTTGCGAGCGACCACCGCGGCGTCGTGCAGAACTTCCTCGCCCTGCAGACGCGCGGCGACGAGCGCTCACTCGAGACGCTGCGTCTGCTCAAACGGAGCCTCGAGGCCCACGGCCCGCCCGACCCGCGTGCGCTCGCGGCCGGCCTCGAGGTCCTGCGCACGGCCGACCTGCGCGACGCGCTCCCGGGCATCGCGCTGCCGACACTCGTCATCGCGGGAGACCACGACCGGCTCACGCCGGCGGGCGCGGGTCGCGCGCTGGCCGCGGCACTGCCACAGGCGAGGTACCGGGAGATTCCGCGCAGCGGGCACGCGCCCTTCCTGTCGCACGGCCCGGAGGTCCTGCGGGAGATCCTGGGCTTCCTGCGCCGCAGGCAGGAGCCCATCGAGGCCGGGGCGCCGGCATGAGCCCGGAGCCACGGGATGACGGCGAGTACGCGATCGAGCGGCGCGAGGTCCGCCGGGCCTTCGGCCGCGCGGCGGCCGGTTACGACGCGGCCGCCGAGCTCCAGCGACGCGTTCGTGGCGAGTTGCTCGAGCGGCTCGACCTCGTCCGGATCGACCCCTCGGCGGTGCTCGACCTCGGCACGGGGACCGGCCACGCCGCGCTCGCACTGAAGCGCCGGTACCCGAAAGCCCAAGTCGTGGCGCTGGACCTCGCCGAGTCCATGCTGCGGGAAGCGGGCCGGCGGCAGACGCTCATACGCCGGTTCCGCCGGGTTTGTGCCGACGCGGCCTGCCTGCCGTTCCGCCCGGCCAGCTTCGACATCGTCTTCAGCAACCTCATGCTCCAGTGGTGCGACGATCCGGACCGGGTGTTCGCCGAGTGCCGCCGGGTCCTGCGGCCGGGCGGGCTCCTGAGCTTCGCCAGCTTCGGTCCCGACACCCTCGTCGAGCTTCGCCGGGCCTGGGCCGCCGTGGACGACCACGTCCACGTCAGCCGCTTCATCGACATGCACGACCTCGGCGACGCCCTGGTCCGCGCGGGGCTCGCGGAGCCGGTGATGGATGTCGAGCGGCACGTACTCAACTACGCCAAGGTGCGGGAACTGATGCGGGACCTGAAAGCCATCGGCGCCCACAACGCGAGCGCGGGTCGGCCGAGGGGACTGACCGGCAAGGGCGCGCTCGCCCGCATGATTGCCGCCTACGAAACCTTCCGGCGCGACGGCCGCCTGCCCGCGACGTACGAGGTGGTGTTCGGGCACGCGTGGGCGCCGGTGACGGAGCCCAGACCACGACGCTCGCCAACCGCAGAGACGCTCGTACCGCTCAGCCAGATCGGGCGACGCCGGGAACGCGGCGACGGGTAGTCAAATCGGTGGACTGTATTATTCGTTTAATCTGCTTAATACAGAGTTAGAGTAAGGTCTTATCAGGCTCTTTATGAGTAGAGACTTAATTTTGTCATCAGCCTTCACTTCCGCCGTCCCCCACGGAATCTTCGTCACCGGCACCGACACAGGTGTCGGCAAAACGGTCGTGGCCACCGGGCTCGTCCGCCTGCTCGCCCGCCACGGGCGGCGGGTCGTCGGCCTGAAGCCCGTGGCGAGCGGCGCGGAGCTGACCACCGATGGACTGCGGAACGCAGACGCGCTCGCCCTCGCGTCCGCGAGCTCAGTCGCCCGGCCCTACGAGCTGACCAATCCCTACTGCTTCGAGCCCGCCATCGCCCCGCACCTCGCCGCCCGCGAGGCCGGCGTCGCGATATCGGTGGACGCACTCGCGGACTGGTACGCGCGCGCGGCCGGCG
>Ga0315273_10011570_pt1 | contig 11296 bp, 9 predicted proteins | sample YL17G02_0_MG_FD_205753 | JGI IMG/M metagenome (GOLD analysis project Ga0315273, IMG submission 205753) | Sediment microbial communities from Yellowstone Lake, YNP, Wyoming, USA - YL17G02_0 | ecosystem: Environmental > Aquatic > Freshwater > Lake > Sediment | place: USA: Wyoming | collected...
GAGGACGAGGCTCACGAGAAACTTCGCCGCGGTCACGAAGACGTAGAACGGCCCCAGGCGGTGCTTGATTCCCAGAGGGAAACTGTCGAGAGAGATCTTGAGGTCCTTGAGCACGACCCGTTCGCCGTGAATGATCACTTCCGGCTGCTCGTCGAGCGTGCCGCCGATGACTACCATGTTCCCGTTGATCTCCGCTCCGGACGCGGCGCGGGCGTTACCCGCGATCACCACGACGTCCCCCACAACTTTCCCCTCGATCGAGGCATCACCGCCGAACACGACGACATCCCCGCGGACGAGATCCTGGCTGCCCACGGTCACGTCCTCGCCGAACCTGACGATGTCCTCGCCTTTCTCCTTGTGCTGCCACTTCCCTCCGACGCGAGACCATCCGCTTTTGTCGATGATAATGTGGGTCCCCGACGTGTCGGCTTCGCCCTCGTCACCCTCGTTCCCCTCGATGCTTATGCCGCTCTCATCGATCCGTATGTTCACGCTGCCTTTTTCCCGCTTCTTCGTCTCCTCCGCAGCCTGCTCCGTTTGTTTCGTTGCCGAGGCCGCCCCTGAGGCGGCCTTCGCGGTGTCCGCGCCGCTCTGGGTATTCTCGCCATGACCGGTCTGGGCGAACGCTGTCGCCGCCGTATGGAAGAGCGCCTTTCGCACCGGCTGGCTCTTCCACATTCCCACCGACACCAGGAGTATCGTCACAGCCACAACGGCCGCGAGCCCGATCAAACTAGAAACAGTACGACGCATGTTCAGTACTCCTTTTGCGGCTGGTTCCGACGCACCACCACACGAACAGCGTGATCATGAGAACCATGAGGAGCGCCGGGATCATGAAGGGTTGCCCGGCAACGGCGACCAGCAGAACCAAGGCGTCTGCGACGCTCCTGGCGGTCCTCATGTCCCTCTGCAGCCCTTCGGAGACTCCGTCGAGCACCTGGACATTCGACACCGTCTCGTGCACACCGACAAACGCGTCGGCCGCCGCCACGGTGCTCTTTACAACGAAGCCCTGGATGCGCCCCGAAGCGATCGACGCCGCGGAAAGAACGAGGACGAGAAGCGCGGCGGCAACGGCGGGGACCCGGAGCTTTCCGGGAATCCACCCGAATACCGCCCTCCCGCGGCTCGTCCGCCCGAGCGCCACACCCTCGCGGATGCGGCCCGTCGCTCTCAGGAAACGGATGACCGGCTCGGCGAAACCCTCGGGGGCACTCTCGGGCTCCATGTCGTCGAGGACGGCGTTGAGACCGCGGTATGCCTTGAGCTCCCGCGCGCACGCCGGGCACCCGGCCACGTGACGGTTGAACGCCTTTTCGTCGTCGGAGCTCATCGTCCCGTCGAGAAAGTCCTGTATGATCGAATATGCCTTATCGCAATCCATCTCGGTCTGTCGCTCACTTCCCTATCTGACTAATACGAATATCGCCGTTCGCGGTTTCAATCGATACGCGTCCTTCGCCGCTGCCCACGATTCCCTTGAGGACCTTCCTCGAGATCTCGTCGAGCTTGATATCGAGATCGCCTTCGATGGATCCGGTCCCCGTGTGGACCTCGAGAGCAAAACCGTATCCCGCGGGCGTGTGAAACGAAACGATCACGTCACCGCTCGCCGACTCGAGCCGGTTCTCCTTCGCCCCCACGGGGGTGAGCGTCACTTCGATATCGCCGCTTCCCGTCGAGGCGTTGACCGCTCCCGCGACATCGCTGATTCCGATGTCGCCCGAGTACGTCGTTGCTGACACGCTGCCCCGGCACCCTTCGAGCACGACGTCTCCCGAGGAGAGATCCACGTTCGTGTCTCCGCCGACGTCGTGGATCTCCGCGTCGCCGCTCGTTCCTTGCACGGCCACCACCCCGCCGATGCCGCGGGCGAACGCATGGCCGCTCGACATATGGATGTGGAGATCCTTGCCGATCGCGTTGGCATCGACGTTGCCGCTCGAGAGCTCCACCAGCGCCGTCCCTCCGATCCCCTTGAGAAGCACGTCGCCGCTGCTTCCGAACAGCTTGACGCTCCCTTCGAGCGATGTGATCTCGATGTCACCGCTCGTGCTCGAGACCTTCGCGTCGAACGCCGCGGGGACCTCGATCGTGAGGTCTATATAGGAGCGGTCGCTGATCCGCCTGATGAAGGTCCAGAAGTTCTCCCCTTCTTCCATTCTCTTCGGATGGTGCAGGATCACGGAGACCTGACCACTGTCGGCCTCGGTGGTGAAACCGAGCTCCTTCATCCACCGGGCGGCGGTCTCCTCGTCCCTCGCGCGGACGAATTTCGACGCTTGAATCGTCACCGCGTTCGCGTCCTTGCGGCCCACGATGATCGTCTTACCGCGCGCGTTCTTCACGTAGATCTTGGTTTCGCTTGTGACCTTGACCGTCCGCGTTTCCTGCTCCTCGAGGGAGGATGCCCGGGCGGGGGCGGTCTGCGTCGTCCAGAGAACGGCGAGAAGGGCCGCGACGGCGGGGAGCCATGTGGGCCGGCGGCGTACCCGTGTCGGGACATGTGCTGCGAAAATCCTCATGGTCATCACCACGCGTTACTACGGAAAACCGGGCGCGAAGGTTCGCCGGAAACACGCCTTGCCCTGCCTCGCCTGAGGCCGGAATCTCGAGCCCCGCGCATAACCGGGCAACCTGCTATCATATAAGCACCTACCAAAAGCCACGCCCCTCGAGCAGACCCTTCAGCATCTCCCGGGCCCGGTGTATTCTCGCCTTGACCGTCCCCAGGGGAAGCTCAAGCACACGGGCGATCTCCTCGTACGAGAGGTCCTCCTGGTGTCTCAAAACGATCATGATCTTGTAGTGGGGCGGGAGGCTCTCGATCGCCTCGGCGAGGAGCTTCATCCGCTCTTTCTCGAGGAGCACCTTGTCCGGGGAGTCGTGCGGCGATGGATACTGACGCTCGATTTCGCCCTTGGCGCTGCGAATCGGTTCGTCCATGGGGAGCGTCGCGACCCGCCGTTTACGCATCGAATCGATGCACAGGTTCGACGTGATCTTCAAGAGCCAGTTCGAGAAAGCGAACGACGGGTCGTACCGGTCGAGCATCGAGAAGACTTTCATGAAAGCCTCCTGGGCGAGGTCTCTTGCTTCTTCGTGGTTCCTCACCATCTTGAAGCAGATGTTGTAGACGGCGCGCTCGTATTTCGAAAGCAGAGCGTGGTATGCCCGTTCGTCTCCCTTCCGAGCTTGCGCGATGAGCTCTCTATCGTCTTCTCTCACTACGATGTTTCCGTTCGAAACCGGCGATTCCGATCGGGCAGGTCATCACCCAAATTAGCTTGACACAAACGTTTTCGTGTTTCTACAGTTAGTTTTACTCCACGCAATTGAACGTCTCCGCAACGTTCGCCGGCAAACGGTGTTCGCATCGGGCGTGGTCACGGTCCGATGCGGCTGTGTGGAAGAGAGGGGGACTTCGAATGAAATACTGGGAAGCGCCGGGAGCAGGGCGCGAATCGAGACCCAACGGCTCCAAGAGCCCGAAACGGTTCATCACGTCGGGAGGCGACCTCAGCCGGTATCCGTTTCTCAGAAGGTTCTACCAGCACCACGCTGAGATCAGCGGTGGCCTCCAGAAGTTTCTCTTCTTCGTCGCCGTCGCCACGCTCCTCTACGCCTTCGTGCTGGGGGACGCGGGCGCCCTCAAAATCATGGCGCTGAAAAAAGAAAAGGCCCAGCTCAACGCGGACGTCGCGACCGTTACCTTCGACATCAACAAACTCCAGAAAGAAATCGACCGCCTGAAGGGCGACTCCTTCATGATGGAGAAGCTCGGGCGCGAGCTCTACGGATTCGTTTCGCCCGGTGACCGTGTGTACCGGCTGGTTCTGCCCGAAGGGCAGAAAGAAGACGCTGGGGAGAGTCAGGAGGAGTAGGGGGGGCGTTCCGTCATAGGTCGTTCTTCCGACCTTGACATTCTACCCTCGCCAGGTATACATTGGCGACGACATTGACGCGGGGTGGAGCAGTCTGGTAGCTCGTTGGGCTCATAACCCAAAGGTCGTAGGTTCGAATCCTACCCCCGCTACCATTTGAAAAGATAGATTCCCGGTATCCAGTGCCTCTGGAGCCGGGAATCTTCTTATTCGCCGTAGAGCGCCTTCACCCTGCTCCACGTCGTAGCCTCAACGGGCATCACTTGGCTAGGCGATATCGAGTTGCTACGAATGCATCCGTTTCCTTCCATGCAGATCGTAAAGCAGGCTTGATCCAAAACGCCTTTCACCCGGACGCGATCTCCGACTCCAAAGTCGCCATAATCCTCCAGCAGATACACTCCGCCGACATCTGCTCGAAACAGAATACACTCAACTCCGCTTACCAAGACGCCCGAGCTTTCGAATGAGTGTTTGTCTTGAGCGCCTCCACTAGTGGCTATGCACAACGCACCAACCAGAATTGTCGCACACATGAATCGCTGTAGCATGGCAACCCCTCCCGCTGGATAGAGCCCATGACGGACTGTTTAGATTAGAAATACTCCTACCCTCTGCCGCATGCCGCGTCACGGCCTCGGCATGTACTCACTCCGGTCGGCGCTTCTGAGCCGACTGGATCAGCGCACCGTTCCCTGGGCGCTCATCTTAAAAGAACCATCTTCTTAGTGAGCGTCCGGTCGCCTACGGTCAGGCGGTAGAAGAAGACGCCGGAACCGACCTGCCTGCCGCTCGCGTCTTTGCCATCCCAGATACGTTCCTGATACCCCTCACTCGCCGTCTCGGCGACGAGGGTTCTCACCAGTCTCCCCTCCACGTCGTAGATCAAGAGCGTCACCTTCGCTCTCTCAGGCAAAGTGAACGAAATCGTCGTTGTGGGATTGAACGGGTTCGGAGTGTTTTGACGGAGCGCAAGAACCGCCTCCGGCACCGCTACTGAAACCGTCTGCGACATCCATTCCCCGGCGTCAGCCACGGCACCCAGACGGTACCAATTCGTCTTTCCAGGGCTCGCATCGCGATCGACATACTCGTTCCCCTGATCAGCAGGGATCAGTTGTTCGTTGATGCGTTCGAACTCAGCGTCTTCTCGCAATGATCGGTAGATGTTGAGCCCCTCCAGTCCGCCACCTTCGGCGATCGTCCAGCGCAGGACCACACCGTCTTTGGAATACTCAGGCTCGAATGCGCCAATCAACACCGGAACCGATCTCTCGGAGTTCACGAACACGGGAAGGGAATAACTTCTCGACCCATTCTGACAATAAAACGCCGCGCGAAACACGTGAGGGCCGTCGGTGAAGTGTTCGTCGAACTGACAGGTCAACGTCCAGTTCGGATTCGGGATCGGCGCCATGATCGCATCCTCTTCGACCCAGAGTCCGGGGAGACTGCGCTCAAGCGCGATCTTCTGCACTTGCGAGTAATCATCCTCTGTGCTCGCGACGAAATCGACCGTGCAGCTCCCCGAACAACTCCCGGCGTTCACCATGGATGGATTCACGGAGATAATTTCTGGGACTGTGCAGCTCGTCGGTGAACGTTTCAAGCCCAAGCTGAAATCGGGGGACGCGGCGAGAGCCACAATGTCGGTGTTCCCCGGGGTGACGTTGCACTGACTGTATCGATTGTCCCCCCAAGCCACGACGGTCCCATCCGACCTGAGTCCCATGCTGTAATAACCACTAGCTGCGATCGCCACGAAGTCCTCGTTGGGGACAGGAACGTTGCATTGCCCGTAGTAGTTCCACCCCCACGCCACGATTGTCCCGTCGGAGTTGAGACCCAAACTGTGATCTGACCCCGCTGCAACCGCCACGAAGCCATCGTTCGGCGCAGGCACCCAGCACTGGTGATTGCCGTTCTGCCCCCAGGCGATAATCGTCCCGTTGGATCTTAACCCCAAGCAGTGATAGCCGCCTGTGGCAACCGCGACGAAATCGTCGATCCACCACGGAACGTCACACTGGTACTGATCGGATCTGCCCCAGGCCACGATCGTCCCGTCAGTCTTCAGCCCCAGGCTGTGAAAATCGCCCGCCGCAATCGCCACGTAGCCCTCGTTCGGCGCGGGCACATCACATTGGCCGTAGTTGTCCCTGCCCCAAGCGACAATGGTCCCTCCGGATTTGAGCCCCATGGCGTGATCATACCCAGCCGCGATCGCCACAAACCCTTCGTTGGGCGCAGGGACGTTACATTCCCCATAGTCGTTGATGCCCCAAGCGACAATCATCCCGTCGGACTTCAAGCCGAGGTTGAACCCACCGGCAGCCACAGCAGAAAAGTCCTCGTTTGGCGGGGGGACGTTGCACTCGCCCAAGATGTTCAGCCCCCACATTACGAGTGACCCGTCGGACTTCAGTCCCAGGTTGTGACTCCCGCCTGCTGCGACCACCAAGAAATCGTCATTCGGAGAAGGAACGTCGCATTCCGATGCAGCGTTGCGCCCCCACGCCGCAATCGAGCCGTCGGACTTCAGACCTAAGCTGTGATACCCGCCCCCGGTGAGCGCGATGAAGTCGGCGTTCGGCGCCGGGACGTTGCGCTGGCCATAGTCGTTCCGACCCCAAGCCACGACCCTCCCGTCGGACTTCAGCCCCAGGCTGTGAAACCAACCCGCAGCGATCGCCTCGAAACCCGCATTGGGTGTGGGGACGTTGCACTGTCCGTAGGTATTGTATCCCCAAGCTACAATCGTCCCGTCGGACTTCAGACCCAGACCGTGATACCAACCCGCAGCGATCGCCACGAACCCTTCGTTGGGCGCGGGGACATTGCATTGACCAAAGGCATTCCACCCCCAGGCGACGATTGTCCCGCCGGACTTCAACCCCAGGCTGAAATTCGCCCCACCGGCGGCCGCTACGAAATCCGCGTTCGGCCCCGGGACATTGCACTCGCCGTTGTAGTTGGACCCCCAGGCCACGATCATCCCATTCGACTTCAGGCCCAGGCTGTGTTCAAACCCCGCGGCGACCGCCGCGAAATCCGCGTTCGGCTCCGGCACGATGCACTGCCCGTAAGAACTAGCCCCCCAGGCTACGATTGTTCCATCGGCCTTTAAACCTAGGTTATGATACCGGCCCGCGGCGACCGCGACTAGACTGTCCAGTCCCGATGGTTCAACTAATACCTGCGAGCCCCATCCGACGATCGACCCTGTTTGCTGCGCACTAACTACATCGCCCTGCAGCAGGACTATCCCCAGGCATACAAGATTCAAAATCCATCGATCTCTCCGCATGATCCCAGGTCCCCTTCAGAGGAAAGCTTGGCAGTTCTGTTTCGCGCCCGCTTGGCCCAACGCACGGTTATCAGCACGAATCTATCGGACCATGACCATCTTCTTCGTGATCGCTTGGTTGCCAACGGTCAGACGGCAGAAATAGACACCGGAACCGACCTCATTCCTGCCCGCGTCTTTGCCATCCCAGATTCGTTCCTGGGGACCTCCCCCGACGGTCTCGTCGAGGAGCGTTCTCACGAGTCTTCCCTCCACGTCGTATATGGAGAGCGTGACTTTCGACATCTCCGGCAACACAAACGAAATCGTTGTCGAGGGATTGAACGGGTTCGGTGTGTTCTGGTGGAGCGCAAGCTCGTAAGATGTCGTCTCGATGCGCAAGGTCTGCGAACGGATTTCCCCGCCATCTTCTAATACGACGACGAGCTCGTACACATACACGCGGCCCGCCTCGACCGCTGTATCGAGATACGTTCTCGTCGCCGGATAGAGCACCGATTCCGAAGTGATGAGCTCTTTTTCGCTAGACCCGCTCTCTGCCCGGTAGATCCGAAATCCCGAGACCCCGTCGTCCGTGATGACGCTCCATGTGAGTTGAACCCCTTCACTGACCGATTCCCCGCTGAAGCTCTGTACGAAGACCGGCACGGGAGGATCGAACGTCACCGTCGTGACGCACGTGTCCGTCGGCGAGGGATTCCAGAGCCCGATGGCCAGATAGGTCACCGTCTGGTCGCAATGCGTCGTTATTTCGGGTACGGCGAGCGCCGCTTCCGGCGGGGAGTACTCCTCCAAGGGCGCGAGAACAGGCGTTACTCCCACGAGAGAGGAGGGGGCACCGTTATCGACGAGGGTCGCGGGCCCCTCGGAGGCCAGATAATAGACATAGCTCCTCGGCTCTGCGTCCAGATTCGTGACCGTGAACCCGTGAAGAACGACGAGCGGCATAGTCGAGAATGCTGGAACAACCATGTCGCCCGGGCACTGAACCGTTGCGAGAGCTGGCAGTGCCTCGCACCCTACTGGGAACGCGCCCATGAGCGCGGTGCAGGAGTTGTTTGCCGGGGCACAGGGCGAACTGGCTTGGAGGAAGTACGCACTGTCTGCCGGAGCACCGCAGAACTGCGGATCGGCATGGATATTCCCCCCGCCGTCGATCCCGCAGATCCAATCGCCACCCGTATTCCCGTAGATGTCGGTGCAAGCAAGAGTCGGGCGATCGAGCGGTGGTGGGCCGAGCTCGCATTCTATTCCCTTACCTTGATTGAAGGCGCAGATGGTTTTATCGATCAGAGCCTCGGTTCCGCTCGACGCCCAAATCCCAGTTCCGAAGTTGTGCGCTATGGTGTTGCTGCTGAACGTCAAACCGATCGTATTCACAACCAAGGCTACTCCAGCGCCGGACTGACCGTAATTGCCCCGCACAATGTTCGAGCGGACCTCACCGCCGCACTCCCTAAATGCCGCGCCCCCGCCCGTACTCGCGTTGTTCCCTTCGATTCGGTTCCCCACGACGACCGGAAAGGACATTTGGCAACCGATGCCGCCACCCTCGACGGCCTGGTTGTTCGTGATCAGGTTATTGAGAACCTGCGGTTGACCCAAAGGCGCGGCATAAAACCCTCCGCCTCGATTACCGGCCGTGTTTCCGTCGATAGTGTTATTGCTGATCACTGCCCAGGTGGTGCCAAAACAATAGATCGCGCCGCCGTCTATTGTCGCGCTGTTCCCCACGAATATGTTGGATTCAATCGTTGGCGACGCCCGCTGGGTGCAATAGATTGCTCCGCCGTAGCTCGCGGTGTTTCCCGCGAGTTCGTTCCTACGCAGCAGAGGGTGGGCGCCACTGCAGCGGATCGCACCCCCCTCTTGGGACGTGCCGTGCGTGATGGTCACTCCTTCGAGCACCGCTGACCGCGGCTCGTCGTTTTGGAAAACGAACCCTCGCCCCAACCCTTGACAATCGATGATGGTCACGGGCGGTCCGCCTTCCGACCTGACGACGACCCCCTTGCCGAGGAAACTAACGTCCCGATTCCCCATTCCCGTGTAGGTTCCCGCAGCCAAGAGCACAGTATCCCCCGAACTCGCGGCGTAGATGCCGGCTTGAATGGTCGCCGCGTCGCCCGTGCCGTCGGGACTGATGTGCCAGGTTCGAGAAAGAACGGAACTCGGAGCCGAGACGAAAAGGACTGCTGAGACCAAGGAAACGACAAAATAAAAACGCCCCTTCTCTTCCGAAAAGAGGCGAACCGCGTTACGCCTGTTCACGTCGCACCCCCTGTTTGAGGCAACCAGTGGAAGTGTATCACGGCGCTCTATTCATTCTCAAGCGAATTCCCCTTTCTCTATTCCCCTTTCTCGCCACGCTTCAGGCGAATTTCATACCTCGCGCCAAGAAGCAGCTAAGTGGCGCCAGCAGTGCTTTCGAGTGTAACGAGGGGAGTCGTGCTCACTCTCCAAACTCCTCTTGCGGCTCTTTCCCTCCCCCGTGGGGTCGAGATACCACCGGAGCCACTGTCCTTGGGTCGAGCGGCGCCTTGTAGGTCAACGTCCTTGAAATTGGCGCTCTGAACGTCAGCGTCCTCGAAATCGGTGCCGCGAAGGTAGATTTGTGGTGAATATGTCGCGTGACGGCCACTTGGACCGCCATCAATCGCGCACCCAAGTCGGGCATCGCGGTACCCGAGAGCGTTTCGGTGCATCGAGCCTCAACAGCTGTCACCTGTGCCGTCACCTCACCATGCGTGACGTCCACCTGTAATGCTGTCACCCGCCCAGTTATCTCATTGTACGTAAGATCCGCGTCGAGGTCCATTATACGAGCTTTCTCTCCTGCCATTGGATTCCCTCCAGTCAAATTGTTTGAAACGTCAGCATTCTCGATCGACTTCCCACTCACGGAGAATCAAATCGTCAGTCCATGATCCATCTCGGAGTGTCTGCCGACCATGTCCTGCATCCTGGCTCGATGCACACATTCCCTTCCCACTCCATGTGAATTGGAGGCTCCCTTCGACCATCGTCTGGAGCCCGTCGAAGAGATCGTCGTGCTCGCCGTGCGGGAAAAGGATGAGTTCCTCCTGCAGCCCCTGCCACGTCGAGTAGTCTCGGACGAGCCTTCTCATCGAAAGCACAGGGCTTGGTACGCGTGAACTCGTCCGACGGCGGGCAAATGCACACTTGCGGAGCCGGAAAACAACTCGTGAATTTCAGAAAACATGATAGAATTGCTGAAATGGCCCACGGTGGTCGTGGGTGCGAGTTCATCTGGGAAATCCCGATCCAGAAGGAGGGTGCCACGATGCCGGAATATCGAATTAAGGTTGCGCCCAATACAGTAGTGTATGCTGACGGGGAGAACAACAAGCTAGTAGTGGAGTTCGCTATCCCAGGAGCGCCAACTGATACCATCGATGTGAAGATCCTGGTAGATAGCATTCACTTAACAGCGCCAGCAAGGGATATCGAATATGTTTCAGCACTGACTTTAGTTTGGCCGGTGAAACCTGACAAAGCCGAAGCGAACTACGAGTACGGCCTGCTCCGAATCGAGGTGCCTTTCAAAGATCCGATGGAAGATGCCGTGAAGGTCGCCGTCAAAGCAGGTGGCGTGGGAATCAAGCCCAAGGCCTTGCTCCAAAAAGGACCAGAAAAAGGCCCAATAAAAGAGCTACCACCGCAATAGTGAAATACGCGTAAGTTTCAAAATCTAAGCTATTTGAAATAGCTGGGGAATTCTGCACTGACTGTCTTGATCCGGCGCACTTGCTCTGGGCTCCAGGATCGCCGTTCCAAAACACCCTTGTCTCTCGACAAAAGGAGGCCTTATTCCTGTTGGACGGCCCTTCATCGTTCCACCCCATGACCAAGCGCCTCACTCCACCAAGCCAAAGCGCGGTCTGATGCCAAGATCCATGATGACGACCCGGTCCCAGAACGGAGCATTTCCGACGAGCCCGTTTGCCGGAAAGGCCATTGCGCGAAGAGCTTGGGCTGCTCTTTCAGATAGAACACCTGGGGATTCGGAATATTAGCGGACCCGATGACCAGCGGCCCCCGAGCCGGCGAGCCAACGGCCGTGACCTCGTTGCCCCAC
>Ga0315273_10011571_pt1 | contig 11295 bp, 10 predicted proteins | sample YL17G02_0_MG_FD_205753 | JGI IMG/M metagenome (GOLD analysis project Ga0315273, IMG submission 205753) | Sediment microbial communities from Yellowstone Lake, YNP, Wyoming, USA - YL17G02_0 | ecosystem: Environmental > Aquatic > Freshwater > Lake > Sediment | place: USA: Wyoming | collected...
ATTCGCAGGCTATCCATGATGCCGCCGACGCGCTCGTCCAACTGCGCGAGGAGCGGGATGCGCTGAAGCAGGATGCGGAACGGACGCACGAGCGCATTTGTCAGGCCATTGACTGTCGCAACATGGGTGATCATGCAAGAGGTTGGGGTATTCTGCGGTGGTGGCTCGTGGATGTAGCAGGTGCTGCAAGGGAGAAGCCATGACCGACCCTAGAGTCCCTGTTGCGTGGCTCCATGCCGACCATCGGACAGCCTACGTCATAACTGACAAGGTTAAGCAAGTGTGGTTGCAGGTAGACCCGAAGCACGTCGAGCATTACACGGTTCCGCTCTACCTTGATCGTTGGGATGGCGCTACGTTGCTTCGTGCTCCGATGGCATTAGGCGGTGCAGTTATCCCACCAGTAATCGTAAACAAGCCGAAGGGAATGGCACAACTGGAGCAGCAGAAATGAAGAACGAGGCCAATCAGCTAGCTGTAATAATGACCGTCATATTCTTTGCGGGATTCATTCTCGGCGCTCTTGTAGGGAGATTCCTGTGAAGTGCATTATCAAACTGCATGGCACCAGCGGTAGCGGCAAGACGACGGTTGCTCGGGAGCTCATGAAGCAGGCTGACCTAGTCAGGACTATCCTCAATCCTGCCTCCCGTAAGCCTGAGGCCTACGAGGTCAGATGGCTCTATAAGCACCCACTCTTCATACTGGGGCCGTACACGGCTACCTGCGGCGGTCTGGACAGTCTCTCAAATGTCGACGACCACATCCGGCTTCTTGAACACTACGGGAACCTCGGTCATGTCTTCTATGAAGGGTTGCTTGGATCTGAGTACTATGGCAGAATCGGGAAAGTGTCAGAACAGTACGGTGAGCAACACATCTTCGCCTTCCTTGACACGCCCATCGAGGTTTGTCTGGCTAGAGTGCAAGCTCGAAGATTGGCCAAAGGAAATACCAAACCCCTCAACCCCGCAAATACGGTGGGACGTGTGGCTAAGATCCAACGACTGAAATATCGTCTGGAGCACGAACTGAGTCGCAAGACGGTAATACTGCGACACGAACACGCCGCTCAGGAACTACTCGACATTTATAGGTACCACGATGCTCTCTGACCAGATCGCTCTGCTGCAGTACTGGGTGCGTGAACGGAATGAGATTCGTATCCTCAAGGATGCCCACGTTCGCAAGCCCTGGACGGATGACCCCATTCTCCGGTCGTACAAGTTCTGTAACGTGCGACGGGAGGATGACCGAGTCACTAAATGGATGAAGGTCAATTGGCGCCACGAGCGGTACTGGGATCATCCCAATTTCGTCCCCGCCATGATCTTCGCCCGCACTATCAATTGGCCGATGACCCTGGCAGAATTAGACTTCCCCCATACGTGGGATCCAGACCGCTACCTTGCTGTCATGGACGAGATCCAGGCCGCGGGAAAGAAAGTGTATACAGGGGCCTATATGATCACGGCGGGGCCAACGGGGATCAGGAAGAACGCTTGGGTGATCGGTAACGCTGAAAGCTACTTCAAGAACCCGCCCATGCTTCCCGAGGCTAGCATTCAGAAGTCCTGGGAGTCAATAATCTGTCACAGGTATCCCTGCGTAGGACCGTTCATAGCGGGTCAAGTCATAGCCGACCTCAAGCATACGAACATCCTAGCGGGCGCAGACGACTGGATGACCTGGGCAGCGGTCGGCCCTGGTTCAGCTCGGGGCTTGAATCGAATACACGGTCGAGAGCTGGCCTTTAACGTCGGGCAGGAACAGGGCCTGAAGGAAATGAGGAATGTACGAGTGTCGGCTAAGTTGGAACACCTTTGCCTTCAGGATGTACAAAACACGTTATGTGAATACGATAAATACATGCGAGTTAAATTGGGGCAAGGTAAGCCCCGTTCAGGTTATCCAGGAGCTTAGTCATGAGCGGAAAGAAAAGTATCACCCTCTACAATGGGGGAAGTAAGCCGATCAACGGGCACTATCGCTACAAGATTCCCGAGCGGGCAGTGTACCGAGCCGTCCTGCTCGCTATGGGTGGGAAGAAAATAGTTCAAATTTGGGACTTGGAGCGCGGCAAGGAGCTGGCTCTAGTCACCCGTGGAGTGAAGTCTGTAATCTTGGAGGTACGATAATGACGCCCCTAGCCCTTTGCTACAACGATGTAAATGAGGCTTACCATAATATGCAGACTAACAAGTTAGAATTCTGCGAACGGGAGGAGACAAGAAATGGGCCTGCCCTAGTCTACCAGGCGCCCGTGCTTATCTCCCATGCCATGCCGTACCGGCGTGTCTTGTTTGACCCCGTTCGTGACGCCAACCCGTTCTTTCACTATATGGAGGCGATCTGGATGCTATCGGGGAGCGAGAATGTAGACTTCCTGGCGCAATTTGCGAAGCAGATTCAGGAGTATAGTGACGACGGGACGACTCTGAATGGTGCCTACGGGTTCAGATGGCGGTATCACTGGGACGATCAGCTAGACGAAATCATCCATATGCTGAAAAAAGACCCCAACAATCGTAGGATTGTACTTACGATGTGGGATCCTCAGTTCGACCTCGGCTCCAGCAGTAAAGATATTCCTTGTAATACGCACATCTACTTCAGAAAGGTCGGGGAGAAGTTGGACATGACCGTCTGTAACAGGTCGAACGATCTAGTCTGGGGCGCCCTAGGCGCCAACGTCGTTCACATGTCAATCCTTCAGGAGTATATCGCAAATGCGACCGACATCCCGGTGGGTACATACCATCAATTCACGAACAACCTTCATGTCTACGAAGGCTGGGAAGAAAAGTACTCCAAGACCCGATCCAGATTCTACCAGTCCCGACCTGCGCTCTCGCGATGGAACTTCAGCCCGTCGAGCTTACCTGATTATGAGGCTCAACGATTCGTGGATCAAGGGATGGACGTGGATGAGCCTTATACTTGTCGGATTATTCGCAGTAATGCTCAGTTTATGCTTCTGGCCTGGCTGGCCCACAAGGATGGTGATGACCATTTGGCTCTTCACCATATAGATAACATCTACGACGAGGACTGGCAAGAAGCTTGCCGCCTCTGGATTACAAGGAGAATGAAATGACGGATTTCTGGGGTTGTTGCGGTAAGGCGAAGCCTGAGCACCGGACGGAGTGCCAGTATTACGGGCAACTGCCGGGACCAGACTATCTAGCCGTGCCGCTACCCGCCAACGCTAAGCAGGTCGGTGGGGAGCACTACAAGAACCCAATTCAGCACTGGGATTGGGTCGCGTCTAATGAACTAGACTACTTCCAGGGGCAGATCACCAAGTATGTCGCCCGCTGGAAGAAGAAGGGCGGCATTCAGGACTTGGAGAAGGCCCGCCATTTCCTGGACAAGTACATCGAGCTTCAGCGCTGAGCGCCTCCCCTTTGGGCTTAATTATCACCCCACCCTTGGAATTGTCGTCCGTAATCACAGCCCCGCCGCTTCCTACTTGTACCGTTAGAGAGGTACAACTGGAGAGAAGTAGCACGAGCAGCAAGATCCAGGGCTTCAATGGGCGCAAAAGTGAAGAGGCGGCGGGGCTACATAAGTCGCCGCTGACGAATTAGTAAGCGTCATATTGATTGGGACGCATCCAGAGCTAGTTACGACCACACTATAGGTTCCCATAGTTCCATTGGCTACGGGAGTCACTGTAGTAGCCAGTCCGCCCGCTATAGTGGCCACTGTCTGGACGTTTGATCCTCCAAAAGTACAAGAGGCGCCCGAAGCTGGCGCCGTGAAGGTCACGTTAAAGCCCGGCATAGGCGTGCCCACTCCATTATCCGCCCGAACAGTCAAGGGACTAGGGAAGGTGAGCGTAATGGGGGAAGATTGTCCATCGCCACTAATGGGCACTAATACTGCGGGACTTGTCGTGTTAACTACGTTGAAGCGCATCGACCCTCTAGGGCCAGTAGGATTTCCCTGCTGATAGAAATCGCATGTAAACGCTCCAGGAGTTGCTCCTGTGGTAATGCCCACAAGAAGTGATCCGCTGCCTGAGGTGATGCCATTATATGTACTTCCCCCACTTTGCGTGATTATCGTACCAGCAGGAGCTCCAACCAACTCCGCTGTCGCCGCGTAACCGTTCAGAGTATCTTGGGTGTTGTAGAATATCCCAAACCATTGCGCATTAGTTTGTGGAGTATTAGTAGTCAATTGTATAATTGTACCTACCCCCACCCCCACCGCCGCCAGCACCCCTGCTGAGACGGTGGCTATATTAACTAAAAAGTCTGTAACAACTACAGGGTCCGCTATAAGAGTAGCTCTTACAGCTAAGTTTGTGCCTACAGTGTCGCCCCCACCTGGGTAGAATGGAGTAATTGTGAGTCTATCATCAGCTATGCCGTCTGAATTTGTAAAGACGGACATTGAAGAAGTCAGCTGTCCACTAAAGCCTGTAACCCAGTGAAGCCCTGGGTTAGGCGAGGGAAATGGCTGAGAAGTTACATCGTACTTGACTTCGGTATTTGCCCAAGGAGTGCCATTAGCTTGTAGCACCCTAACTTGCTGTCCAATTCTACAACCTCTCCAGAAGTTCACATCAGTTGGTCTGGAGAGGTTGTTTTCGGTTGTCTGCTTATCTCCATTCCACTTTTCCATAACAATAGTGGGGGCGGTATTAGTCAGAGAAAACGTAACCGGTGTACATCCTGGGGAAGATGCAGTAACCAAGTACGACCCTTGCGTAGAATTAGCCAAAGGTTTAGGGGCAGTGGCGGTTCCCGAGGCATCAGACGTCGCGACATACGTCGTCAATCCACTAAACCCACAAGAAGCGCCTGAAGATGGAGACGTAAATGTTATTGGGTATCCAACTGACGCTGTCCCCGACGCATCCTTAGCTAAGACAACTAAGGGAGCTGCAAATAGGGTATTAGCCCGAGCACTTTGCGGAGTACCGCTAACTATAGTGAGAGTGGTAGGTTGCGGATTTAAGACGGTAACATATGTGTACCCATGCGGTCCGCTGGGATTTCCAGTCTCATACCAGTCTAATTTGAAACTACCTGCAACAGACCCAATAGTGAGACTTCCTACGGGAAATACTCCAGACGTTCCAGTAAGTCCACTTATCGAAGTTGAGCCGCTTGAAGTGAATACTGTTCCAGCCGGAGCTCCAACTAAATCGCAAGTACAAGGAAACCCATCCCCTACAGTGGTCCCACTTGTACTATAAAGCTGAGCTTGCCACCCAGGATTTATCTGAGTATTAGCATTTGTAACGTAGGGTGCTTGATTATTTCGTGGAGTTCCCACCGAGCCCAGTACTCCAGACGTGGCATCTACTACGCTACAAGTAAATGTTGTATTTATGGCTGTATTACTTACTACTTCAGCCAATACTTGATAGTTTTGAACGGCAACTTGCGGATACGGGTTAAGGTTGAAGGCATTTAGAGCCGTGCCAAGTGGGTAGCAAATGCCGTCAGAATTAGTATTTACAGTTACAGTGCTGGTGCCAGACGGTGCGAAGCCGGTATTCCAAGCTGTAATCCACGCACATGTTCCGTCAGGAGTGGCTCCTGAGACGCGAGATACTGTAAATCTAACTGGTTCATTGATCGCAGGACTGCCGTCTGCCTGCAATACCCGTACAAATTGGGATATGTCGAACCCTGACCAAGGAGTGTTAGATCCCGGCCAGGGTGGTCCGTCAACAGGGGGTTGCTTTTTCTGAGCGTCCCCGTTCCACTTCTGAATTGTAGCAGCGACCATTAGTACACCGCAGCGTTAGCCAGATAATTGGTGCCATCGTATTCAAGCACGACTACCGTAATTTTCAACGTGCCTGCGTTAAAGTCGGGCTTGGCGAAAGTCGGCCCCGGCCATTTGACCGTAGCGGGGAAGGTGACAGCATTGTTCGACGCCTTGAAGGTGATCCGACCAATGTTCCCCAGAGTCAGTCCGGCTATGGACGTAATTGTGAGGGGCGCCGCGAGGGTCATTACAAGGGATTGGCTAACGGCGAAGTTGACTGCGGCTACGCCTGCCGTAGCCGACGCAGTAATTCTGTAGTAGTTGGATATAAATACAGGAGCGCTGAGGCTTACATCTGACGAAATGGTCCCCGTTGCCGTTATGGTCCCCGTAGCAATTGAAGTAGGGGCAAATGTACCAGCAGTAAAGGCGCCAACTACGGACAAGCTGGATACCGTCATCAACCCTGAAGTAGGGTTGATAGAAAATCCCTTAGCAGCGTCGTAGGTATCCCCATTAACGGCCACTGATGGGCGAACGCTATACACGCCACTGACGTCGCTATATACCTTCCAGTTATACGTACCTGTATACCGATACGTGGTAAATCCGTAGAAGTCCTGCCTGAGTGAGGAGACAACCCTGTCAGAATTAAAACTGAATACCGATATGCCCGAAACTACTGCTGCCATTACCGCCGAGGATGGCCGATAAAGGCCCAAGTTAGTCTCATTGGTAAAGGCCAAGCCTGGAGCGCTGATGATACCATCCGCAATGCGGAATGGGGCCGTCATACCACCTCGTCCGCTGCGGTCAAGTGACTCCGTTATCGCATCCGCTATGTCCTGCATCGTTGGGTTGGCCCAACTAGTGGAGACAGCCGTAAACGGCACGACCGGATTAGTCGGCGGCAGCGTGTAGATACCTGATCCATTACGTGGCATTATTCCTCCCAGCCTCTACCTTGGTATACTGTTTGTGGAGTTACCGCGGTGCCCATACGAAGGGCATCGGATAGCTTCTTGCGCCACTCAGGCGCTCCTGGACCGGCAATCTTTTGACCTATCCTGTCGGCTTGATACAGAGCCTTACCAACTGTATCCTGGACGAAAGATTTGAATATCCCAGCAGGTTCCCCTGAACTTTGACTAGCCACTCCAGGCTTGTAGTTCCGCATATTGAGTAGGTCCACGAGCTCAGTAACTGAATCAGTAATCGCGTCCCTTGGCCCTCTTCCTGCTTCGAGCTTGAGGTGAGAAGGCGTAAGTATGCCTGTACCCACATCAGTACCAGAGCCGCCGCCTGACGACCATACCCGATCAATGTTAGACACGTGCCGCCCTCGTTGCTGAGCCGCCTTAAATGCCGCAAGAGCCTCAGGCCCTCTACTGGCTTCAATCAGGGACTCGATGGCGACTTTAGCCTGAGCTTGAGCGGGCTTGCTCTTCTTCAGGTCATCAATTTCTTTCCACATGCTGTACAATTGGTCCCCGTCGTACTCAGTCATGCTAGACCGCATTGCCCTGCCCCCGCCCTTGGCCTTACTTTGGACAGACGCTGCCCGCCAAAACTTATTCAGTTCCGAATTGGTTACAAATTTACCGTTGGTCTCGGCCAAATCAGTAATGGCGTCCACCAATGCCTTAGCCTCTGGAATGGGGAGAGGAGCTTTACCAGCTATGGAAGCCCGGCCACTCGACTCAGCAGCCTCATACGCTGCCGTCATACCTGGTCGGGTGAGACGGTCGCCAGGAATCTGCGCCTCCTTCATGAGGAACCTAGTCAACTGAGTACTCTGGTTGAGTCCGGCTGCCTCATTCACGCCCAGCACATTGGCTATCTTCGATCCTGTCAAGGTCGGGTTGAGCTGGGGCGATGTAAGCGTTACTGGTCCAGCCGCCTTAGCGTCGTCGAGGCCAGCTGCCCGTATGGCGCCAGAGGGTTTAGTTGAGGGGAAGAACCTACTTCCTACCTGAGATACTCCGCCAATAGTTGCTCCGATACCCGCATTCATGGCTTGATCAGTAGCGGTTGGCGCAGGTTGAAGCGCGGCCAACGTCCCGCCGGCAAGCACAGCCCTCGGAATCGTGGTTGCCGCTCCGCCCGCAACCGTGAGCGGGTTGGCGTAGGTACTGACAGTACGAGCTGCTGCGTAACGGGGATCAGTATCCGCCCGCTTTTCTTGAGCCGCTACATCCGCCATAGCCTGCTCGCGGTCACTTTGACCAACCAGTCCCTTTGCACCTTCCCATATATTCTTGTAGGCGTCAATAGTACCTTCACGACCTGACTTCGTGAACGGATTAGTAATCACTCTAGCTACCGTAATTGGGAGGGCACTGGCCATATCCTTGTAGGACTGACCCGAACCGAGAAAGTCCATGACTCCCGTATCGCCACCTTCAAAGCCCTGATTTTGTCCGCCCCGTTCTTCAGGAGACATGGGGCCAGGAGGCACGCCGCCTGCCGCATCAACGCTCGCCGGCAGCGCGGACTGCGTTGCGCTACCGGCTGCGATAGGGTTTTGTTGAGCCTTATCTCGCTGCTTCTTATACGCTTGGTACTCGTGGTAGGACTCATTTTTAGCCTGGATTAACGGCTTGCCCTCGGCCTCCACTTTCTCACGAATCCTATTATCTCTCCACTCAGCTGAGTTCAAGAACTCGCGCATATCCTGTATCAAAGCCATCCTAGATGAAGGATCTTGCTTCGCGCTAATGACCCGCTCTTTAACTGCTAACAAATCAGCGTCGGAGATGCTATTACCCGTGCCGTACTGTTTAAGGGCAAGAATAGAGGCCACCATGTCGCCAGTAAGCCTAGCAAACTGTTCCGTAGCCTGGCCCCTCCTCGTCTTGCTCCCGGTAGCCGTACTGAGGGCATTCTCAAAGAACATGGGCACTTCCGTGAATCCCGTCCACGTCTTATGAAGCGCCTCCATCTTATTAAGAATGTCGTGAGTATCGCCAACGCCCCCACTGGTCTGATCTTTCTGGTAGGTGTTCTCCCGACCCTTCATCTGATCTTTGTATATATCTTGAGCTACTGGATCACTTCTTCCAGGTACGCCTGTACTAGGACGTTGTAGCGGCGGGGCGCCGCTAGCCGCCACTGCCCCAGGAAGTGCCGATTGGGGGGCAGGCTGGGCTTGCGCCGTGCCTACGGGATTAAGCAATTGAGCTGCCCGTTGCAAGTATCCCTGAGTCTCTTGCGCCGGTGGCGGCTTACCCTGAGCTACTGCGTCCCCTTGCGCGTACCCGCCATTGTAATGGGCCAGTACAGCCATATCATTGTTCCCGTACTTCCGACGACCATCCGACAAGATGTGGGTTGCCATCAACTCCGCATCGTCAGGGTTCATCGGATCAAGCGGCCTACCCGCCAAACGGGAGAGCTTCGCCACATTTTCAGGCATGATCTGGAACGGTCCAACTGCTCCCTTCGGACTGACCGGATTATTTGGATCCCATCCCTCCAATTGGGGGATGATACGAGTCAGTGGATCGCGTCCATTCCCGCCGGATTCCGCCGCGACGGCCCCCGCTAGGGGCGAGGAACGACCGCTACCAGAAGGAATCGGGCCGCTAACAGGTCCGGCTACGGTCGGGTAGGGGGTAGTAGCCGGATAGGTCGAATCGCCGCTCGGAGCAGGCCTTTTCAGATACCCCTCGGCGTAGGCATCTCCGCGCAACATTTGCTGTATCTGACCATTTGGCAATTTCACGTCTACAAGAGTGTTATCGCCTCGTGCCTGTTCTCGCTGACGGTAAGCCCCAGTAGCCCCTGGATCCTCTCGGCTACCACCGCTTAAGGTGCCGCGCACGTTATGGGATGAATCAAACGGGGCTAGTTGCTTAAGCAGCACCTCGCCTCTCTTGGCCCTTCTCGGATCGTTTGACGTAGCTAGCCGCAGAGCGTTGACGTAGTCAGCACTCCCACCGCCCTCACTGCTCTCACCGCCCCGTCGGAACATGTCCATAGCGGCATCGCGCTCATCCTCATCATTCCAGCGCTTCTGATCCAAGTCCTTACCCAACTGAGCTTCGCCAGTAGCGCGAAGTGCGGGATTACGAAGCAGGTTAGCAACTTCAGGACGCACGCCTTCTATGCTTTTCTCAAAGGCTATGTTGGCCCGACGAGCCAAGTCCCGCTTCTGGGGGCCAATAGCCTCTAGATCATCTCGGGCTGTCGCTCCGTGGTAGGCATTCTGAAAGGCCATTGCTGGATTGTTCAACGGGGACTGACTGGAGCCGATGCGCAAAAGCTGAGCCATTGCGGCTTTGCGCTTCTCATCCAGTTCAGTTTCTTCAATCTGAAATGGATCCAAGCTATAGTCGTTGGCCATTATCTATCTCCCAAGCCCATGGCTATCCCGCCGTATGATCCATAATCAGTTGGCGCAGTTGGTGCAGTCGGTGTCCCCGCCAGCTTTTTCGCCAGAGCCAACGCCTCAGCAGTTGCAAGTGCCGACCCCGTAGATGATTGATTAGCGCCTTGTTGTAGAATGTCCCCACCCTGAACTTGTCCCGGCGACTGAATAGTCTGACCACCAGCAGAAGGATTCGTGGGGTTGCCCGAGTTGAGCCAATCCCACTCTTTCATGGTCTGATCGCGCAGACCTAGAGTCTGGTTATACTGGGCCTGATCCGCGGCAGTTTGAGCGTTCTGCATCCCAGGTCCGGCGGAAACCTGAGCCGAGGCCAATTGATTGGCGCCTTGCATTGCCGCGATCTCACGATCACTTAATTGCTGACCCGCAGCAAGCTTCTGCTGAGCCTCAAGCGCCGTCTGCTGCATTAACTGAGCATTCTGGAATCCGGCTTGCTGAGCCGCGGAATCTGCTTGGATCTGACTCTGCTGCATCCCCGTCTGCTGACCAAACTGGGCTTGCTGCATCTGAGCAGCGTTAGCAAAACCCGCCGCCTGAGCTGCTCGATCAGCTTCAATCCCCGTCTGCTGCATACCGGATTGCTGACTAAACTGAGCTTTTTGCATCTCAGCAGCATTAGCAAAACCCGCAGCTTGGGCGGCTCTATCAGCTTCGATTCCAGTCTTTTGCATCCCCGTCTGCTGACCAAACTGAGCTTGCTGCATTTGGGCAGCATTAGCGAATCCTGCCGCCTGGGCTGCCCTATCAGCTTCAATTCCGGTCTGCTGCATCCCTGTCTGCTGTCCGAACTGGGCCTTTTGCATCTCCGCAGCGTTAGCGAAGCCAGCCGCCTGAGCTGCCTTATCAGCTTGTATCTGGTTCTGCTGCATCCCAGTCTGCTGGCCGAAACCCGCCTGCTGCATACCCTGCTGATTGGCGATATCGGCACCCTGTATCTTCGATTGCTGCCCGAAGCCCGCTTGTTGCATGGCTTGCTGGGCGCCGATATCCGCGCCTTGCATCTTCGATTGTTGACCGAATCCCGCTTGCTGCATAGCTTGCTGGCTAGCAATACTGCCTTGCTGTAATGCTTGCTGAGCCGCGATATCCCTCTGCTGCATCCCGGTCTGCTGACCGAAGCCAGCTTGTTGCATCCCTTGCTGACTAGCGATGTCGGCCCCTTGCATCTTCGATTG
>Ga0315273_10011574_pt1 | contig 11295 bp, 4 predicted proteins | sample YL17G02_0_MG_FD_205753 | JGI IMG/M metagenome (GOLD analysis project Ga0315273, IMG submission 205753) | Sediment microbial communities from Yellowstone Lake, YNP, Wyoming, USA - YL17G02_0 | ecosystem: Environmental > Aquatic > Freshwater > Lake > Sediment | place: USA: Wyoming | collected...
TTTTTCTCACCGCCCGCCCGCTGGCCGGCGTCTATCCTTCAGCAGCTCTCCCACCACGCTCCTAGCCTGCTCCAACGTCACGACCGCGTCGCCCGGCGTGCCGGTCGTCCCCCTCACCGCCCGCACGCCCGCCCGCCCCGCCGCCGCGGCCAGTTGGGCGTCGGCAGCCTCGCACGCCGCGCGCAGGGCCTGTAGCGCGGCGGCTTGGGCGGTGGCGGCAGCCTTCTGGTCGCCTGGGGTCGCGCCTGGGCGGGAGGCGGCGGTGATGGAGGACGCCGCGGCGGCGAGGAAGGACTGGAGAGGGAGAGAGGGAGAGAGGGAGAGAGGGAGGGGAGAGGGGATGATGAGGTTTGGAGAGGGGGAGAGAACACGCTGCGCCCAAGCGGGGCTTCTCATCCTGCCTACCCTCTCCCCCTTACGCACGTCAAACTCGCGTTCCAGAGTCTCTAGCATACGTAGGGTATGCGTGTGCGTGTGTGTGTGCGTGTGCGTGTGCGCGCGTGGACGGGCGAGAGGCGAGCGAGGGTTGGGCGTCGCACCGGCGCAGAAGAGGACGAGTGAGACAAGAGTCTTTCGCTGGCCCTCCTCACTGGCCCTCTTGCAGTCACTCCTCTTTTCTCTCTCCACGGAACACCATGCCCCCCCTCGGCACCGACGCGGACACCACCTTGCGGTCTCTTCTGGATGTGACGCTGATCCAGGAGGCCGCGACGCCGGGCGGGCCCCTGTTCTTGGGCGACCTGGCCAAGGTAAAGGGGAATGGGAGCCAAGGGAGAGGGAAAACGAGCGCGCGGCTCGTGTTTTCTTCGTCGATCGAGGGAGGAGCATTGGACGTCGCCTGGACCGCGGGTGCGCCTCGACTGCGAGTCCCACCCCCGCATAAGCCGAGGGTAGCTACGTCCCGAGGCACCGGGGTGGGTGAATGGTGCTCTGTGGTGCCAGATAAGTCGCGACACACGCCCTCTCGCCCCGCTGTCTGCAACAAACTCTCGCCTCTCCTCTCAACCCTCTCTCCCTTTCCCCCTTTCCCTCCTCCGTGTCCATCAAAAAAGGAACTCGCCGCCGAGGCTGCCTCGCCCACCGCCGCCACCACACCCACGACCACCCCCGCTATCACCCGGGATATGCTGGAACGGGCGCTCGTGTCCCGCATCAGCCTCGACCCCCCACCCGGGCCGCCCCTACATTACTTGATGGGCGTGTACGGGCGGGCGGGCGCCGAGCTCCGCCGCCTGCCGCCCGCCAAGCCGGGGGCGGTCCTGCCGCCGTCCACGGCCGCCCACCGGGATCTACTGCTGGCCGCCAGGGACCTGGCCGTCTCGTACTCCGGCCTGGCCCTAGGCGCCTGCTTCCCCTCGCCACAGGGCGCGGCCGCCCGCGGCCACCTCCAGCTGCTGGACGCCCTGGTCGCCGCCGACGACGCCCGGTCCTCCAACGCCCTGCTGGCGGGGGGGCTGACCGTGCCGCCCTCCGAGCTGGGGCCGGGTGGGGCCGGGGACGGCCCCCACGGCTGCCCGCCCGCGCCGCCCGGCTTCTTCGAAGCGTACTGCGCGCGCTGGGAGGGAGAGGGCCTGGGCGACGCCGTCGACGCCCTCGCCCGCGACTTGGGGCGCCGCTTGAAGGGCGCCTCCCCACTGGGGACGGCGTGGTCCCAGCCCCTGCGCCTGCTGGTGGGCGTCGCCTCCATCCCGGCCGCCGCCCGGGCGCTCGTGGCCTCCCCGGCCTGGCTACCGCCCCGCCTGCCCAACGGGCGGTCCGCCCAGACGTCCACCCTGCTCGGGCCCGCCTTCTCCATTTCGTACGTGCCCGACGTGACGGGGGGCCTGCCCCGGGACGTGGCCGCGGCCGCGGGCGCCCTGCTCGGCCTGTCCGGCGGGGGCGCGGCGGCGGCGGCCTCAGCGGCCGACACCCTGGAGGCCGCCCAGGAGGCCGTCCAGGCGGGCCTGCACGCCCTGACCATGGCCTTTCTGCGCAATGCGGGCACCAGGGAGCCCATGCTGGCCTGGCTGGGGGCGGCCCTGGCCCTCAATGAGGAGCGCGCCAAAATGCAGCCCGACCTGGCGGCGGCGGCCGGGCATGGCTGGGTCCTCAACCTCGCGTCCGTCCTGGCGCGCGCGTGCGAGCCCTTCCTGGACCCAGGCTCCGGGCGGGCGTGGGGCAAGGTGGAGGCGGCATACGTGGCGGACGGGCGGGTGGACTACGCCGGGGCGACCCGCCTGGCGGCGGACGAGGCGGAAGCCGCGGACTGGGCGGCAGCCGTGCACGGGCGCCGGGTGGCAGTGGGGGCGGGGGCGGCCGCGGCCGACGCAGCCCCCGCCAAGCCCCCGCCCCCGCCCGCCCCGCCCGCCCCTCCTTACTCCTTCACATGTGAATGCTTCTGGATGGCGGCCAAAGCCGCCCAGCTGGGCCCCGCCCGCCTGGCGGAGGAGGCGCGGTCGCTGGCCACCCGCCTGCACTACTGGGCCGCCGACGCGGCCGCGGCCGACGCAGCGGCCGAGGCGGCCGGGCCCGGGCCCGCGGGCGCGGCCGCCCGGGCCCAAGCCGCCGACCTGCGGCGGGCGGCGGAGAGCACAAAGGCGTACCTCGCCCTCGCCATGGTGGCGGTGCGCGGGCGGGAGGGGGCTGCCCGGAGCGTCGCTTTTTGGCGCCTCGCCGCGGCCTGGCTGCTGCGGGAGGCGTCGCCCGCGGTGGCGGCGGGCGGGGCGCCGGAGGTGCCGCTGCCCCCTCCCTCTCCGGCCTGGCGGTGCCTGCCCGAAACCCTGCTGACCGACATGGTCGACATCCTGCGCTCCATCCCGGGCGAGGCCCTGGACGCGGCGGCGAGCGGCGGCGGCGGGCGGGGCGCGCCCGCCGAGGTCGTCACCCTGATCGTGGCCCTCGTCGCCTCGCCCGGCCACGTCCGCAACCCGTTCGCCCGCGCCCAGCTGGCCCAACTGCTGCATGATTGGCTGTTGCCGGGGGAGGCGGAGGGGCGTGGCGGGCGCGCCGGCGCCCGGGAGGGCGCGTCCGGCGCGGTCGCCGGCCTCATCGCGTCCGACCCGCTCGCGCGCGCGCGCTTGGTGCCCGCCCTCATGACCCTGTACGCGGACATCGAGCACACAGCCCGCAACGCGGCCTTTGTGGAGAAGTTTGGGGTGCGCCTGGCGGTGTCCCGCGTGCTGGCACACCTGTGGGAGGTGCCGGCCCACCGCCCGGCCTGGCGGGCGGTCGCGGCGGCCGGTGGGGGTGGGGGCGGGGGCGGGGGCGGGGGTGGAGGGGGCGGGGCACGAGCGCTCCCCCTCCCCCCGCCCGGCGCCCCCTACGCCGCCACGTCCACCTACGGCCGGTTCATGCACCATCTGGTCACGGATGCGACCTACCTGCTAGACGACGCCATGCTGCGCCTGGCGCGGCTGGCCGACCACGACCGCGCTGTGGCGGACAGCGCGGCGTGGGGCGCGCTGCCCGCCGCCGCGCGCGAGGAAAGGGAAGCCGCCGCCCGGGCGGACGCCCAGGCCGTCCCCGGCTACCTCGACCTGGCCTCCTCCTGTATCGCCACCATCGGCTTCACGACGGCCGACCCCGCGACCGCGGCGCCCTGGCTGTCGCGGGCGATGCTGGGTCGGACGGCGGAAGCGGTCGACTACTTTCTGAAGCACCTCGCCGGCCCCGGGCGGCGCGGGCTGAAGGTCGCCGACCCGGAGGCCCTCCACTGGCGGCCCAAGGCCATGCTGGCCTCCCTGGCGGCGGTGTACGTCAACCTGGCCCGGGCGGCGGCCGCGAGCGGCGGGGCGGCCGGGACGCGATGCCTGGCGGGCGCGCTGGCCGCGGACGCCCGCTCCTTCTCGCCCGACCTCCTGCCGGCGGCGGCGGAGGTGCTGGCCGCCTTCAACCTGCTGCCGGAAGCGGACCTGGACGCGCTGGCGGGGCTGGCGGACGCGGCGGCGGCGGCGCGGGCCGGGGGCGGCGGCGGCGGCGGCGGCGGCGGCCCCGGCGGCGCGCCTGGCGGGGCTGGCGGGGAGGAGGGGCCCAAGGCGCCCGACGAGTTTTGCGACCCCGTCACCCTGGACCTGATGGACGACCCGGTCATGCTGCCCGCCTCCCGCCAGGTCCTGGACCGGTCGTGCGTGGAGCGCCTGCTGCTGAGCGACGCGTGCGACCCCTTCAACAAGGCGCCCCTGGCGATGGAGGACGTGGTGGAGCAGCCCGAGCTGAGGGCGCGCATTGACGCGTGGAAAAAGGAGCATGGGGTTGTGTAAAAGGGGAGTGCGCGGGCGTGTGTGAGAGGAGGAAGGGGTGGGGTGGGGAGGGGGGGCGCGGGCGCGGGCGCGGGCGCGGGCGCGGGCGCGGGCGCGGGCGCGGGCGCGGGCGCGGGCGCGGGCGCGGGCGCGCCCGGCTGGGGTAAAGGAGCTGGGGAGAGAGGTGGTGGTCGAAGATTGCCCTGCCCCATTATCCCCTTATCATAGCGGCGCGCCCCCTGCGCCAGAGGAGGCAGCACCAGGCACCTCCACGCACACGCTCTCTTCTCCGCCCATGCCTGTCGCTGTCGGGCCGGCACTGCGCCTTGTCAGCGCACGCCCGCCGGCGGCCAGCGCTCGCGGGCGGGCAGCGCGCCCGCCGCCCCCAGCGTGCCGAGCGACAACACAGGGGGGGGCGCCAGCCGACCCTGCTTCCGCCTCGACCTCCGCCCCGCGCCCGGCCTCGCCCGCCCCGCCCCGCCCCCGAGGCGTGGTGACGGCGGCAGGGCGGCGGCCCGCCGCGGCGGCGGCGGCGTCGTCGCCCATCGCACAGGCGGCCAAGGTGGCGGATTCACTTTCCGTGCCCACAGAGGCGGCCACGGCGGGCTCTGTTGTCGTTGCCGCCCTTGAGCGCTCACTGTCGTTGGAGGTGAGTTTGGAGTGTGAGGTGGGGGAGGGCGGGTAGAGAGTGCCTGTCCCACACCTCTTGCCCGTCAGCGGGGGGAGGCAGGCGGGTCATGGGTCCGGGGGCGGGGCGGGCACGCGCTGCGCCACTCGCGAGGGGCGGCGGGCGCCGGCGGGTGCAACGGCTTTCCGCGGTCTCTCCTGCCTGGCCGCGCGCCCTCGCGCGTCCCGGAAGCTCACGGTTTCCATGCGTGCAGGAGGCGGGTGGCCCGGCGCCGGTCCAGTGTGTGCGCCAATGTGCGCCAACAGTGCAAGCCCCGCACGAGAGTGGGGGCTCCCTCTGTGCCCGCCCCCCACCCCCCACCCCCCCCAATTCCCACGCGCCCCCTCCCTCCCTCTACATACCCCTTCCCCTCTTCATCCTCACCGTTCGCCCCCCAAACGCAACAGGACACGCGCCCGGCCACCACCTCTGGCACGGCCGACGAATCATCCAAACCCCGGCGGAGCCGGGCGGACGTGAGTGACGGCGAGGAGGCCGCCCCGGGGCCGGCTTCTGCCGCCGCTCGAGCCAGCCCCGCCGCCGGCGGCGGTTCGGCTGGGTCCGGCTCCGCGCCGGACGCTGGCCCGCCGCCCGCCGCCCGCCGCCGCGGCCGGCCCAAGGAAGCGATAGTGAGGAAGCCTGCCGTCGTCGGCGGGGCGCCTACCCCTGAAAAGAAGGCCGTGAAAGCGGTGAAAGCGGTGAAAAGGGCGCCGGCGGTGGGCGAAAGGGGCGCCTCCCACCGGGGCCCGGGCCCCGCCCCGCCGCCGCCGCCGCCGCTGCTGCCGCCCGCCCGGTCTGCCCCGCCCCGCTCCCGCGCCCAGGCGGTGGCGTCTTTGCGCGGCGCGTCCTCCCGCCGCCCGGAGGCCGCCGCCGCCGCGCCGCCGGCAGCCGAGGACGCGCCCTCCTCCTCCTCCTCCCCGCCCCCTACCGAAAAGGCGCGCCGCGCCGGGCAGCCGCGCGGCCGCGCCAGCGGCGGTACGGCCGCCGCGTTGCCGGCGGGCGCCCCGCCCGCCTCGCAGCCCAAGAAGAAGCCGCCGGCGGGCGGGGGCAGGAAGGCGGGCGCCGCCGCCGCGCCGCGCCGCGCCATGGCCATCCTGGACGAGGAGGAGGCGGCCGCGGTCGCGTCTGTCCTGGCCCCGCTCGCCGTCCGGTCGGCCGCCCTGTCCCGGCCCGTCCCGCCCGGGCTGGGCGACACGGCCGAGGCGGCCGACCTCCTCGCGATGCGCGCCCTGGACGACCGCATGCGGCGGGGGCGGGACGCGGTCAAGCAGCACGCCATCTCCCGGGGCGAGGCGGCGGCGGCGGCGGCCGTGGCGGAGGGCGGGGCGGCGGGCGGCGCGGCCGGGATGCTGGTGCTGCCCCCCCTCCACGCCGCCGCCGCGCTCGCCCCCGCTCGCAGGGGGCGGCCGCCGAAAACGCCGGCGCCGGCACCGGCCCTGCCCCCCCGCGCCGGCGTGGCCGCCCCGCCCTCCACCTCTGTCGACTCCGGCAGCACTTTCAAGCCCGCCCACGACGCGGTGCAAGCCCTGTTTGCCATGCTGGGCCACACGGGGCTGCTGGGCAAGGAGGCGGAGGCCCGGCTCACAGATATTGTGAGGAAGGGGGTGGCCGCGTCGGCCGCGGGCGCCGCGCTGGGCGCCTCGCTCGGGCGCGCGCCGACAGTGGACGAGGTTGTCGCGTCCCTCGGCCTGCGCTCGCCGGCCCACCTGCGCCTGCTCCTGGACAACCGCCACATCGCGACCGACCTCATGGTCCAGTTCAACCTGCGCCTGGTCGTCCACACGGCCCGGCGGTACGTCGGCATGGGCCTGGAGCTGGCCGACCTGATTGCCGAGGGCGTGACCGGGCTCACCCGGGCGATCGAAAAGTTCGACCCGGGCCGGGGCTTCCGCTTCTCCACCTACTCCATGTGGTGGGTGCGCCAGGCGGTCACGCGCTCCCTGTCTGACGAGTCCCGGGTCGTCCGCCTGCCCGTGCACGTGTACGACGCGGTGGCCAAGCTGCGGCGGGCGGGGCGGGCACTGGGCGGCGCCGTGTTTGAGTCCCCCAACGCCCTGCACGCCGCCCTGGGCGAAGCGGTCGGCATGGCGCCCGACAAGGTGGCGCAATACCTGTCCGCCGCCCGGTCGACCTCCTCCCTCGACGCGGCCGGGTCGGCCGGGTCGGCCGGGTCGGAGGGCGGGGGCGGGGGGGGAGGCGGGGCGGGAAGCCTCGCCACCGACGCGGCGCCAGAAGTGAACGCCGAAGTCCTCGTCTCCACCTCGCCCGCGGACGCCATGTTCGGCGGCAGGTCCTCCTCCTCCTCCGCGTCCGTCGCCAAGGGCGGGGAGGCGGCCGAGGAGGGCGACGCGGCGGCGTCCCGCGTGGCCGCCCTGCGCACGCACGGCGTCCTGCGCGAGCGCCTGGACGCCGTCCTCGCCTCCCTGCCCCCCCGGGAACGCAACGTCCTGCGCCTGCGGTACGGCCTGGCCGCCCCCGGCGGGCGGACCATGACCCTGCTCGACATTTCGGTGGCGTACGGGGTGACGACGGAGCGGATCCGCCAGATTGAGGACGCGGGGCTGCGCCGCCTGCGCGACCCCCTGCGCGCGGCGGGCGTGCAGGACGCGGCCGACCTGGTGAGCGCGGCGGATGCGGGCGGGGCGGCGGCGGCGGATGAGGCAGCCTCGTTCATTGCCCCGCCGGGGGTAGAGGCGGGGCCGGAGCTGATGTGATGCGCGGTGGGCGCGCAGGCGGGGAGCGGCGTGTTGACAACCCTCATCATTTTTCCAATTTCAATTCCCTTTTTTTTCTCTGCTCGTGCCACCAAACTCTTTCAATTCAACTCTCTCGCCGCGCGCCCCTGCCGCGACGCCGAGACCTTGCCTCTCTCTCTCGCTCTTCCAATCCCCTCACCACATAATGCAGTCTCTGGGCATCCGCCTCGCCCGGGCCCGCGTCCTCACCCCCGCCGCCGCCCGCAGGCTGGCCCGGACCAGCAGCGGCGGGGCTGGCGAGCCGGCTGCCGCTTCTTCGACTTGCGCCGCCGCGGCGGCGCCGGCGCCCCCCCCGGCGGTCGCCTCCAAAGCGAGCGCTGGATCGTGAGTTCAGCGGGCGGGGGAAAGGGCGCGACAAAGAGGATAGCAGCAGACAGCGCTCGCACACCTCTTCTTTGCAGCACATGCAGGCCGCCGCCGCCGCCCCCACCTAGCCAACCTCTCACACATCCTTTCCATCTTTTACACACACACAGCGACGCCCCGCCGACAACCAAGCCCGCCAAGGCCCCCACCCCTAAAGGCACCGCGCCCAAGCAAAAAGGCGGCGCCGCAAGTGCCGGCGCCCCCGCCGCCGCCTCCTCCTCCTCGGAGGCTGACGTCATTGCGCTCCGCACGGGCAAGGCAGCGACCCTGCGCGCGGCCGGCCGGGAACCGTACGCCTACTCCTACGCCCGCACCCACACCGCCGCCGCGCTGGCAGCACAGCACGCCGACCTGGCCGACGGCGCGGTCGCCGACTTGCCAGCCCCTGTCTCCGTCGCGGGGCGGGTCATGGCCCGCCGCGTGATGGGCAAGCTCGCCTTCATCAAGGTGGCCGACGAGTCCGGCTCCCTCCAGCTGTACGTCGACCGGGCCGCCCTGGACGGCGTGCGGGAGGGCGCGTTCGCGGACGTCAAGGCCCTGGTGGACGTGGGCGACATCGTGGGCGCGTCCGGCGGGGTGCGGCGCACGGAGAAAGGCGAGCTGAGCGTGGCGGCCGACTGTGTGACCGTCCTAACGAAAGCCCTCCGCCCCCTGCCGGACAAGTGGCACGGCCTGGCCGACGTGGAGAAGCGGTACCGGCAGCGGTACGTTGACTTGATTGTCAACCCGGCGTCCCGGGCGGCCCTGGTGGCCCGGGCACGCATGACGGGCGCCATCCGCCGGGAACTGGAGGGGCGGGGCTTCCTGGAAGTGGAGACGCCCGTCCTTGAGGCGTCCGCCGGCGGCGCGGACGCCCGCCCCTTCACCACCTTCCACAATGCGCTGGGCCAGCCGTACGCGCTGCGCATCGCGCCCGAGCTCCACCTCAAGCGCCTGGTCGTCGGCGGCTTTGAGCGGGTGTTTGAGATCGGGCGGGTCTTCCGCAATGAGGGCGTCTCCACCCGCCACAACCCGGAATTCACGGCGGTCGAGTGTTACCAGGCGTACGCGGACTATGGCGACATGATGGACCTGGCGGAAGACCTCATCCGGGCGGCCGCCGTCGCCGTGACGGGCGGGAGCACGGCCGTCTCCTACCAGGGCACGCCCCTCGACTTTGGGGCCCCCTTCCGGCGGGCGACCATGGCGTCGCTGGTGGGCGGGGCCGCCGGCATTGCCTCGCCCGAAACCGTCTTCGGCCCCGACGCTGACTTGGGGGAGGCGCGGGCGGTTGCGGCCGCCGCCCTGAAGGCCGGCGGCGCCAACCCGGCCCCCGCCGCCAGCGCCCCCTCCCCGGGCCACGCCCTGAACGCCGTGTTTGAGGGCCTCGTCGAGCCGACCCTCCTCGCCCCGACCTTTGTCCTGGACCACCCGGCCTCGCTCTCCCCCCTGGCCAAACCCCACCGGTCCACCCCCGGCGCCGCCGAGCGGTTCGAACTGTTCGTGGCGGGCCGGGAGCTGGCCAACGCGTACTCCGAGGCGACCGACCCGGTCGACCAGCGCGCGCGGCTGGAGGCCCAGGTCGCCCGCCACGCGTCCGCCGCCGCGGCCGCGGCGGCGGCCCGCCCCGCCGGGACTGCCGCCGGCTCGGAGGACCCGGACCAGTACGCGGTGGAGGTGGACGCCGACTTCCTGGCGGCCCTGGAGTACGGCCTGCCCCCCACGGGCGGCCTCGGCATTGGCCTCGACCGCCTCGCCATGCTCCTCACGGACGCGGCCAGCATCCGGGACGTCATCGCCTTCCCGCTCATGAAGCGGGTGGTCAAGGGGGAGCAGAGGGAGGGGGGGCGGGAGTGAGTGGGAGAGTGGAGGGGTGGTGGGAGGTGTGCGTGTGTTGAAGAGAGAAAAACAAAACAAAAATCTGGGCCCCCTGCCACGCCGACCACAAGACAAACAAATAATTCCCTCGCCCTCTCAGCCCCCCCCCCATTCAAACCTGCCCCCCATTCTCTCATGCATCGCTCGAGTATTGCAGGACCAGGCTTTTGGGCCCCGGCCCCGCCGGCCCGCCCACCGCAAACTGGACCCGCAGGCGCTGGGTCAGGGCGTAGGTGAGCGTGCAGGCCGCACCCGCGGCGTCGCCGTCGCGCAGGGGCCGCGCCAGGGCCGCCCGCAGGGAGGGGCCGACCTGGACCTCCACCTCCGTGCCCAGGGCCAGGGATTCCAGGAGGGCGGAGGTCGCAGACGCGGACGTCGACGCGGTGGCGGGGCCGCCGCTGGAGGAGGCGCTGGAGGCCGGGTCCAGCGACAGCAGGCCCGGCAGCGCGGGCGCGGACACCAGGCGCCAGCGGGCCCCGCCCAGGCGGCCCTGCGTCTCCAGGCGGGGCAGGAGGCCCGCGGCCGCAGAGGCGGCCAGGCTGGAGAGGGCCAGCGACTGGCCGTCGGCCGCGACCAGCGCGCGCGCGAGCGCGGCCTCAAACAGGCGGGCCGCGTCCGGGGCGGCCAGCTCCCGGCCGGCCGCCTCGCCGCCGCCCCCACCCGCTGGGCCAGCGACCCCCGCGGAGGGGGTGAGGACCAGGCCCTGGCGCCACCCGGACGCGCGGCAGCCGGACACGGACGCCCGGACGCCCGCGCCCCGCAGCGCGAGGTCGAGCGTCGGGTCCAGGGCGGGCCCGCCATCAAAGAGCACCCGGTTGGCGTGCTCCCGGTCCAGGACCAGCTGGGTGGCCAGCAGGTTGATCTCGCCATTGTCCAGGGAGATGGCGCCCCGGACGCGCAGGCTGTCGGGGCTGGCGGCGGCGGTGGACGGCGCACCGCCCCAGTCGCCGGCCAGCGTGAGGCCGCCCGCCAGCGCGACGTTCACCACAAAGGGGTAGACCCCGCGCAGGTCGGGGCCGAGCGTGACGTCCAGGCCGCGCAGGGCGAGGCCGGGCGGCGGGGCGGCGCGGGCGGCCGCGGCGGGCGGCGGTTGCGCCAACTCCCCGCCCCCGTCCGCGTCCTCCTCGAACTCCTCGCCCTCCCCTCCCGGCGGCACGAGCGAGACGACACCCTTCGACAGGCGGACCGACCCGCCCAGGGCGGGCGAGGAGGCGGCCCGGCCGATGGTCAGGGCCGCATCCAGAACCCCCGTGTACAGGGGGCGGGCGCGGACGTCCAGGGAGGTCAGGTCGACGGCAATGCCCGTGGGCGGGAGGAGGAGGGGCGGTGGGTGGGGCGGGGCGGCGGGCGCGCCGGGGGGAGGCGCGGGCGGCCCCCCCCCCCCCCCCGCCCCCCCCCCCCCCCCGCGCCCCGCGCCCGGGGGGCGGCGGCC
>Ga0315273_10011575_pt1 | contig 11295 bp, 12 predicted proteins | sample YL17G02_0_MG_FD_205753 | JGI IMG/M metagenome (GOLD analysis project Ga0315273, IMG submission 205753) | Sediment microbial communities from Yellowstone Lake, YNP, Wyoming, USA - YL17G02_0 | ecosystem: Environmental > Aquatic > Freshwater > Lake > Sediment | place: USA: Wyoming | collected...
TTTCCAAAAACGCATGCCAACCCCGACACAGACGGCAACTCCCCATACCACCGGGCCGTTAGGTGGCATAGCATTTGCGATCCCAAAGATTATTACCTAGAGAGTTTATACCTTGATAATAATATTTTTTAATCTGAGAGAACTCCGATTGATCACTTATCAAAATTTTTATAACAAGAAAACTCCTGCTCCCTTACCGGGACTAATAAAAAGCTACGCCACCTAACGGTCAAAATAAATTCTTAACTTTTACAATTATCTGTCAATGTGCCTTGATAATAACAGAATCAGTTCAAGGAATTGAATCAAAAAATAATTTATAACAAAAAAATGAACTATAAACTATTTAAGTATTTATTTCTGCTTTTAATAAATGGACTACCTGTTTTAACTTATTCCCAACTCCCAGTTGATCAACCAGGTATGGAGTCGACAGTTTATAAAACCATCGGTGATATTAAACTAAAGTTGTACATTTTTCAACCCCTTGGCCGAAATGACCGAGAGAGACTCCCTGCGATAATCTTCTTTTTCGGGGGCGGTTTCGCTGGAGGCAAAGTTACTCAGTTTGAACCCCAATGTAAGTATCTGGTTGAGCGTGGCATGGTAGCTGTTCTTGCTGATTATCGTGTCAAAAATCGGCACCGGGCTACTCCTTTTGAATGCGTTGCTGATGCGAAGTCAGCGATTCGCTGGGTTCGAACTCATGCTTTTGAGTTAGGTGTTGACGAAAATCGTATCGTTGCTGGAGGAGGTAGCGCAGGAGGACATCTTGCAGCATGTACCGCCCTGATAAAAGGTTATGATGATAAGAATGAGGATTTAAATGTTAGCTCCGTATCCAACGCATTGGTGCTCTTTAATCCAGTTCTTGATCTTCCAGAAGCTTTTAAAAATGAACCAAGGGAAACTGCTAATGATTGGTTAAACAGAGCATCAGAGATATCTCCAATTCATCATGTGATTTCAGGTGCCCCACCAACAATAATATTTCATGGAACAAATGATAGCAGTGTGCCATTCCAGCAGGCCATCAATTTCTGCGAGATAATGAAAAAACAGGGTAATCGTTGTGAGGTTGTGAAATTTGAAGGACGTGATCATGGTTTCTTTAATTATTACAGAGGAGATAATCCTGATTTCCTATCAACGATGGAATATACTGTTAAATTTTTGGCTTCCATAGGCTATATAAAGGGCGATTCGATACTGAAAAAATGACATGAGTATTATACAGCTACGACCACCTAACACGGTCAATAAAGGTAAGTTGCTTGTCATACTTTTTGCTTTGCCCATGCATCCGGATACGCGCAGTTGCCCTCAACTTAGTTCCTGCACCGTGACAAATCTCTAGCTCCGAAACAGCTTGTACCGCGACACTGCTCCGGTGCTCTCAACCAGCTTTGTAACCGGTGACATTTTTCTGGCGCTCTTTAAACTTTGTACCGCGACACTACTCTACCTCACAAACTCCCTGCATGAAGGCAAAAAGTACGCCATACCCTCCTTGCACCGTGACAGTTTTCTGGCTAAAGTACCAGGATCTGCCCGGTGCTTGCGTCGGGTAACACAACCTCCCTTTATTGCCGTGCCGTTATATTGCATAATTCGAGACCTTATAACTTAGCTTACATTTGCATAATTGTAACTTTTAAGTTACCTTTGTATTTCAATAATTGACTATGGATAAGATCCGGGAGATAATTGCATATAAAAACTATTTTGAGGACTTTTTACAAAAGCAACCAATAAAGGTTCAGAATAAGATCTTTAAAATTTTGGATGCTATTGAGACATTAGAAAGGATTCCAACTAACTATCTAAAACTCATAGCCGAGACAAAAGGACTTTATGAGGCAAGAATACAAGTTGGGACTGACATCTGGCGAGTTTTTTGTTTTTTCGACAGAGGAAGATTGGTAATTCTTCTAAATGGATTCCAGAAAAAGACACAGAAAACTCCAAAAAATGAGATCGATAAAGCAATAAGACTAATGAGAGAGTATTATGAAAACAAAAAATAACAAAGACATTTCGACCTGGACTGAAATCAAAGACCGGGTGTATGGTGAAAAGGGGACTGAGAGACGAGACAATCTTGAAAGAGATGCTGAATCTTTTAAAATTGGACTGTTATTAAAAAAAGCAAGAGAATCGCGACATATGACTCAGGAGGAATTAGGTCTACTCATTGACAAAAAAAGGACTTATATATCACGTGTTGAGAATAACGGGAGTAACATCACATTAAGCACATTATATGACATTGTTGAGAAAGGACTAGGAGGCAAAGTAAAAATCTCCATAGATATTTGATCTTTAATCTTTAATATATTACGCAACATAACAAAGCGGTATGTGTTATTGCCTCCGGCCAAATAAAATTTGTAAATAAAATAGAAAATCATCTTGGCCGTCCAACGTATCGAACCAACATGTTTTTTGCATGTAATATAGATTCGTTACAATAGAAAGATTCGTGCCATTTTGCAAGCCTTGCAAAAAACATGTTGTCTCCCAAAACTGTCGGCAACAACACTTACCGCTAACCGTTAGCGGGCATAAACCAAACTTTCAAACCTTGACAAATATATTCTAACTTGACAATTTACACCCATCTATCTGGACTTTGCATACTCGCCAATTTTATCATGACAAGTTATCTCCTGCCGTCAATCACGACTTTTCAATCTAGACACTTATGACAAACTAGAAAGATCCCGTAACATATAAAATTTACGCCCGCTAACTCCAAAGACAATTTGTAATGATCCTAAAGATTTCAATAGTGAAATTATGGTAATTAATGATTCAGCTTGGGGATTCCGATTTATCATAGACAAATAAATCCCAAATTACTTAACTTTGGTATTAACCAGAAAAACCAAATAATAAATGTCCCCAATAAAACATCTTGTTAATTCTTTGAAAGTCGCATTGTTTCTTATCTTGCTTCTTCTGCAAATCAATGCTTGTAAAAAGTTAGATTCTCCTGTAACAAAAGATGATCTACTGACCAGAAAAGAAGATAGTCTTAAAAATTATTCTCCAACTGTTCGTTTTGATATTACAAACAGGATGCTTGAAGGTAAGCACATAGATTGCATCGAACCTGACTATAAAGGAAACACCTGGGTCTCTTCAGGGAAGGAGCTCTATTTCTATAAAAATGGCATCGAAGAGAAGACATATACTCTAGATTTTCCGATACTTGACATTTCAATTGCTGGAGATGAAACATTATGGATCGGCACTAGTGGTGGAGGTCTTGGTCATCTTTCTGCAGAAGGAATTACCTGGCATACAGTAGCAAATGCTTCTTTGCCAAGAGATTATATAAACAACGTTGAAGTTGGATTAGATGGACGGGTCTGGTTTTCGAGTGCTGCACATGATTTGGGGGGATTAGTTGTTTATAATGGTAAAAAATTTACATTATTTACGCCAGATAATTCTATATTAAATCAGCATGTCATTGGTGATATTGGAATCGATCACAATGGATCCTTATATGTTGTTACTTCGGGAACAGTAACCAAAACAAATATCTACCGTATTTCGGGAAATGACTGGGAATGTTTGGGCAACGGAAACGGAACATTTTACTGGGTTTGGACATTTACTGTTGGTCCTGCAGGGATTATATACCTTCTCGAAGATTTTTCACTCTCTTCATCCTCCGGAAATTCCAATACCTTATATGAATTCACGGATAATGTATGGAAAAAGCTTTCGCCGGATTTTATGTCCACACCAATTTCTCTTTTCACAGCTATTAAGGCAGACAGGCGAAACTATTGCTGGTTATGCAGTATAGATGGTAACTCATATGTTCTGCATGTTTATGATGGTAATTCTTGGCAGGTACCTCCCCCAGGACTTTTTCTGAATGATATGATCACAACCATTGAGACTGACAGCGACAATAAAGTATGGATAGGTACTGCCCATAATGGCGTTTTCATATTGAAACAATAAAATACGCTCCGCTAACTCGGACGGTTGGGGTAATAAACTTGTCACAATTTTTGCACTACACCTTGACAATTTTATCGTGACACGGAAATCCTGCCCACTTACCGGGACTTTGCAAAAACACATGCCAACCCTGACACAGACGGCAACTCCCCATACCACCGGGCCGTTAGGTGGCATAGCGCGTGCCGCACAGACAGGGTCTAGCTTTGCGAATTTATCTTGACAATTTAATTTCGTGTGTTCTATTGTGCCTTGATTGTCTACTTATCAAAATTCTGCTTGACATGACAACTTTCAGTCACTTGCCGGGACTAATCCATTTGGACAATTATTGCTTGACAAACTGGCTTGTCACCCTGACACCAAATTCTGACTCACATGACTGGTGGCAAGCCTTTACTCCTGCTCATTTACCAGGACTTAAAAGCTACGCTACCCAACGGTTTAAGAAATTTTTGTGCTTTGATTAATTGCTCCGGGGTTACCTATAAAAAATTTAGAAATGTGCTATTCAACATTGCTTGCAAAGAGATTCCCGACTATATTAATTTAATTAGCAGCCTTTTTTGAACTAAAAAGGTAAGTCAGGCTTATTGCAAACTCACTATTTTTAAGTTCTCCTTCCCAATTCCCTCTAAAATATGCATCCTTTACGTAAACAGATATGGTTTGGCCTATATAATGTGAAAAGTTAATAGCAAGTTTTTTTTGAAAACAAACAGAAAATCCCCAAAAAAACTGATTTGTTATTCTATTTGGTGGATTATCAATAGAAAAAAGATCATTACTCCATGGATCTATCAACAAATTCCCTGACAATAATATGTTTGGCCTCCATCCTAAAATGATGGATGGATTTATTTTAGTGGTTTCGGGAGAAATGTCAACAGAAATTGGGATACAAAGTTTATTAAAATATATTTTATAAGGCTGGTTTCCTAAGGTCCTGTCAAAAGGAAGAATATATCCTACCTTATTATATTGCATTGCTAATTTTATTTTGAATGATTTACAAATTTTTACATTCCCATATATTCCGATCAATGGACTGAATAAAGGAGACACTTTTAGACTTTTTAATAGAAACGTTGAGTTTTCCTCTTTTTGAGTTATGAAAGAAAATCCTAATTCAAGTCCAAAACCGAAATTAGTTTGTGCGAATACTCCCTGTGGCAGAATAGCAATAAATAATATTAAAAGTATTTTAAGTTTCACCTTGATTCTGCGATGCTTCATATCACAAAAAGGTATTTATATCTCAGTGAAAGATATAAAAATATGAAACAAAAGTCAAGTATATTCCAGGGTTGAGCAAAACGAGTGCCGACTATCATAATTTAATTGGCACTCTTTTTTGATTTAAATAGATAAGCAAGGCTTAAAATAAAATTGATATTGAATAAAGTAGTTCATAAATTTGTTTCGACAAGTATAATCTTGATTTTCAAAATGGGGGAAAAGCTGAATTTCACAATCTTGTTTTTGATTTTTACAATGATGTTCTTTCAATCATGCAAAAAAGAAGATGAGTATGTCCCAGGTATTAATTACACGATTTATCTGGATAAACAAAATCGGATTATAAAAAGGATCGAGGGATCAACGAGTACTACTTTATATCAATACACAGACAACACAGTTATGATATCGGATATCAACTATAGTCATACATACTTCCTAAATGATCTGAGTTTGGCGGATAGCTGTTTTACCGAGGATCTATCTTACCTGGGTGGATGGGATAAACCACGAATGACTTATTTTAAATATTATACGGATGGATACATGGAATATAATGGTGAAGGTTCTTTCTGGTATAAATATGCCGACGGAAACAGAACTGAGGCTATCCAAGACTCCTCCATATCCAGATATAATAGAAGAGAGTATTATTATACTTATACCTCAATGCCCAATATTATTGATTTAGAAGCTTTTAGGGGTTCATTCCTGGGTAAGATCAATAGGAATTTAATATCAAAAATTATATACAATTCAGGTACATTAATGAATCTTACCGTTGATTTTTCGTATATTCTTGACAGTAAAAATTATGTTAAAAAGAGAACTGAAATATTTACAGCGATTGGTATGCCAACCTGGAAATCAATCAGAAATTACGAGTACATTTTTTTAGATAATTAAGTAAATCGAAACTAAGTAATACTATTTGATTTACCCTTGCATATGGCTGCCCCGCTCTCAAGGTGGCGTAGCGAGAAACTTCCATTTAGCATGAAGGATTTTCAATTGAGAAATGCTACTTTTCTCTAATCTGCAAAACGAATTCCAACTGTTTTACCTCCCTTATTTCTGTATTTAATAATTTAGCCAATAATAATTATAAGTATATCAAAAACGATCAAGGACTAATTTTGAATATTGATTAAAATTGCTACGACCACCTAACACGGATGGTAGGCTTAATTGCCTTCGGCAGCCCGGACAGCTTGGTAATCAGCCCCAAAGTCAATACGAGCAATTTCATCATTACTTATTAAATTTTCGGTACCATGACAAATCCTGCTGCCGTGACAAAGCCAATAGGGCTGCCGGCCGACGCGCTAGCTGTCATGGTTTTTGCATCGCCATATTGACAATTTTATCTTGACGTGACAACTTCTCGCCGTTTATCGGGACTCAGCCATCTGGACAACTTCGCCTGGACGAGAAAACTTGCGTCCGTCAACCGGGACTTTGCAAAAACCACGCCATCGGCTGACACGGACGGCAACTAATCCTCACCACCGGGCCGTTATATTTAAGCAATTGGCATCGTGACAATTAGACAGGATCTGCTTGCCTAAATATAACAGAAAAGGCCTCAATAAACCGATAAAGAACACTTTTTTGTATCTTTACCCAATAAAATGAAAGATCATGCTGACAAAAGATAAAGTAAGAAAGACAGTTGACAGGTTACCTGAGAACTTCACAGTGGACCAAATAGTTGAAGAACTAGTGATTCTTAACCGGATTGAGGAGGGACTTAAGGATATTGAGGAGGGCAGAGTCTTTTCAACTGATCAAGTTAAGAAAGAGCTTAAAACATGGTTAAAATAATCTGGACTCAGCGATCACTGACTGATTTAAAATCTATTGCTGAGTACATCTCACAGGACTCAATTAAATATGCGTCTCTGACAATTGAGAGATTAATAAACGTAACTCAATATATCGAGACGAATCCCAGAATTGGAAGGATGGTTCCCGAAATGGGTAGAAAGGACAAATTCAGGGAGATCATTCAGGGAAATTACAGAATCATTTATAAGATTACCAGCTCACAGACTACTCATATCTTGACAATTCATCATTCATCTAAACGATTGAGACAAACATCACTCAGAGGACTTGCAAAAAACATCTAGGCCTTTTCCCAAACCAATTCTCTACATCAGGACAAATTTCAGTACCGTGACAGTTTTAACCTTTGCCTAAATATAACACGGATGGTAGGCTTAATTGCCTTCGGCAGCCCGGACTAAACCGTAATCACCCCAAAGTCTATGAGATTAATTCTCACCCACTTATCAAGTATTTTGCACCGTGACTAATCCTGCTGCCGTGACAAAGTCAATGGGCTGCCGGCCGACGCGCCGTTGTCATGGTTTTTGCAGAGCCACCAAGACAATTTTATCGTAATGAGAAAACTCCCGTCCGTTTACCGGGACTCAGCCATCTGGACAACTTCGTCTGGACGAGAAAACTCCTGCCCACTTACCGGGACTATGCAAAAACTCATGCCAACCCTGACCCTTCGCTGAGCTCAGGGCAGGCTCCGACGGCAACTCCCCATACCACCGGGCCGTTAGGCGTCAGAGTTGAGTAATGCCATAGCCCGTCTTCGCTAGAGAATTTGCCTTGACAATAATATTTGGTGTGTTCTATCATGTTTCTTATCACTTCTTATCCAAATCTATCTTGACAGACAATTTTCAGTCACTATGCGGAACTTAGTCATCTGGATGGTTTTTCGGTACCATGACAAATCCTGCTCATCTATCGGGATTTAGAAACTCCGGCGCCTAACAGCAAAAAAAGACAAATTCGTTCTTAGTACTTAAGATTTGCATTATTGAAATAAACTACTTATCTTTGACGTTAGTAACGCTAAACGGGAAATGATTACCTCTTTTGGGACTAAGGAGACTGAAAAAATATGGAATGGGGATAGAGTTAAAAACCTACCCCAGGAGATACAACAAATTGGAAGGAGAAAATTAAGGATGCTTAATAACTCACAGAATTTGATTGACTTAAAGATTCCACCATCAAATAAACTTGAGAAACTTTCAGGCAAGATGAGTGACTTTTACAGTATCAGGATTAATGACCAATGGAGAATTGTATTTAAATGGGACGATGGAAACTCTAGTGATGTTACAATAATGGATTATCATAAATAGAATAAAATGGAAAAGCTATCAAATATTCACCCCGGAGAAATACTGCTGGAAGAATTTCTCATCCCTTTGAATATATCTGCTTATAGACTTTCTAAGGACCTTGGAATTCCACAGACCAGAACATCCAAGATTATCAAAGGCAACAGAAGCATAACTGCCGACACTGCTATACGACTGAGTTACTATTTTGGTAATTCTGCTAAATTCTGGCTTGGACTTCAGAACGACTTTGATCTTGAAGAGCAAAAAAAGTTAAAAGCACCAGAATTCAAACATATTAAAAGACTAAAAGAACACGTTGCCTAGTTATCGGGACTTATTACACATAAATAATACCGATACTCGGATAAATTGTTCTGCCCTGACAGTTTTAAAATTACTCCGGCGCCTAATAAAGAGGACTTCATTCGGTACGCAGTGCCAAGAATGAAGTCTCACGTTGCACTACATCCGGTCTCCCGGACTCATTCTATGCACCTACCACCGTTATTCTTGTTCCATTTGAAGCCTCATTTCAGGCCGGTAGGGTGGTTTTTGGGTTCTATGTTGGTGTTCTTTTTACATTTTCATTGATTTATCGCTTCTAAATCAGCTGGTTTTACTCGTTTTTGGATGATTTTGTAACTTTTTAGACATACGTTCTCCATTCCGGCAATGCGGGTAATTTAAAATGGTTATAATCAGCACGATAATATTTTTGTTGGATAAAGCACATTTGTTGGAGTACGGATCTTAGGGAGCAGTTCTATGGTATGCATGAACCCTGTTTTACATAAAGGACAGAGGTGGGAATCAAATCCGGTAAGGCGTACAATTCTTTCCTGTCTGGTTTCTTTGACCTTTGTTTCCGGCTTTTTTGCCAGCAGCGACTTAACCCGGTCTTTTTGCTTGCTGCTAAGTATTCCGTAATATCTGATCTTAACAAACCGTTTTGGCAGTATATGCATGCAGAAACGTCGCAGGAACTCAACCCCTGTTAATGTTGTCGGCTTTACTCTGCTGTCGTCTTTGTAGTCCTTGTAAAAGAATGTGACACCTGAGTCGCTGATGTTTTTTATCCTATGATTACTGATAGCTACACGATGAGAGTACTGCCCAAGGTATTTAACAATTTGCTGAGCATTACCAAAGGGAGGCTTGCAATAGACAACCCATGGCTTTTTCCAGACATCATCGAGCATAGACTGATACTCTGGTAAATGGTTCCTTTGTCTGAGCTGGAGTTTTAGTTTTTTGAGCAGTATACTTCGGAACGTGGGGCTGAGCATAAGTACCGGGTAAAGGTATTTGCCTTGTTTGGTAATTCGTTTTAAGTTTCCGGCTAACGTCAACCCTGCAGCCGGAACGATACAATGGATATGAGGGTGTAAACTCAGGTTTTGTCCCCAGGTATGTAATACGCAGATAGCTCCGCTTTCTACACTATATTTTGTGTATCCAAATTGCTGCAATACGCTCCATACACACTCAAACAGCGATTTATAGAACAGGTTGCTGTCGAGTAAACATATCAGGTTTAATTCGTCGGGAACGGTAAAGACAATATGGAAGTATTTCACATCAAGGGCATCGTTCATCCGGTCCTCGACCCAGAGAGCCTGTTTTGCCCCCTGGCATTTAGGGCAATGACGGTTACCACAACTATTATAACTTATCCGCTGCTCACCGCAGACATCGCAAAAATCTTTATGCCCTCCCAAAGCCGATGTGCGACACTTCTGCAAGGCATCAAGGGTACGTACCATAAAACTGTTGGGCTGACACTTCTCAACATATTGCTGTCCAAACCGATCTACGATTTGGGCAACTTCAAACTTCGGACGCTGCACTATTTCTGAGGGTACAGAGTATCCAGAGGGCTATGTGCCGATGTTATAGGGCATTGGGCTACATGGAGATAGATCATTGTTGTCTCTATTTTGGCATGACCCAATAACTTCTTGATGATTAAGATATTTAGTCCATCTTCGAGCAGATGTGTTGCATAACTATGGCGAAGGGAATGAAGCGTTACACTTTTTTTGATATCTGTCTTTTTCAGAGTTTCACGCATTATCCAACTAAGACCTTTGACACTGTAACGACCATCGGGTTCTTTTCCGTTGAAGATCCATATATGGGGATTTTCGACTGCCAGATATTTCTTTAACCCTTTTGCCATGTAAACAGACAATGGGACAATACGATCTTTTTTGTATTTACTCTGACGGATATGAATAGTTTTTCGCTCAAAGTCGATATCTGATATCTTCATATTACTGGCTTCCTGTGAACGCAGTCCGGCAGAATAGATCAGGGTAAGTGCTATGCGGTGCTTGAGCATAGTTGGTGCACTGAACAATTGGCGGAGTTCCCAACGATTTAAGATAACAGGCAGCGTTGCTTCCTTCTTCAACGAAGGCAGATCGATGGCCCGGTTGTTTTGTCCTATGTGGCGGTAATAATAACGCAAGCCATAGATGGCATGTTTAAAACTGCTACGTGATGGAGATTTTGGGCTCAGGGCGAGAGCGGTGAGGTACTCGTTGATATCGGCTTCCGAGAGATTTTCCGGAAGCTTGTTAAACTCAAGGCTGATAAGAGCTATCTGCCGGATATAGTTATCCAGGGTACTTTGACTCTGACCCCGCAGGATAGTCTGCTGCTGCAGGGTGTTAAATACTTTCTGAAAGCCATCAACAGTTTGGATAGCTCGTTCAACAGTTGTAAATTCGCTTTTCTTTCTCATGATACTGGACATTAAAGATTATTAACATAATTTTTAAGGAGTGCTTTCTCCCGTTCAGTATCATTTTACGATTTTTATCTTAAATATAGCTATCCCACCCCGTTTTTGGGGTGGGATTTAGTGCAACACGGATGGTATAGGTAATTGCCTTCAGCAGCCCGGACAGCTTAATAATAA
>Ga0315273_10011576_pt1 | contig 11295 bp, 6 predicted proteins | sample YL17G02_0_MG_FD_205753 | JGI IMG/M metagenome (GOLD analysis project Ga0315273, IMG submission 205753) | Sediment microbial communities from Yellowstone Lake, YNP, Wyoming, USA - YL17G02_0 | ecosystem: Environmental > Aquatic > Freshwater > Lake > Sediment | place: USA: Wyoming | collected...
GAAGCCCTCGGGGACGGGCTTGGGGGTGGGGTCGCCTTTCTCGCCGGGGCCACTGGGCAGGCCCACGATAATCCGCTGCAATTTGCCGATCCGCTGATTGCGCACCAGCTCGGCCATTCGATGATGACAGGCCATGGCGCGATCCTCGGTGGACATTTGGAAAACGGCGCCGTAGCGTTTGACGGTGTCGGCCAAGATGCGGCCTTCGCGGACGGTGAGGGTGGGTTTTTCGCAGATGACATCTTTGCCGGCGCGGATGGCCATGACCGACATCAGCACATGCCAATGGTCCGGGGTGGCGAACATGACCGCATCAATGTCCTTGCGATCAAGAATCTTGCGGAAATCGGAGTAGACATCGCAGCCCTTGTAGGCTCCGCTGCGCGTCTGGGCGGCATAGTGGTCCTCGACGACTTTTTTGCCCGCGGCCCGGTGCTGAGAGTCCACATCACAGACGGCGAGCACTTGCGCATCCGATTGGGCGAGGAATGCGCGCACATTCTTTCCGAGGCCCTCGCCGCCGAGGCCGATGCAGCCCATGGTAATGCGCTCGCTGGCTGGCGGCTTTCCGTCGGCGCCGCGCGCGAGCGAGGGGATGATGTAAGGCGCCGCCACTGCGCCGACTGTGCCCTTCAGGAACCCGCGCCGAGTGAGGCTGTTTTTGATGCTCATGTGCAGGACCTCGGTGTCGCCTTTGTCGCTATTTTCCCAACCGCATGATGCTCACATTGCGATAGGCGATGGGGCCATGATCGCCTTGGAACAGGATCGGCCCGAGCGTCTTCTCATCTTCAAACGCGGCGGCGCGCGTGGGGCCGGTGACCTCGATATTCTCGTGAATCAACTGGCCATTATGCACCACTTTGACGAACTTCGCGTTGGCGATCTTCTTGCCGGAGGCGTCGAACTTGGGAGCCTGGAAGACCACGTCGAACGACTGCCATTGGCCCGGGGGCAGGCTGGCGTTGATGCGTGGGGAATGGCCTTCGTGTTCGGAGTTGTTGATCCACCGTGGATAGATGCCGCCGCACTCAATGCCGGGGTATTTGTCCTTTTCGACGCCGAAGCTGTCGTAGACCTGGATTTCATACCGGCTCTGAAAGTAGATGCCGGAATTGGAGCCTTTGGGGATCATGAATTCGATGTGGGCGGCGAGGTCGCCGTGTTCGAATTGGGTGAAGAGGTTGCTGGTGGCGCCTTTGGGGCCGTTGTAGACGGTTGGGGCATCGGGTTTGCCGCCTGCGGCGAGGGCGCGGTCGTTGTTGGGGTTCGGCACGATTGCGTCAACCGAGGCCCACTCGCCGGTGGGCTTGCGGAACGCGCTCAGATCGCCCGCGGCGGTCAACGAGTCGAAGGTCATGATCTGGAGGTCCTTGAACATGACCTCGACATCCTGCCCGCCATGTGCCTGGAGAGCGAATTTGCCGGCCAGACGCCCGGGGTCGTTGCGGATTTCGGCGCTTTTCATGCCGTTGACGTAAACGACGACATTTCTGCCGAGCGCGGCGACGACCATTTCGTTCCAGTCATCCTGCTTGAACCACTTCTTCACATCTTCGGGCTTGGGCTGGACGACCCAGGCTCGGCCATTGGTTTCGTACAGTCCGCCGGCGTCGCTGCGCCAGTCGATCTCGGCCTGGAAACCGGTGACGCCGCTGAAGCCCTTTTCATCGACCCGGAAATACAAGCCGCTGTTGCCTTTGATGGATTTGTACTTGATGCGGACGATGAAGTCCCGGTAGATGGCATCGGTGACGAGATGGCCGAACTCGCCGTCATTGGCCTGGTGTCTGGCGACGATGGCGCCGTCCTCGATGGTCCATTTGCCGCTGCCGATGAGGTGCCAGCCGTTGAGGGTCTTGCCATCCCACATGGGCTGCCACTTGCCGGACGCTGAGACGTCGGCGACGACATCGGCGGCATAACCGGTGTTAATTCCGATCCAGCCGATGACCAGAACCGCCACGAACCACAGTTGCCGAGATTTCATAGGGCCTCCTGAAGACCAATACTCCACATTCGGCCAAACATGGCAAGGCTAGGGCTGTTGTATTGCGGTCCTGGCCCCCTACCGCGGGGTGTCGCTGAGGGTGGCGCCCACGCTGGAGAGGAATTTCAGCGCGTTGTCGTGGTAGAGTTTTTGGAGGCAGTCATCCGGCAGCGCCAGGCCACGGAAAACCGGCTGGGCGTCGTCGGGGAGGTCGGGGTCATAGATGGGCGATGGGCCGACATACGCGGTTTCCCAGAGTTTCCGGTGGGACCAGAAACGGCTGGCGAGGAAGTCCCAGTCGCGCTGATCTCCGGTCACGAGGTCGGTGCCGAAGATGATGCGGTCCTGGTTGCGGATGAAGAACTCCCTGGCCTCGTCGCGGCGGGCGCAGAGGTCGCGGACGATCCACTTGGTGGCACTGCAATCCATATAGAGGTTGGGATACCGGTCGAGAAGCCTTTGCAAGCGACTAAGGTTTTCAGGGTTTCCTGCCAAGTGAGCGGCCAGCCATGGAACGCCGGGGTACTCTTGGAGCACGTTTTCCCACATGCGGTAGTGATCGTCGCGGGTGCCGAACCTGGCGGCGTCGGCGTACTTGGTGCGATACCAGAGTTCGGGATCGCCGATGTGGGTCATGATGGCCATGCCACGGGAGACGGCTTCCTTGAGCAGGGGGCGGAACTGGTCCGAATCAAGGCGCCAACCTCTTTCCCAGGCAGGAGGCGCAAACCAGAACTTGGCAATGCGGCTGCCCAGTTGGTGGAAGTCGGCGATACGCTGGCGCCAGCGTTCGATGAACCCGTCGCTCCAGTCATGCCATTTGGGTATGGCGATGAAATGCAGCAGCCCGGGCAATATTCGCTGCAATTCGACGGCTTCTTCGAGCGGCGTCATGGTTGCAAACCGTTCGAAGCCATAGTGCCTGGCCGCGTCAAACCACTCCGTGCCATGGCGTGCGGCGGTGATGTGGACGTGGAAATCGATGGGGACGCCATTGATTTTGGGCCGCGGCATCGGGGCGTGGTAGTCCACGCCTGTCCAGTTGTGCTCGGAGGCATTGGCTGCCGGTCGCTCGATAGCAGTACTTGTTGATGTCATGAGACCACCGTCCAGAGGCTATGCGGGCCAAGGGGGATTGTCCACCCGGCGGAGGTGATGGGCAGGTTGAGTCTGGCAGTGGAAAACAAACCGGGCTTCGCGACGGGTGGCGTCGCGAAGCCCGGGGAGATGCTTGCGGGATGAATACCGGCGGCGGTCAGGTGGAGAATTTGCCCTTGACCATGGTGACGGGGAAGGTGGGCCTGAGCGGGTCAACGGTGAAGATGTTGGTGAATTTCTTGCCATCAGGTGTGATGGAGAAGAATTCGCCGCTGATCTTGCCTTTGTTGTCCATCTTGCCGACGAACTTGATGTAGCCGCGGGCAATGGCAACTGCCGTCCCAGTGCCTGAGCGGATTTCCCAGTTGGCGACGCCGGTCAGGGTATCGCCATCACGGTGAAGAATGATGGACAGACCCGGGTCCCGCGTGCCAAAGCCGGGATTACTGAAAACGTCCCACATCGGGCCTGCTCCAGGATAGAACGCCGTTATGTACCCGAACAGGCTGACCGTGGGCGCCGTGGTCTGCGTTACGCCTGCGGCGCTCTGGGTGTAGACCTTGTTGACCGTTGTTTGTATGGCGATGGTGCGTACGCCCTGGGCAGTGCCTGTGCCTTTGAACTGCAGGTTCGTCACGGCTGCGGCGACGCCCCCGGTTGCAATCGGGTTGTAGGTTGTCAACTGCCCGCTGAGCTTCAACGGCTTGTTCACGTAATTCGGTAACGTTTTCTGATCCGCCAACGCCGGAATCAGCGTCCGGGCGTTCGGCGAGCCCCAACCCGTCGCATAGTCCCAACTACCAGCAACCCAGAACGGCGCCGGCTGCGGCAAACGGAACCGCTGCGTGATGTCGTTGAAGTACTGATCCCCGCCTCGCGAGCCAAGCCTGTAGATCCGGTCCAGCAGCGTGTTCCCGATCTTCCCGAGCTTGTTCTGGGCACGAACCTGGTTCGCCAACGCAACCATCGCCGCCACCTGGGGCGCGCCACAGCTCGTCCCGCCAAAGCTGAACCACCCAGCGAACCCTCCATTGCCCGCCGTGCTGAACACGTTGACCCCGCCGAAATCCGGCGTCGGGTCCGCGGCCCACGCCAGATCCGCGGTGCCCCGCATCGCTGTCGTCTGCCCAATGCTCGTGTAGTAATTCACCAGGCGGTTCTGCTGGTATGTGGGCTCCGGATAAAACGCGCTTGGCCCGCCCCCGCCGAAAATCCACCAAGCCTCTCCGCCCGGAACCTGGTTGTCCATCCTGTCTCCCACCACCGGGTCCTCCCCATCCCACCACCACCGCGGCTCCAGTGAAATCGGGTCCAGCGTCGCCGACGGGTTGTTCCCGCCTCGCCGCGTCCCGTAGTCATCCAGGAACAGCGTCGTCCCACCCACCGACAACACGTTCGGATTCGTCGCCGGCCACGATGGCTGCGGCGTATCGCCCGCCGCCGCCACGAAAGAGATGTTCTTCGTGTAGGCGTTGGAGAAGGTGCCATCGAGCGCAAGCTGGCTGGAGTTTTCGGCGAAACCCAGGCTCAAGGAGACGACCCCGCCTCCAAAATGCCGGTTCAATAGCTTGACCCCGGTATCGATGGCGCTGGAAACATCGGCGTGCAAGGGTGAATCGGCCTCGACGAGAATAATGGTCGCTTCGGGGGCGATGGCATGAGCCCATTCAATGTCCAGAAGCGCTTCGCCGGACCAGTTTTCGTCCTCGGTCGGCTTGCTGCCGGAGGCATAGACCTGCCAGAAGGTCTTGCTGGTGGGAGCGGGAAGCCCAAACTGCTTGGAAAACGCGTTCAAGTCGCGTTTGGCGGTGGGGGTGTGGAAAGCGTCAATAATGGCAATGGCCTGCCCCTTGCCGCGATTAGTGTAGTTCTTGTCGGCCAAGTCGCCAAAGCCATAGGCTCGGCGCATCTGGAATGGGGTGTAAGCGGTCGGGGTGCCAGTCCAGGTCTCGGTGGGGAAGTTGGGCTGGAACTGGCGGTTGATGGTGTCCTGGCCGCCGCCCGGGATCACCTTGTCTTTGCCGACTACGGCCTTGGGGCTGGTGCTGATCTGATTGCGGCCTCTGCCGCCATAGATCGTATCAGCGCCGTCGCCACCCATAATGCGGTCGTTGCCGGGGCCGCCCACGAGGATGCTACCGCCGCCGCCACCGGAAATCAGGTCGTCGCCGGAGCCGCCATCGATGATGTCTTTGCCGAAGCCGCCACCGAGGGTGTCGTTGCCCGGGCCGCCGTGGATGGTGCAGGGGATGGTAATCCGCTTGCCAATGTTCTCAATGACCACGCGGTCGTTGCCGGCGTTGGCATCAATGTAGATGCCTTTGACATCGGCCTCGTCAAAGAACTGCTTCTGTTTGTTGACGTTCACCTGCAACTTGCCGGCAAACCGGGGCGAGGGAAGGATGGTGATGCTCTCTGCGGCATCCGTGCCTTCGATGGCAAGTATGCCGTTGTGAAGTGATACGGAAAGGAGCTGTCGCTGCTCCAAGGACTCCACCACAGGCGTGACGGCAGAGTCCAATCGGTTGGTCCGCAAGGTGCATCTCAAGAGGTGTCCCATTACTGCTCCTAACCGTGAATCCTCGGCGTGGCAAATCCGAGGGTACTATTACAATCACACCAATATACTAACGCGACTGCTCGCCCGCAATAACCTTGCGCCAGAGAGACGACACGGAATCCATCAGCGTTTCAAACTACGGCATCCTAATTACGCATCCGGCAATCGCCCATTCGCCGCCGCAGGCTTCACCAGGCTATCCGGACCCTGGCTGTCGCGCGGGGGTGAGTTAGATTACCCCGCTTCCAAGCAGTTTTCATCGGGCGCGTCACACTCGTCTCGAAAAAGAATTTCCATCGAATCCCGCACCAATTCGAGCTCAATTGCATTTGGCTGTAGTGTTGCCCGAAGACGCCGCACACTCCACCCCGGCAACGGGCGGCGTGCTGGCCACCGGCACCACTTGCGTCCCCGGGTCCGTCCGTGCCAAAGCCCGCTTTCCCACTAATCGACGCCTTCGCCAAGATTTGCCCCAATAGCGCGTGACTCGGCAGACGGCCGGCGTTACAATGCAAAACGGTGTGGTGTATGGTTGGCTGATCCGCGGGCAGCAGACAGCACGCGCGGGCGGCGCCATCGCAACAACAAGGGCTTAACTCCTTCGGACTGAGCTTAGCATCACGGAGAATCGCATGTCGTATCCGCATCTTGCCAATAACCACCATGTTGTCGTGCCACTTGCCATGATGGAGGAACTTGAGGAACGACAATTCCTCACCGTTGCCGTGCAGGATGGCGGCCTGTTCGTAATGGGGCTCTCCAGCGCCAACAAGCTCATCGTTTCCCTCGATCCCCACGACAAGAACGTGCTCGTGGTTGACGACAACGATAAGATGTACCGATACGAGATCCACCAAATCACCCTCGACATCCGTTTTATCTACCTGATCGGCGGCAGCAGCGACGACCTGCTCCAAATCGACGAAAGCAACGGCCGCATTCGCTTATCATGCAACATTATCGGTGACGCGGGCGACGATACGCTTATCGGCGGCTCTGGTCCCGACATGCTCCTGGGCGGTGATGGCGACGACTCGCTCAGCGGCGGCGGTGACTCCGACCGCCTGTTCGGCGGCAACGGCGATGACACCATCGATGGCGGCGCCGGCGCCGACTATTTCTACGGCGGCAATGGAGACGACTCCCTCACCGGCAACGGCGGCCATGACTACATCGAAGGCGGCGCCGGCGATGACAATATCGATGGCGGCGCCGGGGACGATTACATCATCGGCGGCGACGGCAATGACCTGCTCTTCGGCGACGTCGGTAACGATACCATAGACTGCGGCAACGGTGACGATCAGACATGGGGCGAATTCGGCAACGACCTCATCCTGGGCGGCGACGGCAACGACGACCTCATCGGCGGACCCAACAACGACTCCCTGATCGGCGGCCGCGGCGACGACCTCCTGTACGGCCAAGCGGGTAATGACCAGCTCGACGGAGGCTTGGGCAACGACTCCCTCTACGGCGAGGCCGGCCGCGATCGCTTCATGGTCGGCCGCGCTGACAGATCCAAAATGCAGGACTTCCAACTGAACTGGGATGCCATCGGCAAGATGACGTTCAGCAAGGGAAGGTCCCTCAGCGACATGCTTGTCCAGACGCACTACGAAGACCCTGTTGCCCCCATTCCGCCTGCCAGCAATGCGATGGCCAGTTCCACTATCAGCAACAGTGGCAACCAGCGACTCGTGGGCGCCATCGACAACTCCACCTCCGTCTTCGCAGCAAAGCCAGAGGATATGTTCATCCGGTAAGTCCGACCCTTCGATCCGTCGGAACTCGCACATCCAACTGCTCGGGCCGACCAATCGCCCGAACTACCCGTGGCTGTGCCTTCGCTGGCGCGCGATGACATCCCCCATTCTCGGCACATTACGGTCCTGAGCTTCGTTGCACACCGGCGCGCCCGGATTCCTGCCTCGCAAACCGCCGGGCCAACGGGCGATCCTATCGATGGCGGAGTGCCGACTGGAGAGGGGGAATCAGGGTTTGGGGGCGGGTGGAGCTTTGAGCATCTCGGCCAGGTTGTAGTGGGTATAGCGGGTGTGGGCGGCGGGGTTTTTCGAGTCGGCGTTGGCAACCCAGAAATCGAGGGTTTCGGGGGCGAACAGGACGGAGTGGATGTTGGAGGTCATGGCAACGGGGCGCAGCATCAGGTTGCGGGCGCCTTCGGCGTCCAGTTTGCCGTAGTTGTCTTTGACGCGTTGGGCGAGGGTTTCGTAGCGGGAGCCGGCGGAGATCAGAACCGTGTCTTTCATGGGATGATCGAGTTGGGGGTGAGACTCGCCCGGGCTGACCGTGACAAATTTCGTCGGGGTGCATTCGAGTGCGACCGCCTTCTTCGTGTTGCCGTCGGAGATGACATAATAGTATTCGCAGGTTCGGGGGGCTTTGCGGAAGATCTCGACCGCTTCTTCGAGGGTCGATGCTTTTTCCATGGCATCGCGGACGAGTTGGGCCATGGGTTTGCCGTCCCAGTTGCCTTCGCCGCGGCCGCCCATTTCGCCGATGGAGATGTGCTTTTCGTTCATGGCGGAGACGGAGCCGACGAAGCCGGCGTAGCCGATGTTGACCCAGGCGTTGCCTTGATCGGGTTGGAAGACCATGACCGTGGCGTTTTGTTCGAGGCCCACGCCTTTGAGGTAGTCGAGGATTCGACCGTGGTACATGGTGCCGTTGACGGTGGCGTCGCCGAAAATAGAGAAGCCGGAGCAGTGGAAAAGCTCGGGGAAGAAATTCGCCAGACGCATTTCGTATTTGCTGATGTCGGCCGCGGTGGCGATCGCGTCAATTTCTGCGAAGTAGCGCTCGGACATGTGCGGTTCGAGCCGTTTGTAAGCGCCTTCGATGTCGGTGAAGAACCAGGAGCCTTTGGCGAAGGAGCTGGCGACGCCGACCCCATAGAGCATGCGGTCGGTGACGTCGCGAACCTGGCGTCTAAGGAGTGTGCCGTGCTGCTGGCCCATGGCTTCTGGGCTACCCTTGAGGAAAAGAACCCGCGTGCCGTCCCAGATCTCCAGGCGCCCTTGGCCAGTGGAGGCGACCAAGGCGCGCTGGCCGGTGGCGGGGCCGAGGGTGGGGATGTTGTTGCGAAGGGTGGATTGGGCGACGTCGACGAACCGGGTGAGGTGGGACAGGGCGACCTGTTCGATCTTGTCATTGGGTTTGCGCTGGAGCTTCCACTTGTCGGCAGGCCATGGGTCGGTGAGTCTTGTGTCTTGAAGCTCAATTTCGACATTGATGCGCTTGCCATCGGTGAAACGGATGCGCGTCGGGAAGGCGCCGGGATCGGGCATCACCAGTTCGAGCTTGGCGGAGGGCAGGTTGATCAGTTGGGTAACGGCTTTGGGGAGGGTGAGCGAGAGCGTGTCGTTGGCGAGGAGTTCGACTTGCCAGAGCAGCGGCAGCGCGACGGCCTGGGCTTTGATCGAAAGCGGGAGTCTGAACGGGGGCAGGACGGTGCGGTCGATGTCGGTGGGATCACCGGCAAAGCGGGGGAGATTGCGGTCGCCGATGAGGCCGAATCCCTTCTGGGGGAGATAGGTCCAGAGTTGCTGGGCGTTTCGACAGAGGGCGTAGGTTTGGTTGCGATAACTGGCCGTTAACAGCAGGTGGTCGGGCGCTTGATACGCCAGGTCAAGCGTGGCGTTCAGGAGGTCATTGGGGAGGCCGTCCGCTTGGGTGATGACGAGCCGAGTGGAGAAGGTTCTTGGGGGAGTGTTGTCGGCCGGCTCGATGAGCGCGAGAATGCGGGTGATGAAATGGGCGAACACTTGGTACGGTTGCGTGGTGGGAGGCTGTTGAGCAAGCGAGAAGTTGGAGACGAGCAACAGAAGCACGATCGCCAGTGTCCGACGGGCAGTGCGCATAGACCACCTCAAGTTGAAGATTTGAGAACTATAGCCTGCCGCTCCCGGAACCCCAACTCCTCACCCACGTCTAACCCCCCATGAAATACACCCTTCTCCTCTTGCTGGCCCTCCCCTCTTTCCTGCCTCTGCCCGCCCTCGCGTTCACCCCCGACGACTACTCTGAACACATCGCCAATCTCAAGAAAACCCTCCCGGCCGGCTTTACCGTCGTCGTCCAGCCGCCCTTCGTCGTCATCGGCGACGAACCCCCCGCCACCGTCCGCCGCCGCGCAACCTCCACCGTCAAATGGGCCGTCGATTGCCTCAAGCAGGACTTCTTCACCAAGGACCCTTCCAACATCCTCGACATCTACCTCTTCAAGGACAAGCAATCCTACGAAGAACACACCAGACAACTCTTCAACCACACCCCCACCACCCCCTTCGGCTACTACTCGCCATCCCACAAAGCCCTCATCATGAACATCCAGACCGGCGGCGGAACACTCGTCCACGAAATCGTCCACCCGTTCATCCACGCCAACTTCCTCAACTGCCCCGCCTGGTTCAACGAAGGCCTCGGCTCACTCTACGAACAATCCGCCGACAACGACGGCCACATCATAGGTCTGCCCAACTGGCGACTCCCCGCCCTCCAGAAAGCCATCAAGAGCCGATCCCTCCCCTCCTTCAAGGACCTGCTCTCCACCACCACCGACGACTTCTACACAAAAGACCGCGGCTCCAACTACGCCCAGGCCCGCTACCTCTGCTACTACCTCCAGGAAAAGGGCCTCCTCATCCAATACTACAAATCTTTCACAACCAACCAACAATCCGACCCCACCGGCTACCAAACCCTCCAGAAAACCCTCAACAACCCCGATATGCCCGCCTTCACCAAAAACTGGGAAACCTTCACCCTCTCCCTCCATTTCCCCTGACGCCCCCGCTTTGCCCCACCTTCCCGCGCCTTCCCGAGCGGCGCCCGACCACCTGTAGCGGCCACCAGGCGGAAGGCAGAGCGTTTCCCGTTTGCGTGTGCTCGCTCGCGTACAGCGTAAGCCATGCGCCGGCCAGGCCGTTATGGACGCCCCCTTCCGCTCCGCCACCCAACGCTGCTGGGGCAATAGGTTTGCCGCCATCTTGCAATACTCTTATCTCGCCTTTTCCCCGCAGTTGAGTGTGTCCCCTCCAAGGGTTATAATATTTCGCTCTGACCGGGGCCGTAGCTCAATTGGGAGAGCACTGCCTTTGCAAGGCAGCGGTTGGCGGTTCGAGCCCGCTCGGCTCCATTGGGGATGATTAAGATCGTGTACCGAGGATTTCATGGCCAAAGCCCGAGCCATTCTCAAACGCCGCAAAGCCGTCCGAAACATCCGCAAGATCACCAAGACCATGCAGATGATCGCCACGGCCAAATTCCAGAAGTCGCTCAAACGCGCCGTCGGCACCAAGCCCTACACGCTTACCGTCAGCCAGCTCGTCGCCGAACTCGCGGCCAGCGTGGGCAATGTCGAGCACCCGCTGCTCCGACGCCCCACCGACGAGGACCGCACCAACCGCATCGCGATGATCGTCATCACCAGCAACCGCGGCCTCGCGGGCGCATACAACGGCAATGTCCTCCGCGCTACCGGCCGTTTCATCCGCGAGCGGGAAGCCGCCGGAAAACAGATCGACCTCTACATCTCCGGCAAGAAGGGCATCGCCTACTTCAACTTCCAGAAACGCCTCATCACCCAGCGTTATGACCAGTTCGCCGACCAGCCGCGCTACGCCGA
>Ga0315273_10011578_pt1 | contig 11294 bp, 12 predicted proteins | sample YL17G02_0_MG_FD_205753 | JGI IMG/M metagenome (GOLD analysis project Ga0315273, IMG submission 205753) | Sediment microbial communities from Yellowstone Lake, YNP, Wyoming, USA - YL17G02_0 | ecosystem: Environmental > Aquatic > Freshwater > Lake > Sediment | place: USA: Wyoming | collected...
GAAAGCATAATGGGATTTCGTGTTGACGACGTACGGGTTGAGATCGATATCAATGTCGAGTCTGACATGGGGGGCAAGACGATCAGGTTTGCGTTCGCCCCCGAGAAAAAATTCGGTCATGATCTCGATCCGCTCGTGCGGGCGCTGCTCGACAAAAACATGGAGATCTTGAACGCTGCGATGATAGCCGCCGGGCCGATTACCGATCCCGGTGTTGGGATACTGTGACGGTTCGGATCAAGCGGAGAACGTAATGGCCACGAAGAAGAACTTCCAGATCTTGCAAGGTGAGACGTGGCAGCGCGTGATTCGCTGGGAACAACTGCCGTTCCTGTACAAGCCGATTACCGCGATCACGCTTGCGGCTCCGGCCGCAATCACTGCGACCGCACACGGGTTCAAGACGGGGTGGCGCGCGGCGCTGGTCAGTGTGATTGGCATGTCCGAGATCAACGCGCTCAATGTGCCGCCGCGCGATTCCGACTACCATCAGATGACGGTGGTCGATCCGAACACCGTAACGTTCAACGACATTAACAGCGCGGAGTACACGCCGTACGTATCCGGTGGGTACTTAATGGCGTACACACCAGTGGACATGTCTGGATACACCGCCAGCATGGAGATCAAGAGCAGGATAGGCGGTCCTGTCTTGATTACGCTTACGACAGTGAATGGTGGTATCGCGATTGACAATACCAACCACACAATAACGTTGCTCATCGCTGCTGCTGTCACGGACATACTCACGTGGAAGACTGCGGTGTATGACTTGGACATGATATCTGCATCTAACGTAGTGACACCGCTGTACACCGGAACGCTGTCAGTGATAGCAGAGTAGCCTAATGACACAGGCAATGTGCACCAGTTTTAAGAAGGAGCTATTTACAGCGACGCATAACTTTGCGGCGTCCGGAGGGCACGCCTTTAAGTTTGCTCTGTACACATCGTCTGCGACACTGGACGCTGCCACAACTGTGTACTCAACGTCTAACGAAGTCACGGGCACAGCGTACGTCGCAGGAGGGTTCGCGCTAACCAATGTGGACCCTAGCATATCCGGTACTGTTGCTATGGTGTCCTTCTCTGCGAACCCAACGTGGAGTGGAGCTACCTTTTCAGCTAGTCAGGCGCTTATCTATAATACGTCGGCCAGCAATAAGGCCGTAGCAGTGGTAGACTTTGGGGGCACACAAACCGTCACTTCCGGAACTTTCGTTGTAACCTTTCCGGCGGTGACATCCACCACAGCCCTGTTGAGGCTGGTGTAAAACGAAGGAGCGAAATATGAACGTAGGAACCGGGGTAGATACAGGCATTGTGCAAACACCGCTGGGTGACATTCCGGACTTCGATCTGGATCTCGTGCTGGTTCCGATGAAGTTGGAGGATGGAAGAATCGTCACAGCGTGTGAGTGTCGGTACAAGGGGCGCAATCCGGCGCTCGCCGATCATGTCGGGAAGGTCGTTCGTTGCGATGTGTGGGATGCCACAGGCGAACGTGAAGGAGAGCCGGTCTTTACGACGGAGGGGGATCTTCCGGCGACGGATTTGGACATCAAGATTATCCCGCAGGTTGGCGGTCCTAACGTGTGGGTCTTTGCGCGTGAGTGTCGGTACAAGGGAAGTGATTCGGCGTTGTCCGCGAAGCTCGGCGAGATCATTCGTCGTGACGTGTGGGCGACAATCAAAAGTGGGCACTCGATGTCGGGTGAGCAGGCCAAACTAGGCTAGGAGATTCATCATGGCGAATGTCGCCGCAATCTGCACGTCGTTCAAAGTCGAGATACTGAACGGGCTGCACGCACTTGGAACGTCGGTGGTTCGCGGCGGCACGGGTGCGGACACGTTCAAGATCGCGCTCTACGCACCGGCCGGTTCTCTCGGTGCGGCTACCACAGTGTACTCAGCCACCAACGAAGTATCTTCGGCGGGATACACCGCCGCAGGCACGGCGATTGTTTTCACCGCACCGGCATCAACCGGTACCATCGCGTACACCACACCGAACGCCAACGTGACGTGGACAGGTGTCACTTTCACCACGGACTGCGCGTTCATTCACAACGTCACGCAGACTAGGGCGGTCGCGGTCTACACGTTCTCTTCGCAAACCGTCACGGCGGGCAACTTTACGCTCACCATGCCGACGAACGATTCGAGCACGGGATTGCTTCGGATCGCGTGATGCCTCACCAATCGCCCTCGTGCTACGTCATCGAGTCCATCAGCAAACCCTTCAATGATGGGACGCTGATGGAGGTCAAGTTCGCAATGACTCGGTGTCGTGGCATAGAGGCCGAAATGTTTTTGCGCGTTCCGGTGGAAGCTGCTAAGGCGTACATGGTGGGCGATACGTACATGATGCGGATGCGGAGAATTTAACCAGCAAGGAGATTCTGATGGCTGATGGACTGTTCTATCAAGACACGCGTGAGCCGTTCATCACGACGGACATTGCGGCTGTCACGTTGGCGGCGACCAACAAGGCGCTGTACCCTGTGTCCAACTTTCCGGCGCTTGGTGGTCAATACTTCGCACGCCCCGGCAAGAAACTTCACATCGTTTTGTTCGGTCGTATGACGACGGTGTTGACGCCGGGTAACTTGACTCTTGGCGTGCTGTACGGAACGGGCGCGGATGCGAACGGGGTGGTACTGGCGTCGTCAGCAGCAGTTGCGCTTGTCGCTTCGCAGACGAATATATCGTGGCAGATGGATGTCATGATTCACTGCCGCACAATCGGTTCAACGGGCACCTTGTTTGCGTGCGGAACATTCCAATGTAATCCCGCGCTCATCGCGTCCACGGCGCAACCCGTCATGATTCCGGCGACGGCCCCCGTAGTCTCTGCGGCGTGTGATCTGACGGCGGCGCTCGTCATCAGTCTGCAGGCGCTGCGTTCCGGCTCGACTGCGGAGACGATGCAGGTGCACGACATGAAGGTGATTGCGGTCAACTGACATGCCGGTTCATTTATTTCCGCTGAATCGGCTGGTTCTCGGTCCTGCACTTGCGTCAGGGACAGTTAAAGCCGCACGCAAAGGGCGCGGTCCTCCGCTGCGGGGCATCATTCCGCTGCCGTCTACCAAGTTCGTGCTCACTGGGCAGACTTTGGATGAGACGGGAGCGGCGGCTGCAGGGTTTACGGTGTACTTGTTCAAGATGGTGAATGGAGTGCCGACGTTGATGGACACGACGGTTTCAGACGGCAGCGGCAACTACTCCTTCATCGTGAGCAGCGTGGATCAGTATTGGGCGACGAGCTACAAATCGGGTTCACCTGACAAAGCAGGTGCGACACTGCAGACGCTTGTAGGGATACAGGCATAAGGGGTCGGCATGCCGATCATCTATGCCTACCCACCAGAGGCAAATCCGAAAGACATAAAGGCGTCGGACCCTACCGTACTGCGTAGTGGTGCCAACCCTAATGTAACCCTCTCAGGCTTACAAGCGACAGCGCAGCAGCAGGCGCTTGTTCCTGCCATTGATGTAGGACTTGCCACCCAACTAGCAACGATCTCGGGCGGGCTGCTAGTACAGGGCGCAGGTGTCACGCTTACCACGCAGCTTGCTACTGCGACACCCGGCACGCTCACGCCGTCGATTTCCGTCACGTTGACGGGGCTGCAGGCGACTGCCACCAGTGGCTCGATTACGCCAGCCGCGCGGCTGGTCGGTCTTGAAGCGACGGCTTCGGGTGGCTTGCTCACCCCCAGCATCGGCATCAGCGTCGCTCTGACGGGGCTACAGGCGACGGCGCAGCAGCAGGCACTCGTCCCGGCACTGGCGATCACGCTCACGACACAGCTTGCTACGGCTTCTGGCGGCACGCTGGGCAAGGCTATCGCAGTGACCCCTGCGGGGCTACAGGCGACCGCTACAGGCGGCACGCTCGTTCCTGCGCTGGCGGTCACACTGACCACGCAGCTTGCAACGGCCTCGGGCGGGGTGCTAGTCCCTGCGCTCGCGCGCACGCTTTCCGGATTGCAGGCGACAGCGCAACAGCAAGCGATTGTTCCTGCTATCGCTGTGGTGCTCGCTGGGCAGCAAGCTACAGCCTCGCCGGGCGATCTCGTATTCAATGACAAGACGGTGGCGCTTACCGGGCTGCAGGCGACGATGCAGCAGCAGACGCTTAGTCCTGCGCTCGCGGTTGCTCTGTCCACGCAGTTCGCGACGGCGACAGGTGGAACGCTCGGCAAGGCCATTGCTGTCGTGCTTGCAGGGCAGCAAGTATCTGTCTTGCAGACCGCGTTTCAGTTCAACGACAGGATCGTCGCGCTGGTCGGCCAGCAGCTTACTATTTTTGGCGGCGTATTCTTTTTCAAGCGCGAAGGTACGAGCGTTGCCGATCTGTTCACGGTGCAGCCGTCCGTGGATCTTATCGTGCGAACCACTGTAGACTCTCTATGTGTTTCGATACCCGCAGAACAATTGAATGTGCGGACAGATCCTGACCCGCTGAAAGTTCAGACCAAACTTGAGGAGTTGATAGCATGACCACATGGGTGTTCGACAGTTCGCAAACGGGTCTGTCTGGTATCTCCGGACAGGTAGGTACGCTCATCGCGCAGCTTGACATCATCCTGTCGGGTACTGGCTTTAACTCATCTTCGACAGGGTGGGGTGTCACGCGCTCGGGTTCAGTTGCGACGTACACCAAGACAGCGCACGGCATGGGGGTAGCTGGAGCACCGGGCATCGTGCTCACCATGACGGGGTGGAACGAAACTGAATACAACATCACCGACAAAAACGTAACCATCGTTGATGCCAACACGATCACGTGCACGATAGCAGGCACGCCCGCCACGCCGGGTACGGGCACTGCGACAGTGAAGCGGTCCAGCCTTGGATGGACGAAGCAGTGGGCCGGTACCAACCTAGCAACGTACAAGCAAAAGACGGGCACCAATCAGTTCGCGCTCGGCGTGGACGATGCCGGTACGAACGTCGCGCGCATTCGCGGATTCGAGTCGATGACTGCGGCAGGTGTTGCCGTGGCGAGTGGCACCAATCCGTTTCCGACCGATGCACAGTTGTCGGGCGGGTGCTTCGTAACGAAGAGTTCAACGGCAGACGCGACACTGCGCTCGTGGATATGCTACAGCGACGGCAAGATCTTCCATTTCATTACTCAGCACTCTGGTTTGACGACGACGGGCAATGGGTTCCGCTTTGGTGATTTCTATTCGCGCAAGTCAGGCGACATCTACAACACGCTCATCAACGGGGATATTGTAACTGCAGCCACAACGACGGCCATTCGCGTGTCCAACTTGGTCTCAACGATGAGCACCATATCCGGGTTGTGGGTTGCGCGCCCATACACCGGCACAGTCGGTTCCATTGCTGCTGGTTTTATTACCGATGGCATTCGTTCAACTGTGGTCACAGAGATGGGGGCTGGAGGTGCTACGTATCCACATCCGATTGAAGGCGGGATCATCCCAATGCCGATCTGGATTTCAGAAGGTACAGCAGCCAGCGGAGTTCGAGGCACGCTCCCCGGTGCATGGAACGTGTGCCATGCTCGTCCGCTCGCAACTTTGGATTCATTCTCCGGTGTTGGCGGTACGTCGATGGCGAACAAAACCTTTCAGGTATTCAACACAGGATCGGCTGCGCAGTGTTGTCACGAGACTTCGGACACATGGACTGCACCGAACTAAGCAATGGCCGACCAAGGCGCAATCGGGGGTCCGAACGGACGACCGGCTGATGTAGAGACGGCGGTTAAATTTCCGCTGTTGTGGCAGAACACGGGTATCGGCCCTTACGTTGCGTTCCCAAATGGGAAACCAGCAGGGGTCGAAACCGCAATTAAGTTCTCGCTGCTGTGGCAGAACAGCGGGATCGGCCCGTACGTTGCGTTCCCGAACGGAATGCCTGCCGCAGCGTACTACTCCGCGCCGTGGGATCAGTGGCTAACGCCGACGTTGCAGGCGGAAGTCCTGTACAACCGGAATGGGTACATCACCGGGATCATTACGAATCAGACAATCATCGTGCCCAACGCGGAAGTTTTTCTTCTGGCCGAAGATTCGGTATTGTTGGCGCGTACTTTTGCGGATGCTGCTGGGGTGTACCGTTTTGATGGGCTGTACAAAGGGTATTCCAACTACACTGTGCTCGCGATTGATCCCACAGGGGTGTTCAACCTTGGTCGGTTGGACAACATGACCCCCTTCTAAACTATGGCGTACACGCCGCCGCTAGGTAATGTCGCGCACATCGACCTAGCTGTCGATAGCGGCGGTGCGTACACGCCCCCTGCGGGCAATGTCGCGCACATAGATTTCGCCCCGACCGATGTTCTGATCGGGCGCACGGCGACGATCTCCCAAGGCACGATCACTCCCAGCATAACGGTTGCTCTCGTTGGGCAGTCGATGACGGCGCAGCAGGGGGGCATCACTGCGACCGGTCGTGGTGCGAATCTTATCGGACAGTCAGCGACGATTTCGCAAGGGACTATCGTTCCGCACGTACGAACACCAGTCCCGATTATTTGGGCGAACAGTTCGTCAAACATAACGCTGTCAGGATCGCCGCAGCGTCAGGCGGATTCCTTTGTTAGTGCAACTCCTTTAGCCACCTCCAATGGTGCGGAAGAGGAAGTAGGAGGTAAGCGATATTTTGAGGTGGGTGTCACCGGCAAGAAAACAGCGGTCGGTATCACTGATGGGTTTCGCGCTCAAGCCACCGCTAATCCTCTCGGGGGGGACACAACCGGTACGGATGATCTGTATTCGTGGGCGTTGCAGATTGACAGCACTGCCGGGCAAATGCGCACGCTGCACGACGGGGTGGCAACGGCGCAGGGTGCGTACACGTATGTAGCCGGTGCTCCTATTCAAGTCGCTGTTGACTTCACTGCGGGCAAGATTTGGTTTGGGTACAACGGCACATGGGTTGGCGGCGGCAACCCTGCGCTCGATACGAATCCAACCTACACGGGGGTAAGCGGGTTCGCGCATCCAGTTCTCATTGGGGTGACAACCGGAGCAAATAACGTCTGTACGGAATTGCTGCGGGTGGATGGGAACGATTTTGCATTTCCGCTGAACGTCTTTGGCAACACAGGGTATCTACCTTGGCAGGATAGCGATGTCGCTGTTACCACTGCGCTGACAGGTCTACAAGCAACAATCTCGCAAGGCACGATGGTGCCTTCGACCATCGTTCTGAGCGGTCAACAAGCCACTATTTCTGGCGGCACGCTAACGCCTTCCATCACTAATGGCGCAACGCTGACCGGTCTGCAAGCCACAGCGATCAACGGGTATATCTCCGGGGTTGTCAACGCTGGGAACGTCATCGTATTTCTGCAAGGGCTGCAGGCGAACACACAACAAGGCTCGATGTCACCGACGAATGTGATCGGCACATCGGTCAACACACTCGCGCCGTTCCCGCGCATCGTGTCTTCGTGGAGCGTTTCGGGTGCCTACGATCCGACGCGCACCGGAGCGTGGACATACAACCATACTTTCATCGAGCACGAGCGCAAGCTGGTCGGCGCGGGTGAGGTGGCGAACTACGATATCTACGGTAATTTTGACATTATTGCGCGTATCGATTACGCAGTAGACCCAGAACTTGTGGCCTTGGATTGGTCGTCAACACTAACCGAAGCGTGGGACTACCAGAATCACGGCGATGGTGAGTTGGCGACGTACGAACTTAACAGCAGTACATTTGAGCCGTGGTATCTGAACCAACTTCTCGTTTCTCCATTCACCGGATCTTATCGATACAACCGATCTATTTGGAACGGCGGCTGGTTTTCTCTAGGTCTCGATGGGTCGAAGCATTGGGTGTACTCGCGTTCCTATTGGGACGGCACGACATACACGCACTATCTACCCTATCAGAATTCCGCGCGTGCCACGCAAGCACAGGTCATCACATCACCGATGGCCGAAGCGATGGGCGTGTACGCGCACACGATCAACAACGCGTACGTTTTCTACGTTAAGTCGGATGGGTCAGGGCATTACCTGCCGACATATCGACGCTGGAATGGAACCGCATTCGGCACCGAGACGAGCATCGGCAGTTGGACGGGATCGACAGCGCTCTCTGCGCAGCCGCTCTACCTCACTGTGGCGCGTGCCGGGTATGGCGATACGATCTATATCACGTACCAAGCGCTAGGAGACAGCGGCAATCGGTACGTTGGTTTGATCGTCATGAACGCAGTGACGGAAACCGTTACGTCGCATGTGCTGACGCAGATCACTGCGGCTTCTGGATACACAGGGGATGGGGCTTTCCCCAATGCCGACACATGGAATGAGCCTTCGCCGTACAGCGCAAAGGGACATCGCCCAATAGCGCACGTGGGCAAGCTGTCCGGTGGCACTAGCGTCACACAGTTCCTGTTCGGCTACGCGGTCGTGCACCTGTCGTGGACGAGTGGCACCGCTACGGCTCCGACACTGACGTTGAAATCTTGGCCTTCACTTACCAAGAGTGGAGTCGGGCCGGGTTGGGAGACATTGGAAGTTCGTGGTGATGTGGCGCAGCACATCCTCTACGAAGTCGATTACGTAGACAACAACAAGCTCGATGTCTATTCAGTACAGAACGATGCCACGGGATCGGGCAGTTCATGGTCGAGCGAACTGAAGCTATTCACATGGGGTAGCGTTGGTCAGCCGCTATGGCCCACGTCGGTCGCCGGCAGCGCGCGGATGTTTCTTGGCGGTTACGGCGTGGACACGAACACGTGGCTGTTCTTCATACCAGAGAACCAACGCAACACTTCCTCGCCTAGTCCTAAACATGCATCGGCATGGATCGACTGGTGGTCAGGGCTTACTGTTTCCGCGCAAGGTGAGGTGGGGACATGCACGGTCACGATCATTCCCGGTGTGGTGCTCACCGGGCAAGTGGCGACGATCTCGCAAGGAGCACTGAAGCCTTCTATCACCGTCGCGTTGACCGGACTATCCACTACGGTGCTTGGTGGCACCTTGGCGGGTGGTGTTCCTACCGATGCAGATGTCACACCAACGGGACTCTCTGCAACCGTCTCGCGTGGCACGCTGGTCCCCGTAATCTCGGTCACACTCAGCGGGCTTGCTGCTACCGCCTCTGGAGGTCTGCTTGGGCCGCAGGACAGTGTTGTTCCGGCCGGAGTATCTGCCACGGCTGTTGGGGGTGCGCTATCGCCTACGATCACTGTGGCGCTCACTGGACTGTCCACCACGATCTCGGGTGGCTTGTTCGGCCGCTCCATCGCAGTCGTGCTCGCGGGGCAGCAAGCGACAGCCTCGGGCGGTACTCTCGCACGAAGCACTGCCAACTCGACCACGCTCACCGGGCTGCAAGCGATCATAACGGGTGGGAATTTCACACCGGTTGTCGCTGGAGTGCCCGCTGGTCTTGCGGCTACCGCCACGGGGGGCGCACTCTATGCTACTCTCGCGGTGCCACTGACGAGCCTTAGCGCTGTCATCAATCGAGGATCTCTAGGGTTCTTTTACGATTGCAATTTGTTCCCGTCTGGAGTGCAAGCGATAGGCGTGGTGGGGACCATAGGCCCGATGTCTCCGCTCCCGTTAGCGGGTACAAGTCTGTGGACGAATACAGGTCAGGCAGATCTGTTCACCCATGTTCCGGTAGAACCACTGAACAACGACGCGTGAGGTAAGCCATGCCCCTTCCTGAAGCACGACCCCGCCCTTCGGCGCTCTCTCCCGATGACGTGTCCTTTGCCAAGTTCAAAGGAGTCGTCAACACTCGCTCGCACAAGGAGATCAACACTGACGGCCTTATAATGGCGGTCAATCTCGAAGTGGACAATGATGGCATCCTCATGCGTCGAGACGGCACCTCGCTGTTCCTTGCGGGGAACTTCCGGGGAGCCTATGCCAACAACAATCAGAACTTTCTGTTCGGCGTCGTGGGCACTGACGTGGTGCGCGTGAACCCGGATGCCACGACTACGATCTTGAAGAGTGGTCTGTCGCTGTACGATCCACCGGGCGGCTTCTCTTGGTCTGAAGATCCTAGCAACTTCGTGTGTTACACCAACGGTACCGACAGCGGCATGATCCGTCAGGGGATCGATTGGGTGCCAATGGGTATCGACACCCCCGTCCTGAACTCCGTGGCGCTGGTAAGCTCGGGAACGCGGCAGGTGTTGCAGTTCCACATCGGGGCCAAGTACACGACCAACCAGTTTCGGATTTTCACTACGTACGTCGCGGCCGATGGGCGCGAGTCGGCACCCTCGGCGATCTTCCCGATTACTGCCCCGCCAGAGTCGGCGCTGGTCGTCATCAACGTTACTCCAAAGTACAAATACACCAATGTCTATGCCTGCCCGCCCGGCGGCAAGGAGTACATGCTGGTGGGGACGTTCGCCACGCAGAACATGACTGTGACGGTGAATCAGTTGAATGCTACAGGGGGATTCGTTTATCCGTACACCGTGGCAGTCGAGGCGTACCCTAACGAAGCCAAACAGATAAAGCATTGGGGCGGAAGGCTGTACGCAGCCGAGTACGTGCAGCAGGTAGGGATGAGCATCGTGTGGCCAAGTCTACCGCTGCAATATCACCTGTTTAACAAAGCTGAAGACTTCTTTGTCGTGATAGGTGAAGTGCTACTGATGCTTGACACACCTAAAGCCCTAATCGTTGCCACCGACAATCAGATCTACAGTTGGGATGGCACCACGTTGACAGAGCTAACACAATATGGTGTAGTGCTGGGCAGTTGCGGCGACGTGGCGGATGACGGCACGGCGTATTTTTGGACGGTACGGGGAATGGCCAAAGCTATGCCGTACGAACTGTTTACCGAAGAATCATTTTCAGGCGACCCCGGCGTGTTCAATCATGCACGCCTCTTCTACTCTCGTGGCTACGTTAAGCTACTGGCATCAACCATGAGCGGCAACCCCGCATTCAACCAGAGGATCGAGCGATGACCATTCGTCTGTCAACCGGCATGACCAACAAGCTGCTGGACGGCGGCACCACAGGTGGTATCAAAGGCGCATTCGGCGGCTTCTTGGCGATCTTCGCCGGATCTCAGCCTGCCGATGCCGACACCGGTTCAGGTTCCGCTGTTCTTCTCGGCACCACAACCAACAACGACGATGGCGTTACCGCGCTTGCGTTCGATGCAACGGTAGCGGGCACGATCAGCAAGGCCGCAGCGCAGAACTGGAAGTTCCACGGTCTCACGACCGGCGTAGCGGGCTGGTTCCTGCTCTACCAGACCGGCGATACCTACACCGGCTCCTCGACTTCGTTCGCGCGCATCAC
>Ga0315273_10011579_pt1 | contig 11294 bp, 9 predicted proteins | sample YL17G02_0_MG_FD_205753 | JGI IMG/M metagenome (GOLD analysis project Ga0315273, IMG submission 205753) | Sediment microbial communities from Yellowstone Lake, YNP, Wyoming, USA - YL17G02_0 | ecosystem: Environmental > Aquatic > Freshwater > Lake > Sediment | place: USA: Wyoming | collected...
GGCCCTCGCCTGCCAGTAGCCCTGGTCGGGCATGAAGAGGCGGGAGCCCTCGGCGCCCACCGTGGCGTTCTTGTTGGGACGCCAGCTGGCCCGGAGGAAGTAGCGGTCGCCGGTGGTGGTGGAGGCGCTGTTGGTGGTCTGGTCGCCGTCCCAGACGCCGAAGATCCGCCGGTACCCGACGTCGAAGTCGAGCGGCACCTGGAGCTTGAACTGCTCGAGGCCGACCCGTGCCGAGGCGCCCGCGTACTGGCGCGTGTTGTCGGTGAAGACCCACAGGATCGAGGTGTAGGGGAGCGCCAGCGAGGGCACCGTGTAGGTGTACTCGGCGGTGAACTGGAGGAACGGGCTGACCGGGAAGACCAGGCTCAGGTTGGAGTCGGCGATCTGCGAGCCGGTCCCCCCGTAGTAATTTCCGGCGAAGAGGCTCCAGTCGACGTAGCCGAGCAGGTACATCCAGGAGACCGGCGAGAACTTGAGGTCGAGGGCCACGTTCTCGCGGGTGGATTGACCCTGGTCCCAGGCGAAGGCCGCCGACACGCCGGCGTTCAGCCAGGTGGTCCAGGCGAAGCCGAGCCGGCCGCCCACGGCGAGGTCGCCGAGGGTGGGGTTGGACGAGTAGACGCTTCCGTAGGCCATGAACCGCTGCGTGGTGGGCAGCCCCACGTAGCCGTCCAGCGTGAACATCTTGGCGAGGATGGCCTGGAAGGAGCCGCCGTCGAGCTGGAGCATCCGGGAGTTCCCGATGCCGACCGTCTGGCGCCCCAAGGTCACGCGGAGCTGGTTGTTAAGAAATCGGCCCTGGATGTAGGCCAGGTTCAGGTCGCCGGTCCAGCTGCCGGTGTTGTTGGAGCCGTTCCACCAGGGGTTCGTGCCCAGGTTGACCCCGCCCCAGGCGTCCACCTGGAAGAGCAGCTGGCCGCCGGGAATCTCGATGTTGCGCCCGGAGAGCGAGAGGAACTCGTAGAGAGGGACCACCGTCGTGGTCGCGCCGTCCCGCCACTGGTTCTGCACGTTGAGCTGCGTGTTGGAGTAGACCTCCAACTCGCTCGCCTGGCCGGACGCCGGCGCCAGAAGCGCCGCCGCCGCGAGTGATGCGATGCCGAGCCTGAGTCTCATGGTGAGTCCATCCCGGTTCGGGTCGTGGTGCGACAGAAGCGCACCACCCCGCTCGGGTGGGACGCTCGGACGGATCGAATACCGCAAAGCGAGGGACTTTGACAGGTCTACGTCGCTCAATCGAGCGACACGCTCCGGAGCGAGGGCCCTGGTGCGAGGAATCCAGCAACGAAGTAAAGAGAGAGACCCCATGGAGGAGAACCTCTTGACACCACTGCTCGCCCTGGCTCTCTGCACCGCCTTTGCGACTTCGGCCGCCGCTGGGCCGGCCCCCGCCGCCCCCCCCTCCGCCGCCGCCGCGGCCCCCTCGGCGACCCCCGTCGCGGCGACCCCCGCCGAGGCCCGCCAGTTCCTCGACCGCCTCGACGCAGAGTTCCGCCAGCTCTCCTTGAAGTTCAACACGGCCGACTGGGTGTCGAAGACCTTCATCACCCACGACACGCAGCGGCTCGCGGCCTGGGCCAGCGAAGACCTCATGGAGCTCCTCTCCCGCTCGGTCCGGGAGTCGCTCCGGTTCCGCGGCGTGGCGCTCCCGCCCGGCGAGCGGCGGCAGCTCGACCTTCTCCGCGTGGTGAACCAGCCGCCGGCCGCCCCGTCCGACCCGAAGCGGCGCGCCGAGCTGGCGCAGATCGCGGCCAGCCTCGAGGCCATGTACGGGGAGGGGAAGTGGTGCGGCAAGGACGGGAAGGGGCCCTGTCGAGACCTGGGCGACCTCGAGGATGTGATGGCGTCGAGCCGCGACTGGAACGAGCTCCTGGACGCCTGGTCGGGCTGGCGCACCGTGGGTCGTCCGATGCGCCCCCTCTACGAACGGCTGGTGGCGCTCTCGAACGAGGGCGCGCGCGAGATCGGCTTCGCCGACACCGGCGCCCAGTGGCGCTCCGGCTACGACATGGCCCCGGAGGCCTTCGCCGCCGAGGTGGAGAGGCTCTGGCAGGAGCTGCGCCCGATGTACGAGCAGCTCCACTGCCACGTGCGCGCCCAGCTCCAGAAGAAGTATGGCAAGGACCGGGTCCCCGACCACGCGCCCATCCCGGCCCACCTGCTCGGCAACATGTGGGCGCAGACCTGGGAGAACATCTACCCGCTCGTCGAGCCCTACCCGGGGGTGGGAGAGATGGACGTGGGCAAGGCGCTGAAGGCCCAGGGCTGGGACGCCATCCGCATGGCGAAGACCGGCGAGGCCTTCTTCACCTCGGTGGGACTGCCCCCGCTGCCCGAGACCTTCTGGACCCGCTCCCAGTTCACCAAGCCCAGGGACCGTGAAGTGGTCTGCCACGCCAGCGCCTGGGACCTCGACATGCGCTCGGACCTGCGCATCAAGATGTGCATCCGGCCGACCGAGGAGGATCTGATCACCATCCACCACGAGCTCGGGCACAACTACTACCAGCGGGCCTACGAGGGGCTGCCGGCGATGCTGCAGAACGGCGCCCACGACGGGTTCCACGAGGCCATCGGCGACGCGCTCGTCCTCTCGGTGACGCCGGAGTACCTCGTGAAGCTCGGGCTCCTGCCGGCCGCGCAGAGCGACCCGCGGGCGCTCGTGAACGTCCAGATGAAGCGGGCGCTCGAGCAGGTGGCCTTCCTGCCGTTCGGGTTGCTCATGGACCGCTGGCGCTGGGACGTCTTCGCCGGGAACGTGTCGCCCGACCGCTACAACGCGTCCTGGTGGGAGATGCGCACCCGCTACCAGGGCATCGAACCACCGGTGAAGCGAAGCGAGGCCGACTTCGACCCGGGCGCGAAGTACCACATCCCCGCCGACGTGTCCTACACCCGCTACTTCCTGGCCCGGGTGCTCCAGTTCCAGTTCCACCGGGCCATGTGCCGCATCGCCGGGAGCGACGAGCCGCTCCACGCCTGCTCGATCCAGGGCAACCGGGAGGTGGGGAAGCGCTTCGGGCAGATGCTCGCGATGGGCGCGTCGAGGCCGTGGCCCGACGCCCTCGAGACCCTGACCGGCGAGCGGCGCATGGAGGCCGGCGCGATGCTCGAGTACTTCGCGCCGCTACGGGCGTGGCTCGCCGACCAGAACCGGGGAAGGGCCTGCGGGTGGTGATGGCGGCGCCGTCGGCGCGGGGCCGAGGGTGAAGCGGGCGCGATCCAGTTCCAGCGCGGCCTCGCCTCGCTCCTCGGGATGCTCGCGGAGCCAGAGCACCATCTCGTCGGGCTCCCAGGCGTAGGGCGTGCCGTCGAGCATGACGCGCCCCTCGTCCACCGCGCGGGTGGCCTCGAGGAGCGGGAGGGAGCGCAGGTCGCGGATCAGCGCCTCGAAGCGCCCCTGGCGCGCCGCGTCCACGAACGAGAAGTGGTGACGGCCGGCGTAGGCGGTGTGGAAGTGCGCCGGCCGGTAGACCACGCCGGAGAGGCCGAGGCGGAGCGCCATGAGGGCGAGCATCTCGCCGGTCTCCCGGGCCAGCCCCAGGCCGGGGACCTCCTGGCCGGGGAGGCGCGGCCGCACCAGGCTGAAATGGGCGCGCGGGTGCATCAGTGACAGCCAGTGAACGTAGAGGACCGGGTGTCCGGCCACGCGCTTGCGCTCGAGCACCAGCTCGAGGAGGCCGTGCTCCTTCCCGTCCGATTCGCCAGACACTCGGAGGCGCTCGCCGGGGGTCTGGCGCGCGAACTCCACGTGGAAGTGGTCGTAGCCGAGCCGGCGCAGCTGGTCGAGGACCCCGAAGCGCTGCAGCGCGTACTCCAGGCCGGACGCGGTGTAGAAGCCGAGGAGCAGCTTCTGGCGCTGGGGGCGCATGCTGAGCGCCTCGGCCAGATCGTCCTCGGTGAGCTCGCTCGAGTCGGAGAGCAGCTCCCTCGTCAGCCCGGCGGAGATCCCGGCGAAGCGCTGCGAAAGCGGATCGTAGTCGTCCGGGATGGGCTCGAGCGATCCGGTGGAGAGCGCGATTCCGGCGCCGGCCAGTGTCTTCCAGGCGTTCTTGCTGTAGCCGCCTCCGGGCAGCCACACCGACGGCACGCCCTCGAGGTGCGCGGCCACTGCCACGTTGCGCTTGCGCGTCCCGGTGAGCGTCAGGTCGAGGCGCCCCATGCGATCGCCGCGCAGGACGTCGCCGCCGGCGATGACGAAGACCAGGCCGGCGGGCGGCATGCGCCCGAGGAGCGACATCAGCGCTTCCAGATAACGGTCGTTCCCGGTTCCCTCGGGGAGGAGGGTCTCGTCGACGCCGGGAAGCGGACCCCAGTCCGATCCGGAGATGGAGCCGATCCAGCGGTTCGGATCGTTTGCCAGGCAGGCGGCGATGCCGTCGGGCGGGTGGGCGTCGAGGTCGAGCACCGCGACCTTCCCGGTGAAGCCGTCGGCGCGCACGGACGCGATCGCGGCGGCGATGTCGTTGACCGGGCAGTTGCCGCCGGCCGAGGAAGGGCCGGCGTGGTGGAAGCCGCCCAGGAGGTTGAGTTGCGGCTTGCCGCGGCGAAGCGCCTCCCCGGCGGCCTGTATCGTCGCGCCGGTGGCGAGACGAACGGTGCGCATCACCTCGTCTACGGGGACGTCGGACGGGTCGACGCCGAAGACGGCGGCGAGGGTCTCGGGGCGTGACATCGACTCGAGCAGGCCGGCATCGTGGACCCGGGCCAGCTCGGCGTAGGAGGCCCGGCGCGGGTTTCGCCACCAGGGAGCGGCGATGGCCTTGCTCTCGCGGAGCCACCAGGCCGCGAAGTCTGCGCGGCGAGGGTCGAGGCCGGAGAACTCGATGCCAGTCAGGGGCAGCCGGTAGGCGGGGTCGTACCAGACGTCCACCTCACGCCGCTTGAGCAGACATCGGAGGCGGTAGAGAAGCGCCCTCGGGCCGACGCCCATGCCGGTTCGGTCCGGCTACTTCGCCGGCTCCGGTGCGCGCGCGGTCACGTCCCGGGCCTTGCGGAGGAGGGCGAAGCTCAGCCAGGCGTCGACGCCGATCCAGGCGACGCCCAGCCACACCGCCACCGCGAGTGACTTCACGGTCGCGACCACGTCCACGAGCGCGAGGCTCACGCCCTCCTTCGGGAGCACCAGGTAGGCCCAGGGCATGGAGTAGAGCGCGTAGGCGAGCAGGACCGCGAACACGATGGCGCGGACGACGGCGAGGGTCTTCATCCCGTTCCTCCCTGGCCAGGGACATTACCACGCGTGCTCGCTGCGGGTATTCTCGTTCGCAGCGTCGCTCCGACCGGGTCGGAGCATCAGGAGGAGGTCCGGTGACGGAGATCGGAGAGCTTCGGGAGGCGTGTGCGGAGGCGGCGCGTCGTGGTGGCGCCGTGCTGCGGGAGAAATGGGGGACGCACCGGACCATCGACTACAAGGGCGGCATCGACCTGGTGACGGACGCGGACCGGGCCAGCGAGGAGGAGGTGCTCGGGTTCCTGACGAGGCGGTTCCCGGGCAGCGCGGTCCTTGCCGAGGAGTCCGGGGCGCGGTCGGCGGTGCGCGGCGCGGCCGGCGCGGAGTTGCGCTGGTTCGTCGATCCGCTCGACGGGACCACCAACTACGCCCACGGGGTGCCGCACTTCGCCGTGAACGTGGCGGTGTCGGACGGCGCGGGGCTGGCGGCCGGGGCGACCTTCGAGCCGCTGCGCGGGGAGATGTACCTGGCCGGCCGGGGGGAGGGGGCGTGGCTGGGTGAGCAGAGACTGGCAGTGTCGAGGACCGACGACCTGGGTCGGGCGCTGCTCTGCACCGGCTTCCCCTACGACATCCAGCAGGATCCCGATCCACTGCTCCGGTTGTTCAGGGCGTACCTCCAGCGGTCGCGGGCGGTGCGAAGGTTCGGCGCCGCCGCGCTCGACCTGGCCTACGTCGCGAGCGGGCGGTTCGACGGGTTCTGGGAGGCGCGGCTCAAGCCGTGGGACGTGGCGCCGGGGATCCTGCTGGTCCGGGAGGCGGGGGGCCGCGTCGCCGATTTCACGGGGGGTGACGAGGCGCTCCACGGCGGAAGCCTCTGCGCGGGGAACCCGGCGGTGCAAAGGCAGATGCTCGAGGTGCTGGCCGAGTTGAGGGGGAGGGCGAGCCCCGAGGCGCGAGCCGATCAGGGCGCCGCGGGGGGCGAGAAGGCGAGCCGGTAGACCGACTCCGGGTCCACGTACAGGTCGCCGACCTTCACGCCGAAGTGGAGGTGGGGGCCGGTGGCGCGGCCGGTCTTGCCGACCTTGCCGATGGGCTGGCCGTGCCGGACGTGGTCGCCGTGCCGGACGTCGAACTCGGAGAGGTGGAAATAGACCGAGAAGAGGCCGGCGCCATGGGAGATGGCGATGCTCTTGCCGGAGGCGAAGCAGTCGCGGACCAGGATCACGACGCCGTCGTTGGTCGCCTGGACCGGTTCGCCCACCGCGCCGGCGAGGTCGGTTCCGTAGTGCTGGCTCTGCTTCTTGCCGTTGAACGTCCGGCGCTCGCCGTACTGGCCTTTGGTGGCGGCGTCGCGGGGGCGGCCAAAGGGCCTAGCGAAGAGCGGCGCCTCGAAGGGGCGGCCAAAGGCCTCACGGAAGGCGGCCTGGTCCTCCGCCATCCGCTTCCTCTGATCCGGGGAGGGGGTGATGAACTTCGGCTCGACCGAGAGCTTCGTCTCGGGGAAGGCGGGGTCGACGATCTCGACCGTGGCGCGCAGCGGGTCGGCCCGACCGGGTATGCGGACCTCGATGGAGAGGGTCCCGGGCTCGAGCTCGATGGGGAGGGCGGCGATGGCCTGGGCGCCGGAGGGGGTGGGGAAGAAGCGGAGGCGGCGCCCGGACGCGGTGCCGGACGCGGTGCCGGACGCGGTGCCGGACGCGGTGCCGGACGCGACGGACACGGTGCCGGACACTCCGGCGGTGTCGGCCGCGGGGACGCCAGTGACGGTGACAAGCATGGCGTCGCCGGGGCGGGCGCGAGGGGGGGCGACGTGAAGAGCCGTGGTGCCGGACGCGGACGCATCCCATGGGATTGCAGCGGCGAGCGCGGCGACCGCGAGGAAGTTGCAGTAATGTCGAGACATGGAAGCCTTCAAGCCTCACCTCTCCGGACTGACCGCCTACCCCTACAAGAAGGTGGAAGCAGCGATCAAGCTGGACCAGAACGAAAGCCCCTGGGACCTCCCGGAAGATCTCAAGGATAGAGCACTGGAGCGGATGAGGTCCGAACCCTGGAACCGTTATCCGGACATGCACGCCGAAGGGGTCCGCGCGCTCGTCGCGCGATGGCTGGGCTGGCCGGAGGGGGGGGTGGTCGTAGCGCCGGGGTCGAACTTCCTAGTCCTTGCGCTCGCCCAGGCGGCCCGGCGCGTGCTCGACACGTCGCCCTCATTCGCGTTTTACGAGGGGGCCGCTCGGCTGACGGGAACTCCGTATCGGGCCGTCCCGCTCGCTCCGGAATTTCGGTTGCCGGTGGAGGGGATCCTGAGGGAGATGGACGAGGGGGAACCGGGCGTCGTGTTCCTGGCGATCCCGCACGCTCCCACCGGTGCGGTCTTCCCGGTGCCGGACGTGCGCCGCGTGGCCGAAAAGGCCCGAGGAAGAGGCTGGATCCTCGCCATCGACGAGGCCTACTGCCAGTTCTCCGGGACTGACCACCGTGGTCTCGCGGCCGAGAATCCGAATGTCGTCCTGCTTCGCACGTTCTCGAAGGCCTTCGGGCTTGGCGGGGTACGTGCCGGCTTCCTGCTCGCGGTGCCGGACGTGGCGGCGAAACTCCAGGCGATGCTGCCCCCATTCGACGTCCCGGTTCACACGGCGGCAGTTCTCGCGACGGTCCTCGAGTCGGCAGACCGGGCCGCCGAAGTCGGCGCCCGCCTCGCAGCGGAACGAGACAGGGTGCTCGCCAAGATGGCTGGGCACCCGACTTGGAGAAGTCATCCGAGCCGCGCGAATTTCTTCCTGGTGCGAACCCCGGATGCAGAGGCCGCCTGGCGGTCTCTCCTCGACCACGGGATCCTCGTCCGTCGTCAGGACCACCTGCCGGGACTGGAAGGCTGCCTTCGTGTATCGGTCGGAACGCCGACCGAGAACGACGCCTTTCTGAAGGCGGCCTTCGACTCGGCGACACCCGGTGCGACAGGTGCGACACCCGGTGCCGGACGTCCGGGCTGACAGCCCGATTCACCCCTGCGCGGAGTCGCTCGCGCCGCTAGACCCCCTCCAGATACCCGTCGAGCTCCGCCGGCCGCCGAAGGCCTGGCAATGGAGCCTTCTGGAGGGAGCACACGATATGGCCATTCCGTGGACCCCCGCGCTCGCGATCGGCGTCCCCGAAATCGACCACCAGCACGAGGAACTGTTTCTCCGGATCGAGCAACTCGTGCAGGGCGTTTCCCGGGGGAACGCCACTGATGTGAAGCGCCTGCTCGAGTTCCTCGGTCAGTACGTTGTGAAGCACTTCGGCGCCGAAGAGCGCTGGATGCTTCGCGGTGCCTACCCGGACTACGCCCGCCACAAGGCCGAGCACGAGCGATTCATCCGCGACTACGAGCACATGACGCAGGAATTCCGCGAGAAGGGGCCCAACGTCCTGGTCGGAATCCGGATGAACAACTGGATCGCGGAGTGGCTAATGAGGCACATCAGCCGCTCCGACATGGAACTCGGGCGCTTCCTCGCGACCAAGGTGGCGAGCGGCGACCTCGACGGCCCCTGAGCCGCCAGGTCGCCTCGCCACAGCCATGGTCTCGGGTCGGTCCTGGCCTCAGCCCTCGACCTTGAAGCCGATCCGTACCGTCACCTGGAACTCGGAGACCTCGCCGCCCTTGATGGCGCCGCGAATCTCGGCGACTTCGAACCAGCTCATGTTCCGGAGGGTCTTCCCGGCCCCGGAGACGGCGGACTTGACGGCGTCGGCGATGCTCTTGGAAGACGTTCCTACGACTTCGATCTTTTTGAAGGTTGCCAAGGTTCAGTTCCTTTCCAGCTGATGGAGTGGATGTGGAGCGATGGAATGGTCGGGTGGGATGTAACTCCGGGGCGGACGTCCGGCACCGGCCGAAGCGAGGCCGCCCCCGCCTGGGCCGCCGACGACGCACCGCGCCACTTGACTCCCTCCACCCACGGCCGGTAGGTAAGCTCGGGGAACCAGATTTCTCCGGCACGACGGCGAGGGCAAATGGCTGATCTTTTTGACAAGTGTGCTGCCTGGAAGGACGCGCAGGTCCTCAAGCTGGCGGGTCATTACCCCTACTACCGGATCATCGAGGAGACGAACGGTACCGAGGTCGTGGTCGACGGCAAGCGCCTCATCATGGCCTGCTCGAACAACTACCTTGGCCTCGCGAACGACCCCCGGGTGATGGAAGCGGCCGCCGCCGCCGCCAGGCGCTGGGGCGCGTCGACCTGCGGCTCGCGCCTGCTGAACGGCTCGTTGACCCTCCATGACGAACTCGACCACCGGCTCGCGAAGTTCCTTGGCAAGGAGGCCGCGGTGGTCTTCTCGACGGGCTTCGGGACCAACCTGGGGACCATCTCGTCGCTGGTGCTGCGACACGACCTGATCTTCGCCGACCGGATGGTCCACGCCTCGCTCGTCGAGGGCATGCAGGCGGCCTACGGTGAGACCAAGCGCTTCCGCCACAACAACATGGAGGACCTGGAGCGGCTCCTCGCCAATTCCGAGCCCGCCGCCGGGAAGCTCATCGTCGTGGACGGCGTCTACTCCATGGAGGGGGACCTCGCGAACCTTCCGGCCATCGTCGAGTTGAAGAAGAAGTACGGCGCGCGCCTCATGGTGGACGAGGCCCACGGCTTCGGCGTGATGGGCCCTGGCGGGCGAGGAACCGGAGAGCATTTCGGGGTCGAGGACGACGTCGACCTCACCATGACGACGTTCTCGAAGTCCCTCGCCTCGATCGGCGGTGTCATCGCCGGGCGCGCCGACGTCATCAACTGGATCAAGCACAAGGCACGCGCTCTCGTGTTCAGCGCGTCGATGACCCCGTCGTCGTCGGCGGCGGCGCTGAAGGCGCTCGAGATCATCGAGCAGGAGCCCGAGCGTCGCGAGCGGCTCTGGGACATCTCGGAGCGCGTGCATCGCGAACTCCGCGGGATGGGATTCGAGACCCAACCCTCCGTATCGCCGGTGGTGCCGGTGGTGATAGGTGACCAAGCGCTAACCTTCAAGTTCTGGCGGAAGCTGACCGACCTGGGGCTCTTCGCGAGCCCGGTGGTCAAGCCCGCGGTCGAGAAGGAGTTGGTGCGGACCGTCTTCATGGCGACGCACACCGACGATCACATCGACCGGGCCCTGGAGATGTTCCAGAAGGCCGGACGCGACCTCGGGGTCATCCCGCAGGAGCGGCCACACACCCGGGTGGAGGTGAAGATGGCGCGCCCCGGCGTGACCGGCTTCTACTCGTCGCACGAGGGGGACACGACCTCGACCGGCGCGCAGGACGGTGGCGGGCGGCTCGAGATCCTGGACGTCCTCACCCAGACGAGCGAGCCCTGGTCGCGCCGCCTGTCCGACGCGGCCGAGATGATCACGTGGAAGGCGATCAACGCGGGGCCGGACGATTTCCAGCAACTGAAAGAACTGCCCTTGAAGATCTGGGAGAAGCGCCGCCAGCTTCCGACCATGCTGCTCTCGGCCGGCATGAACTTCATGGCCCGCCGCCAGCAGAATGGAAGCAACACCCAGCGGGACGCCTGACGCGCTCCCCCACCCGCCAGGACCCCTACATGACCAGGCCCGTCGTCGTTCCGAACATCACCGAGTTCGCGCAGCTCGCCAAGCCCGCCAGGGACGTCGAGGTCACCCTGGTGTCGTCGGGCATCGAGAAGGACCGCTTCGTCCGGCTCCCGTTCGAGCTGTACCAGGACGACCCGTTCTGGGTGCCGCCGCTCATCATGGAGCGGCACGAATTCCTCGACCCGGCGCACAATCCTTTCTTCCGTCACGCCGAGGTGGCCCTGTTCCTCGCGCGCCGCGACGGAAAGCTGGTCGGTCGGATCGCGGCGATCGAGGATCGGAACTACAACGCCTTCCACAGCTGCAAGGTGGCCTACTTCGGCCTCTTCGAGTGCATCGACGACCCGGGCGTCGCGGCCGCGCTCGTCGCCGCGGCGCGGAACTGGGGCCGGTGGCGCGGACTTCAGCAACTCATTGGCCCGATGAGCCTCTCGACGAACCAGGAGTGCGGCCTTCTCGTCGACGGGTTCGACTCGTCGCCATGCGTGATGATGGCGTACAACCCGCCCTACTACGCGGAACTGCTGGAATCCTGCGGTTT
>Ga0315273_10011580_pt1 | contig 11294 bp, 10 predicted proteins | sample YL17G02_0_MG_FD_205753 | JGI IMG/M metagenome (GOLD analysis project Ga0315273, IMG submission 205753) | Sediment microbial communities from Yellowstone Lake, YNP, Wyoming, USA - YL17G02_0 | ecosystem: Environmental > Aquatic > Freshwater > Lake > Sediment | place: USA: Wyoming | collected...
CCGGGGGCCGGAGTACGTCTCCGCGATCTTCTATCACGACGAGACGCAGAAAGCGCTGGCGGAAGCGTCCAGAACACTCCTTGCGAAAAGCGGACTTTTCGGAAAACCGATCGTCACGAAGATCCTAAGATTTGAGGTCTTCTATCAGGCCGAAGAGTACCATCAACATTACTGCAGGAAGAGCACCGACAGCTATCACAGCTACCGGACGGCATCGGGGCGCGATAACTACATCGGAAGCGTCTGGGGAAAGAACAGGTGGAGCGAGTTTCAGAAACCGTCGGACGTCGAGCTGAAGAAGACGCTGTTGCCACTTGAGTTCACCGTTACCCAGATGAGCGGGACCGAGAGATCGTTCGACAACGCCTACTGGAACAACGAGCAGGAAGGACTCTACGTCGATCGCGTGTCGGGCGAACCGCTGTTCAGCTCGAGGGACAAGTTCGATTCCGGGACGGGGTGGCCGAGTTTTACCGCCCCCGTCGACCCGAGGTTCGTTCGAAAAAAGGTGGACCGGTCTCCGAGTGAGGAGCAGATTGAAGTCAGGAGCAGGTACAGCGACTCGCATCTGGGACACGTGTTTGATGACGGTCCCGCGCCCGGCCATTTGCGATACTGCATGAACTCCGCCTCGTTACGATTCATTCCGAAGGCAAAGTTGCAGAGCGAAGGCTACGGTGATTATACCTGGCTGTTCAACAAGTAGGGGCATGCTTCCTCCCGGGTGATGGCCCGGTGATCATTTCGGAAACGGATCTTGATTCTCGGTTGCCGAGTGTGTAGTTTCTAAAACTGCAGAGCGCAGGCGAAACATAGTGTCATGCACGTCGGGACGTCACATCGATGGCCGCTGAAGACATTGTCGTCATCATTCCCGCGCGCAACGAGGAGAGGTCCATCGGGCTCGTGATCCGTGACATCCCCCGGGATGGCATTGCGGAGATCATCGTCGTTGACAACGGCTCAACGGATCGCACGGCAGCGGTGGCCCGTGCGGCCGGGGCGACCGTTCTGAGTGAATCCCGGAGGGGGTACGGCTATGCCTGTCTTGCAGGAATGGCCCACGTGACCCCCTCTCCCCGCAGGGTTATAGTCTTCCTCGATGGCGACTACAGCGACTATCCGGAGGAACTCCCTCTGGTGGCAGGACCTGTTCTTCGCGGGGAGGCCGATATGGTGATTGGTTCCCGGATCACGGGGAAGAGGGAATCCGGTGCCATGCTCCCGCAGGCCCTCATCGGTAACCGGATTGCGTGCGGACTCATCAAACTCTTCTGGGGATACAGATTTACGGATCTCGGCCCGTTCCGTGCGGTCCGCATGGACGCGCTTCAACACATGCAGATGAACGAACCGACGTTCGGGTGGACAGTTGAAATGCAGATTAAGGGGGCAAAAATGAAGATGCGCTGCACCGAGGTGCCCGTTCGCTATCGGAGGCGCATCGGACAATCAAAAGTCACCGGCACGCTGACGGGAACAGTGATGGCGTCGGTCATGATTCTCTTCTCCATAGCGAAGCATCTGGTCAGGAAGGGGTAGCGGTGTCTAGGACACACGTCATAGCCATCGGCATCATGATGGAGCTCTGCTACATCGGCGTGTACTTCGTCCGTGACCCGCTTCAGGACATAGTCGCGTTCATCGTCGTGAACAGTTTGGCCTTCGTGCTGCTGGCGGCCGCGCTCATCCGGTCGCGACGGGTGAAGGGGGGAGGCCCGGAGCGCGAATCGACAGTACCTCTGATAGTAGCCTTCGGCATTCTCTTTCGCCTGACGCTCGTTGCCCATGGTCCTGTCGCTTCCGATGACATCTACAGGTACCTGTGGGACGGCAAGGTTGCCGCCGCCGGCATCAATCCGTTTTCGTATCCGCCATCCGATACACGGTTGCAGGCGCTGAAGACTGACACGTTGCCGGAAAGGATCAATTTCCCCGGGATGCGCACAATCTATCCTCCACTCTCCCAGGGACTCTTTTATCTCTCAACGGTGATCTTCGGGGCATCCATCCCCGGGTTGAAATTATTGCTTGTTATGTGCGACATCGGTTCTGTGGGAATCCTCATCGCGCTCCTGCGTGCGCTTGGCCTCCCGTCCGAAGGCGTCCTGGCCTATGCCTGGTCTCCGCTTCCCGTCATGTACTTCGGCCTTGACGGCCACGTGGATGCACTGGGAATTCTTCTGTTGCTTCTGTCTGTTCTGTTGCTCCTGAAGAACAGGCGGGCCCTTGCCGCGATTGCCCTGGGAGGTGCAGCGCTTGCCAAGCTCGTTCCGCTGGTTCTGGCCCCCTTGACCATGAAACGCCCGCGCAACCTTCGGGACATCTGGCTTCCGCTTATCAGCATTCTGGTGTTCATAGCCGGCTATCTGGTTTTCCTCGAGCCGACGGGAGGGCTGATTGAATCACTGTCGATCTACGGCGCACGATGGGAGTTCAACGGTTCGATGTTTGCACTCGTGTATGCGCTAGCCGAATCGAACGAAGCCGCGCATGCCTATTGTGCAGCCCTGACACTCCTCTGGATAGCGGGAGTCGTTCTTATGGATCGTCCCGCCGTGGAGAAGACGTTTCTGATCTTCCTGGGAATGATCTTCTTCGCACCGGTCGTCCATCCGTGGTATCTGACCTGGATAGCCGCTCTCCTGGCGCTGCGCTGGTCGACCGCGGTCTTCGTCTTGCTCGGGTTGTCCAACATCAGCAACCTTGTCGTGTACCAGTACCGTCTGACAGTAGTCTGGCAGGAAAGCCTGCCGTTGCTCCTCCTGGAATATGTGCCATTCTACTCGCTCCTTGCATGGGAGATCATTAAAGGGGAATTTGGCAGGAGGGGGGCGATTGCCCGGTGGCCCGCCGGAGGAACTGTGGCGCCGGAGAGGGGCTGAGACCAACGGATGACCGACCGATGAAGGCGAGAAAGGTTCCATGACGAGCGCGCTCATCATCTTCGTCAAGTATCCGGAACCGGGAGGGGTCAAGACCCGTCTCGGAAGCAGGATCGGAATGGGTCAGGCGGCCGCCCTCTACCGGGAGTTCGCCGAGAGGATCTTCAGGATGGCCCTGGGAATGGCATCGGATGTTGCGAAGGTCTATGTCTGCTTCGCGCCGGGACCCGACCCCGCCGCAATCCGCGCCTGGGTAGGTGATGATCGATGTGCGTACGCGGAACAGAAGGGTGAATCACTGGGAGACCGCATGCGGTACGCCTTCCAGGAAGCCTTCAGTCAGGGGGCGATGAACGCCGTGCTTATTGGAACAGATGTGCCGGACATCGATGCGTCGATCGTGCAACGGGCATTCGAAGGGCTTCAGGGTCACGATGCAGTTCTTGGTCCTGCGACGGACGGCGGCTACTACCTTCTGGGAATGAGAGCGCCGGGGTATGAGGTTTTTGAGGGCGTTCCCTGGAGCACACCGGATGTGCTTCCCGCAACACTCCGACTCCTGACATTAGAGAAACTGAGCGTTGATCTTCTCCCCCGGTTGTCGGACATCGACACCGAGGAGGACTACCGGCTGTATCTGTCACGGCAGAGCGCGACGGGAGAGAAAGGCCGCGCATAACACAGATCCGTATTATCACGGGAGCACGAATGGCATCCTATTACGAGTCAAAAGACCTGGCGAAATTTCCGGATGTGGGAAAGAACCGAAAGCCGTTGTGGGACAAGTTCATCGCCTGGTATGTCGAGGCCACGGCGACAGAGGGAGCCCTGACAAAACGTGAAAAGTCTCTTGTCGGACTTGCTGTGGCTCACGCGATTCAGTGTCCCTACTGCATCGATGCGTACACCCAGCAATGCCTGGAATCGGGAGCAAACCTGGACCAGATGACGGAGGCCATGCACGTCACCGCCGCCGTCAGGGGCGGTGCCTCTCTGGCGCACGGTGTCCAGTGTCGAAACATTGTAGAACGACTCTCGATGTGACGGATGTGCCTGTCAGCGTGACCCCCGGGACAACAGACTGTGAGGAACGATGGAATTCGAAGCCGCACTCCAGGAGCACGGGCTCGACCTTCGGCCGTTAGGCATCGACACACTTCAGGTTAACCTCGGGAAACTTTGCAACCAGGCCTGTAAGCACTGTCATGTCGATGCCGGGCCCAAACGAACGGAGACGATGAGCCGTGCCCTGATCGGTCGGTGTCTCGATATCCTCAGCTCATATCCGCAGATCGCGAATCTGGACATCACGGGCGGAGCTCCGGAACTAAACGATAACTTCGAATATTTTGTGGGAGAGGCGAAGAAGCTCGGTAAACGTGTGATGGTCCGGCACAATCTGACGGTCACACTCGATCCGCACCCGGCAAGCGGGAGAAGTATGCACCATCTGCCCCGATTCTTCAGCGAGCATCAGTGTGAGGTGATCTCTTCCTTGCCCTATTTCCTGGAGCATGAGACCGACGGGCAGCGGGGAGGAGGCGTGTTCGCAAAAAGTATAGAATCGATGAGGCGACTCAACGCCCTCGGATACGGCCGGGAGGAGACAGGCCTATCGCTTCACCTCGTCTACAATCCGGTGGGCGCGTATCTTCCCCCTTCCCAGCAGGCGAGTGAACGACAGTTCAAGGAGGAACTCGAGAAGCGTCACGGGCTGTATTTCAACAGTCTGTACGTCATGACGAATATGCCGATCAACCGGTTCCGGCATTTTCTCGAACGTGCGGAGTTGTATGATGACTATATGGACAGGCTCGTCAGGGCATTCAATCCAGGTGCAGCCGGGGGAGTGATGTGCCGGAGTCTTATCAGCGTCGGCTACGACGGGACGTTGTACGACTGCGACTTCAACCAGATGCTCGAATGGCGCGTCAATCACAGCACACCGGCCTCGATCTGGGATTTCGACTTCGACCGGCTCATTCGACGGGAGATCGTGTTCGGCCCTCACTGTTTTGGTTGCGCGGCGGGATCAGGGAGCAGCTGTGGGGGAGCGGTTGTGAAGTAGGCGCTCCCCTCTCAGGCCTTGACATACAATGTGGAAAGCCGATCAAGCGGCTCCCTGCGTTGGCACTTTGTAGACATCGAAGGTCGTCAAAGAATTCCGGACTGATTTTGGGCTTGAGCGAAGAGATGGTGCGAACGGTCAAGATTCGTAAACCGCAGGTCGTGGGTTCAAATCCCACCTTCAGCTCGAAAAACCGCAGTTTCGGCCCTATGCGTTAGCGACTGCTAACAGTTTTGCAAACAGTCGTCTCTCGCTAAGGGGTCACCTCATGTCACTTCTCTTTCGCCGCTCCAACGGGATCTACTACCTCGTCACGTACAACAACGGGCATCGCGTCTGGCGCTCTACCGGCAAACGTCGTAGATCGGATGCAGACAAATACTTGCGCGGCACGCTGCTCCAAGCAGAATCAACTCCATGCCGGACAGTTCATCACTGGGAGGTACGAGGGTGGGAAAGATTGCCACGTTCCTGCGAGCACTTTTTGGAGTCACCTGCAGGCGTTGAAAAGAATGGGAAATCTTGACATCAAATCAGACAACAGGAACTCAATTGTTACCGTTGTGACATTGGGCCCAATATCAGAGTCAGGCTTCCACCAATGACACGATACCTGACAACAACCCAACAGCAACCGAACACAGACAAGAAGGAGAAAACAACAAAAATGATTTTGTCCGAAGGGCGGAGGCATTCGTCGCGAACAAGGGAATCAAGTACGATCCTTTCGTCTTCAAAAACCGCATGCTGAGTGAGCTCAAGCGGCATGACGAAGAGGCCATCAAGTCTGCAATCAGCGAGGCAGTTCGTGGCTGGTTAAGATCAAAAAATAGGGGCAATTTCAATACTTACCTCTTCTCGATCCTCAGGAACAATTATGTTCCCAACTTGGATACGTCTAGCGCTAACAAGCGAAGAACTCAAGGGCGGAACGCCAAACCGTTGCAGACATCTGCTTTTCAGGCGTCAGACGCAGATCGGAATGCCGAATTGAGTCAGGATCCTGGTGGCGAATAGGAACTGCTCGGACGCGGATGGCGCGGTGGGTTTTATAGGATGCCGGCAGAGCCAATCTCAGCAACCCGCGGCTTGCAAGGCCGAAGTTCGTGTGATCGAGTACAGACAAGGTCGTAATTATCGTGACATTTCGTTGGGTCGCCGAATAGGGAGAACAAATCCTTCAAGAGCGTCGCTTCTCCGGAAGCAGTCAGTCGGCATGCGTTACCGGCGGCGAGTTGCGCGGCGCCAACGAAGCGCTATCACGTTACAAAGTGGAGATGACATGTAGGCAGCTTGCGATGAACAGCGATTGAATTTGGAGGTGTTCTGTGTCCAGCAACTTGGGCGAATTGAACCGAACATAAGTGTCAATGATCACATAAACTCAGTACTGTCCGGTTAAATGTCGAATAGTTTCAATTGGTTAGGAGGATCAAGGTTCTCAATTGGGCCCTGGTATTCAGAAAGTACTTGATTTATCGGCTCTTTCTCAAAGAGTGTCACGCTCAAGATTTGTAGGATTGTGTAAAGCGACTGGTCAAGCTTGAGTTCCTTTTTGACAATGGCCACCAGGACGAAGACCGCGAGGGCGATCCAGATCTGGGTGTTGACGGCGTTGGGCGTCGTGCCATAGAAGGCCTTTATCCGCAAATGCTGCTTGATCCATTTGAAGAACAGCTCTATTTTCCAGCGCGAGTGATAGAGCTGGGCAATGGTTAACGCATCAAGCACAAAGTTGTTCGTCAGAAAATGGAACGTCCGTTCGTGTTCCACATCGAAGTACCGAATACGCCGTAGACAATCGGGGTAGCCGCTCAGCGACTTTGGAATCACGAGCCGGATGGTCTGGTCGACCTTCACGCCCCACATTGTGTCGACAGGATGCGACGCGACCCGGGTAAAGCGGAGCCCCTTTTTCCCGCGGATCACGAAGAACGCACCGGCATTGTCAATGGCCTTCAACCTGGCGAAGTCCGTATAGGCTCGATCCATCACGTAGAAGGCCCCCGGTTCGAAGACGACTTCATCCAGGATGCGCATCTCATGCACATTGCCAGCGGAAACCCTTGCAAATACAGGGAGATTTGACTGCACCTCCAGGAGCATGTGGAGCTTGACCCCTGCCACTGTCTTCTGATTGTGTGGAGCGGTTGCCCAGGGAAAGAGCTTCAGACACAGCTCGATGATAGTTGCATCGAGGGCATAGACCGCACTGTCAAGGTCATCCATGAAATGCTCGTGCTTATAGAGGACGCGGGCCCGGGCGACAAGCAAGAGCGTCAGTTCTTGATACATCTGCCAGGGCCGTCGCTCGTTGGCATCAGCAAGCGTGGAGCGTGAGACGCTCGAGCGGATGCCTGCATGATACAGTGCGGCTCCCAAGGAACGCAAACAGGTCTCGATGTCTCGGAGACTCTCGCGGTAAGTCAATTGCGCAAAGGCCATCGAGAGAAACTGGTCCCAACAGGAAAAACGTCGCACACGACGCTCGCCCTTATGGCGCTTGACGATCTGACGAAACTCGTGGCGTGGGACATAGTCCATCAGTTGAGAAAAGACGGTTCTACCAAGATGCATGCCATCGTCTCCAAGGAAGTGGCCCTGAGGAAAGAAAAAGTCACCGCCAAGATACGATGGAGTTGAAATCGATTACAAGGGAAAAACCGCCCAACTCCTACATGTCAAAGAACTTGCAGCCGACTACAAAACGCTTAACCGGACAGTACTGACATAAACTATTCAAAATATCCGGTCAGATCAGGTTCTGCGTAGCTCATTTGAAAGTACAGGGACCGGAGAGCCGCAAAAGGCCAATGATTCATCCAAATTGGTTCAATTTGAAAGTCTTGGCAGATTGTGCGTGCCTGCTGAGCTACGGGGGCCGACAAAGCGCCATCCACTCCCACCTAACCGGAATCGAATCGGATGGCAGAGTGGACCCCTAGCATCTCTGGGGAAGCGGTTCGGTTCGGATCGGCCCGGTAGACACTCCACGACATGCAATCAGGCCATGGGGGCGGAAATACCCAAAGTGCAGTCCCTTCAGTCATCCGGTCTTTGATAGTGATTCTCGGTTTTCTGGCAGTACTGATTAACTCAAATGCGGGAGACCCATCGACCGTGGGTCTGTGAGACCGCGGGGTAGGGCTAGGGTCCCCGCTTTTCTGTGTACGATCAGCCAGTGCGATGAACTCTGGGTGCTGATGCTAACATTGTCTATCACGACGCCCCTCTTCAGGTAACAGGGAGGGGCGTTTTGTTGGCTCTTTTTGTACGGTTGGCGAAATCAGCCTGTTTTGAGGCCCGAGCCCCGTCATTTCTGGATGGGCCGAGATTTGAATGAGCTCGTAGGCCCTTTTTTGCTCGAATGAAAGGCATTTATTCGTAAGGTTTTCCTATCCCTCCTCATGTGACAGCTCCCTTTGTGCGGCCGGGATGTGTTACCCTATATCTCGGCTTTGCTCATTTTCCCATGCCTTTCCGCTCTCCTGAAATCTGGACATAAAACAGTTGCTTCTTTGCTCGAAAATGTCGATTATCGCATATCGCGATATGCGATAAGGGAGGATCTATGAAGCCGTCGAGGGGAATGAGGCCACAGGACATCGCCGTCCTGTTGAAGATAGTCTGTCTCGGTAAATCCCAATGGAAAATCACCGACCTGGCGAGTCAGCTGTTCATAAGCCAATCCGAGGTATCACAGGCATTGCATAGGAACTGGACCGCTGGACTGTTGGATGACTCGAAGCGGAGTGTCCACAAGAAGTCGCTGGTTGATTTCTTGATTCACGGCCTCAAGTATGTGTATCCACAAAAGCCGGGGGCAATGGTCCGCGGAATTCCGACTGCCCATTCGGCGCCGCCGCTCTCAAGTATGATCCAGTCTGGCAATGAGGTATACGTTTGGCCCGATGAGGAAGGCACCATACGAGGGGAGATGATCGAACCCCTTTATCCGAGCGTCCCAAAGGCGGCAAAGGCAGACCCGGCGTTCTACGAGCTGTTGGCACTGGCAGATGCAATTCGGGTCGGAAAATCAAGGGAATACAAAATCGCTGCTGACGAACTGCAGAAGCGAATTCTGACGCGATGAACGGAACAAATCGGGAAAGACTGAAGATCGTTGGAAGAAGCTTGGGAGACATGTGCGACAATATAGTCTTTCTCGGGGGAGCGACAGTGGACCTCTATGGTACGAGCCCAGCTGCACCTTCACCGCGCCCGACACTGGACGTCGACTGCATCGTGGAAGTCGCCACGACCATGCAATTTCATGAACTCGAAGAAAAGCTCAGGAAGAAAGGATTTGTGAACGACCGGAGCAAGGATGCGCCCATCTGCAGATGGATCTGCCATGAGATCACGGTTGACGTGATGCCGACACGATCCGACGTGCTTGGGTTCACAAATGAATGGTACGAAGAAGGATTCCGTCATGCGTATCGAGTTTCACTCGGCGATGAGGTGGTAGTCAAGATACCAGAGGCACCTTACTTCCTTGCCACAAAAGTGGCCGCCATGTATAACCGGGGGATGGCCGACCTGCGGACCAGCCATGATTTTGAGGATATTGTCTATATTCTACGGAACCGCGATTCGGTTGTATCCGAGATACGCGCAGCCGACAATTCGGTGAGAGGGTATCTATTGGGTTCCTTCACCAGATTGCTTTCCATCGATGTAATCGATGAAGCGATTTACTCTGTTCTGGACTATGGGGAGCCAGTTGGGACTCAGAGCAAGATCCGATCGATAATGGAGCAGATCAGTTCCTTAAAGACTTCTTGAAGATGCGAGGGGTGAGAGCGTGATGGGCCTTTACCTGCGGCTTTCGAGGCCGCAGGCTATCTTATGATTAGGAGACTGACTTGAGTACTATGAACCTTCCTTAGGACACAGCACTATCTCCACAAGGATCAATAGCGCAATATTGCGTTGTTACGTCAGTTAGATGGCTTTTGCCAGATGGACAATCTACAACGGAATGTGTCTCACATCCTTAAGGAGCAGATCATGAAACAGGTAATCACAGCAATGTTCGTGCTTGGTTTTGCGCTTGCTCAGCTCTCTTGTGGCAGGCCCGAGACTCTCGATGTGGTGCAGGTTCGGAAATCCATTGAAGAGGCGTGTGTTAAGTATAGCGCAGCGATCCGAGAGGGGAATGTGGCGGGCGTAGTTGACGCGTACACGGTTGACGCCACCCTGGTCCCGCCAGACGGTGAAATACTTAAGGGAAGACGGGCGATCGAGGAATTGTATAAGCAATTCTTTCAAATGGGAATGAAAGATATCGCGTTCACCACTATCGAAGTGGGAGGTAGCGGAGACACGGCGTACGAAATCGGCAAGACCAAGGTTCGAATCCAGCCAGAAGGCCAGGCAGCCATGATGGACTCAACGAAGTATCTCGTCATCTGGAAACGTCAGGCTGACGGCGCGTGGAAGGTTCATGTCGATATTTGGAATTTCAGCGCGCCGATAGCCGGTAAGTAACGAAGACCATGAAGGGTAATCTCGCTCCCATGATTCTCGCGGGAAGGCGTTTCTGGAGTCAGTCGCCAGGTTGGTTTGATGAAGTGAATCGGGCAACCGGTACGGCCGCTGCGCAATCCCGGTCCTGATAATTCCTTGAGGTGAACCATGCACATAAGGCGCTTCGTTGCTCTCCTCTTCCCGATTTTTCTGGCTTCTCTCCTCTTTGCCCAAACCGACCGCCGCCGGACTCTCCTCATACGCATCGACAATGTGAAACCCGCGGCGCTCCTCACATCGGGCATCCTGACCTTCGATGAATACGAATCCCGCAGCATCGTGTCGATCGTGCGCGATACGGCGTTCGTGCTTGTCACTCCCGCAGAACAGAACCTCCTCCGTGAACGCGGATTCCCGTGCGTGACGGTGATGGAGGATTCAACTGAGCTGACGCTCATCCGACGCGCGGTCTATGGTCCCACTCTCCGCCTTGAGAAACCCTACCACTCCTACACAGAGATCATTCGCGAGATCGACTCCCTGCAAACCACTTTTCCTTCCCTGGTCCAGCGTTTTCAGATCGGTACCACCACCCGGAAACAACAACCGATCTACGCGGTGAAAGTCTCGCGTGGCGTCAGGAAGGAAGATGCCCGCCCTGCCATCCTGATCAACGGCTGCCACCATAGCAACGAAATTCTCGGAGCGGAAATTTGTGTTGCGGCACTCCATGAACTCGCGGAGCAGTATGGCAAGGATCCAGACGTCACGCGATGGGTGGACATGTTCCAGATCTATTTCGTCCCGGTTCTAAATGTAGACGGCCATGATGTCGTTACCTCCGGGCAGGATCCACGATGGCGGAAGAA
>Ga0315273_10011581_pt1 | contig 11293 bp, 8 predicted proteins | sample YL17G02_0_MG_FD_205753 | JGI IMG/M metagenome (GOLD analysis project Ga0315273, IMG submission 205753) | Sediment microbial communities from Yellowstone Lake, YNP, Wyoming, USA - YL17G02_0 | ecosystem: Environmental > Aquatic > Freshwater > Lake > Sediment | place: USA: Wyoming | collected...
AGCGGAGCATGTCCATGACGCCGACCGCCGGGAAGGCGACGCCGAAGAGCTCCGGCCGCTGGGTCATCACCGCCCCCACGAGCAGCCCGCCGTTCGAGCCGCCGGCGATGGCCAGCCGGTCCTTGGACGTGTACTTTTCTTTGACCAGGTATTCGGCCGCGGCGATGAAGTCGTCGAAGACGTTCTGCTTCTTCTCGAGCATGCCGGCCTTGTGCCAGGATTCACCGTACTCGCCGCCGCCGCGCAGGTTGGCTTCGGCGTAAACGCCGCCGTTCTCGAGGAGGATGATGTTCGCGGCGCTGAAGCCGGGTGTAATGCTGATGTTGAAGCCTCCGTAGGCGGTGAGGAAGGTCGGGTTCTTGCCGTCGAGCTTGAGGCCCTTCTTGTGCACAACGAACATCGGCACTCTTGTGCCGTCCTTGCTCGCATAGAAGACTTGCTTCGTCTCGTAGTCGGCGGGGTTGAATTTGACCTCGCTTTTCCGGAAGACCTCTGAGGCGCCCGTGGCCGGGTCGAACTTGTAGATCGCCGGCGGATACGTGTATGAGGTAAAGGCATAGAAGAGCGTCTTCTCGTCGCGTTTCCCGCCGAAGCCGCCGGCCGAGCCTAAAGCCGGAAGCTCGATCTCGCGGATGAGCGCCCCGTCGAGCTTATGCTGGAAGATCTTGGAATTGGCGTCCTTGAGGTAGTTCGCGAACAGATATCCGCCGGCCGTCCCCGCCCCGCTCAGGACCTCGGGCTTTTCGGGGATGACCGTCTGCCAGTTCTCCTTGGCCGGGCTCTTGGGGTCGATGAGCACGACCCGGAAGTTCGGGGCGTCCGCGTTGGTGTGGACGAGGAATCTCCCATCGACGACTTCGAGGGGGGAGGCGTCGAACTCGAAGCCTTTAAAGAGCATGGTGAACGGCGCGTCCTTCTTGGTCAGGTCCTTGACGTAGACCTCAGAACCGCTCGTACCCTCGGACACCCCGAGCATGAGCCACTTCTCGTCCTCGGTCGTGCCGGCACCGACGTACCGCAGGGGATGTTCCTTGTCTTCCCAGATGAGGACATCCTTTTCCTGGGGGTCGCCGAGCTTGTGGTAAAAGACCTTCTGGAATTCATTCTTGGCCTTGAGCTCGTCGCCGGCCGCGGGCTTCGTGTAGCCGCTGTAATAGAAGCCGTCGCCAGACCAGGCCGCCCCGGAGAACTTGACCCACTGGACGCGGTCGGGAAGTTCCAGCTTCGTGGCGACTTCCATGACCCGGATCTCGGACCAGTCGGAGCCGGACTCGCCGCGCGAGACCGCGACATAGCGGTCGTCGTTGGAGGCGCCGATGAGGGAGGCCCGGACCGTCCCGTCGGCCGAGAGGAGGTTGGGATCGAGGAAAACTTCGGGCGTCCCGTCGAGCCCTTTCTGGATGTAGCAGACGGACTGGTTCTGCAGGCCGTCGTTCTTGTAGAAGAAGTAATATTCCCCCGCCCGGAACGGCGACGAGTAACGCGGATAGTTGAATATCTCGGTCAGCCGGTCCTTGATCTTGGGCCGGTACGGGATCGTGTCGAGGTAACCGAAGGTCACGGCGTTTTCGGCCTGGACCCATGCCTTGACGTCCTCGGCGTTGTCGTCCTCGAGCCAGCGGTAGGGGTCGGCGACCTTGGTCCCGAAGTAATCGTCGACCTGGTCGACTTTCTTTGTCACGGGGTAAGCGAGCTTGGCCGTCCCCTTCTGACAGGCCGCGAAGGCCAGGACAACGGACAGCAATACGAACATCAAAACCATTTTTTTCATTTCCTCTCCTTAGATGGCGCCTATTTTAATCCGAAATCGATGTCGTCGGGAAGCTCGTTGACGTCGGTCGATGGGTCACAGGGAAAATGCGCGGCGAGCTGGCGCCCGGCCTCATCGATCGCCGCGACCAGTCCCTCGGTGAACTCGCCCTTCCGAAAATGCCCGGACATGAGGCCGGCCAGCGACTCCCAGAAATTCCTATCGACCTTGGCATGGATACCTTCATCGCCGAGGACGGTGAACTTCTTCCGGGCCGGGACGATGAAGAAAAGGATGCCGTTACGGTCCTTCGTTCCGGTCATGCCCAACCGGACAAAGGCTTTCTCGGCGACGCGGCGGACGCTGCCCCAAAAAAACGGGGCGACGGACACCCGAACCTCGCCCGAGGCCGAGCACTCGGCTGCGGCGATGGCCGCTTTGACCCGCTCGACGTCGATCGCCTTTAGGAGCTTGCGCCGGCTGTGCACGGTCATCGTCATCCTCCTCTACTACCACGAACCCGAAGCGCCGCCGCCACCCGAACGTCCGCCGCCGCCCCCGAATCCACCTCCGCCTCTTCCGCCTCCCCCGCCCCGGCCTCCGCTCAGGATGTTGATGAGAAGCCAGATGGCCAGCGAAGGGTTGGTGATAAGGAGGACGAGGAAGACGAGGACGGCCAGACCGACGAAGATCATGTTGACGATGGATTTGGCGCGCGGTACGGCGCCGCCGGGCCGCCCCTGTTCATCTGTAGGGGCCTCTCCGCCAGTGATAAAGCCGAGCAGGGCCGAGACGGCCTTGTCCACGGCCTCGTCCTGACGGCCGGCCCGGAAGCCCGGGACGAGGATGTCGTTGATGACCCGGGAGGCGCGGGCGTCGGGGACCCTGTCTTCGAGGCCGTAACCGACCTCGATCCGCATCCCCCGGTCTTCGGCCATGATGAACAGGACGAGCCCGTCGTCGAGGCCGCGGCGGCCGACCTTCCAGGCTTCGAAGGTTTTAACCGCCCAATCTTCGATGACCGTGCCTTCGCCGAGCGTCCGCCCGACATAGACGAGGACCTGGTGTCCCGTCTGCCGCTCGAAATTCCCGAGGCGGGCGTCGAGCGCCGCGACTGCCTGGGGAGAAAGAAAGCCCGCTTCGTCCGTGGCCCAGCGGCTGGGCGATGGGGGGATTTTCGTCTGAGCGACGGCGAGGGCCGCCGCCATGCACACCGCTACGGCGACGAGGAAAACCGTTCGGCGGATCCGGGCGGAATTCACGGTTCAGTCAGCGATCAGCCGGAGCGCGTCAGAACTTGACCTTGGGAGCGGTTTCGGCGCCCGCCTGGGCCTTGAAGTAGGCTTTCTCTTTGAACCGGTCGCCGAAGAACCCGGCGATGAAGACAGCGGGGAACCTTAGCCGCCTGGTGTTGAAGGCCTGGGCCGTCTCATTAAAGCGCATCCGTTCCACGGTGATCCTGTTCTCGGTGCCTTCGAGCTGGACCTGAAGGTCCCGGAAATTCTCGGTGGCCTTGAGGTCGGGGTATTTTTCCATGACCACGAGAAGCCGCGAAAGGGCCGACGAAAGGCCGTCCTGGGCTTCCTGGAACTTGGCCAGGTTTCCCGAGCTGAGGTCGCCGGCCGAGACCTGGACCTGACCGACCTTGGACCGGGCCTCGGTGACGGCCGTGAACGTGTCCTTCTCGAAGGCGGCGGCGCCCTTGACGGTCTCGACCAGGTTGGGCACGAGGTCGGCCCGACGCTGGTAGGTGTTTTCCACCTGGCCCCACTGGGCCTGGACCTTCTGGTCGAGCCCGACGAGCGAGTTGTACGTGCCCGTGACGAACAGAACGACGATGAGAACGCCCAGAAGGATCACTCCCAGGCAGCCGATCGCAAAGAACTTCTTGTTGGCCATTGCGGTCACTCTCCTTTTTGTCTCAATCTAATCATTTTATCATACGGAAAGCCGGTTGACCCGGTTTTTTGATATAATCCGGCCATGAACAGAATCGCCATCCTGACCAGGGACTGCGGCGGGGTCAACGCCGCCATCCGAGCCGTCGTCCGGACGGCCGCGGCCTCCGGCCTTCTGGTCGACGGCGTCATGCGCGGCTACGAGGGCCTCATCCGCGGCGATTTCGTGCACCTCGACCGCCGCTCCGTCTCGAACATCATCGGCCTAGGCGGGACCATCCTCAAGACGGCCCGGGCGGAGGCGTTCATGGCCGAAAAAGGGCAGAAGACGGCCCTGGCCAACATGCGCGCCCGCGGGATCGACGGACTCGTCGTCATCGGCGGCAACGGCTCCCTCGCCGGCGCCCGTGTCCTGGCCACGAAATACGGCTTCCCGGCCGTCGGCGTCCCGGCGACCATCGACAACGACGTCCCCGGCGTCGAGAGCGCCATCGGCGCCGATACGGCCGTCAACGTAGCCCTGGACGCCGTCGACAAGATCCGCGACACCGCTACGTCTCTCGAGCGGATCTTCGTCGTCGAGGTCATGGGACGCAAGTGCGGCTGGATCGCCATGCAGGTCGCCTTGTCCGGCGGATGCGAAGAGGTCCTGCTCCCGGAGAAAGACGTGCCCATCGAAGCCCTGTGCGAGGAGATCGTAGCCGGCAGGGCCCGGGGCAAGGCCAGCTGGATCATCGTCGTCGCCGAGGGCCGGGCCACGGCCTCCAAGGTCGCAGCGGCGGTGACGGCTTCGACCGGACTCGAGACGCGCATCGCCGTCCTCGGCCACATCCAGCGCGGCGGCCGGCCGACCGCCGTCGACCGCATTCTGGCGGCGCGGCTGGGGCACGCCGCCGTCGAAGCCCTCATGGAGGGCCGGAGCGGCGGCTGCGTCCACATCCGGAACGGTCGGGTTGAATTTCTGCCCTTCGGGACAGCGGGCGAGGTCAAAGAAACCGACATCGAATCGGACTACCACCTCCTCAAAGTCCTGTCCTGATCATCATGTATCTGTTCAACGAACTCCTCATGTCCGTCCCGCTGGTCATCTATGTCGCCTGGCGGCTGCGGACGCTCATCGCCCGCCCGGCCTGGAGGAACCTTTCGACCATCCTTGTGGCCTTGCTCGCGGCCGGCTATCCCGCCGCCGAGAGCCTATCCCACGGGACGATCGGAGGAGCGCTGAAGCTCCTAGTCCTGACTGGATATTACGCGTTGCCCCTGGTCTTGTACTTCACCATGACCGTCCTCCTGACAGACCTGGCCGTCGTCATCCTGCGTTTGTCCAAGGCCGTCACACGCGAAACAGTCCGGAGCGACAAGTTCCGGCTGCGGCGGCTCGCCCTCGTCCTGGCCGTCCCGACCCTCGTCGTGGCCGCGGGCATCGTGAACGCCAACGTCCTGCGCGTCCACGAATACTCGGTCGAAGTCCCGCGCCGGTCGTCGTCGCTCCGGAAACTCAAAGTCGTTTTCGCCTCGGACCTCCACCTCGGCACCATGACATCGAAAGGCTGGCTGACGCGATTCGTGGACAAGGTCAATGCCCAGAAGCCGGATATCGTCCTCATCGGCGGCGATATTCGCGAGGGCCACCGCGGCGAAGCCGACATAGGCGCCATCGAAGCCCAGTTCCGGCGCCTCGAGGCCCGTTACGGCGTTTTCGCAGTCCCCGGAAACCACGAAGGCTACGCCGGGACCACCGGGGAATTCTTCGACCGGTCGCACATGCGGTTCCTGCAGGACGATCTGGCGATCGTCGAAGGCGCGTTCATCCTCGTCGGACGGAGGGACGCCCGCCGGGGAACCCGGAAATCCATCGACGACCTGCTTCGGGAAGCACCTGACGGCCTGCCGCTCATCCTGCTCGACCATCGGCCGACGGACATGGAGGCTGTCGGCCGGACGCGGGTCGACCTTCAGCTATCGGGGCACACCCACCACGGCCAGTTGTTCCCCATCAACTTCGTAACTCAGCTTGAATACGGGCTCAGCTGGGGCCATCGCAAGACGGGCCATACCCATTTCATCGTCACGAGCGGCGCCCAGCTGTGGGGGCCCCCGGTCAGAACTGTCGGCGCTTCCGAGATCGTCGTCGTCCACGTCGTCCTTCAATGAATCCGCTTTCGTCGAATCACAATCCCCTAAGGAGGTCCCCCATGCGTTCACCCCTGCGCGCTATGATCGCCCTGGCACTTCTTGTCGCGTCTATCGCCCCCGCCTGCCAGAAGCCGAAATATCCGGAAGGACTTTACGCCGAAGTCGCGACCAACAAGGGCCTCATCGTCCTCCGGCTCGAATTCGAGAAGACGCCGATGACCGCAGCCAACTTCGTCGGCCTGGCCGAGGGCACGATCGCAAACGCCGCGTTCCCTCCCAACACGCCTTATTTCGACGGGACCAAATGGCACCGCGTCGTCCCCGGCCATGTCATCCAGTGCGGCATCGCCGCGAGCGAAAAAGCGAAAGACCCCGGCTACGAATTCCCGAACGAGATCGTCCTTCCTGAGCTCAACCATGGCCGGGCGGGTATGGTCAACATGGCCAACGGCGGGCCGCATACGAATTCCAGTCAATGGTGCATCACCCTCGGCGACCGTTCCTACCTCGACGGCGATTACACCGTCTTCGGCCAGGTCGTCGGAGGGATGGACACGGTCATGTCCATCATTCAGGACGACGAGGTCCGGACCGTGAAAATTGTCCGCATCGGCAAAAAAGCCCGGGCGTTCAAGCCGACAACGGAGTCGTTCAAAGCCATGGTCGATGAGGCCCGCGTCCGCGTCGTCAAGGATGACGCCGCAAAAAAGGCCCGTGAAGCCGAGTTGGTCAAGACCGAGTGGCCCTCCGCTGTTGACGCCGGGAACGGCGTGAAATACGTCGTCCTGAAGGAAGGTCAGGGTCCGCTTCCGCTCGCCGGCGCGACGCTTAAGGTTGTTTACACGGGCAAGGCGCCGCTCGTCGGCAAGTCGTTCGTTAGCACGCCCGACGAGGGCCAGCCCTATTGGGGAGAGACGCCGGAGCCGTTCGAGGTCGTGGTCGGCTCGCCGTGCGTCAACTCCGGCATAGACGCGTCGATCGCCCTGATGAAAAAGGGCGAGAAACGGCTCGTCATCGTCCCCTCGGAGCAGGGCTACAAAACGAGCGGCTACTACGCCAAACAGCGGACCGGTGAAAAGCGCTTTGTCATCTCGCCCGACACCCTGCTCGTCTACGAGATCGAGGTCCTCGACATGCTCCAGCCGAAAAAGTAACGCCGAGAGGATAAATATTGACAGGGGCCTCTGAAATATCATATTTTGAATATCTCGCCATGAAAATCACAGGGAGGTCTTCTATGCATTTATCCAAGCATACAATTTTGTCCCTCGGCGTCGTCGCCCTTCTTGTCGGCCTTCTCGCGGCCGCACCCCAGGGCAAGGCGCCGGCCAAGGGCCAAAAAAAGATCGAGAACACCGACACGGCCCAGCGGCTGAAGTGGTTCGAGCAGCATACGGCCATGAAACAGCAGTCGCCGACGAAGGACGTCAAGTGGCGCTTCATCGGCCCCTCCGACCTCGGCGGCCGCGCGACCGACGTCGCCGTGCCACTCGGCAGCCGGACGGTCTTCTACGCGGGTACGGCCACGGGCGGCGTCTTCAAAACCGTCAATGCCGGCACGACGTGGGAGCCCATCTTCGACGACATGCCGACGCTCTCCATCGGCGACATCGCCGTCGCCGAGTCCGACCCCAACATCGTCTGGGTCGGGACGGGCGAGGCCAACATCTTCCGGGCGTCCGAAGCCGGGATAGGCATCTACAAGTCGACCGACGCGGGCAAGACCTGGAAGCACATGGGCCTCGAAGGGACCTACACGATCGCCCGGGTCATCATCCACCCGAAAAACCCCGATATCGTCTATGTCGCGGCTACGGGCCACGAATGGACGACCAACCCCGACCGGGGCGTCTACAAGACGACCGATGGCGGTACCACCTGGCAGAAGGTCCTTTACGTCAACGAGAAGGTCGGGGCGAACGACCTCGTCATGGACCCGCAGCAACCCGACACCCTCTACGCCGCCACCTGGAACCGCATGCGCAAGCGCTGGAGCGACCCCGTCCCCGGCGGCGAGGACGGCCTGTTCAAGACGACCGACGGCGGCAAGACCTGGACGCCCATCGACAGCGGGTTGCCCGACACGAATTTTACCGGCCGCATCGGGATAGACCTCTGCCGGACGAAACCCTCCGTCATCTACGCCTACGTCGACAACCACACTCCCGGCGCCGAGCCCAGGGCCGGAGACCGGGACTCCTACGGCCGGCCCCGCCAGCGGGGCATCGTCGGCGCCGAGGTCTACCGCTCTAACGACGCGGGAGCGAGCTGGCTTAAGGTCAGCCCGGCCGGCATGGAACGCTTCGGCGGCACCTACGGCTGGGTCTTCGCCCAGATCCGGGTCGACCCCAACACGCCGGAAACGATCTATATCATGGGCCTGGGCTTGTCCAAGTCGACCGACGGCGGCAAGACCTACGTCAACCTCTACGGCGAAGGGCTTCACGGCGACCACCACGGCCTGTGGATCGATCCGAGCGACAGCGACCACCTGATCAACAACAATGACGGCGGCGTCAATATCTCCTACGACGGCGGCAAGAGCTGGCGGGACTTCTACAACGGCATCCCCTGCGTCCAGTTCTACAACGTCTCCTTCGACTTCTCGACGCCGTTCTGGGTCTACGGCTCGGTCCAGGACCAAGGCACCTACCGCGGCCTCATCCCGCTCCAAAAGCCTACCGCGGCCGCTCCGGCCGGACGTCGGCGTTCCGGCATGGCCCAGCCCAAGTGGGAGACGGCCCCGGGCGGCGAAGGGACGCTCATCGGCGTCGACCCGACGGACCCCAACACCGTCTACTCCTCATCTTTCTACGGCCGGCTCGAGCGGTCCGAGTACAAGGAAGGCCAATGGACGAGCAAAGAGATCTTCCCCAAAGCGGCCCAGGGCGAGCCCGAACACCGCGGCCAGTGGCTGGCGGCGACCATGCTCTCGCCCCATAACCCGCAGGTCGTCTATCACGGCTTCCAGTATCTCTTCCGGTCCATGAACAAGGGCGAAACCTGGGAGAAGATCAGCCCCGACCTGACCTATAACAATCCTGCCGAGCAGGGCAAGTGGCCCTACGCCATCCCCTTCGCTTCGATCACCGCGGTCGACGAATCGCCGTTCAAGTTCGGCCTCCTCTACGCGGGAACGGACGACGGACGGGTCTGGGTGACGAAAACAAGCGGCGACAGCTGGACGGAAATCACGGCCGGACTCCCCTTCAATAAGCACGTTTGGAAGGTCGTTGCCTCGAAGTACGACCCGGCCACGGTCTATGTGACGCTCATCGGCCGCCACGACGACGATTTCAACCCCTATATCTTCAAGTCCGCCGACTACGGCAAGAGCTGGGTCTCGATCGCCGCAAACATTCCCGGCGGCCCGGTCAACGTCGTCCGCGAAGACCCGAAGAAAAAGGACATCCTCTACGCGGGCACGGACACGGGCGTTTACGTCAGCCAGGACGCGGGCAAGACCTGGAACGTCCTCGGCAGCGGACTCCCGACGAGCTACGTCTGGGATATCGCCATCCACCCCAGGGACAACGCCATGATCATCGCTACGAACGGCCGGGGCATGTGGATCATCGACGACCTCTCCCCCGTCCAGAACGCAGCTAAGTAAGGATGATATCCGCGGCCAGGCTTCCCGTGTAGAGCGCCGTAGGTACGCCGCCTAGGAATAGTTCGGTCGCGGCGTAGGCGCCCGCGGCGAGGAGGCCCGGCACGGGCGTCCGGACGAGGACCTTTCCGGCGCGATCCCCGGCTTCCGGCCGGGCGGCCCAGGTCCATCCGGCGATCGACCCTTCGTACCTTCCGCCCCAGTCCCGATAGGTCAGGGGTGTGGCCGTCTCCATGACCTCGACGGCGCCGGATAGCCCGGGAAGGACGTGTTCGGCCGTCCGCACGAGCTTCAGGGCCAAGTTCCTCTTGAACTCGCCGTAGCCGGCGCGGCGTTTCTTTTCCCCCAGTCTCCAGGGTGCGAAGCGCTCGTAGGGGAATCCGGCCCGGAGGACCAGCGCTGCCCGGCCGGCGGGAGAGAGGTCCGGCGCCTTGCGGGACCAATGGCAGATCTCGATCTCCCGGTTGTCGAAATCTTCGGGGTCGGAGTCGTCGCCGTCCCTGATCTCATGACGGTAAAAGAGGTGCTCTGTCCGCAGCGCCGAGAGATCGACAGCTTCGGGCCGAACTCCGAGATAGACGCAAAGTTCCGAGCCGGTGTAGGGGACGCCGCGGATCTCGCCAAGGTCCACGCCGGGAATATCGGCTGAGTCGAGGAGCTCGAGGAAGGTCGTTTTGTAGTCCGCGTTGGAGACGACCCAACGGGAGGCCAGGACCTCGCCCGCCGTCGTGATCACGCCGGCCGCCCGGCCGTTCTCGACCAGGATCTTTCGGACGGGTGTCGTAAGGCGGAGTTCTCCTCCGGCAGCTGCCAGCCGCTCGCGGAGAAGGTCGGCTAGGCCGTGGACACCGCGCTCGGGGAACCAGATACCCTCCTCGGCCATGACGTTCCACATCAGGGCCAGGTTGAGCATGGACATCTCCGGCGGACGGGAGCCCATGGAGCCGAGAAGATTCTTCAAGTGCCTGTCGGCGATGAGCGCGTCGAGGACTCCGGCGGCCGGCGTGCGGGAAAGCTCCCCGACCGCGCGGACCCGGCCATCGAAAAAGGCCGCATCGGGACGCTCTCCGCGGCCCGGGCCGGGAGTTAGGCCAAAATCGGGATGCCAGAGGTCCATGTCCTTGGAGACGGCTATGGCGCCCCGGAGGGCGGCGAAAAACCGGGCCAGGCCGCCGGTTTCACCGGGAAAAAGCCGGCCGAGCTCGGACTCGAGCTCGGACAGGGGACGGGAGATGACGACGTCGAGGGCCGGCGTCCGGATCTCGAAACCGCTCCGCCGGAATTCGATATGTTGCCCGACCCCGGCGTCGGCCAGGAACATCCGGACGCGGCCGGGAAAGCCGAAAGACAACGGACCCATGGGAAAGGCATAGCCGCCTCTGCGGAAGACGTAGCTCGTGCCGCCGGGCAGGGTCTTTTTGTCGAGGACGACGACGCCCAGCCCCGCGCCGGCCAGCTTGGCCGCCGCCATGAGCCCGCCGAGGCCCGCTCCGATCACGATGACGTCGTACACTGCGGCCTCATCTTAGCGGAAACATTACGGCGCGGCAATGCCGGTTTAGTTCGCGACAGCATGATATATGAGGAAAGCGCACAGGCGATGTGCGGAGGCGGCGGCTGGATTAAGGGGCTGAGGGAATCGCCGGACCGGCGGGGAGCGGACACTTGGCAGCGACCGACTGAAGCGCGACGGCGCGGCTCGGAGGAGCGCTTCGGGGAAATATCTGAAACGAGTTTAAACTAAAGAAAGCAAAAGAAAGGGGACACGTACCAGAGGTACGTGTCCCCGGATCCGGTCCCCGAATCCGGACCGGGAAGGCGTATTCAATCACCGCGGCGGACGGAGGCGATGCCCGAGGCCCCTACAGCGGCCGCCGGAGCAGCGCGATCCGGCGGTTC
>Ga0315273_10011583_pt1 | contig 11291 bp, 8 predicted proteins | sample YL17G02_0_MG_FD_205753 | JGI IMG/M metagenome (GOLD analysis project Ga0315273, IMG submission 205753) | Sediment microbial communities from Yellowstone Lake, YNP, Wyoming, USA - YL17G02_0 | ecosystem: Environmental > Aquatic > Freshwater > Lake > Sediment | place: USA: Wyoming | collected...
GTAACGTTGCCGGAGCCGATGCCGCCCGTCTCACGGTCGGTCTTGTACTGGATGATCTCGTCGACGTGGCCGAGGACATTGTACATTGTCTTGGTGATGCTGTAGTCGACGGTGTCGCCGGTGGTGAAGGCGGCAGAGATGATGAGCGTGCTTAACATAAGGCCGATGATGATCAGCACTGTCTGGGCGACGCGACGCGGGATGTTGCGGATTCCGATGAGGAACATGACGCGATTACGCAGTGCGGTGATGCCCACCGTCGCCATGGCGATGCCGAAGAGGACCAGCATAGCGATCATTATGGTGTTCATGGGTATGCCGAAGAGACTGTTCATTGGATCTCCCTGTGCCTTATCTCAGACCTAGCACCGGTTCTCGGTGTTAATCTTCTCGTCGACGATGAGGCCGTCCACCATGAATACGATGCGATGGGTGCGGGCGGCGATCTTTGCGTCGTGGGTAACGAGGACGAAGGACTGAGAGCGGGTCTGGTTCAGATCGCAGATGAGGTCCATTATCTCTTGGGCGTTCTGGCTATCGAGGTCACCGGTGGGCTCGTCGCCCCAGACGATGGCCGGGTCGTTGACTAGGGCGCGCGCCACGGTGACGCGCTGCCGCTGGCCGCCAGAAAGCTCGGCCGGGCGATGATTCGCCCAGTCGGCCAGATGAACCTGCTCCAGAGCCGCCATCGATCGAGTACGCGTTTCCTTGACGCCGATGCCGGAGACAAGGAGCGGCAACTCGACGTTTTCGACGGCGGAGAGAACGGGCAGCAGGTTGTAGAACTGGAAGACGAAGCCCATGCGACGGGCGCGGAACTCGGTCTTCTGGTTGTCTGACAGCCGGTTGATGTCGGAGCCGTCGATCAGTATCTCACCGCTGTCGATGGTGTCGAGGCCGCTGAGGCAGTTGAGCAGGGTTGTTTTGCCGCAACCGGACGGCCCCATGATGGCGATGATCTCGCCGCGCTCGACGTGCAGGGTGACGCCGCGGAGGGCGCGCACCTGCACCCGGCCGGTGTCGTACGTCTTCGCGACGTCGGTTGCTCTGACGATGAGGTCTTTGGCGACGGCGGTCGATGTAGCTTCGGTGCGGTCTTTTTCTTCGGCGGAACTCACAGTGGCAGTTCTCCTATCTATCACTAAGAAGGGGCGAGCGAGTGAGACTCGTCGAATGCCCCATAAAGATCATAGGGTCGATTCACAATGCGGTCAAACGACGTGAGAGTTCGCGAAAAGCTTCACATGTAAATTCACTGTAAATCTTGCCCGTAGGCAGATGAGGAAATTGGAAAGCATGAAGCATAGACGCGCCAAGTCACGGCTTCGAGCGCCACCCTTCGAGAGCGGGAGTGCCGGGGAATAGCCGCGAGAGCGGCTATTGAGCCGGTCGCCAGGTCTTGAGGGCGCGCTGTATCTCCTCGTAGAGACGCGGCGACGCCGTCTGCCAATCGCCGGGGATGAGGATGATCGACGGCGACTCACGCGCGAACTTCATGCGGAAGTAGACGATACCGATGGTGTACTGACCAGCGCCGCCACCAACAGTCGCGGCTACCGCGCGCAGCCGTTCGATGACCTCAGGCGGGACGGCGTTCGCAGGGTAACTGTTGCCCAACAACAGCGACGACTCCGGCTCGCCGAGCTGCGCGCCCAGCAGCCACTCGCGGCGTGCACCGTCCATGTTGCCGTTCGCAGCGTACCAGCGGCCCATCGAGGTGCGCGCGCGGCCCATGTCCGGTTGTCGTTCGACAACGAAGCTCAAATGCTCGCGGGCCGGCTCCATTTCTCTCAACGCCATCATCATCTCCGCCAGATCGATTCGCGCGTCCAGGTTGTTGGGATCGCCGAAGACGAGGGCGCCACAGCCTTCCTTGAGAGCCGGCAGGTCGAGGAGGGTCGGCTTAGGGCTGTCGGCTTCTGACCGGGAAAGGAGGTAGCCGGTCGCGCAGGGACTGAGGGTGAGAGCGGAGCCGTTGATGATACTGACGTAGTTCTCCTTGCGGAACTCGGTCTCTTGCCAGAAACTGGAGTCGGCGAGCGACGACATACGGGTGATTACAGCCGCGTAGGTAGCGACGGCGTCATCCGCAGCGCCGATGTCTTCCAGCACCGTTCCGGCGGCCAGGAGCACTGTCGGGTCGTTGCCGGCGAAGCGCCTCGCCGACAGCGCCGCTGTGCGCGCCTCGTCGTTCCTGCCGGCCATCGCCAGTGCCCGCGCCAGGTTTGCGTAGCCGATAGCGCCTCGCGGCTCCAGCTCGACGGCTCGCTGCAGGTGCTCTATCGACCTGTCGAGCAGCGCTGTGGGGCCGTCGTTCTGGAAAGCGACGGCTTCCACCAGGCCGAGTTGAAGTTGATAGACAGGCATATCCGGATCGGCGTCGACCGCCTTTTCGGCATCAGCTACGGCTGCCAGCGAATGTCCGGTGGCCAGGTTGTGGACGCTATCGGAGTAATGGTAGTGGGGAACGTCGATGCGCCACCAGGCAACGAACAAAAGCACGGCGGCGATGGCGAACGCGCCTCGGGGGACGAGCAAAAGCCGCTGCGTCCACGGCGGCCCCGACGGCGATCGCCTGGAGTCGACAGATCGGTAGTTCTTGACGACGAGCGCCAGCACCGCCGCCAGCGCGACGAGCGCTGCCTTCCACATGTTTGCGGCGTCGGCGAGGTTATGGACGCCAAAGCCAAGCAAGGCGCCGATGGAAGCTACGGCCAGCAGCCGCTGCCCCTCGTCGCCTGCGCGATAGGTGCGCCAGAGCAGCCAGGCGACTGTCAGCCCCAGCAGTGCGAGCGCCGCCAGCCCGACGACTCCGGCGTCGACGGCTGTCTGCAAGAATCCGTTGTGGGCGTGGACGGCGTGGACGGGATACTCGCCGCTGTACTCCGGGTAGAGGAGACTGAATGTCCCCGGCCCGGCACCCAGCAACATATTGTCTTTGAACATGTCGACGCCCGACTCGAAGACATCCTGTCGTGGCGAGAACGACTCTCGGAAGAGCCATTGTGGCCTCGACTCCCACTTCATAGCCACGGCAAGCGGCATCGCGAGGAGGACGACGATAGCTATGGCGAACCCGCCTATCACGATGAGCGAACGTCGCTGCAATGCACGTTGGAAAGCGGAGGTCGCCGCTGCTCGCTGCCGCCCGCGCGTCGTGACGGCGATGCCGGCGACTGTGGCGGCGACGGCGACGAACGTGCCTGCCCAGGCGCCGCGCGAGAGGGTGAGGAAGACGGTTAGAAGTGCTGCCAGTAGCGCTATCGCCCAGCCGAGTCGCTCCGGGTCGGAGCGAGATCGAAAGGCGGCGAGCAGGTAGAAGGGGATGATAAGCACCAGGATCATGCCGAGGATATTCGGATGATCGCTCACGTCGTGGACCTTAGGCACCGTCGGCGGAATGAGGTCGCTGACATGGAAGCCGCCGCGGACCGACTTCGCGAACGATAGCCAATCGGTGTAATCGCCGGCGACGATCCAGAGCGCCCATACGACGGCGACAGCGCCGGCCAGCATGAGCGCGCGCTGCAGGCCGATGGCGTCGAGCCAGTCGATATCGCTGAGAACGTAGAAGACAAGCACCGCCATCAGCAGTATCAGCAGGCTTTCCAGGCTGACGCGCCAGACGGCGGAGGTGAGCGTCGCAGCCAGGAAGGCGGCGACAAGCAGCAGCAGCGGCCAGTCGAGCGGCGATCCGCCCGGAAGTCGGCGTCGAATCACGAGGTAGGTGGCGTAGACGCCGATGCCCAGGAAGGCGACAAGCTGGAGGATAAGCGTTGGCTTGAAGACGCTCTCCTCGACTTGGGGCATGCCGCTACAGATGAAGTAGCCGAGCCAGACGGCGGCGGCAAGCACCGCTCCCCAACGGATAGCCGTCGTCGACAGATTGCGGGCGTACGTAAGCTTCATGGCGCGCGACCAGCGGCTACGGAATAGGTGCTCATGCTGTGACATTCTACTTCCCTGTCGGTCTTAGGGCCACCGTGGGTGATTGTGACTGATTCTAGGGGAAGAGCGATGTAGGGTGGGATTGTGGGAGTTGCTGCGTATTCGTGCAGAGCGGCAGCGACGCTGGTTGACCTGCCGACGGATCTGCTCGGGGCGCTTCCGCTTGACCAAGAAGGCGATCGACTTTCCCACAGTCCCGCCCAGGAACCGCCCTTGTCGAAGAGTTTCTTCGTACTCCCAGGCGACGGACCATGTCGGGTTCGAATCGGAGGGACGCAACTTGTCGACCGTTTGGACGATCTTATATAAGAGACGCTACTGCGTAAGGACTATGCCGGAAGGTTGAGAGAACGTCTCCGGACCCGGAAGGGCTTGCCTACCGGCAGGCAGGCGGATGAGACATGGCAAAAGGATTCTTGCTGCTCGCCGTAGTGATCGTCTTCGCGGCGGTCGCTATTGACCTCGGCATATTCTTCTCCAGAATCAACAAGGCGGAATGGGAAGCGGAGGGGCTGGCTCGCGCCGCCGCGAACCAGCTTGCGCTCAACCCAGACCAGGCCGATGCTCTTCGCATCGCCAGGGACTGGCTGACGACGAACGCACGCGACCCCTCTCGCGGCGAGTGCTGCGTCTTCGAGGATGCGCGTCCTCTTACCATGCGCGACGGCTACGTCGATACCGTTACCGCCTCCTCTTACGCCAGCCACAGCACCTTCTTCCTGCATTATCTTGGCTTCCCGAAGAAGATCGCTATCCATAGGGGGGCGACCGCACAGGTCGTCGGCGCTCGCGGGGCGTCGATCTGTCCCTGGGGCGTGATTGGTGATGACACTGCCGAGATGGGCGAAGGTGTCAGCTACTTGGGGCTCGTGCCCGGCCGGGTCTACGAAATCGACCTTGAAGGCGGCGCATCGCAAACCGGCGACTTCGTGTCCCTGGACCTTGCGCGCGCCGGGCGTAACGGCAACATTGCGGCTGTGGCGGCAGGCTGCCCCAGGGATGCGACGAGTGTGTGGTCAGTGGGTGACATAACAACTTTGCTGCCGGATTCGGGTGGAACTAATGACTCAACGCTGCAGGCTTTGAACGACCACTTCTCCTTCGAAGCCTCCGACGGCTACTCCGACTACCTGAGCCTTGGCTGGTGCGACGTCACCTTCGAGCGCGATGACCAGGGCGCGGGCATCGGCCATATCACCGGCTTCAATCCCCATGTGCAGTTCGCCCGTGAAGAATGCGTGCGCGGAACGCTGGATGGCGGTTCCGGTCGACTTGTAGTCGTCCCAATCGTCGGCCGTCCCGCCGACGGCGCGGCCGGTATGCGCATCCTTGGCCTGGCCACCATGTACATCGCTTCTTGGGACACGAAGAAGGCGTACGGCATCTTCCTCGACAGGATGCGCCTGGCCCATACCGAGCTGACCGGCGCCGACGATAATCCCCTGGCGCCGCTGCACGTGGAACTGCTCGACTAAGGGGCAGGCGCCGGCCCGCGTTCCTGCAGGAACTGATCGATTGCGGCAGCGACGTGGTCCGCCACCCGCTCGCGCGCGAAGCCGTCTTTCAGAACGGCCGCGTCGGCGTCGTTCGTCAGAAACAGCAGTTCAGTGAGGACGGAGGGCATTTGCACCTCGCGCGTGACCAGGAACTGGCAAAAACCGTCCGATTGGTGCACCGTCGAGTCCTCCTGCGTGCCGCGGCGGATGGTGCTGTAGCCGTACTCATTCAGCCCGTCGACCGCCGCGTCGAGGACGAGCTCGGCCAGCCGGCCGCTCTCTTCGCCGAAGCGGTGCTCACCGCAGTACCAGATCTCGGTGCCCGATTGCTTTGGGTTCGTCGACCCATTGTTATGGATGGAAATGAAAATGTCGCCTTCGACCGCCTCCGCCAGTTCAACCCGGTCGAATAGATCGCTAGTGATCGCGGAACGGGGCAGTGGGCCGGGCGCTAGCGGCTTCCCAAAGCCGTCGCGGGTCACATATACGTCGTAGCCGCGTTGCTCCAGGAAGTGGCGCACCTGCCGCGCGATATCCTCGTTCGCCTCCGCCTCCGTCAGGTCGACCGCGCCGTCTGCTGTGTAATGGACTGCGCCGGGGTCGCCGCGCCCGTGGCCGGGGTCGAGTATGATCGTCGTCCGGTGAGGCTGGGGCGTCGGCGTCGGCTGGCGCAGCGAGCTTGGCCCCTCGACGACGCGCGCGCGTGTCGAAGCCTGGGCGCTCTTCGGCGCCGGGAAGCGACTCTGCGCCGTCGGCGTGGGAATTGTCATCGTCCCATCCGGCTGCCCGTCGGCTGCGGACGGCGTATTTGCGACAGCAAGAGTAGCGGTGGCGATCGGCGTCGTCGCCGCTGCCGCTGCCGAGTCATCGCTCTCCACCATCGGAGCGTGACCGCGCGCTGCCATCGCCGACGCGATCAGCAGGCTCATGGCGACAGCGACCGTTGCGGGGACGAGGACGTGGATTTGAGCTTTCATCGCTAGTCGCTAGTTGTACGCCGTGAAGGAATCCTCTCCCTCACGAGCTTGTGAGGAGGGGGTTGAGAAAGCAGTGGCCAGACAGCGCAACTCTTGAAGCAGCTCTGCGATCGGCACGTCCTCCACCTCTGAGGCGAGGGTCGACGCCTCGGAGGCCTGCTCTCCCATGGAGGCGAACACCTTCAGCATGTCGTTGTCGCCGGTCCAGGGCTTCTCGGTTTCCTCCTTTGTTTCCTCCTCTTGCTCCTCCTCCTCATCTCCCTCATCTTCTTTCTCTTGTTCGTCGCCGGCGAGCTCGGACAACTCCTCCTCGTCGCTCGGAAGCGACAGGTTGTCGATCAGGTCCTCGGGGATCTCCCCTTCACCGTCGATCTCATCTCTGTCACGTGATCGGAAGAAAGGCAACCTCATGATACGACCTCCAAATCTCTACATTGGCGCCGAGACGCTGGCGAAAAGGCCCTGCACGATGGTCGGCACTACCAGCATCGCAACGCCGGATAGGAATGTCATTACCGAGCCGTAAAGGCATATCTTGTACGGGTGTCCGCCCGACGCCGCATAGGGCGCGAAGCTGTTTGAGATGGTCAGGACGAGGACGACGGCAAGTACGAACGCCTGCACGAAATCGGTGTTGGGCGCCGAGAACATCAGGTTGGTGTTGACGCCGGCGTCTATGGCCACCTGGTCGCTCATCCCCTGACTCTGCACTTCCACCATCTTAGAGCTGAAAACAACCAACACCTGCGTCACGAAGAGGAGAATAGCCAGCAGGGCGACGTGAAGCGGGATCATGATGAATGTGAATGTCGACGACACCAGCTTGCGGCTGGCCCGCAGCAGCGACACCTTCATCGCATAGGTCGCCGCCAGTTGGCTGATGCTATCAGCGTCGCCGCCTAAACGAATACCGTCGCGGAAGACGCGGACGGAGCGCGTCACCAGCTCGCTTCCCGACTCGGCGGCGAAACGTGTCCAGGAAAGGTCGGGGCACAAGCCGTAGCGAAGGCGTATGTGCAGCCGCTTGACCTGCGGCTCAAGAGAGCCGAGCGAGCGGCGGTTGAGCCTGGCGATCGCCTCGCTGACGGTGCTGCCCATCGTCGCCACCATACTGCCGAGGGCGCGCAAAACGCTGGAGACGTCGCGGTCGCGGCGGTCGATCTGCAAGTCCTCGCGGAAGGCGAGAGCGCCAACCGGCAGCAAGAAGATGGACGCGGTGATGAAAGTGAGCGGCAACCCGAAGCCGAGCAGGGCTACACCGGCGCTCATCGCGATGCCGACGGGCAGCACGTATCTTGCCAGTACTGAAGCGAAGTGGCGCTCGTGAGAGTAATCTGCGAGGGTGCAGGCTTTCACTTCCACCGGCGCGATGGCGTAGACGAGCCAAGAACCGATGAAGGTTACGCCAATTACTACCACCACCAGACCAAGAATCAGCCCGGCGCCCATACTGTAGATCATCATCGATACCAACGAGATGACGACGATCAGCGCTGCGGAAACCATCAGTGCCACATAGGCGTCTGTCCAACGCTGCAACGTCTCCAGGTCGCGCTCGTACGACTTGCCATACAGCTCCAGTTGGACAGCCATCTCGCGGGCAAGGAAACCCTCCTCGTGCTCGCCGGAGGAGAGAGAGCTGGCAAAGCGGAGGAGCAGGCTGCGCAGGTTCTCATCGGTGATCGTCTCCGCCACCACCTCGCAAGCCTGCGCGTAGTCATAGTTCAAGCGTTGCGCCGCCCAGTGAATGCGTCGAAAGATGATGGAGGTGCTGTAGTTGAGCTCGGCCGTGTGCTCGAAGAGTTGGGATCGGGAGATGCCCGTCGTCGCAATCGCCGACATGTAGGTGAGCTGCGTAACCAGGTCGAAGGCAACAGGATCCTTACCGAAGAAGCGCGGCGGCTTCTCCGTCTTTTCCTGCGCCACGGCCGTCTCTCTAGAAGAGGCCTTCGCGTTGCGCCTTAGCAAGGAGCTGATAGAGATCATGGAAGTTCGTCATGCCCTGCGAGTGCAATCTCTCAAGGACGGCGGCTCGCTTGTCCAGCTCCGCGTAGATCTGACGCTTGTTCTTCTGAGTCAGACCGCGACGGGGCGCTACCCGGTTCTCCAGAAGGAAGCTGTTCATATTGCCTGTGAACTCGAAAACGTCCTCGGCCGGATTCCAGCGGAAGACTTCGACGAAAGAGAATGAGTCCGTCGACAGGTCATAGCCAATAATCTCGTTGATACTGAGAATGCGCCTGCCGTTCTTGCCGCTCGGCAGCCGGACGGCGCTGCAGATGATGACCAGGTTCAGGTTGTCCATGTAGGGCTTGGGCACGTTGATCGGGTTACCGGTGACACGCTGGATCAGCTTCTCGACAGTGGAGGCGTGGAAGGTGGACATCACCTGGTGACCGGTCTGCATCGCCTGGAAGGCGACAGCCCCCTCCTCACCACGAATCTCACCGATGAGGATGGCGTTGGGGCGCTGGCGCAGGGACGCCTTGAGGAGCCCGAACATGTCGACCGACGCCCCCTTGATCGCCTCGCTGCCCATGCGCACGATCTCACGGATCCAGTTCATGTGCGGCACCTGCAGTTCGGGCGTGTCCTCGATGGTGACGATCTTGGCGTCCGGCCGGATGAAGGTCGTAATGGCATTGAGCAGGGTCGTCTTACCGGAAGCGGTCTCTCCTGACACCCAGAGGTTCATGCCCTCGCCGACCGTGATGGCCAGGTAGGCCGCCATCTTGTAGTCGAGCGCCCCAAAGCTGCAGAGGTCGAGGATGCTCAGCGGCGTCTCCGTGAACTTTCGAATGGTGAAGTTGCTGCCTCGCTTGGAGACCTCGCCGCCGTAGACGATGTTGATACGGGAGCCGTCGGGAAGAGCGGCGTCGACGATCGGGTTTTTGAAGGTGACCGGCTTCTTGATGTTCTCCGACATGCGGAGCACGAAATCGTCCAGCGTCTCGTGGGTGTGGAAGACGATGCTGCTCTTCAGCCCCTTGAATACCTTGTGCTCGACGAAGATCGGGCCCAGGCCGCTGCAACTGATGTCCTCAATGTTAGGGTCGCGGATCAGGGGGTCAAGCGCGCCCATGCCGATCTTGTCGCGCAGGATGATATACTTGAGGACATCCAGCTCGCGGGCGGTGACCGGCACGCGGCGCTCGCCGCCTTTCGTCTTCTTCTTCTCGCCATCGCCGCCGCTCTGGCTGTGCTCTTTCACGACGCACGTCATCTCGATAGCCTTGATCAGCGCCTCGATCTGCTCCTCCTTCGTCTGGGCGAGGGCGAGGACGTCGACGTAGTCCAGCAGGCGGCGCTCCACCTCGCCCAGCACGCGGTCGGCTTCCGTGCCCACGGGCGGCTCGATGGCGAGGTAGTAGTTGCGCGGGTCCTCTAGGTCGGGATAGATGTGGATGTACATGTTATCGCCGAGCGGGTAGATCAGGTTCGGGTGCTCCAACTCGCCGAGCTTGCGGCTCACCTCGGGGTAGTACTCCGGCACTCCCACCAGGGCGATGGGTACCCGGTGCAGGTAGTCCATGAGATGGGGCGATTTCTCTGCCTCCGCCGCCAACTCCTTAGACAGCAGCTTCTTGAGAGCGCCGTTATCGTAGCCACCCTTGTGGTCATCGATTACGTTTTCCCAAACGAACGGCAGGACGTTTGTCGACACGCTAGGCTCTCGCTTTGGTGATCGGGACGATGCGCATCCCCAGGCCCGGCTCGACATCGAAGCTGACAATGTTGCCCGTAGTCTTCTCGGCGCCGCGGACCTTCGCCACCTCCAGTACCTTGATGAGCTGGTCGCCCACCTCCTCGGTGCGCAGGCGCAGGTGGGTGTCGCAGATCGAGCGGATGCGGATGAACATCGACTCCTCGAAGGCACAGGCGTGCAGCGTGACGATCACGGTCCTGTTCTGGTCGCAGATGCTCTTGCAGCGCGTGAAGAAGGAAAGGGTATCGTTCGCTGGCACGTGCGAGACGAACGAGGTGAGGGAGTCAATCGCCGCTATGTCGTAGGAAGAGTGGTGGTTCATGTGACTGAGCAGCTTGTTGAAAAAGGTCAGCGACTGGTCGGCGGTGAGCGCCGACGGCACGGGAAAGATGTTCAGCTTCCCCAGCAGGAAGTAATCCGTCACGTTCAGGTTCAGGCTGTCCATCTGGCGCAGGAAGCTGCGCGTCGTGTTCTCCGTCGTGTAGTAGACGATGCGGAAGCCGGCCTCGAGGGCGCCGAAGACGAGCTGCTGAAGGAGCACGCTCTTCCCTGAGTCCGACTGCCCCTCGATCAGCGACAGGGAGCCTTCCGGGATGCCGCCGCCGATCTTCTTGTCCACCTCCGGGTTGCCGGTTGCGACAACCCGTCTTTGCTCGCTGCCGTATGCCGGTTGCACCATGGTTTTACTCCTATGCGTTAACGTATGCGGAGACTGTGATCCCGTTCTCAGTTGAGACGATGACCCAGCCGGTGGTTCCCGGCCCCATCGTCGGATTGATCCTGATTTGAACCTCCAGCGTCTCGCCCGGGTTGAGTACGCCCGGCTCAAAGGTATCGCTCTCGATGTTGGTCACTGTCCACGTGTTGGAGCTCAGGCTGCCCGATGTGTATGGAATCCAGCGGGCGTAGCGCGTGCCTGACTCCGAGGAGTACTGGACGACGATGTCCATCCGCGCCCAGTCCGCCATCTTCACCTCGCCGTCGTTGCGCAGCCGTACATTGATGTTGGCCTTCCCCTCATCGATGCTCGTGCTTACGACGCTGAGATCGGTGTGCGCCCGCTCTTCGAGCCGTTGCCCCATCCCCTGCCAGGACTTACCGAGGAGGTCGACTGAGCTATAGCCGCTCCGAGCCATGACCACCGTCGTGATCATCATGATCGCA
>Ga0315273_10011584_pt1 | contig 11290 bp, 7 predicted proteins | sample YL17G02_0_MG_FD_205753 | JGI IMG/M metagenome (GOLD analysis project Ga0315273, IMG submission 205753) | Sediment microbial communities from Yellowstone Lake, YNP, Wyoming, USA - YL17G02_0 | ecosystem: Environmental > Aquatic > Freshwater > Lake > Sediment | place: USA: Wyoming | collected...
CGAGAGGCCGCCATCGAGCGAGAGTTGCGCCTTGACGGGCGCCGCCGCCTCCAGGCTGACGACCGACGCCTCGCCATCATCGTCCACGTTGTCCAGGTCATTGACCTTGGGCACGATGACGAAAGGCGTGAAGACCTCGAAGACCGCCTCGCCCGCGTCTGCCGCCAGTTCCAGCCCGTTCTTGCCGGGCGTAAGGCCGCGGAGCGAGTACGCGCCCAGGGCCGCGTCGCGGCTGGCGCTCGTCAGGTCGGGGGTGTAGTGGAACAGGCCGTTGCCGTGGTTCCACCGGGTGAACTCGCGGTGGTTGGGCTTCATGCCGACCGGCGGCGCGAGGAGGAGTTGGCGGACCCAAGCTTCCTTGGTGTAACCGGGGCGGTGGTTCCAGCGGCCGCCCTGCGGCTGCCACCAGCGCGTCAGGGTCTCGCCCGGGCGCAGGACGTAGTCCGCCGTGTGGCTGCCCTGGAACCAGCGGTACTGGTAGTCCACGGGGCTCTTGGCGTAGATGTCGGCCACCTTGGCGGCCTCTTGCGGCGTCGCGTGGTGCGGGAAGAACGGCTTGAGGCGTCCCATGGAATCCAGCCACAACTGCTTGTCGGTCCTGGCCTCCTGGAGGCTGGCGACGGCGCCGTCGGCCTTGGCGAGGGCGCCGCGGACGTCGACGTCGAAATAGTGCCACGCGCCTGAGTAGAAGATTTCCGTGGCGCAGTGGCTCCAGCCCGGCAGGGCGAAACTCCGCCCCGTCGCGAAGCCGCACCCGGCGTAGATCCCCTCGACGGTCGGACCGAAGATGCCGCAGTAGCCCATGTTGTAGACATTCAGCATCTTCAATGGCTCGCGCATCGTGGCGTATTCCGCGAAAGGGTCCGGGCCGTCGAGCACCTCGTAGAAATGGTACAGGCCGGTCTCGTAGTCGCAGAGATACCGCCAGATCGCGATCGCGAGGTCGTTGTCCTGCTTGTCCTTCCAGGCGTGGAACCGGCGGAACCGCGCCAGGTCGGTCGTATCGGCGTTGTGCTCGCTGGTGACGCGCGGGCCGTACACCTGCCCCAGAACCGGGACCGACAGCACCGCCAGGACGAGCACGCTCAGGCCGCATCGCATCGGCGTCCTCCCAGGGGGCGCGGCCCCCGTGCGCTTGCCGCTCCGCTTACTCGTGCCGCAGGGCTTCGATGGGATCGAGGCGTGCCGCCTTGATGGCCGGGAACGTGCCGAAGACGATCCCGGTGGCGGCCGAGAAGCCGAACGCCAGGGCGACCGCCCACATGGGGATGTAGGCGCGGCCGAGTTCGGCCCCCGGGATGGCCGCCAGGGCACTGGTCAGCCCCTGGCCGGCGAGCAGTCCGAACAGCCCGCCCACCAGGCACAGCATCACCGCCTCGACGAGGAACTGGAGCAGGATAGCCGACGGGCGGGCGCCGACGGACTTGCGCAGTCCAATCTCCCGCGTCCGCTCCGAAACCGACACCAGCATGATGTTCATGATGCCCACCCCTCCGACGAGGAGGGAAATGCCGACAACCCCCGCGGCCACGAGGGTGACGACTTCCGTGATGGTCTGGAACTTGCGGATGTACTCCTCGACGGCCTCGCAGCGGAAATTGTCGGGCTGGTCGACCGTCAGACGCCGGGTCTTGCGGAGGAAGTAGCGGATCTCCGCCCGCGCCTCTTCCGACAGTTCGGGCGTGCGCGAAGAGGCAATCGCCACGTGCATCTGGCGCGTGATGCGGTAGACGGTGTTGAACGGCACGAGAATCTCGTGGCCGCGCCCCTGGCCGCCGAAGAGCGTGCTGCTCGCCCGCGGCTCCAGCAGGCCCACGATGAGGAAGGACCGGTTGCCCACCAGGAGGGTCTGGCCCACACATTCCTTGTCCAGTTGCAGTTTCTCCTGAAGCGCCGAATCGATCAGGCAGACGTTGGTTCCCTGGACCGCGTCCACGTGAAGGAAGGGCCGGCCCTGCACGACCCACCGGTTCTCGATCCTGTGCCAGGCCGGGTCAATGCCGGTGACCTGCGCGCCCTCCACGGATTTGTCGCCGGCCTTGACGGTTCCGCCCCAGGAGCACAGCCGGGTAAAATCTTCGACCGACGGACACTGCGCCATCAGGTCCTCGAACTGCTCGGGCACGAACTGGATCGTCTGCCAGGACGCGTGCTTCTGGGAGCCGGTCTCGGGCGGCCACGGCATGATGAAGATCTTCTTGGCGCCGATGGACTCGAACTCCTGGAGGATGGTGGTCCGCAGGCCCGTCAGCGCGGCGATGACGGCCGTCACGCTCGCGACGCCGATGATGATGCCCGTCATGGTCAGAATGGAGCGGACCTTGTTGGCCCAGATCTGGCCCAGGGCCAGGCCCGCGCTCTGGAGGATCAGGCGCAGGACGCCGAGCGGCCACAAGACCAGCGCGATCATGGGGCGGCCCTCTCACGCGGCGCCTCGGCCGCTCCGGTCGAGGACGGCACGGCCGACAGGCCCGGGTCGGCGGCCCGCGGCAGGTCGGAGCACACCTTGCCGTCCTTCATGCGAATGATGCGTGCGGCGTGGCTTGCCACATCGGCCTCGTGCGTGACCATGATGATCGTCTGGCCCTCGCGGTGGAGCTGGTCGAACAGGCCCAGGATCTCCGCGCTGGTCCGGCTGTCGAGGTTGCCGGTGGGCTCATCGGCCAGCAGGATGCTGGGACGCGCCACGAGGGCCCGGGCAATCGCGACGCGCTGGCGTTCGCCGCCGGACAACTGGTTGGGCCGGTGCCGAACGCGGTCGCCCAGCCCCACGCGATCCAGGGCCTCTCGGGCCAGTTGGCGCGAGCCCCACCAGCCGCCGGGGGCGTAGATCAGCGGCAAGGAGACGTTCTTGAGGGCGTTCAGCCGCGGCAGCAGCTCGAACGACTGGAACACGAAGCCGATCCGCTGATTGCGGATCCCGGCCAGGGTGCCGCTGCTCATCTGCGTGACCCGCTTGCCGTCCAGCTCATACGTGCCGCTGGTGGGGCGGTCCAGGCAACCCAGGATGTTCATCAGCGTGCTCTTGCCCGAGCCCGACGCCCCCATGACGGCGACATACTCGTTGGGGCCGACCTCCAGGGTGATCCCGTCGAGGGCGACGATCGTCTCGACGCCCATCTTGTAGATCTTTCGGATGTCGCTAAGCCTGATCATCTGCCGCCGCGGTCCTTGGCGCCGTGCCTGTTTAGCGTGCCAACGTCCGTTTGCAGGGTGGCATGCCCAGGCCGCCTTTGCCTGGGCATGTTCCCGGATGTCCGGCATGCATGCCCGCGCCAGCGGCGGCCCGCCGCGGCGGGCAGGCTGTGGGCATGCCACCCGGCTATCCGGAATGACGCGCCAAACACGTCCTTGGCGCCGGTCACGGACGGCCCGCCGTGCCGGTGGCCGGGTGGGTGGGGGCCGGGGTCGTCGGGGGCGTGGCCGGCGGGGTCTTCGCCTTCGCCCGATCGTCCTGGACTCGCTGGTCGTGGCGGAGGGTTTCGAGCACCTTGTAGGGGCCGACAATGACCCGGGCGTCGTCGGCCAGGCCCGCGACGATCTCGGTGCACGTGGCGTCGGCCGCGCCGATCTTCACGGGCGTGACGACGGCCTTGCCGTCGATGAAGCGATACACCACCGGGATCTCGGCCTTGCCCGTCAGGACGGTGGGGTTCTCGTCGCGGACCGCGGCCGGCAGGTCGTCCACGCGGCGCCCCAGCACCGCCTGGATGGGCACCTTCAGCGCGCCGGCGTGGCACTGCGTCTCGATGTCCACGTCGGCCGTCAGGCCCGACAGGGTGCGCTGCCCGTCGGTGCTGACCAGGATGCGGGCCTCGAAATACTTGCTCCCGGTCCGGGCCGCCACCGACTGCACCAGGGCGACGGAATCCACCGTGCCCTCGAAGGTCCGGCCGGGGTAGGCCTGAATCCGGACCTTGGCCTTCTGGCCCGCGTGGACGGCGCCAATGAAGGCCTCGTCCACCTCGGCCAGCAGCAGCATCTTCGACAGGTCGGCCACTTGCAGGATTTCCGTGCCGGGGTTGTTCATGGTGCCCATCATCGCCATCTCGCCCACTTCGGCCCTGACGCGGGTCACGATCCCGTCGAGGGGCGAGGTGATGGTCGTGTAAGCCAGGTTGTCTCTGCAGCGGGCGACATCCGCCTCGGCGCCCGCCAGGTCGTGCCGCATTACCTCCAGGTGCATCTCGTCGGCCTTGAGCGTGTGCTCGGCGGCCCCCAGGTCGGCCTGAAGCTTGTCGGCCAGGCACTGGGCGAGATCCAGGGAGGACTGGGGCGAGATTTTCTTCTCGAACAGTTCCTTCTCGCGGGCCAGGCTCCGCAGCGCGTCTTCGAGGTTGACGCGGATGCCCCGGATGGTATCCCGGGCGGTCTCCAGGCGGGCCTTGGCAACCTCGATCCCGGCGGCTACTCCCGCCCGGCGCGACTCGGCCGACCTCAAGATCGCCTGCAGGTCCTTGTCATCCAGGCGCACGAGCACCGAGGGCGGCAGGGGCGGGTTGGCGCCGGCATTGCCCTTGGTGACCGCCTGACCCTCGCGGTGCGGGATGTCGAGGATCAGGGCCGAGACCCGCGCCGAGATTCCGACCTTCGTCTTCGGCTCGATCGTCCCGGAGGCCCGGACGAGCTCCACCAGGTTGCCGCGAACGGGCTTCTCCACCCGGACGGGCGTGGCGAGGTCATCCTTGTTGTCGCGCAGCCAGCCCAGCCAGACGGCCGCGACGACGGCCAGCGTGGCCGCGCACGCAATGACTGTCGTGATCAGGACCTTCACGGTGCGTCCTTTCCCTGCGCAACCAACCGGGGTTTCGGGCTTGCCCCCTGGCCTCTCAGACATTGTAGCATCAACGTTCATGCCCAACGGGGACTGGGCGAAGCCTCTTGTGGCGCCGCTCCGACAAGGGCCTATCGGGGAAGAGCCTAACTTGGTGCCGAAGGGGGGAGTCGAACCCCCACGAGGTTTAAGCCTCACGGGATTTTGAATCCCGCGCGTCTGCCAATTCCGCCACTCCGGCGCCCGGAAAACTCTACGAGTGCGATTCTAGCGGCTGCCGGCGCCCCTGTCAATCAAGCCGTTCGCCGAGCCGTTCGCCGGTCCCTTTCACCGCCGAGGGCGCAGAGAACGCAGAGGGGAAAGAAAAGAGATTCACCACAGAGGGCACGGAGAGCACAAGCCCCCGGCACCACCGGGGGAATGGCGCCGCCAAGGGGTTGTCCCCACGCGGTGCGTGGAGCTTGTGAAACATGCGTTCCCGGCGGCCCCTGCGGCGAGAGGGCGTGCTACGGCTTGGGCCGCCCGGCCAGCCACCCCCGCCAATCGGCGAGGGTCTTCTCGCGCGCGGCGGCGTCGGCCTTGGGGTCGTAGAGGGCGGGGCGGCCGGTGAGCTCCGAGAGGGCGGCGCAGATCTTCGCGCGGGCGGAGTCGCCGGGCAGGTCGAGCGCCTTGACGAGGGCCGCGAGGACCGCCGGCGACCTGTTCCTCGATGGGCCGAGCATCGCGGCGGCCGTCGAGCGGACGCGCTCGTTCTTGTCGGCCAGGAGCCCCGCCAGGCGCGAGATGTTGAACTCGCTGGCGTGCCGCGCGAGCATCTCGGCTACGGCGGCGCGGGCCCGCGGGTCGTCGCTCTCCAGGCCCGCCGCCAGCAGCTCCTCGGGCACGGTGCTGCGATGGACCATGAAGCCCAGGAGGGCCCAGGCCGCCAGGCCCGACTCCTTCGCCGCCGCCACCCGCTCGACGATCGCCTTGTCGAGCCGCGGGCTCTGCTGCTTGGGCCCGTGGTAGGCCACGACGTACCGCACGCCTTCCATCGAATCATCGAGAAGCTTGATGAGGGCGTCGGCGGCCCGCTCGTCGCGCAGGTCGGCCAGCGTGGTCGCCAGCCACAGCCGCGCGGGCGCCGGCCGCGAGGTCTCGAAGGCGGCGGCCAGCAGCGGCGGCAGCACGTCCTTGCCCAGCCGCACGGCGGTGTCGTGGGCCTGCTGGCCCGTCCAGGCGTTGCGGTCGAACTGTTTGAGAAGGTCGGCCACGAACGCGTCGCGGGCCTCGGGTTTCATGGACGCCAGGTTCGGCGGGCCGACGATGATCTCGAGGGCGTTGGAGGCCACCAGCAGCGGCTTCGCCCCCGGCGACGGGATGCACAGGGTGAACTTGGCCGCCGCGCGGCCGGGGGAGAGGAGGTCGCTGAGCTTGCCGGCCGACTTGGGGAGGCTGTCGCTCGGCTTGCCGGAGACGTAGGCCAGGAGGAGCTCGCGCCCCGCGTCGGAGCCCCAGGCGGGGGCGGGCCCGAGGTCGACGGGCTTCAAGACAAGCGGCTTCTCGCCGGCGAGCTCGGCGGGCCAGTCGGGCGCGGCGTCGGCCATCACGATCCGCTGGGTGTAGAACGCCTTCTTCGCCCCGCCGAAGTTCTGGGCCACCAGGACCCACCCGCAGGCGTCCTTGGCCGGGCCGAGGGAGACGGCCTGGCCGGCGGCGCTCTTGATCGAGACGCGGAAGGCGATCCGGCCGCCGGCGGCCGCGTCGCCGTCGAGGGCGAGGAGCACCGCCAGGCCGCCGGCGGGCGGCCCCCACTCGGGCTCGGCCTTCGTCTCCGCGGCCGGCGGCGCGGCCGACGGATCCTCGGCCCACGCGGCGCTGGCCAGGAGGGCCGCAAGGAGTCCTATGATCACCGTCAGGCGTCCGGTGCGGCGCCGGACACATAGGGGCACGGCATGCCGTGCCCCTACAGACGCTCCGTGGCGTGCAATTGTCGAGAAACGCTCAGAGGGCACCGCTCTCATGGCGCCCATGCTAACGCCTCGCGGGCCGCGCGCCAAGACTCCAAGCCGGCGCCACGGAGCGGGATCATGCGCGGAGGCTCAGGAGATGTCCAGGAAGAGCGGCGGCATGGGAGGGCTCTACTCCGCCAGCCGCTTCATGGCGCGGCCGAATCGCTTGTGGACCATGTCCAGGGCGTGCCGGAATTTCTTCTCCTCGGCGGGCCCCCGCACGGGCGTGAGCACCAGGCATCGCCCATCCGTGACGATCTCGAAAGGCGTGTCCGGCGTCGCGCGCAGCAGTTCCAGGATCGGCTTGTCAATCACCAGGGCATAACTGTTGCCGTGCCGCGTCAGCGTCTTGGTCATCGCCCACCTCCTGTATTAACACATAGTATACACGGTGTGAGTACGCGTGTCAAGGGCTTCGGCGTGCGGATCGCAACGCACGCTTCCGCAACGGTGCGAAAGCATGGCACGCGGCGCCAGACCTGCGGGCCGAAGCCCTACGGCGGGCGCAGGCCCGGCTTGCGCCACCCGCTCCCGCCGAGGGAGAGGGACGGCGTGGTCACCCGCCCTGGTTCCGCGTCTCGTACGGGGGCGCGGGCCCGGGGGCGGGCGGCGGGGCGGCGGTCACGGGCACGCGCGGATCGAGGACCGCCTTGCGCTCCTCGCCCGGCTTCGGCTCGCAGAGCACGCGGCCGAGCTCCCGCGGCGACACGGGCACCGGCCCGACGGTCAGCTCCGGCGCGTTGTAGGTGCGGATGCAGGAATCGTAGAACGTGGGGTCCTCCTGCGGCAGGACGAACGGTTTGGCCGCCTCGCCGCGCCGGTCGATGTACGCGATGTACGGCCGCGCGAAGACGCCGTCGGCCCGCTTGCTCGAGAACACGATCCAGCGGCTGCCCGAGGCCCACGAGTGGTACGACTCGCAGCGGTCGCTGTTGCACGCGAGGCGCCGGAACTTGCCGGTCGCCAGGTCCATCAGGTAGAGGTCGCTCGACGCCTGGTAGATCGGGAAGTTGCCATAGTTACACATGCAGAAGAGGAGCCATCGCCCGTCGGGGCTGGGCCGCGGCTCCAGGATGCTTGCGCCCGTGTCCGCGGCCGCCAGGACGGTCTCGGGCTCGCCCCACGTGCCGGCGCCGGCGTCGTAGCGGATGCGCATGAGGTCGTACCGGACCTCGCGGAACCGCTCCCTGGGCAGCTTCGGGGCGGCGCAGAAATAGAGATACGTTCCGTCGGCCGACCACGCCGGCCACGTCTCGTTGCGGTCCGGCTGCGAGAGGCCCGGGGCGGTGGTCACGGTGTTCGAGTCCACCAGGTACACGCCCAGGTCCGAGCCGGCGTCGAAGACGTCGCGCGTCTCGCCGACGGTGTGGAAGAAGAGGCTGAGCTGGTTGACGGAGAACGCGAGGAGGCGGCCGCTTGGGTGCCACGACGAGTACGCGCCCGGCCCGGGGTTGAAGGGCGTCCGGGTGTCGACCTTCGCCACCCGGCCGTCCTCGACGAGGAGCATGGCGGGGCCGTGCGGGCCGCGGGTGTGCAGGACCATGCGCGACGGGTCGCCGCGCCAGAACGTGTGGCAGTTGACGCAGCCGCGGTCGAAGCGCGTGTTGCGCAGGACCTCGCGCTCCTCGAAGCCTTCGAGGCAGCGCTGGTATATACCGACATTGACATAAGTATTGTAGAGCGGCTTTATGAGCCGGTACACCAGGTACGCGTCGATGGGCTCGTCGGCCACGGTGCTGGTGACCGTGCGGAACCGCTGCCACGGGCCGCCGGCCGCCCGGACGTAGACCTCGGCCTGGACGGGCCCGCGGTTGGCGGCCAGGAACCGGCGCCAGGCGCGGGGCGGGAAGACGATCGAGGGGGTGCGGCTGCGGACCTCGAGCGTCCCGGCGGCGGCGCCCCGGAGGCGGACGAAGTAGTCCTCGCCGGGCTCGGCGACGGCGAAGTTCATCGGCGCGATGTTGGGCGGGAACGTCACGCCGGCGTAATCGGGCGCCAGGTGCGGCTCGCGGTCGACCGTGGCGGCCGCCGCGAGCGCCTCCGGCGGCGGGGCGCCGTCGCGCCAGGCCCAGGCCACGGCCGCCAGGGCCGCGAGCGCCGCCACGAGACAGGGCAGGCCGCGCCTCATGGCGGCGCCTCCCCGGCCGGCGCCGGGGGCGGGCCCTGCCGGCCGAACGGCGTGCATCCGAAAGTGTAGTAAAACCAATACGTTGAGCCGTAGTCGTCGCGGAGCGCGTTCCACGCGCCCGCCCGGTCCTTCGCGTACGGCTCGAGGCGCGCCACGAACCGGGGGTACGCGTCGCGCAGCGCCGGCGCCAGGCTGAAACCGTAAAGCCGGGTCGGCTGGTCCCGCCGGTGCCACGCGTAGAGGACGACCGCCTCCTGCACGTGCCGCGGCAGCTCGGTCACCCCGCCTTGCCGCAGCCGCCGGAGGTTGTCGACCACGAGGTCCGACCGCCTGGCGGTGAGGTACAGGACCATCAGGTACTCGGCCGCCATCCGGTTCTGCGGGTTGGCGCGGAGGGGTTCCACGAGGGCGGTCTCGGGGCTCAGATCGCCCACGAGGTCGGTCGAGGAGAGGAGGGGCCGGAGGCGCCGCACGCGGTCGTCGTCGCCGAGGGCGGGGTCGGCCGCCAGGCGCGCCCGGCACCGGCGGGCCCAGCCGGCGTGCCAGAGCGTCTTCTCGAGGAGGCCCAGCACGGGCCGCGCCGCCTCGGGCTGTCGCTTAAGGATGTCGATGAGAACGATATGCCGCAGGATTTCCGGCCGCTCGCCCAGCGTTTCGAGCGCCTCGTAGGCGGCGTGCTCGGCCTCGCCGACGCGGCCGAACTCGAGCATCAGCTCGCAGGTCCGCGCATAGGCGGCGGACCGGCTGAACGCGGCCAGCGACGGCGCCGGCTTCCCCTCCGGCGGCGGCAGCGGATACGAGAAGAGGTCGTCGAGAAGGCGGCCGGAGTGGAAGAGCGCCAGCACGACGTCCTGGCGGACGAACGCGCCGGCTTGGGGCCGGGCGGCGGCCTCGGCCAGGACGTCGGCCCAGCGGCCCTCCTGCGTGCACCAGTCGATGCGCAGGAACGATCGCTCCGCCGGATCGAGCGACCCGAGGGCGAGGACGGCGCCGCCGGCGAGGACGGCCGCCGCGGCGCCGGCCCCGGCGATCCGCCGCCGCCACGGGCGCGCGGGCGGCGCTTCCTCGCGCCGCGGCCAAAGCGCCGCGGCCGCCGCCGCGAGGATCGGGACCGCGTAGAGCCCGATCGAGGCAACCATCGCCACCGTGTCGTGCGCGAGCATGAACGGCAGGCCGCACGTGCAGGCCTCCCGGGTCGGCATCTCGAAAAACCACCCGGCCGCATAGGGCACCGCCGCCGCCCAGGCAAGGCACACCGAGGCGAAGGCGATGCGCGCGAGTGCCGACTGGTGCGCGGCGGGTCGGGTCGAAGACTCGCCGTGGCGAGAGACCGCGCCAATTGCGGATTGCGGATTGCGGATTGCGGATTGAACGGCAACAGGCTGCGCATCGTCTAGTGGGGAGCCGAAGGTCGAAGACTCGCCGTGGCGAGCGACCGCGTGTTTCTGTCTCCGCTCGCCGACCGCGGCGACGATGGCGAAGACGAACATCGCCGCCCCCGCCGCGTAGTACGCGAGCGCCGCCAGCGCCATGAAAAGCGCCGCCCGCGCCGGCGCCCGCCGCGGGGCCGCCCAGACGTAAGCTGTTGTGATGGCGAGCACGGCCGCCAGGCCGACCCACGTCGCCAGCGGATGGTCGAACCGGTTCGCGAGGGCCGCGAGGAGCGCGAGCGGCACGAGCGCAGGCCAGGTCCACCGTCGGCCCAGCCGCCCAAGGATCGCCCGCATGAGAACGGCAATCGCGAGCGCCAGCGCCGCCATCACGGCCGCCCCCGGCCACCCGAGCCAGTGGAACTGGGCCAGCAGCGCCGACGCGTAGTCCACCAGGCCGCCCGGGCGGCCGAGGTGCTCGCGGAAGAAACTCCAGCCGGTGAAGAAGAGAGGGCCCTGGCGATGGTAGAGGAGCCGCGGATCGACGTTCAGCCAGACGTGGAGAAAAAGGAGGCCCCCCGAAATCGCGGCCGCGGCCGCGAACGTCAGACGTCCACCCGGCGATGCCCTGGACGTGACCATGCGGGCAGCCCTGCGAGACGTGCGCTACGACACGTGGGCACTATAACACATTTTTCGGCCGTGTGTGCCACTTTTTTCGACACGCCGTTGGCGCGCGGCAGGTGGGGATTCCCGCCGCCTCACGTGGCGTTGGGACGGTAGTAGTCCGTCACGCCTGAAACTGTGAGTAGGACAAGCGCGGCGGGCAGTCTTGCCCGCCGCGCGGTGGGCAGGACTGCCCACCGCGCTACCCGGTTCAGCTCACAACAACAAATGTGACGGCCTACTAGTCCCAAAACAAGCGTATTGCCCCGCGCGTAAAGTCGGCCAAGGGGCGTGAGGGGGCGGCGCAGCGAGTTCCCGTCGGGCCTTGCCGGCCCGCCAGGGCGTCGCTCGGTTGTATCTG
>Ga0315273_10011586_pt1 | contig 11289 bp, 9 predicted proteins | sample YL17G02_0_MG_FD_205753 | JGI IMG/M metagenome (GOLD analysis project Ga0315273, IMG submission 205753) | Sediment microbial communities from Yellowstone Lake, YNP, Wyoming, USA - YL17G02_0 | ecosystem: Environmental > Aquatic > Freshwater > Lake > Sediment | place: USA: Wyoming | collected...
GACGAGCGCGATCAAGGCGTGCATCTAGCCATTACCCTATCCGGGCTCGCGGCATTTGAGGATTATTTACGCGCTCGCCATTCGATGTACCTGCAGTTGTATTTTCACAAGACCTCGGTGGCCGCTGAGTCGATGATCCAGCACTTAGCTAAGTTGCTAGGTGACTGGACGATGCCTGCTGACGCGCTTGCCTATGCCGAACTTGATGAATACAACATTGAAGCGGCGCTGCTGGCCGAGGCCGCAAAGCTAGCACCTTCGGACTATGCAAGGTGCCAAAGTGTGTTGCAGGATCTGCTGCGTCGCCGTCGTTTGTGGAAGCGGGTCTTTGAGGTCAGCTCTAAAGATCGCGCCTCCGGTGAGATAGCGACGGCCTCTGCCTGTGATTTGTTGCGGTCCATCGGCTTGACCTTTGAGCAGGTTTCCTCCGAGAATTCATTGACCAGCTTCCGTACCCGTCGTGATGATGAACATAGCCTCAATTACCTCCGGCTTATCAGAAAGGACCAGGACCAGTTTCCGCGTGTTGTGCCGATCGAAGACTATGCCTCGCCGGCTCTGATCCAGGGCGACACCCGGGTCCACATCAGCCGGATATACGTCGAAGATAAGGTTGGTGCTGATGGTCAGCGCCAACCTGATACCGCCAAACAGGCTATTCGCAACCGGTCAAATTAAAATATATGAGTATTGTGAACCTTGAATTAAAATGTCGCTTCCATAATCAGGATTGATTGGAGGAAACGTCTTGCTGCCAAGGCCATGTTCAGGCTTGTAGTTTGGCCGCCCGCTCGAACGAGCGAGTCTGGCGCATGGGATACTCCCGCAGCGGGAATTTTCGCGCCAATAAGCGGTCAGCGATGGCTCGCGTAGTGGACCCTTGCTTGCTGTTCATTCCTTCTCATCTCAAACCTGTGGCACATCACCAAGCACATCAAATCCCAGTGATCTCGCCGCACGGCCAAGCTCCTGATCATGGGTGAGAACAACTGGTAGGACTCTTTCGCGTTCAGCCCACAGAACCGCTGTCGACAGGTGAATGGCATCAAGAGTTCCTAGCGTGGTCGGAAATGCCTGCTGCGCTCTATTAAGCACCGCACGGGAGAGTCCCACTCGCTCGCAGGATTTTAAGATCTTTGCCAGGCCAATCAATCGACGCTCGACTTCCTGATCACTGATTCGGGCGGATACCCGCATGCGATCAATAGTGCGCCTGCACTCAACTTCCAGCAGATCGCTGACGACGGCCCGCTTGATATCCGATAAGCGCGTCACCTTGTTAGGTTCGCCCAACAGCAATCTGAGAACAACGGATGAGTCCATGAAGGCTATCATTAGAGACGTTCCTTGCGTTCTTTCAGGAGCACCGCAACACTGTCGGTTGGCCCATTAGATACCGGTGGGAACTGCAGGCTGCCAAGAGCAGCGGCATCTTCTATGGCTGGCGTTACGACAAGGGCATCAGGAATGTCGTCTGAGTAGGGCACTAACCTTGCAACCGGGGTGGTGCGGTCCAGCACGATCACATTCTTGCCACTCTTTACCATCGCCAGATATTTGCCGAGATGCAATTTCAGCTTGGAAACATTAGCAGATGGAGACTTTGATTTCATGATCGCCTCATGACCAAGAGATGGTCGTTAGGTGATCATAATTTATTCTCTGCCTCTATGCAACGTCCCACGCGAGGCGGTTGACTGCGATTCAAAATTCGACGATGATTTTGAATCATGTTCACAAGAATTATCAACGTCTCGAAATCATAAATCTTTTTCCTCCTGGGCGCGCGTGGGACCGGAAAGACGACCTTTCTGCAGCAAATTTTTAGCCCTCACGACTCCCGTCGTGTTGATCTGCTTAGTATTCTGCGGTCACAACTCGCCGCTGTGAGTATATGGGCTTGCGGGCCAAAGCCATGGACCCAGGGTGCGTCGTCGTGTGCGGTCCAAAAAATGTCCCAATTCCGAGTATTGGGACAGAATTTATCCCAATACTTTGAAATTGGGACAATAATTGTAGTAAGATCAGTCGTACATGGCAGTATTGGGACATTTTTTGTCCCAATACTTTGACACTAAGGACCGCACCCATGCCTGGCAACAAACGGCCTGACCTCGAAGCAGTGGTATTGGATCTGATCACCCACAAGGCGGCGATCAACATCCAAGATGTGGCGGTGGCATCCGGGCTGTCAAAGTCGGACGAAGCTGACCGCAAGGCGATCCGGAGAGCCCTGCAAACGCTCACCCAACGAGGGCTGCTTAAGCCAACAGGCGCCGCGCGGGCGCGTGTCTATATCCGCACGGGTCCTGAATCGAGCATCGTGCCGGAAGTGCCAGGATCAAATAATTTATTCAAACACGTTAAACTATCCCCGTCTTCGCAAACGCTCCTGCGATACCTCTCGCAGCCCCTCGGGGTCCGAGCGCCAGTCGGATACGATCGAGATTTCCTGCTGGACTATGAGCCGAATAAGTCCCGCTACCTGGACGATCACCAACGCGCTGAGCTGCACGCCTGTGGTCGTGTCGAGAACGTGACTCGCCCCGCCGGCACCTACGCGCGCAATATCATGGACCGCTTGCTCATCGACCTGTCCTGGAATTCAAGCCGTATCGAAGGCAACACGTACTCACTGTTGGAAACAAAACGGTTAATCGAACTCGGAGAGCTCGCGTCGGGCAAAGACGCCACCGAAGCCCAAATGATCCTGGGGCACAAAGCAGCGATTGAATACATCGTTGAATCGGCTGCCGAGTCCACCATCACCGCCCATGACGTCTACAGTGTTCATGCGCTGCTATCCGAGAACCTGCTGGGCGATCCTAGCGCATCAGGGCGCATACGGCGAGTTGCAGTTGGTATAGGTGGCTCCACCTATATGCCGCTCGAAAATCATCATGTCTTAAAGGAATATCTGGATATCATTCTCGATAAGCTAAACAAGGTTCGCGATCCATTTGAACAGTCGCTTTTATCCCTTGTTCACCTGTCATACCTTCAAGCCTTTGAGGATGTGAATAAAAGGACTGCACGGATCGTCGCCAATATTCCCATGGTTAAGAACAATCTCAAACCCCTGTCGTTCGTGGACGTCGACAGTGAGGCCTATGCAGTGGCGCTTTTAGGGATTTATGAACGCAGTGACATCAGTCTTTTGAGAGACCTATACATGTGGGCCTACCAGAGATCCGCGCAAAAACACTCTGCCATCCAGCAGGCTATGGGCGAACCCAACTTGCTTAAATTGAAGTACCGGAGCGCCATTCAGGAAATCGTCCGCGCTATCATTCTTGAGCAAGTCGAAGGCCGCAAAGTAGTCGCGCGTATTAAAGGCCTGATCGCATCGCGGCACATCCCCGAGTCCGATGCTGAGCAGATATTTGGCATGATCGAGATGGAAATAGCGAGCTTACATGATGGTAACATCGCGAGGTTCAAGATTCGTCCGAGCGAATATTTGGCTTGGCAGGCCAAGGAGCGACTTTAATGGGCCGTAGTCCACAGCTCAACCGACCAGGATCTTGGCATCGTTAGTGGGCATATTCCCGTTCCTGGCGGTAAGGTGCCGGTTCTCGACGGCCCAGGTGCTCGATTTTGCGCAGAAGCGACGCAAAGGCGACGAGCAGCTCCTGCTCCAGATAGGCGGCATCGTCGGCGAAACGCCCCATGGCCTGCTCATCCCTGTAAACCAGTGCTATCGCCGAGCCAACGAGGCCAATAAACAAGATGGTCAAGGACAAGGGCGACTAGGGCAGCCCCTACGGGGCGTAGGCGCAACGGAACCCGAAGTTCGTGAGCACGAGCGACGGCGCAACGCTCAGACTGGCAGCGCACAACCCCCGAAAGTTATTCACATGCGAGCGGAGTATCAGCGCAAGAGTGCGGCAACGCGCTGGCGGACGACGATCTGGTATCGTTTCCTGAGTTTTTCGGTCAGCGCCGATCGGGAGCAAAAATCCTTAATGACGCGTTCCCATGCGGGAATTTGCGCGAAGGAATTCCGAATGTAGTTTTCCTGTAGACTGTGGGCAGAGAAACGCCAGCGATAGCTGCCAACTCCCCCTGGCTAAGTCCGTGCCTTTTGCGGAGTTCCCGAATTTTTTCAGCAATGGGCTGAGTGGATTGGAGCATGACATATCCTAAAATTGATCAGATTTGATTAATATAGGGGCTTGGCGAGAGAAAAATAAGGGATTTGAATCCGATCTGATTTATTTTCTGAGATCTATCTGAAAAAAACATCTGATCTGATTTATTTTAACAAAATATGCTGCTATATGCGTCTTATCTGATCGAAAAAATACAAAGAGACGCCAAAATTGATCAGATCGGATTCAAAAATCCACACAAATCCCAAAGGCAGATTTACGCCATTCTCTACGAGAAACTGGCAGTTAATCGCAGCGGCCCCCCATAGTTTGCTCCCGGCCTTAGCAACTTTGTCGCCTCGGCTGAGACATCGGCCTCAAGCGGAGCTCCTGTATTAGCTGCATGGCTATCTGGGGCGAGGCATCTTCGGGCTTGTAGTACTTTCGATAGGGGCACCAGCGGCGGAGTCGTCGGCGACTGCTCCTCCTGTTGACGCTCGGGGCTGGGAGCCGGATGGTGTAACTCTCCAAGTCCGGTTCTGCAGGGGCCTGGCGTGCGAGCGCCAGGCTACCCACCAGCTTAGGACCGCTTGCGCTTGGTTTGGTACTTCAGCATGAATTTCAGACTCTCACGCGCTGAGCCCTCGTCATAACCAAAGCGCCGCTGCAGCTCCCGGTACGTTTCTTTGGCTTGCGCCTTGTTTTTTTCGGAGAGGCTTTCTTCCTGGTCGGTACCAAGGGTCAACATGGCTTGGTAAATCTCCTGAACCACGCCCTGGTGCTGTCCATGGTAATGCTCCTGGATCTTGCTCAGAATATCATGGAACAAGCCGGCGACATCGATCTCGGCCTTTTTGTTGGCGATCCGCCACCCGGCAAGTCGACTCAGCACACCTTCTCTGTGCCTATCCACCGCTCCCGTCACGCCTATGATCTTCTCGACCTCTTGCATCAGGGTTTGGTTGGCCGGTTCGTACTGCTCGGAAGCAGTGTTGTAGATCTTCTCGCGCTTCACCTCGGCGACGACGTTTTCAATGTAGCGAACAAGCAGCTTTTCGTACTCCTCCTCGGCGACCATCGACATCGATTTCAACGATTCCAGCTCGAAAATATCGGCAAACTCGTCTTTGATCACCGTGATGAACAAGGCGGCATCGTGGTATTTGCCACGCGGCTCGAATTGTAGGAATTCATAAACGGTGCGGTCTTTGATCATCCGCTCTAGTTCTTCAAAGACCGCCATCGGTGTCACGGTGGCGTGCCGCGGGTTCTGAGTGCAGCGTTGAAGGATTTGCTTGATTTCTCGCGGTGAGGCGCCAAAACGTCCTTCGTAGACCACTAGACCCACGGATTCATTCATAACTTTTGATTTTAGGTCGCGTAGCTGGCTTTCTTCGGATTGCTTGAATGTAGGTTTAAGCGATTCGCCTTCATAAAGGTGCGCTTTGCTCCTTGGATCCAAGCGCGCCACCAAGCCGCGTTGGCTGGCTTCATAATACTCGGGGTCAGGTTGCTTATAGCGTGTCATCACCGCCCAGAGGCACAGCAACTTAACGGCATGCGGTGCAAATGGCTTCGACTTCGCTAGTGCCAGCATGTCGCGATCATAAATTCGCAGCTCTTGTGATGGCCGCAATAAGTAGGGCACCGTCACCAGTTCAAAGCGGCCCCTAAACGAAGAAAAGTCCGGCACTGTTTTAAAGGTGTCGAGGTGTTTTTCGTTGGTAGTGGCCATGAACACCATGTCGAGGTTTGCCGTCGATGAGGGCAGGCTCACCGATGACTTTTCCACCGAGGTGAGCAGGTATTTGAAGGTCTCTAGGGGCCTTTTGAGCAGATCGGCAAATTCAAGCAGCCCGCGGTTGGCCTCGATCAGCTCGCCCTGGGCCTCATAGTAGCGAATATTATGCAATAGAGCCGGCAGATTTTGAATATTGCGGTCCATGGTCAACTGCTTCTCAACCGCATCGACGGCCATCTGCGGTTCCACCGTCGAGATACCCACCCGATATTGGCGCGAGTAAAAAAAGCGTTCGACCTGGACGTGACGCAGGACTTTCGCTAGGTCACCATCGTAGGCAGTCAGCAAATTTTCTAAAATGAGCTGATTGCGTTTAGATAGGCCGGACTGCAGCACATGCGGTGGGATCTCCACGTCGCCTTCGCGTTTACCCTCGCACTCGGCCATCCACTTGCGTAGCCAAGCCTCCCTTTGGGGCATGGGAATCAGAAAGATCGGATTGTCCTTGAAGTCTGAGTGGATTTTTGACGCGATGAGGTTGTCGTCGAGCAAGGCATAAGAACTACCTAGATCGTCATCCTTCGCGCCGCCTGAGGCGAAACCAATGGGGCCGCTCTCGCCCTTCATGGTCGATGTGGCCACCTTCTCAGTGGGGAAGATCCAGTTGAAGCGATAGACCGCACCAGCCTCGATCTCGCTGTAGCGCTGCATGGCGTAGCCGATGGCCTCGACCGTCGATGACTTCGCCGAGCCATTGGGGCCGTGCAGCAGGATCAGTTTATTGGCGTAGCCTTGGCGAACGAAGGACTGGAGGATGTTATAAATCTCATCTTGAATAAGTTCGCCACCGATGATCGGTCCGCCCTTTTCTGTACCGCTATCGAAGAGCTTGAAACGGTGGACCGAAGCTGTAATCGCCTCGCCGCCTTGGACCGATCGTCGCCCGAAGTGGTCGAAGGTGTCGCGGATGTATTCCGCCGCACTGCGCAGCAGTGGCTTCGGGTTTTGCCTTAGCAGGTCGAGGTAGTCGTTGAATGGCAGGATGACTCGCTGCCTTTGGAACAACTCGCGGTACTGCCGAGAAAGCTCGCTGATCGCTTGGTTGGCGTCGAGATCCATGGTCTGACCCTCGCTGAGTCTGAGTGCGGTATTAGGTTGGATAATAGCTCATGACAATGGTTAAGTAAGTATCTATATTGAAGCATCTTCAATTTTTTACGCTGCTGCGGGTGAGGCTTATGAAAAAAGTCTTTGTTCTGGATACCAATGTTCTACTGAGTAACCCCGACAGTATCTTCAAATTCGACGACAACGATGTGGTGATTCCGATCTCGGTCATCGAGGAGATCGACACCTTCAAGAAGGACCAGAGTGAGACCGGCCGCAACGCCCGTGAGGTATCGCGGATCCTCGACCGCCTGCGCAAAAAGGGGGCACTGTCCTCCGGTGTCAGGCTCTTCGATGAACGTGCCGATAGTGGTAGCTTGTTTATTTATTTGGGCCATAACATGGAGATCCTCCCCGAGCTACTCGTCGACGGGACGGACAATCATATCCTCGCCATTGCCCTGACCCTGCAAAAGCAATTTGGTGAGTCACGGGCCGTCATCGTCATTACCAAGGATTCCAACCTGCGCATCAAGTCCGATGCCTTCGGTATAGCCGCCGAAGACTTCGAGGCTGATAAAGTGGATATCGGCCACGTTTACAGTGGCATCCTTACGGTCAAAATCGACAGCTCCGCCATCAATAGCTTTTATACCAAGCGCGAGCTGGCGCTGCCCGGCACCGAGATCATGCCAAACCAGTTCATCGTCCTCGAGGACGACCGTGATCCGACGCAGTTTGTCTATGGGCGCTTTGACCATCAAGACGGCGTGGTCCGCCTGCTCGACCCGCACGCCGATGGCGTCTGGGGCATATACCCGCGCAACATCGAGCAGACTTTTGCGCTCGAGGCCTTGCTGGACGATAGCATCAAGCTGGTCACCCTGAGCGGCAATGCCGGGACCGGCAAGACTCTCCTGGCGATCGCCGCTGGTTTGACCAAGACGACCGATGAGGACGAATACCATAAGCTGCTCGTGGCGCGGCCGGTCTTCCCCTTGGGCAAGGACATCGGCTTTCTCCCGGGTGACCTCAATGAGAAACTCAATCCATGGATGCAGCCGATCTATGACAACTTGGAGCTTCTGCTTAGTGGCGGCACGCATACTCGGCAGAAGCGTCTGAGCAAGAACTATCAGGAGTTGATCAACCAGGGTATGTTGCAAGTCGAGCCATTGACCTATATCCGGGGCCGCTCACTGCCCAATATCTTCTTCGTCGTCGATGAGGCTCAGAACCTTACGCCACATGAGATCAAGACCATTTTGACCCGTGCCGGCGAGGGTACCAAGATTGTGCTGACGGGCGATCCCTATCAGATCGATAACCCTTATATTGATTCGCAGAACAACGGTCTGACCTACGTGATTGAGAAGTTTCGCCGCGAGCCGATCGCAGCCCACGTGACGCTCCGTAAGGGCGAGCGTAGTGAGCTAGCGACGGCCGCAGCGACTCTCCTCTAATCTCCGCGCGCGGCCGTTTGTGGCACCTTAAGGGCTGACTTGCAGGTTGCAATGAAAGCCGTCTTCACCGGTGGTGAGGCGGCCTCGGCCTGACAGCAGGCTGGTGTATTCGGCACATTCCGAGGGCTCCTCAGGAAAGCAAAACGAGTGGTGGTCATCGCTGAAGCCCGACTTGATGAGTTCGGCTAGTTGGCTGGAGTTTAGGTAGGCCAAAGCAGAGCAGCTGCCGCCAGGACGGAAAAGGTCGTCTTCAACGCCGAGGGCGGCATCGCTGATTGCACTGCTGTTAGCGGCAGCGGTCCGTCCGTCTTTAGGCTCTGCGTCGTCGTCGGCATGTTGTGCCGAAGACCTCTTGGCGTAGCTTAGACTCAGTACAATGCTCGCAGTTAGGAGCAAACGAATGCATCCATTAAAGCTCATATAACCTCCTCTAGTGTTTGGGAGCCCCAAGTTGTGGACTCCTAAAATGTCATCTCGGGGTTGCCTGGGCAAAACTTGATTCGGCATGCTTTTATCAACGGCTAGGCATTGTTAAAGGCTCATATTTGCCTTAAACTTAGTCCTGTTATTGCCTGATTTTGCGAGTGACCGGTTGTCGGTCATACGTCTAGTCTGGCCCGTATTCGGTTTTTTAGAGCAATTGTTCTAATAGACCAGAGGGGTTACAGAATGTCTAAGCAGCGCTTGGGCGCACTTGGTGCGTTGGCTATCCTGGTTTTTGTTGGGGTACTCGCTAGTGTCCCCGCAGCCGTCTCGAGCGGGCTAAATGCCCTGCCGGCTGCTGCACCCATCAATGGTGGCGACACTGCCTGGATGCTCATGGCTACGGCCATGGTCTTGCTGATGACGCCTGGCCTTGCTTTCTTCTATGGCGGCATGGTCAGCAAGCAGCATGTCATCGGCACAATGTTTCAAAGCTTCATCGCCATGGGCGTCGTGAGTTTATTGTGGGTTGTGGTTGGCTTCAGTTTGTCGTTCGGCACCTCCTTCCATGGACTGATCGGCGACCCGAGGACATTTTTTATGTTCCAAGGCGTAGGCTTAACGACCAATGCTGCCCTCTCTCCGACGATCCCGTTCGCCTTGTTCGCCCTGTTCCAAATGAAGTTCGCGATTATTGCGCCAGCCTTAGTGACTGGATCCTTCGCCGAACGCATCAAGTTTTCATCTTTTATCTGGTTCATGATCTTGTTTACTTTCTGTGTCTATGCACCGCTGGCACATTGGACCTGGCATCCGGACGGCTTTCTGCGCCAGTGGGGTATACTCGACTTTGCTGGTGGCACAGTGGTGCATATGTCGGCCGGCTTTGCCGGACTTGCTGGAGCGTTGGCGGTGCGGCATACGCCGGCAAAGGGTGCGCCTAGTGGCGGTCATGCACCGCAAGTGCCGGCCAATATCCCTTTTGTTCTGCTCGGTACCGGACTGTTGTGGTTCGGCTGGTTTGGCTTTAATGCAGGGTCGGAATTGGCCGCAGACGGGGGTGCGGTGACGGCTTTTCTTACGACCAATACCGCTGCAGCGGCCGCCATGGTCGCTTGGCTTCTTACCGACCTTATCATGGGGCGGCACGTGACTGCTTTGAACGCAGGTATTGGCTCTGTGGTCGGCTTGGTTGCAGTCACGCCGGCAGCAGGCTTTGTTACGGTTGGCGCCAGTATCGCCATCGGTACAGTCGCTGCGCTGGTCTCAAACCTAATGCTGAATGCCCAATGGTTGAAAGCGCGCATCCCCGACACCCTTGATGTCTTCGCATGCCACGGCGTCGGCGGCATGGTCGGGATGATTTTGACGGCGGTGTTTGCGCTGAAAGGCGGTCTGGTTAGCGGTGACCCAAGTCTGTTGTTCAAGCACCTGGCAGCGGTCGTGATCGTCGCTGTGTATGCTTTTGGCATGTCGCTGCTACTCTATAAGGCGCTTGGATTTATCGGTAAGTTGAACACTAGCAGCACGCTGGGCCGAAGCGGCGCCGCTTTTGATATGGACCTGGGCGACCTAGAGGGTCTGATTTGATTTTGGACCTCTGCCCCCTTCCGGGGGGGGGCAAATACCGCTCTAAATGGCTTCAATACAGTTGTCGGCGGCTGCGAGCAGTCCTTTTTCCTCCGTTTGCGGTAAATACGCTGTATTTGTGCTGGCTATTCAGGTAATAAGGGTGGTGCAGGGGGGCTGCATTTCGTCTATGTCACAGGAGACTGTTTCGATTGGATATTTTAACTCGCGCCATGGCGCGTTCGGTGCCTCGGGTCCGGTTGATCAGCGAAGGAACGAACGAGATCGTTCCGACTGAGTTTGCCTTCCGCCAGGCTGATGAAGTTGGCCTGGATCTGGTTATTGTCAGCGACAAGTCGGATCCACCTGTAGTCCGCATCCAGGACTATAAAAAGCTTGAATACGAAAAGAAGAAGGCACGCCAGACCAAGGCCAAGACCTCCGAGCTAAAAGAGATCCAGCTTAAGGTCAACATCTCGGGCCATGACTTAGAGACCAAGATCGCTGCCATTCGCCGCTTCCTTGAGCGTGGCGACAAGGTCAAGTTGACCGTCCGCCTCAAAGGTCGTGAGCGTGAAGCCCCCGAACGTGCACAGCAGTTGATCACTCGAGTCGCCGAAGTGGTGGCTTGTAAGGTCAGTAAGCTGCCCGGGCCGATGACCATTGCCATATTGGAAGCCAACCGAGTGCCTGGCTGAACCACGCTGTTGCCGCAGGGTGGTCCTTCATTACCGTTCATGACTGGCATACTTACAACCTGTCCGAAAAGTCGATTTAACCTAAAATAGTCTTAGGCTTCTCGACTTTCCGGACTGTCCCGCAAGGGACTTGCCTCCACGTCCAGCTGGTGTTTGCCTGGGCCGTGCTTCAAACCCTGTCGGGCCTGAGCGGGGTT
>Ga0315273_10011587_pt1 | contig 11289 bp, 10 predicted proteins | sample YL17G02_0_MG_FD_205753 | JGI IMG/M metagenome (GOLD analysis project Ga0315273, IMG submission 205753) | Sediment microbial communities from Yellowstone Lake, YNP, Wyoming, USA - YL17G02_0 | ecosystem: Environmental > Aquatic > Freshwater > Lake > Sediment | place: USA: Wyoming | collected...
CGATGTCGAGCGCCGAGGCGGGTTCGGTGAAGACGAGCCGCGCCACCCAGTTGCCGTAGGGATCCTGTTGCCAGTTGAGGAAATATTTGTCGGGCGTGACTTTCAGCGAATAGCCGAGAACCGGCGTTCGGCAATGCGGGGCGGGGCGCAGCCGGATCTCGTGCGGCGAAAGACCGACGAGCCGGTCGAAGCGGTACGACGTGCGGTGCTGCAATGCGACGCGGATGGCCATTGAGCAGGCGGCTGCCAGCCACTACGTCCAGTCGGGCGCGGGGAGCTCCGCGAACACCCGGCGCAGGCCCGCGCCCCACTGGGCGTGGACCATCTGGAAGTAGGGATCCGTCTCCTCGATCCGCCGCTGCAGCCGAATGGTGAGCGCATTCACCTCGTAGACCACCAGGTCGATCGGCAGTCCGACGGAGATGTTCGACCGCATCGTCGAGTCGAACGAAACGATCGTGCACTTCGTCGCGTCGACGAGCGACGTGTCGCGCTCCAGCACGCGATCGAGGACCGGCTTGCCGTATTTGCTCTCGCCGATCTGGAAATAGCAGGTGTCCGGCGTGGCCTCGATGAAATTGCCTTCGCTGTAGACCTCGAAGAGCCGCGCCGCCTCGCCCGCGATCTGGCCGCCGACGATGAAGTTGGCGTTCGAGTCGATGTTATTCTGCAGCAGGTAGGGACCGTCGCGAGTTTTCACTTCCCGCAGCACGTCGCCCAACAGGCGCGCCACGTCGAACATCGACGACGCATTCCACAGGTTGAGCTCGCCGCCGGCCGATCGGCCGCGCTGCTCGAGGATGTTGATCGCGTTCTGCGTGATCGACAGGTTGCCCGACGAAAGCATGACGATCACGCGATCGCCGACGCGAACGAACGTACGCATCTTCGAGAAGCGCGAGATCTGGTCGACGCCGGCATTGGTGCGGGAATCCGAGGCGAAGATCATTCCCGCATCGAGGGACATCGCGACACAATAGGTCATCGTGCTGGGGCAGGGAAAAAGGAATCCATTCTACCGAATCCGAATGCCCTAATAGGCCGGCACCAGGAAATGCCGGCTGATATCTTCGCCGAGCTTCGAGATGCGGTCGAGGAAATCCATCAAGTACTCGTGCAGGCCAAACTGGATGACGTCGTCGGCCCTGCCGAAGTGAATCTTGGCGTGCAGCTCCCCCGCCGCGCGCTCGATCTCCTTCGTGTTGTCGTCGCAAAGCCGTTGCAGCGTTTCGTAGATGAAGTTCATGCACGCGTGCAGCGAGCGCGGCATGTCGTCCCGCAGGATCAGGAGCTCGGCCACGCGCCGCGGCGTGATCACGTCGCTGTAGATCTTCCGATACGACTCGAACCCCGACACCGACCGCAGCAGCGCGCCCCACTGGTAGTAGTCGACGGCGCCGCCGACATCCGCGGCGCTTGGCAGCAGCGTGTGGTACTTGACGTCGAGGATGCGCGCCGTGTTGTCGGCCCGTTCGAGGTGGGTGCCGAGCCGGATGAAGTGGTAGGCCTCGTCCCGCAGCATCGTCCCGACGGTCACGCCGCGGAAGAGATGCGAGCGCATCTTCACCCATTCGAGAAACTCGGAGACACCCTGGCGCTCGATTCGCGCGTAATCGTAGCCGCGCACCTCGAGCCACGCCGAGTTCAGGTCCTCGTACATCTCCGAGGTGATCGCGCCCCGCACGGACCGCGCCGATTCGCGTGCGGCGCGGAGGCAGCAGAAGATCGACGACGGGTTGGTGGCGTCGAGGATCATGAATCGCAGCACGCTTTCCGCGGACAGCAGCGGATGCTGCGCATAGTACTCGGTGGCAAGCCCCGAGCTGATGAGCGGCACGGCCCAGGGCTCGGCCCAGGCAAGGCCGGGTTCGATCACCTCGTACGGCAGCAGCGACATCCGGAACGTCACGTCGAGCATGCGTGCGGTGTTTTCGGCACGCTCGATGTGGCGGGCCATCCAGAAAAGCTCGTTGGCGGTGCGGCAAAGCATGCGCAGACGCTAGGTCGCGAGGACCCACGTGTCCTTGGTTCCGCCGCCTTGCGACGAGTTGACGACGAGCGACCCTTCGCGCAGGGCGACCCGCGTGAGCCCGCCCGGCACCAGATTGACGGTCTTGCCCGACAGAACGTACGGCCGAAGGTCGACGTGCCGCGGGGCGAGTCCGGATTCGACGAAGGTCGGACACGTCGACAGCGCGAGCGTCGGCTGCGCGATGTACTTGCTTGGCGCCGCCAGGATCCGGGCCCGGAACGCCTCGAGCTCGGCGGTGGTCGCCGCCGGGCCGATCAGCATGCCGTAGCCGCCGGCGCCGTGCGTTTCCTTGACCACCAGCTCGGAAAGGTGGGCGAGCGCGTAGTCGCAATCCTCTTTCCTGTGCAGCAGATAGGTCGGCACGTTGGCGAGCACCGGTTCCTCGGACAGATAGAAGCGGATCATGTCCGGCACGTACGGATAGATCGATTTGTCGTCGGCGACGCCGGTGCCGATCGCGTTGGCGAGCGTCACCCGTCCGGCGCGGTAGGCGCCAAAGAGACCCGGAACGCCCAGCATGGAGTCCGGGTTGAAGGCCAGCGGATCGAGGTAGTCGTCGTCGACGCGCCGATAGATGACGTGCACCCGCTGCGGCCCGCGGGTCGTTCGCATGTAGACGGTATCGTTCTGGACAAAGAGATCCTGTCCCTCGACCAGCTCGACGCCCATCTGCTGCGCGAGAAATGCGTGCTCGAAGTAGGCGGAGTTATGGGCGCCCGGCGTAAGCACCGTGACCGTCGGCCTCTCTTCGCCAGCCGGTGCGAGCCCGTAGAGATTCGCGAGCAACAGGTCGGGGTAATGCTGCACCGGACGGATCCGCTGGGTTGCGAACAGCTCCGGAAACAGCCGCATCATCATCTTGCGGTTCTCGAGCATGTAGGAAACCCCGGAGGGGACGCGAAGATTGTCCTCGAGCACGTAGTACTCGCCCGCCCCTGCGCGAACGACATCGACCCCGGCAATATGCGCGTAGATGCCGCCAGGGACATCCACGCCTTTCATTTCGGACCGGTATTGCGCGTTGGCAAGCACGCGCTCCGCGGGCACCACGCCCGCCTTGAGGATCGCCTGGTCGTGGTAGACGTCGCGCAGGAACGCGTTGAGCGCCTGCACGCGCTGCTTCAATCCGCGGTCGAGCAGCTTCCATTCATCCGCGGCGATGATTCGCGGCACGAGATCGAACGGGATCAACCGTTCGGTGCCGGAATCCTCGCCATAAACGGCAAACGTGATTCCAACCCTGTGAAACGCACGCTCGGCCTCTTCCCGCTTTTGCGCGATCCGCTCGCTGGCGGTCCGGTCGAGCCATCCGGCGAAAGCCCGATATTGCGGCCGGATTTCCCCCTCCGGGGTCCGCATTTCGTCGTAGGGTGAGGGGGACACGAATTATTTCTCGGGGCGCTGGGCCGGGCTCTGATCGAGGTGCAAGAGACGGGCCACGCCCGAAATCGCTTGTCCTGCCGTAAGCTTACCGTTTTATCCACAGGCCGGACATGGCGTGCCGCCCCAGACAAGGGCGGAACGCGCGCCACCCGGGGCCATTTTATGTCCAGGACAGGATACTACATAACCTGGCGACCCGTTTGACCCCCGTCTCGGCGTCATGGTTAAATCGCCGCTCCTGTCTGGGTTCGCGGGGCGGTTAGCTCAGCGGTAGAGCACCGCCTTCACACGGCGGGGGTCACTGGTTCGAACCCAGTACCGCCCACCACATGAACCAAGGGGTTACGCGCAAGTGTAACCCCTCTTTTTTGTCCATCGCGCCGCGATCAGCCTGCAACGCTGCGCCCGATCCGGCGCGGTCCCTTCCGTAACCCCATGAGGCGGAGAAGACATGACGCAGAAAGCCATCGCTGACGAGCCGTACGAGTTCACGTTCGACTCCGAATCGACCGCACTGCGCATCATCGACGTGCAGCGCGATTTCGGGGAGCCCGGCAGCTTCGGCGAAGCCCGCGGCAACGATGTCACGCCGCTGCAGGCCGTCATCGCGCCGTGCAAGCGCGTGCGCGGCGCCGCGCGGCGCACCGGCATGATGGTGATCCACACGCGCGAGGGGCACAGCCCCGATCCGGCGGACTGTCCGCCGAGCAAGATCGTGCGTGGCCGGGGTGCTACGCGCATCGGCGACCCTGGGCCGATGGGACGGATCCTCGTTCGCGGCAACCGCGGCTACGAATGCGTGGTGCTGGCGGATTGCGTCGGCTCGTACTTTCCCGAATTCCAGCGCGTCGCGCTGGAGATGATCAAGGCGCAGGGCGGGATTTTCGGGTGGGTCTCGGATTCGAAACGGGCACTGCCGGCGATGGAAGCGGCAGCATGAGCGCCGCGCAGATCGCCCGGCTCGACGCGATGTCGCTCGGGTTCCGCGATCGTTTCCTGTCCTACGACGAACTCACGCGGCAGGTGCGGTCCTGGGCCGACGCGTTTCCGGATCTCTGCCGCGCGACGTCGATCGGCCGTACTCCGGAGGGACGCGAGCTCTGGCTGCTGACGCTCGGTCGCGACCCCGATCGGTCGCGTCCGTCCGCCTGGGTCGACGGCAACATGCATGCGAGTGAACTTGCCGGTTCGAGCGTCGCCTTGGCCGTTGCCGAGGACATCCTGCGGCTGCACCTGCGCCAGGATGACGAGGGAGCGAGCCCGGCTCCGTCCGCGTTGGCGGCGGCGCGCCTGCGCGAGGTCCGCTTTTACATTCTGCCGCGGATGTCGCCGGACGGCGCGGAGGCGGTCCTGACCAACGGTCGCTATGTGCGCTCGGTGCCACGCGACCTGCGGCCGGCGCGGGCCCACGCGTACTGGCGTTGCGACGACGTCGACGGCGACGGGCTCGCATTGGCGATGCGGATCCGCGACCCGGGCGGCGAGATGGTCGAGTCGAGCGATTTCCCCGGATTGCTGCTGCCGCGCACCATCGACGACCCTCCGCCCTACTACAAGGTCTATCCCGAAGGCGTCATCGAGAATTTCGACGGGAAGAACGTGCCGACGCCGCACTTCCTGTCGGACAACCAGACCGACCTCAATCGCAATTTCCCGTTTTTCTGGGCGCCGGACTCGAAGCAGGAAGGCGCGGGCGCGTTTCCGTTGAGCGAGATCGAGTCGCGCGCGGTGGTCGAGTTCACCACGCAGCATCCGGAAATCTTTCTGTGGCTCAACCTGCACACCTTCGGCGGCGTGTTCATCCGGCCGCTGGGCGACAAGCCGGACGCCAAGATGAACCAGGAGGATCTCGCGCTCTATCGGCAACTCGGAGCCTGGGCCGAGGAGCTCACCGGCTATCCGATGGTATCGGGCTGCGAGGAATTCCTCTACGAGCCCGACACGCCGCTGCACGGCGACCTCACCGACTATGCCTATCACCAGCGCGGCGCCGTCGCCTACGTCGTCGAACTCTGGGATCTCTTCAAGCAGGTCGGCTTCGAGCGCAAGAAGCGCTTCGTCGACAATTACGTGCAGTTGACGCGCGCGGACATGCAGCGGATCGCGGCGTGGGACCGCGACAAGAATTCAGGCCGCGTGATCCGTCCGTGGCGTCCGTTCGCGCATCCGCAGTTGGGCGACGTCGAAGTCGGCGGCATCGACCCGCGCATCGGCTTGTGGAATCCGCCGCCGGAAGAGATGCCGCGGATCTGCGCGACGCAGTCGGCGCATTACCTGCGGGCCGCGGCGCTCGCGCCGGCCGTCGCGCTGGACGCGATCGAGACCACGGCGCTGTCGCCGGAGTTGACACGCGTGAGCGTCACCGTCGCCAACCATGGCTACCTCCCCACCTACATTCTGGCATCGGCCAAGGCGCTCACGCACAACGAGGCGCTGTGGGCCGACGTCCGCTGCACCGGATGCGAACTCGCCGATCCCGACCTCGCGCATCGCGAGATCGGTCACCTCGACGGCTGGGGCCGCGGACTTTTCGACGGCTCGGGCGCGCTCTACTACTCGGTTACCCGAGGGACCACCGGCGCGCGCACGGTCGCCTGGGTCGTGCGCGGCCGGGGTGTGGTCAGCCTGAAGGTCGGTTCCTGTCGCGTCGGATGGACGACGCGCGACATCGCGATCGGCTGACGGCGCGTCCGTCCTGTGCGTGGCGGGCGACGACCCGGGCCACTTCACAAAGGGGCGCCCTTCCGGCGCACGCCCCCTGCGTGACTCGCTGTGGGCCGGCCGCAACGCGCCGGCCCGCGCCCGCCTCACGATTTCAGGTTTTCCTTGAAGAATGCGATCGTGCGCGACCACGCCAGTTTGGCGGCGGCTTCGTCGTAACGCGGTGTCGTGTCGTTGTGGAAGCCGTGGTTGGTGGCCGGGTAGACGAACGCCTGGTACCTGACGTTGTTGGCCTTGAGCGCGGTCTCGAAGGCCGGCCATCCGGCGTTGAGCCGCTCGTCAAGCGCCGCGTAGTGAAGCAAAAGGGGCGCCTTGATCCTGGCCGTGTCCGCGGCGCTGGGCTGCCCGCCATAGAAGGGCACCGCGGCCCCGAGGTCCGGGATCCGCACGGCCATCGTGTTGACGATCGTGCCACCGAAACAGAAGCCCACGGCGCCGATCTTGCCTGTGCATTCGGGACGTGACTTGAGGAAGCCGGCCGCGGCGATCAGGTCCTCCTCGCGCTTCTTGGCATCGAGCTGACCGAAGAGCTGCGCTGCCTTTTCTTCGTCGTTCGGATAGCCGCCAAGGGGCGTGAGCGCATCCGGTGCGAATGCGACAAAGCCGTCCACCGCCAGGCGCCGCGCGACGTCCTCGATGTACGGATTGCCGCCGCGGTTCTCGTGGATCACGACGACGCCGGGCCACTTGCCCGCGCCCGCGGGCCGGGCGAAGTACCCCTTCATGGTGCCGGAGCCCTGTGGCGACGGGTAGGTGAGGTACTCCGTCGCGATCCGGGCATCGGTTTTGGCGACCTGCTGGGCGAAGGCGTAGTTGGGCCGCAGGCTCTCCAGCATCGCCGCAGCCGAGAAGCCGCCGACCGCATACTTCCCGGCCTTGTCCAAGAAATCGCGGCGGGAGAGCCAGCCGTGGACGTAACCGTCGAACAGTTTCAGAACTTCCGGCGGAAAATCGGCGGCCTTTTTTCGTTCCACAGAGCTTGCTCCTTTGGTGGATAGGGAATACTGCGATCGATGCCAACATGGGTGCGTGCCGATTATTCCATCAATTGCGCGACCCAGCCGATCTGCCGCCCCGGTTGGCTGGGACAGGGTGAATTGGGCGGCAAGGAAAATCCGGCGGGATCACATCCGGCGTGCAGTCAGGGCATGTACTGGCCGCCGTTGATTTCGATCACCTGTCCCGTGACATAGCCACTCATTGCGTCCGACGCGAGATAGACGAATGTGCCGGCGCATTCGTCGGCGGTTCCGAGGCGATTCATCGGAATCGTCGCCTGCATCGCCTTCAACTGCTCGGCCGTCGAGTAGCGCTCGTGGAAAGGCGTGGTGATGACGCCCGGCGACACCGCATTGACCCGGATCCCGTCACCGACCACTTCCTTGGCCCAGCCCTTCGTCGCCGTCGAAATGAATCCCTTTGCGCCGGCGTACACGACCGCGCCGCCGCCCCCGCCGTGGCGCGCGGCGATCGAGCTCACGTTGATCACGTTACCGCTCTTCTGCCGACGCATGACCGGGATCACCTCGTGCATGAACAGCGCGACATGCGTGATATTGAGCGCAACGACCTTGGCAAGGAACTCGTCCGTGTAATCCTCGATCCGTGTCCGTCCGACCAGCCCGCCGGCGTTATTGATCAGAACGTCGATGCGGCCGTAGGCGGCGAGCGCTTCGGCGGCGATGCGTTTGACGTTCGCGCCTTGGGTGACGTCACCGGCCACCAGCACGGTTTGCGCACCGAGCGCCCTGCAGTCCGAGGCCACCGCCTCGGCTTTGTCCCGGCTCGCGTTGTAGTGGATGACGACCCTGCTGCCAAGCCGCGCGAACGCGCGCGCTGCCGCGGCGCCGATCCCCGTCGATGCGCCGGTGATGAGGACTGCCTTGCCTTTGAGATCCGAAGTCATTGTGTGCTCCTGTAGGGTGAGGAGGTGTCCCGCCAGCGTCGGCGCGATGGCATCCTGGCGCAGCGCTCGGCGCAAGCGCAAGTATACTTGATTATGTCGGACTTTAATGGCACTGTGTCGGACAAATGGTAAACGCCCCCGTGCCCACGCGGATGAAAAAGTCGACCCGCACCGTCGCATCGCTGCGGCGCACGGTGCACGCACCGGACAAGGCGGCACGACCGCGGAAATCGGAGTACGTCATGGATGTGCTGGGGCCCAGGATCGTATCGGGGGCACTGGCACCGGGCGACCTCCTGCCGACCGAGGCCGAACTCGGAGCGACGCTGGGAATCAGCCGGCCGTCGTTGCGGGAGGGCCTGCGCGCTCTGGCGCTCAAGGGACTCGTAGAGGGCCGAACCCGGCGCGGCACCAAGGTCACCCCGCGCTCACACTGGAACGTGCTCGACGAGGACGTTCTGCGCTGGCTGTCGGTGGCGCCGCCCGATCCGGCATTTTTCATGGACCTGCTCGACATCCGCATGATCATCGAGCCCGCCGCGGCGCGCCTGGCCGCCGCGCGCGCGACGCCCGAGCAGATCCTCGCCATGGAGGCAGCGTATCGAGGCATGGTGGCCGCCACGCCCCACGACATGGAGGCATGCTGCGCGCACGACCTCAGGCTCCACGAACTCATCATCACAGCCACCGGCAACCAGATGCTGATCCGCTTTGCTGCGGCGATCCGGACCGCGCTCCTCGCGTGCGTGCGGATTGCAAGCAACGCTCGGGTGAGCTACGAGAATTCGCTCGCCGAACACCAGGCGGTCGCCATCGCGATCCGGCGCCGCGATCCGGCCGGGGCCGACCAGGCCATGCGCAACCTTTTGGCTGGCACCGCGCGTGACTTGGCGCCGGCCTACGACAAGTATCCCCGCGGCTTCCCTCCGCCACCGCCCGCAACCCGGGCGGCCGGCAGGTCGCCGCGCCGGACTTGATAACGGGGCTCGCCCCGCATCCAACCCAAAGGAGGAGTCGCGATGAATTACGGTACCTTGCTGCGCAAGCTGGCCCTGTGCGTCACGTTGACGGCGGCGGCCGCGTTCGCCACCACGGCCGTGGCGCAGACCAAGAAGCAGGTGAAGATCTCGCACGCGACCGCCGCCGACGTCGCGAACGACAACCACATGGTGTCGTGGATCATCGCGAATTACATCAACAGCAACTCCGACACGCTCGAAGCGCGCATCTATCCGGCCAATCAGCTGGGCGAGGAGCGCGCAGTGGTCGAAGGGATGCAGCTGGGCGCGGGCGCGACGATCCATATCGGCGGCACCGCGATTCACAACAACTTCAACAAGCGGATGGGCGTGCTCGACCTGCCGTTCATGTGGCGCAATTACGAGCATGCGCACCATGTGCTGGACGGCAAGGTCGGCGAAACGCTGGCGGTCGAGCACGAGAAGCTCGGCCTCAAGGTGCTGGGCTGGCAGGACAGCTGGGGCTACCGCAACGTCATCACGACCAAGAAGGAAGTGAAGAAGGCCGAGGATCTCAAGGGCCTCAAGATCCGCACGATCCAGACGCCCACGTACGTCGCCGCGCTCAACGCGATGGGCGCCTCCGCCACGCCGATGGCATTCGGCGAGGTGTACACGTCGCTGCAGACGGGCGTGCTCGACGGCTTCGAGCACTCGTCCGCCATCACGTACACCGGCAAGTTTTACGAAGTCGCGAAGTACATCACGCTGACCGAGCACCTGTTCGGCCCGACGGTCACGGTGATCTCGAAGAAGGAATGGGACGGCTACACCGACAAGGAAAAGCAGGTCGTCGCCGCGGCGGCGAAACTCGGGCAGGACGTCAACCGCAGCCTTTCCGTCCAGCGTGACGCCGAGTCGATGGAAAAGCTGAAAGCCAAGGGCATGATCGTCAATCCGATCGACAAGGCGCCGTTCCTCAAGGCGGCGGGTCCGCTGCAGGACCAGTTGGCGAAGACCATCGGGGCCGAAGATCTGCTGAAGACGATCCGCGACACGAAGTAGACAGAGTACCGGCGCGGCGGGCGTGCCCGCCGCCGCCTTCAGAGGCTCCTTAGATGACGGCCAGCGTGTTCCGAGCGGTCGACCGCACGGTCGAGTACTTGTTGTTCCTCATTTTCCTTGCGTTCACGCTGGTGGGCGGCCTGCAGGTATTCAACCGCTTCGTGCTCGGCCTGCCGCTCTCCTGGAGCGAGGAGTTCCAGAAATTCGGGCACATCTGGATGGTGATGCTCGCCATACCCGTCGCCTACCGCCGCGGCGCGCACCTCGGGATGGACATGTTGCTGCGCCTGCTCCCCGCGCGCGCGCAGCGTGCGGTCGGACTGCTGACGGAGGCGCTGTGGCTGGTGCTTGCGGTAGCGATCTTCCGCTACACGCTGGTGATCATGCAGGTAGCCAGGAGTCAGGACAGCCCCGGACTGGGCATCCCGATGGACCGCGTCTACGTCGGCCTGGTGATCGGCAGCGCCTATCTCGCGTTCGTCGCGCTCCGCCGGATCGCCACGTACTTCGGCTGGAACGATCCGCCGCCGGAGAGCCTCGGGGGAGACCCCTGATGCTGGTCATCCTGTTCGCGCTTCTCCTGGCGCTGATCACGCTCGGCGTCCCGATCCTGCTCGTGATGGGAGTCGTCGGCCTCGCCGGCATCCTCGAGACGCCGGGCCTCGTGCCCGCGCTGTTTCCGCAGAAGATGTTCGCGATGCTCGACAACTTCAGCCTGCTGGCGTTGCCGTATTTCATCCTTGCCGGCGAGCTGGTGTCCGCCGGCGGGATCTCGAAGCGCCTCGTCGAGTTCGCGGAGACCGTGGTCGGCCATTGGCGCGGCGGACTCGGCCACGCGTCCGTGGTCGCGAGCATGGTGTTCGCCGGCGTTTCCGGTTCGTCGGTCGCCGACACCTCGGCGATCGGATCGATTCTCGTGCCGGCGATGAAAGACCACGGGTACAAACCGGGGTTCGCCGCGGCGCTCGTCGCCTGCGCGGGGACGATCGGCGCCATCATCCCGCCGAGCATGACGATGATCGTCTACGGCTCGATGGCCAACGTGTCGATCGGAGGATTGTTCCTGGGCGGCATCGTGCCCGGCGTCCTGATCGGAATCGGGTTGATGGTCGTGATTCGCATCTATTCGCTCGCCCCGGCGTTTCCGGAACTTCGGCGGACGACCGGCAAGTTCAATTTGCGCCGTGTGGCGCGCGCGACGGTCAGCGTCTGGCCGGCGCTGC
>Ga0315273_10011588_pt1 | contig 11289 bp, 12 predicted proteins | sample YL17G02_0_MG_FD_205753 | JGI IMG/M metagenome (GOLD analysis project Ga0315273, IMG submission 205753) | Sediment microbial communities from Yellowstone Lake, YNP, Wyoming, USA - YL17G02_0 | ecosystem: Environmental > Aquatic > Freshwater > Lake > Sediment | place: USA: Wyoming | collected...
CCGTGGTACACAGCAGTATGAGCATCGCGACGCGCTGTCTGGCGAGACTCGGAATCGGAGCCGCGGAGCGAGATGCCGTCCGACCGGATCGAACGGCGCTGGAGGCCCAGTCCGAACGCCTCTGGGATCGCGCCGGCCGCGTGCTCACGACGGGGCTCTGGAGCGTCTCGCACGGAGCCTTCCGCTATCCCGACGGCGTCTTCCCGTTGCTCGCGCAGCGCGGCGAGGGCTGCATGCTCTGGGATACGACGGGGCGCGCCTACATCGACTGGATGATCGGCTGGGGCCCCGTAATCCTCGGCTACCGACACCCCGCCGTGGAGCGCGCGATCCGGGAGCAGCTCGTGGAAGGTCCGCTGCTCTCGCTGCTGCATCCCCTCGAGGTGGAGGTGGCCGAGCGGCTCTGCGACGCCGTGCCCTGCGCCGAGCGCGTGGCGTTCGGCAAGAACGGTTCCGACGTGCTGGCCGCGGCCGTGCGGGTGGCGCGCGCCTTCACGAGGCGCGAGATCGTGCTGTTTCACGGCTATCACGGCTTCCACGACTGGTACATGGCTGCGCACCCGGCGTGTGAAGGGATTCCCGAAGCGCTGCGCGACTTGATCCACGAGTTCGCCTATAACGACGTCGAGGGCCTCGCGCGTCTCTTCGATCGCTTCGGGGACCGCGTCGCCGCCGTCGTGATGGAGCCGACGAACATCGCGCTCCCCGCCCCGGGCTTCCTCGAATCCGTGCGCCGCATGACGAGCGACAATGGAAGCCTCCTCGTCTTCGACGAGATCATCACCGGCTTCCGCTTGGCGCGCGGCGGCGCGCAGGAAGCATTCGGGGTGGTGCCGGACCTCGCTTGCGTCGGCAAGGCGCTCGCCAACGGGATGCCACTATCGGCCCTGGTCGGCCGCGGTGACATCATGCAGACCGTGCACCGCGTGGGGTACGGGATCACCTATCGCGGCGAAACGCTCTCGCTCGCTGCGGCACGCGCGTGCCTCGAGATCTTCGAGCGCGAGCCGGTGGCGAAGCGGCTCGCCGCAACTGGCGCGGCGCTTCGCTCGCTGTACCACGAGGCGCGCAATCGGATCGGAGTGGATACCACGTTGATCGGGCCCGACGCGCGCCAGAGCTTCGCCTTTGCAGGCTCGCGGCGCATCACGCCGCTCGGCTGCCAGACGCTCTTCGTGCAGGAGTGCCTGAAGCGAGGCGTCCTCACCAACGGCAACGTGCTCCCATGCCTCGCGCACGACGAGGCCGCCGTCGCGCGATCGGCGCAGGTGTTCGCAGAGAGCCTCGAGGTCGTGGCGCGCGCGGTAGCGGCGGAGCGTCTCGACGGTTTCCTGCAGGTTCCGCCGCTACCGGTCTTCTTCGAGGATGCGAGCCACGAGCGCGTCGGAGACGCGTCGTGAAGGAACAACACGTCGATTACGACCAGGCGACGGGCCGGATGCGTTCGCCACCGCGGCAGATCTTTCTCGAGGTGTCCTCGCGCTGCAACCTCGCCTGCGTGCACTGCTCGCGCGACTTCGGCTCGCCGTATGGACACCCCGCGCGCGACATGAGCTTCGAGACGGTGAAGCGGCTGGCGCCGTGGCTCGAGGCGGCACACCACGTGAACCTCAACATGGTCGGCGAGTCCCTCCTCGCTCCGGACTTCGACCGCATCCTGTGCTTCGCGAGCGGCCGAGGCACCCTAGTCCACTTCAACACCAACGGCATTCTGATGAACGAGCCTCGCTGCCGGCTCGTCGTAGAGCGCCAAGTGCACTCCGTCGTGTTCTCGGTCGACGGCGACGCGTCGAATTTCCCGATCCGCGGTGTCTCGTACGCGGCGGTGAAGCGCCGCATGCTGCTCCTCGACCGCGTGAAGCGGGAGCTCGGGAGCGATCTGCCACATATAGGTGTCAGCTTCGTCCTGATGCGGCGCAACCTCCACGAGCTGCCGCAGGTGCTGGAAGACCTGTGCGGCCTGCTCCGCGTGCACGCGATCCACGTCCAACCGCTCGTGGTCTTCTGGGAGACGCTGCGCGGCGAGAACGTCTATGACCAGGAAGATGTGGACGACGTCGTCTCCGCCAGCCGCGCGATCGCAGCACGTCACGGCTCGTATCTGGGACTCTTTCGCTCGCAGTTCGGCGAGGACGAGCGAAACCGCACGCCGGACGAGACGCCGCAGCTCGGCGCCCACTCGGATCGCTTCGGGTGCATCGACCCGTTCTACGAGATCAAGATCCGCTCGACCGGCGAGGTGATGTCGTGCTCGTACGGATTGACCGGGGGACTCGACATCGGCCGCGACTCGCTCGACGGGATCTGGAATGGCCCCTGGTACCGGGCGCTGCGGCAGCGGCTCTACGCCCGGTGTTTCGAAGGCCGCTGCGCGAACTGTGCCTTCATCCGCGGGTCGCGCGAGAACCAGGTCGTGCCGCTCCAGCCCGGTGTGCACCACTCCCGAGCCGATCGCTTCGTCGGACCGGCTCCCGCGCTGGGCGCAGCCGAAATCGCGCCTTCATGGTCTGGTCGGCTTTCGCGACTTTTCCCATCGAGGCGCCGCAGGTGACGAGCGGAGTGGCCACGTCGGCCGCGAGATCGATCCTGAACTCGAACTTCACCTTCGGTCACTTGGTGTAACCGAGTTCGCGCAGTGAGTCGCGCACGGCGGGCGACAGCGTCGGTGGGCGCTCGCTGAACCGGGGCGTCGGCCCGAGTCGCGCACGCAGCTCCTGCCAGGCGGCCTGGGCCTGCGCCACCACCTCCGCCGGCCGGTCCTTCTCCCGGACGAAGCTCTCGGGCTCGCCCGCGCGGCTGCGAAAGAGCTGCTCGCCGGCTGCGCCGTCACGCGGCTCGATCCACAGCCAGGTCCAGCCCGGGAAGTGGAGCGCGTAGTAGAACGCTTCGCGCGTAAACTGCTCCGTCAGCGGCGGCGGATCGGCGTCCGAGGCGGCGAGCAGGCTCGGACCGAGCCAGCTCGCGGGAGCCGGCAACCCGGCGAGCTCGACGAGCGTGCGCGGCAGGCGCGTCGCGGAGACGCCGACTGCGACGCGCCGCTTCGGCAGGCGCGCGCTGCCCAATCCCGCCAACACGAGCGGGACGTGACTCTGGTGGAGGAGGCCGGCGCCGCCGTGCGTCCACGCACCGTTCTCGCCGAACGCCTCGCCGTGATCCCCGGTCACAGCGATCACAGCGTGACGCAGGTCGCCGCGCCGTTCGAGCAGATCGAGGAGCGCGCCGAGCGCGCGGTCGGCGGCGCGGATCTCGCGGGCGTACTGCATCCGAGCGCACTCCACGTCCACGGGTCCGGCGAGCGTCCCGCTGGAAGCGGGGTCGAAGTCGCGCGGCAGCCGCTCGCGACAGCGTTCGGGGGCGCCAAACGGATCTTCGAGATCCGCCGGCGGCGCGTAAGGCCGGTGCGGATCGTAGTAGTTCACGAAGAGGAAGAGCGGTCGGGCGTCGCGGCGCGCGCTGAGCCACTCCGCGATTCGAGCGTTCAGCGTCGCAGCGTCGGTCCCCCACGAGTCGATCCGGTCATCGTAGGTCTCGAAGCCGCGTGCGAAGCCGAACCCTCGGGTCACGAACGGCCCCCCGACGAATCCCGCCGTCTGATAGCCGTTCCGCGCGAAAAGCTCGGGAAGAACCGGCAGTGAATCCGGCATGGGGCGCCCGAACTCGCCATCGGCCGTGAGACTCGACACCGCTCCGTGCTGGCTTGGATGGAGGCCGGTCCACAGGCTCGCGTGCGACGGGAGCGTCCACGTCGAGGGCGACATGGCCGCGTCGAACACGATTCCGTCCGCTGCGAGCCGCTCGAGGACGGGGGTCGTCGGGTGCGGAAACCCGTAGAGGGAGCAGAAGTCGGCGCGCGTCGTGTCGAACGTGACAAAGATCAGATTCGGCGGCGGCTCCGGCGCGCAGGCCGTGAGCGCGAGTGCCAGCGGAAGCCAGCGCAGGCGGCCGCACCGAGCGCTCATCTTGCCCCCCTTGGTTCGATTCAGCGACGTTTCAGCGCACATCCTATCACGTTGGGTCGCGCGCTCGTCGCTCCTCGCGTCGTGACGCTGCGCGACTCCGAGATCTTGCGCGCGGCGCTCCGCCGCCGACGCGCGTCGCTAAGTCCGGAGCGCCGACACCGACGATAATCACGACGCCGAGCACCGCGAAGATCGCGGCGGCCTCGCCGAGCAGCACGGCTGACGCACGTTGGCAATCACCATCTCGAGTGTAGTGCCCGCGGGCGGCGGGGTAGGGCGGCTCGTGATGCGCCTCGAGCGCGGCTTTCTAGCGATTCCTCTCCCATGCCGACACTGTAAAGAGTTTTCTCGTGAGGACCAGACGCGATGCCAGCGCGAGCCCGTGCTGTCGCTGGATCCGCGCGTCGAGAGGCGTGTCGCTCAGGAGCGGACTCTATCGCCACGAGCGGGTCGGCGCCGCGCAGCAGCGCGCCACTACGTTTGCGCCCCCTTCCTCAGGTCGCAGATCGGATTTCTCGACCGGAGATTTCTACTTTGCAGAGCCCGCTGGGCTCTCCCGCTCAGCCAGGAATTGTCATAGATCCCGTTATCGGACCAAAACCCGCTTGTTCTTCCTATGCTCCGAGCTTCGCCGCGCGAACGAGATCCTCCGCAAGGCGTCCGCGTATTTTGCCCAGGCGGAGCTCGACCGCCGACCCAAATGATGGTGGCCTTCAGCGATGAACATCGTGAGGCGTATGGGGCCCTGCCGATTTGCGTTGGCGCTCTCCCGCGGAGTCGGGAGTTGTCATGAGATTCATTCTCGGACAAGACCCCGCTCGTACTTACTCTGCTCTCGACGTCGATACCAACAACGGCATTGTGACGCTCTTCGGCGTGGTCGCCACGGCGGATGCGAAGCGGGCATCGGAAGCCGAAGTCCGCAGGGTGGACGGCGTCATGAACGTCGTGAATGACCTGCAGATCGTCGCCGCGGCCAAGCAGGATCGCGTGGAACACCAGGACGATCAGGTCACCAAGGCGATCAACACGCGCATCAAGGCACATACGGACCTTGCGAACTCCAAGATCGAGATCGAGGTGAGCAACGGCGTCGCTCGCCTCATGGGTACGGCGAGCGCTCGCGAACGGCGATCCCGACACCGGTGCCCGAGCCCAGGCCTGGACTCGTATGGTTGTGTTCCCAGGATTGGGTCCGGCGCCGAATCGGCTTGGGTCCGATCACGCCGCGTATCGCAGCATGTGCATCCGTCCGTTCGGGATCCTTCGGGTCGCCCGGGTGCCGTCTCCCATCCTGGGTCATTCTCCCCGCTTCGCACGTGGAGCGCGCCCTGCGGCAGTCGTACCTTCGCGAGATGGCGATCGTTCGCTCGACGCGACCCCTGGAGCCGCCGGTCGCGCTCGCCTTACTGGTTTTCGCTGGCTGGTGTTGGGTGTTCTGGCCGGAGTCGATCGACGATGCCTACATCACGCTGCGGTTTGCGCGGCACCTCGCCGCCGGCGATGGCCTCGTGTTCAACGTCGGCGAGCGCGTCGAGGGCTACTCGAATCTGCTCTGGGTGCTGCTGCTCGCGGGGGCGACGCGGATCGGGGTGGCGCTGCCGCTGGCGATGAAGGTGCTCGGCGCCGCGTCCGGCGCCGCGGTGATCGCGCTACTCGCGCGGCTCGACCGCGCCGGCTCGCGCTGGCCGATGCGCTGGGCGCCGCTCGCCTTTGCGGCCTCGCCGCTCGCCGGGTTGTGGGCCGTCGACGGTCTCGAGACGATGGCCTACGCGGTGCTCCTCACCGGCACCGCGCTCGCGTGGGCCGCTCGGAGGAGTGGCAGCGCGGGGCTCTGTGCGGCCGGCGCGGCGCTGATGCGGCCCGAAGGACCTCTCTTCGCGGCGATCGTCAGCGCGGCGCTGCTACGCGACGCCTGGCACGAGCGCCGGCTACGCCCGCTCGGTGCGGCGCTCGTGCCCGTCGCCGCCGTGGCGGCGCACTTCGCCTGGCGGGCAGCGTACTACGGCGCGTGGTGGCCCAACACCGCCGGAAAGCTCGATCCCGGCATGGCCGCGCTCGGGCGGGGGCTCTCGTATCTCGGCGGCTTCGCCGCCGCGAGCGGCTTCGTCCCGCTTGGGCTCGCGGCGCTGGCGCTCGCCGCCAGGCCGCGCTCGCGACTCGCCGCGATCGGCGCTGCGTTCGTCGCGGCGCAGTGCGGCTTCGTGCTGCTATCGGGCGGCGACTTCATGTGGGGCTGGCGCTTCGTGATGCCGGTGTGGCCGCTGCTGGCGATGCTCGTGCCGGTCGGCGTGGGCGTGCTCGCGGCCTCGCTCCGACCGCTCGGCGCGAGCGCGGCCGGCGGCCTCGCCGTCGCGGTGCTCGCGACGTCCCAGCTCGCCGCGCTGCCGCGGCTCGCACCGGTGCTCGCGACCTCGCGCGCGCCGCGCGACGTCCACTACCAGATCGCGGCCCATCTGCGTGAGCGCACCGGGCGCGCCGACACCGTGCTGCTCTCCGAAGCCGGCATCATTCCCTTCCAGCTGGAGGCGCGCGTCGTCGACTATCTGGGCCTCGTCACGCCAAAGCGCGCCGTCAACGGCGCCGCGGGCGGACAGCTCGACTGGGACTATCTCTTCGCCTCTGTTCCGCTCTACGTCGTCACGACGGTCGTGACCGAGCGCGACGGCAGCGAGCGGCCACGCCTCCAGAACGACGTGCGACTGCGCGAGGCGCCGCAGTTTCGCTGCTGCTACGAGCTCGAGGCGAGCTTCCCGATTCCGATCGACGGCGGCTTCCTCGATCAGCTCTACTACCGCTGGGCCGAGGACGCAGCCGCGATCCGCTTCGAGCTCTGGCGACGCCGCGGCCCGGCGCCTGCTGGACCGTGAACGGCGCCACTCCGACGGGCTCTTGATTCTTCGGACCCCGGATTGTGAGCGGATCTACGGGAGTTTCGTCAACCCTTGCCCCGCGTCCGATCCTCCCTGACCTTGGCCCGATGCCCATCGCCTCCCGCATCCGCCACGCGTTTCGCGACGTGATCCGCCAGCGCGGCGACACGTATGCGCGGGACGGTCGCGTCACGATCACCAGCGCGGGGCGCGATCGGGCCGATGCGCTTGTGCGCGGGAGTGGCGGCGTCACCTATCCCGTCCGAGTGGCGCCGATCGTCGTTCGTGGCGAGGCTGCGCTCGGTGTCGCATGCGAGTGTCTGCATTTCAACGGCGCCGATGGCTCCCACGCGCGCGAGTGGTGCAAGCACGTGTGGGCGACGTTGGTCAGGCTCGATCGCAGCCGTTGGAGCCCGCCCGTGTTCCCGCGCAACGCTGCGACGCCGCTGCGCCTCGTCGATCTCGGCGCAGACGAGTCCGCTGGGCTCTCCCGCTCAGCCAGGAATTGTCATAGATCCCGTTATCGGACCAAAAACCCGCTTGTTCTTCCTATGCTCTGCTCCCGTCTGCATCACCGGGCGCACGTCGTCCATGCGCTCCTCGAGTGTCGGTACGACTTCGAAACTGTCGGACAGTGCCTGGCCGCGCTTGTCGAAGAAGATCACGCGGAAGCGCTCGCCCACCCCTCGCAGCATCTGCGCATAGGCCTCGTACGGTCCATGCGCCTCGAGGTGCGAGATGATGCCCGGCACGATCACCAGGTCCATCCCGCCGCGGCCAAACACATGGCAAGCGATGCTCAGGCCATCTGTTTCGGCATTGGGCGTTTCGGGGCAGCTCGGGGCCATGCCGGGCCCTCTCGCTCAGCTGGGCACTTCGGCCATGGTCTCACGTTGGCTCTGCAGACCATGCATCGCTCCACTGGGGTGTCGCCCCACTGGGGCCGCCTACTTCCACACCCGCAGCGGGCAGTGCCGCGCAGCGTGGACGAAGTCGTCATCGGTCGTCAGCAGTGTCAGCCCATGGCGGATGCAAAGCTGTGCCAGCAGCGCGTCGATGGTGCCCAGCTGCACGCCCGCGCGGCGGCAGCGATTGCGCAGTTCGGCGGCATCAATATGGTTTTGCCGGTCGGGGCTGAGCAGCGGCAGCGCGGCAAACCTTTCGATGATGTCCTTGCGCGCGCGCGGTCCGGCGAAACCCTGCAGCAGTTCCTGCAGCACCAGCCCCGTGGTGACGACGATCTCGCCGCCCTCCAAGGCGGCGCGCAACGCCTGTATCTGAGGCACGTCGCCATCGCGGTCGCGGCGCAAGGCCAGCGACCAGACACTGGTGTCGACGAGCAGGGTCACTTGCGGGACCGTTCGGCCTTGTAGTCGAACGACTTGTCCCATTCGAGCTTGCCCATCAGTTCGACCAGCCGCTTCTGGCCGCGCCGGGCAATGAACTCCTCCAGCGCGCGGGTGACCGCAGCCTTCTTGGTGCGTTCACCGCTGACTTCCACCGCGCGTTCAATCAACTCCGGGTCGAGGGATAGGTTCGTTGCCATGTGTGACTCCTTACACATCAGTTTACACAACACCCGGGGCCCGGCCAAGCCGGTCTCGATTGAGCTTGTGTCGACGCGGGCCGATCACCGCATCGAATCGGCCGCGCCGGGGTCTTCCAGGCCGGTGCTTCTGTGATGAGCCTTTCTACTACGGGCGAAAGACCTGGGAGAAGGAAGGCTACTCGGGCGTGATCTCTACCATGATCGATGACCTCGCGGCGGGCTACTGGGCCAATCGCATCAGATTGGGATTTGGCGATAGCGTGGTCCTGCGGGGCCAGTATGGCCATAACCTGTATGGCTCGATTCAGTCTTACGGAGTGTCGACCTCCACCGGATCGCTCCTCCGCACTGACCAGATCATTCCGGACCCGGGGTCGGTGAATCCCTTCGTCCAGGGAAATCCTCGCAATCTGCGGGGAAGCAAGCGCTGGTTCACCATCAGGGTCCTCAACGAACCCAAGCCGGCAAACGAGGCGGACTTTGCACCGAATACGCTCTACGCCCGTCCGCCCACGACGGATCCCGATCAGACCCTCGTCGATCTCCGTTGGCGCTCGTACATGGCGGATCAGAAATACGACGACGCGTATGATGCGCGAGGGGGCGCGCAGCTTCCGTTCCCGACCAAGATCCTGCGCGCTCCGAGCACGACTTGGAGCCCCAAGCAGAGCGACGCGAGCAACTTCTTTGCGGATCGGTTCTTCATCGCGATCGGCACTCCAACCAACCGCCGAGGCAGCTCCAGAACCGCGGAACGGTCGGGGGCACCAATAGACGAGAGCCGCCTCACCCGAGCCGCGGCTTGATCCGCCAGCGCAGCTGCGTCTACGGCACCGCGAAGCGCAGTCAGCGAGCGCTCGAAGCGACAGCTACCTTGCGACCATGCGAGCCCACGACACGGATGCCGCCGCCCATCGCGCACAGCTCGCCGTGTACGCACGCATGACGCCGTCCCGCCGCGTCGAGTTGGCCTTCGAACTCTCGGAGCGCGCGCGGCGCATCGCGACTGCCGGGATCCGGTCGCGTCACCCCAATCTCACGGCAGAAGCCGCGCACCAGGTCTTGCTCAGAAATCTTCTCGGCGACGAATTGCACCGGGCGGCCTACCCGGTCGCTCGCCCACCGCCGCCGTGAGTGAGCGCGATCCGCTGCGGACGATCATCGAAGCGCTCGAAGCCTGCGGCATCCCGCACATGATTGCCGGGTCCATCGCGAGCACGTTGCATGGCGTGCCGCGAGCGACCCACGACATCGACCTGGTGATCGATCCGACGCGCGCGGCGCTGGACGCGCTCGTGCGTCGACTCTCGGATGGTGGCCATTACGTGAGTGAAGCGGCCGCCGACGAGGCATGGCGAAGGCGCGGCCAATTCAACGCCGTGGACCTCGCCACGGGCTGGAAGATCGATCTGATCCTGCGCAAGGAGCGCCCGTTCAGCGTCGAGGAGTTCGCACGGCGCACGCGCGCGGAAATCCTCGGGACGGAGGTCTTCGTCGCGACCGCGGAGGACACGATCCTCTCGAAGCTCGAGTGGGCGCGGCTCGGTGAATCCGAACGCCAGCTGCGCGACGTGGTCGGCGTGCTGGAGATGGCGGGAGATCGGCTCGATCGCGCCTATCTCGAGCGCTGGGCTGCCGAACTCGGCGTCGTGGAGCTTCTGCAGCGGGCACGCGACGCCGCCTCGGGCTGACACTTCGAGGCCACGGCGACCTATTCCACCAAGACTCGAAGGGTTTCACCCGAGCCGCGGCTTCATTCGCGAGCGCACCAGCGTAAGCAGCACCGCGAAGATCACGCGCAGCGCGACGAACGGAACCCACACGTCGCCGAAGTCGCCGCCGCGCAGCACGAGTCGCCGCAAGCCGATCTGGTACCAGCGCAGCGGCAGGATCGCGCCGAGCTCGCGGACGCCGCTCGGCATCAGTTGATACGGAAACATCACGCCCGAGAGCACGAACGACGGCAGGATCACGAAGACGGTGAGGAAGACGGCCTGCGCGCTGCTGCGCACCAGCACGGAGATCAGCACACCCACCGAGAGCGACGCGAACACGAACGGCAGTGTGAGCGCGACGACCGCGATCCAGCTTCCCTTCGGCTACACGCCGAAGCCGATGCCGGCGCCGAACACGGCGATCGCGAGCACGACGTAGGAGACGGCGACGTAGGGGAGGAGCTTGCCGAGCACGATCTCGATCGGCGTCGTCGGGAGCGCGAGCGTCGCCTCGTAGGTTCCGCTCTCGCGTTCGCCGACGAGGCCGAGGCTGGACGCGGAGAAGCACAGGTTGGTCAGCAGCATGCCGGCGAGCGCGGCCAGGAAGAAGTTGCGATCGAGCAGCGTCGCGTTGAACCAGAAGCGCGGGCGCACGAGTAGCGGTCCGGTGGCGCTCGCGACGATTGGGCGATCCGCGTTTTGCACCGCGGTGCTGCGCGCGTTCGGATCGAAGGCGCGCGCCACCTGGCCGATGTAGCCGCCGACACGCGCGGCCGAGAGCGGATCGGCCCGTCGAGCAGCACCTGGATCCGCGGGCGCGCGCGATACGCGTCCGTCGGCTCTCCGGCTGAGCCAGGAATTGTCATAGATCCCGCTATCGGACAAAAACCCTGCTTGTACTTACTTCCATAGGCTCGTTCCTGTGCCGCGGGATCGCTGCGCACGAGCCGCTCGTCGTCGACGCGCTCGGTCCCAGGACTGGCGAGATGCTTTCCGACCACGAGGCGATCGCGGTATCGATCTCTCGCGCGCGATCGCATCGCGAGCAGGGCGTGGGATGGGAAGTCGAGCTAGGTTCGCTACGAGGGTCGGAGCGTCACGATGTCGAGCCCTGTAGTCCACAGCGATCCGCAGATCATGGGTGGGACACCTGTCTTCGTGGGAACCCGCGTTCCGGCGAAGGCGCTGATCGA
>Ga0315273_10011589_pt1 | contig 11289 bp, 8 predicted proteins | sample YL17G02_0_MG_FD_205753 | JGI IMG/M metagenome (GOLD analysis project Ga0315273, IMG submission 205753) | Sediment microbial communities from Yellowstone Lake, YNP, Wyoming, USA - YL17G02_0 | ecosystem: Environmental > Aquatic > Freshwater > Lake > Sediment | place: USA: Wyoming | collected...
CCGGAGGTAGCGCCGGAGCGGCGGGCCGGTGTCGGGACGGCGGAGGGCGATCTCCAGCGATGCCTGCAGCAGTCCCAAGGGACGCCCGGTGTCGTAGCGCCGCCCGGTGAACTGACAGGCGAAGAGGGGATGGCTCTGAAGCAGAATAGCCAGGCCGTCCGTGAGTTGGATTTCGCCGCCGATGCCCGGCTTCGTTTCCCTTAGCGCGGGGAAGATGTCGGGTGTCAGGACATACCGTCCCACGGTGCCGAGATCCGACGGCGCGGCACTGGGTTCGGGTTTCTCAACGATGTGCCGCACGCGGTAGACGCGCTCTTCCAGCGGTTCGGAGTCTATCGAGCCGTAGTGGACGATGTCCTCGTGCGGGACATGCTGGACGGCCAGCACGCAGCCCTGGTGCCGCTCATAGACTTCGATGAGCTGGCGGGTGACAGGGATGTCGGAGACTATGATGTCGTCGGGAAAGAAGAGAGCGAAGGGCTCGTCGCCGATGGCGGCGCGGGCGGTCAGTACGGCGTGGCCTATGCCTCGCTGCTCCTTCTGCCTTACGAACACAATGTCCGCCATCTTTGTCACATCGACGATCTCTGCCAGCCGGTCGACGTCGCCTTTGTCGCTGAGCGCTTGCTCCAGGCTGGGGTGGCGGTCGAAGTAGTCCTCGACGGCGCGCTTGCCGGCTGAAGTGACCATTATGATCTGCTCGATGCCGGAGTCGATGGCTTCCTGGACTACGTAGTGGATGATGGGCTTATCGACGAGGGGAAGCACCTCTTTGGGGACGACTTTTGTAGCCGGCAGGAGCCTCGTGCCGTGGCCTGCGGCCAGTATCACACCTTTGCGGACGGGCGGAGCAGTTGTCATCGGATTCAAACACCTCGTGAGAGCAAGCATATTCTACGACGTGGCACAAGGGGCGGGCAAGGCGACATAACACTGGGAGCGGGCTTACGTGCCACCGCCTGCGGATAGTATGTGGAGGCCATCAGCTGGCTGGCATACGTACATCTCGCCGGGCAATCCAGTCTGAGCGCGGTAGGTCTCGATCACATCGTCGCGGAAGCGGTCGAGCGCTTCTTCGTAGACCAGGTTCACTGTGCAGCCACCGAAGCCGGCTCCGGTCATCCGCGCGCCGACTACACCTTCGACATTGGACGCGAGGTTCACCATCAGGTCCAACTCTGGGCAGCTTACCTCGTAGTCACGCCTCAGGCTCTCGTGTGAGGCATACAGGAGACCGCCGAATGTGGTGAAGTCGCCTTCTCGAAGCGCCTGCACGCTTCGCAGCACGCGCTCGTTCTCGTTGACAACGTGGCGGGCGCGCCGGGCAAGCTTTTCCGGGAGCGCGGCGGCATGCGCTTCGAGGTCGAGAGGCGTAATGTCGCGCAGAGAGAGCAGGGGCCTCTCGGTGATAGTGTGGGAAAGGGTCCGCAAGGCTTCCGAGCACTCGTCGCGTCGCTGGTTGTATGCGGAAGCGCTGAGAGTGTGGGTGACGCCGGTTTGGGCGACGACGATCTTTAGGTTGTGCGCGGCGAGGTCCAGGGGAATGAGTTCGGTCTCGAGAGTCCGGCAATCGATGAAGAGGGCGTGGCCACGGCGGCCCAGTATCGATGTCATCTGGTCCATGATGCCGCAGTTGACGCCGACGAACTGGTTCTCGGCGCGCTGTGTCAAGAGAGCCTGGTCGCGAGGCGCGATCTCAAGCTCGGCGGTCGATTGAAGAGCGCCGAGTACGGCCACCTCCAGCGCAGCCGATGATGAGAGACCGGCGCCGACTGGGATGTCGCCGTGAATGGCGATGTCAATGCCGGTCAGCGGGTAGCCTGCCTGTTGGAGGACGGCCGCGACCGCTCGGACATAGTTGGCCCAAGAGCTGCCTTCGAGGCGGTCGATGGTATCGAGGGAGAACGAGTCGTCTTGTGAGAAGTCAAGAGAGCGGGCATGGACGAGCCGGTCGGAGCGGGGCGCGAAGGCGGCGGTAACAGCGCGGTCTATGGCGACGGGGAGAACGAAACCCTCGTTGTAGTCGGTGTGTTCGCCGATGAGGTTGACGCGTCCGGGCGCGATGGCGATTCCCCGGGGGGGCCTGCCAAAGAAGCGAGCGAAGCTGCTGTTCAGATGATTCATGCTGCCTATTCTAACATCTGGTGACGAAGGGCCGATTTCGAAGGGACTTTATTCTTCCAGCAGCAACGCTACAATGGCCGGAGGCGATGCATGCCTTGTTGTTGTGCTTGATGGAAAGCATCATCACAGAGGCGGAGGTGCCAAATGGATACGAGTGAGTTCGAACGACTTCTCGCGCTCAATTATGCAGTTGGGGATGCCACGGCGAAGAAGAAGGTCAAGGATCCAGAATTCGTTTATGCGGACACATTTGCGCGAAAGGTGTTCCAGCATGCTGCGAGCGCCTTTATGCTCTGGAGGCAGGCCGCGCATATTCGGGTCACAGGCATCGACAACCCGCTCGACCTCACCCGCGACTGGCCGTCGATGGAGGTACTAGCGCGCGCATGCCTGGAGACGTTTCTCGCGTTTCATTACATCTACATCGAGCCTGAGACAGACCAAGATGAGTTCCAGTTCCGCTACCACTCCTGGATGGTGGCGGGATTTGCGAGGCGCGAAACTTTCCCGTACGTGCCTGAGGAGCACGAAAAGCAGGTTGCCAATGATGCTGGGGCTCTGGAGCAGCATCGCCGCAGGATCCGAAAGACGCGTCACTTCCAGAGCCTGAAGCCGGGTGTCCAAGAACGGGTGCTGGCGGGACTCAATTGGCGTCCGGGCGTTACGCTTTCTGCCATGGCGGAACGCGTGTTTGGGACAGAGTTGGGGCGCGCCGTTTACAGCTACATGTGTAGTCATGCGCACTCGGACGCGCTGAGCGTCGTACAGATGAAGCAGGCCGTCTCAAGGGAAGATGCCATGACAATGGCTGACGCCACGATGTCAAAGATCGCGCTGGTTCTAGCGCACATGACTGCGAGCTATGCAGCCAAATTCGTTAAGGCTCGCAAGGTCCTAGCCAGTCATCCTGACCGTAGACTGAACGATATGTATGCGAATCTGGCCCAGTACATACGCAGGTCAATCGGAGTTGAAGAGGGCGCTGTTTGAAGTTTTGGGGAGCCTCTTTCAGCCCTCAAACATCGGCGAAACTTCGTCTTTCCCAGCTTCGGCGGCGGCGCCGTCAGGGGTTGACATCGACTTGTGGCGCTGTGGTAGTATGCCCTGCGGTCGTGCTAGACGGGGAGCTAGCGGTGCCCTGTACCCGCAAACCGCTATAGCGGGGTTGAATTCCCGCTCGAGGTCTTAGGTTTCCGAGGGTGCCGGCGCCGTCGCGCAGCGTTGAAAACCTGGTCTTGCGCAGCGAAGCCCTATGAACCCCGTCAGGTCCGGAAGGAAGCAGCGGTAAATAGCGGCATTCGGGTGCCGCAGGGCAACCGGGTTCGAGCCAGCGGACGGTGTTGAACCCGCGGACCGGATCGAAAGTGGGTGCACGACCGTTCTTTGATGCCTGCTCCGCTGTTTTGAAGGGAGGCTGTTTGCCCGATAAACGTAACGGAGCGCGAATGCCTGCCCGAGTTCTGACAAGGTGGCTGCTCAGGGCTCTCCCGTCATCATCCGGCAGCATTTCCATCTCGAATTCTCACATCGCGTTTCTCCTTGCGCTCGCGCTCATCGCCGCTATCGCTTTCTTGCTCTTCCCCGTTCACCGCATCACCGTTGTGGTGGATGGTGTCGAGAGGACAGTGGTTAGCCACCAAAGGTCGGACGCAGCATTGGTGCGCCAGGCCGGCGTCAGCTTGTCCTCAGGGGATGCTATCCTCTCGCGCACGGCGGGGGACGGCGAGCCGGTCTTGACGGTCCAGCGAGCGATTCCCGTGGTCGTCGATGTGGACGGTCGCCTCGTCTCATGGCGAACGCGCGCCGGGACTGTCGAGGCGGTTCTCGCGGAGATCGGAACCAGCAGCGGCGACGACGATAGCGTATTTGTCAACGATGTTCCTGTCGCCATCCGTGATTCTCTTACCCGGAATCCAGCGTTGATGGTGAGCAGGGCGCGGGGCCTGTTCCGGGCCCTAGCGGTCGATCCCTTACCGGCGCAGGGGCCTCTTTTTATCACTGTGCGGCGAGCTGTTCCCTTCACGGTGGTTGAGGATGGGCATAGCCTGAACCTGCGTTCGAGCGCTACCAGCCTAGACCAGGCGCTTAGAGAGAACGGGATAGCTCTGCGGACCGGCGACCGTATCCTTCCCGACCTGAACGTGCCACTTACTGCGGGTCTATCTGTCCGGGTTGATCACGCTGAGAAGGTCAACGTCGTCCTTCCTGAGGGCGAGACCCTGGTCTATTCACTGGCATCCACCGTGGAGGACGCCCTCGTCGAGGCGGGGGTAGCGGTTACCCCTCTGGACCGCATTGAGCCGTCTCGGGAGACGCGGGTGGAAGACGGGATGGATGTCTACGTCTTCCGGGTGGCAATGGGTAAGATCGTCGAGGATGAGGAGATACCTTTCAAGACGGTCACCCGCCCCGATGACAATCTGGAGTGGGGCGCCGTTCGCCGAGTGTCCGGACAAGAGGGGATTCTTCGCCGCGAGTATGACGTCACCTATGAAAATGGCGAAGAGGTGTCGAGGGCGCTCTCCCGAGAGTGGGTGGAGCGGGAGCCCGTGGAGGGGGTGGTCTATTACTCAGGGATAGACGGTGTCACCGCTGCAGGGATTCCCGATGGGTTGCAGGTGGTCAGGGTGTTGCGGGTCTACGCGACGTGGTACAATCCGGCCTCTTCCGGCAAGCCGGCCTCGTCGCCGGGGTATGGCATAACCAGTACCGGCGCGTTCGTTACAAAAGGCATTGTGGCCGTCGATCCGAGCGTGATACCATACGGCACGCGGATGTACATCCCGGGCTACGGCCTGGGAGTGGCCGCGGACTGCGGCGGTGCTGTCATAGGGAATATCATCGACCTGGGTTATCCCGATGGGGTCGACCCCGGCTGGTCATCACACTGGGTGGACATCTACATCCTTGGCCCCTAGCCGAAGAGAGAGGCCGTCAACGCAGGGAAGGGGCGCCATCTCCAGTCGTTCTCCTCGCCGTCGCGCCGGTTCACCTCCTCCGCGCGAGCTCGTCGAAGCGGGACTGTCTGCCCGCAAACGGCTGGGGCAGCATTTCCTCAGGGACCGCCGGATACTCAGCAGAATCGTAGACGCCGCCCGGCTTTCCCCAGAGGACACCGTCGTCGAGGTGGGCGCTGGTCTGGGGACGCTGACTGCAGAGCTTGCGAAGCGCGCCGGCAAGGTCGTCGCTGTCGAGGTGGACGAGGGGCTATGCGGCTATTTGCGGCGTCGCTTCGAGTCCAGCGCCAATCTATCGCTTGTCTGCGCCGACATTCGCTCTCAGACCCCGTCGCAACTGCTCGCCGCGGCAGGCACCCAGGCACCGTACTTGGTCGTCGCCAACCTGCCTTACTACATAGCGGCACCGGTGCTGCGCCACTTCTTGGAGGCGGCTGAGCCTCCCTCAAGTCTGGTCGTCATGGTGCAGAAGGAGGTGGCGGAGAGCATCGCGGCAGGGCCTGGACGCATGAGCCTGCTGGGCCTGAGCGTCCAGCTCTACGGGTCGCCCCGGTTGCTGTTCACGGTGCCGCCGTCTGCATTCTACCCGTCACCCAAGGTCCATTCGGCGGTACTGCGGATCGATGTGCGTGAGAAACCGGCGGTGGATGTCGACGACATAGAGCGTTTCTTCGCCTTCTTGCGGGCGGGCTTCAGTGCGCCGAGGAAGCAGTTGCGTAATGCAATAAGCAATGGCCTGGGGTTGGAGGGGAATGTGGTGGCTGAGAGGATGACCGGCGCGGGCGTCGATCCGCGGCTGCGGGCGCAGGCGCTGGGGCTAGAGGAGTGGGCGGTCCTGTACAGGGCTTTCCAGGATGCACTCCCTGGGAAGCGCGAGGCGGAGGAGCATCGGTGAAGCTGCACATGTTCGCGGCGGCTAAGATCAACTGGACGCTGGAGGTGTTGGGGCGCCTCCGGGATGGCTACCATGAGGTCAGCACGATACTGCAGACGGTGGACATATGCGACAGGATCACCCTGTCGCGAGGCGACGGGGTGCAGGTCCAGGTGACGGGCCGGGCTGAGGAGCTGGCGAAGGAACCGCCGGAAGAGAACCTGGTCTTCCGGGCGGCGCTGGCGCTGCGCCAAGAGGTCGGTGGAGAGGGTCTGGGCGCATTGATCGAGCTGGAGAAGGTGATCCCGACTGCCGCTGGCCTGGGTGGTGGCAGCAGTGACGCCGCAGCCGTCCTAAGAGGGTTGAACGTGCTCTGGGGCCTGGGTCTTCCCCGGGAGGAGCTATCGGCGATAGGGTCGAAGCTCGGTTCGGACGTACCGTTCTTCCTCAACGGAGGGACGGCCCGGGCCGGTGGCCGCGGCGGAGAGATCACACCTCTTGCCGACGCTCCATACCGGAAACTGGTTATTGCCGTGCCGTCAGAATCATTGCCGGGAAAGACGGTGGCAATGTACCGGCATCTGAAACCGAAGCACTACTCAAGGGGCGAGAGTACACAGCGGCTGGCCGATAAGCTGATGGCGGGCAAGCCGGTCGCTGATGATGATATCTTCAACGTCTTCGAGGGGGTACTTCCTGAAGCTGTGCCCACAGTGTCTGCGATCATTGAGCAGTATCGAGAGTCCGGTTTGGGCAGGCCCCATCTCGCGGGGAGCGGCCCGGCGCTCTTCTTCTTGCCGGAAAGCGAGGATGCGGCACGGACGCTGAGCGTCTCGCTGGCGGAGGCTAAGCTGGAGACGTTCATTGCCGACGTTCTCGATAGTAGGGCGTCGGTTGCCTGGTGGGGGGAGGTCTGATAGCCGTGGCGGAGGTGTTCGCGGGATTCATCTGCGGGTTCGCCCTAGCGCTCATCATGACGCCCCTCCTCGTCGTTTGGCTGGTGCAATCGCGGGAGGCGTCCGCTTTCATCGCGCGGGCACTTCCCAAAGGCACATCGCTGCTGATCGTGTCGGTCCCTGCGGCCAACTTCGCCTTCCTTCTCTGGACGGCGCTCGGCATCGTGCTGGGGATGGTCCTGATCGTTGCCAACGACAAGACGCCTCAGGGCGGGCTGGGGAGCCCAAATATTGCCTTTACAGCGATTGTCATTCTCTTGGCCATAATCATCTTCCTGCCGCCGCTGGTGCTACTGCGGCGTTCGCGCCCTCTTCTCGTTTTTCTCGCCGGCTGCTTCATCCTGCTGTTCGGCTGGCTGACCCCCCTTCTGGCTGAATTGAACTCCCGTTGACGGGAACCGGCCGTGGTATGCTAGAGTAGACTGTTCCCTCAGCATAGAAAGGCTTGTCTTCACGTGTCGCCCAGCATAATCGACATGCACGTGCATACGACCCGCGGCGCTACTGACAGCAGCCTGAAACCGGTCGAGCTGGCGAGGAAGGCGCGGCGCGTTGGGCTGGACGGCGTGGTTGTGACCGAACACGACCGTCTGTGGGATCGCCGCGAGATCAGCAGCTTCCGGGAGACTTATTCTCTGTTCATCGCCAGCGGAATGGAGGTCTCAACCGAGCTGGGCCACATTCTGGTCATCGGCCTTGACAGGTATGTACCGGGGATACAGCGATCGGAGGATCTGCGGCGGGTGGTTCGGGAGGCGGGGGGTTACTTGATCGCTGCCCACCCTTTCCGCCACTACTTCCATCGGGCGTATTGGGAGAGTCAAGGATGGGAGCCGTTCGATCTCACGCCGCAGGAGGCTGCTCGCCTTCCCGTGTTTGAGCTAGTGGACGCTATAGAGGTGCTAAACGGTGGTAACAATGACCGCGAGAACCTCTTTGCCCTCGAGGTCGCGCGGGTGCTGGGAAAGCCGGGGGTGGGCGGCAGCGATGCCCATTCTGACCAGGGGGTCGGGATCTATACCACCGTCTTCGAAAAGGGGTTGGAGACGGAGGGGGAAATGCTGCGTGAACTCAAGGCCGGCCGTTTCTATCCGGCGCGGGGCCTCCCAAAGGGGAAGTTGGAGCGCTTCGCCCTGGACACCGTCTCGCCCCCAGATTCGTAGCCCTCGGCGGCCTTTCACACCGGAAATGCTGGAATAGCAGCTTCATGACCCGCACATATGTAGCCCTGGATGTCGAGACTACCGGACTAAGCCCCGAAAGCTGTGAGATCATCGAGATCGGGGCCGTGAAGTTCACCCTCGATTCAGAGATAGAGACTTTCCACAGCTTCGTGCGGCCTCGTGAACACCTGCCCTACTACATCCAGCGCCTAACGGGCATCAATCCCGAAGACGTGCGGGAGGCGCCCCTCTTCGCGGAGATCGCGTCAGGGTTGGGGGGCTTCTTGGCGGACCTGCCGGTGATCGGTCACAACGTCTCTTTCGATCTGGGCTTTCTTGCCGCGCAGGGGATCGAACCTTCCGGCGCCGCGTTCGATACATACGATCTGGCCGGCCTTCTATTGACAGGCGTTCTTGACTATAGCCTGCGATCAGTCGCCGACCATCTGGATGTCCATTTTCCCGTGCGCCACCGTGCTCTCGCTGATGCCCAGGCGACGCGGCAGGTATTCCTCGCTCTCCGCTCCCGCCTGGCGGAGCGGCCTACTGAGACGTTGGTTGAGATTGAGCGCATCGCGGCCGCCTGCGAATGGCCCCTCCAGCGACTCATCGGGGAGATACTGGAGGAGGCGCCGGCTTTGTCGGTCGCGGCGCGTCCGTTGGAGATGCTGTCGGCTGAGGTCGATATCGGCTCGCCACTTGCGGCGAGAACCCCGCCGGCTCCCGTAGGGCTCGATGAGGTGGAGGCAGTCCTCAGGCGGCCGGAGCGAACGCCTGACCTTTTCCCCGGCTTCGAAAAACGGACGGAGCAGGTAGAGATGGCCCGCACGGTGGCGGAGACGCTGAATGAAGGCGGACACCTCGTAGTGGAGGCGGGTACGGGCACGGGGAAGTCGCTGGCCTATCTCGTCCCGGCGGCGAGCTATGCTCTCCGCAACAGTTCCCGCGTCGTCGTCTCCACCGACACGATCAACCTGCAGGAGCAACTGATAGGTAAAGACATCCCTCTCCTCCAGCGTTTGCTTCAGGGCGAGCAAGCGGAGGACGGGGGGGCATCTCTTGGAGAGCTTCGGTTTGCCCAGCTCAAAGGGCGGCGCAATTACCTTTGCCTGCTACGCCTGGCGGCTCTTAGACGCTCCCCCTCGCTCACTCTCCAGGAAGGGAAGTTGCTGGCCCGAATCCTCCTCTGGCTGCCGAACACGGAGACCGGCGACCGCGCCGAACTCAACCTGTCGCCGCCGCAGGAGTCGATCTGGGGGCAGGTGAGCGCTGATAACGATGCCTGCCTGTCTCAATCCTGCTTCTACGTCCGGCGGGGCGCGTGCTTTCTGCACAGGGCGAGGAAGCGCGCCGAGGCGGCTCATATCCTCGTCGTCAACCATGCGCTTCTCCTATCGGATGTTGCCATGGAGGGGCACGTCCTGCCCGAATATCGTCATCTGGTGATCGATGAGGCGCACAACCTGGAAGACGAGGCAACGCAGCAGTTCGGTTTTCAGGCCGGCGATGTCGAGATCGCAGACTTTCTCAGCCGCATCCATCACAGGGTAAGGGGGCGCCCGGCGGGGCTTGTAGGAAACCTGCGGGAGAGCCTGAAAAGCGCTCGCTCCCTTGCTGTGGCAGCCTCGCCGGATGCGATTGAGGCGTTGGCTGCGGCTGCTGAGAGCGCCCGCCGGTCTTTGCCTGTCCTTTTTGACCTCCTTGCCTCCTTCCTGCTAGAGCGCGCTCGTGAGGAGGGGGACTACAATCAACGGCTCTTGCTCAACCGCGCTATGCGCGTTCAGCCCGACTGGCCGGATATTGAGATGGCATGGGAGAACCTGGATGCGGTGCTGCATGACGTCGTCGGTCTGCTGGGGAGGATCGAGGAGGCCCTGGGCGACGTCGAGGCGGGAGAGTCCCTGTTATCTGAAGAGTTGACGGCGGAGGTCTCAGGGCTGCTTCAGGAGGGGCAGCGGCTGCGAGAGGGGATCGCCTCGGTGCTGGGGCGAGATGATCCGGGAACGATAGCGTGGCTGACCTATGACCGTCAGAACGGAGGCATCACGCTCGCCGCGGCGCCGCTGACGGTGGCCGACGTTCTCCAAACGAAGCTCTTCGCTCAGAAGGACAGCGTTACCCTGACTGGGGCTACCCTAAGCGTGCAGGGCAAGTTCGACTACCTCTGCGAGCGGCTGGGGTTGGAGGAGCCGCGCCAGCTCCTTCTTGGCTCTCCCTTTGATTACGCCCGCTCTACTCTAATGCTTCTGCCTCGGGCTATGCCGGAGCCCAATGAGATTGCCTACCAGTCGGAGCTTGAGCAGGCGGTGATCGATCTGTGCCGGACCAGTGAGGGGCGGGCGCTTGTACTCTTTACGTCGCACGGCGCTCTCAGGGCTACCCACGCCGGCGTCAGGGAGGCGCTGGAGAGAGAAGAGATACTCGCGATCGGGCAGGGGGTCGATGGGTCACCGAAGTCGATGCTTAATGCTCTGCGCGAGAACCAGCGCACAGTGCTCTTGGGGACAGCGAGCTTCTGGGAGGGGGTGGACATCGTCGGGGAGGCGCTCTCACTGCTGTTGATAGCGAGGCTTCCCTTCGCGGTGCCGACTGACCCGATCGCGCTTGCCCGCTCCGCTCTCTACGATGACCCCTTTGTACAGTACATGCTGCCGCAGGCGGTCATCCGCTTCAAGCAGGGCTTCGGTCGCCTCATCCGCCGCAAGACCGATCGGGGCGTTGTTGTAGTTTTGGATAGGCGGATTCGGAGCAAGCCGTACGGCTCAGCTTTCCTTCAGTCGCTGCCGCCATGCACCGTGCGGGAGGTGGCCCTGCGAGAGATGCCGGCAGCGGTACATGCCTGGCTGAGCGGGAAGAACGGTGGCCAGGGGCAGAGGGACAACTAGCGGCGCAGCTTTTCGACCAGGGCGATCTCATCTTCACGGCGCTGGGTTTGGCCGTCGAGGCGGGCCGCCCTCAACCGGCGGAGCAAGTTCCCCAGGGCAGGCCCCTCCGACAGGCCGAAGCGTCTCAAGGCGCGACCGCTGAGAAAAGGCCGGACGTGACGCCACTCTCGCAGAAAGCGGTCGGCGCGCTCCCCTAGCAACGCCTTCTCCGCCCTGAGGCTAAGCGCCCAGATGGCGGCGATGCTAAGAGGCTCCAGCATCTCCACGACGGCGCTGGCTGGGAGGTCAGGCTTCTCAAGGGCCGGTAGCAGACTCCGCAGCTTCACCGTG
>Ga0315273_10011590_pt1 | contig 11286 bp, 13 predicted proteins | sample YL17G02_0_MG_FD_205753 | JGI IMG/M metagenome (GOLD analysis project Ga0315273, IMG submission 205753) | Sediment microbial communities from Yellowstone Lake, YNP, Wyoming, USA - YL17G02_0 | ecosystem: Environmental > Aquatic > Freshwater > Lake > Sediment | place: USA: Wyoming | collected...
CGGCACGAACGCCGCAGGCGAGCCTTACATAGAAGATATCAAGGTCCAGAGCTTCGGATGCGCGGCCGCGGTCGCGACGGGCAGCATCATAACCGAGATGGCGAAGGGCAGGACGCTCGCGCAAGCGCTGAAGCTCGGGCGCAAGGACGTCGCCGAAGCGCTCGGAGGGCTGCCCGTGCAGAAGATCCACTGCTCGCTGCTGTCCACGGACGCGCTGCACGAGGCGATATACGAATACTACAGCAAGCACGGCATCGCGATCCCGCCGGAGCTGGAGAAGCTGCACCAGAACATACAGAAAGGCACGGCCATCGCGCGCATCAAGCAGGAGCAGGATGTGGACTATTGCGCCGTGCCGGGGCTGACGCAGCCGAGAAAGAAGGAACAGAAGTCATCCTAGGTACTTGCCCGCTGGATTTTTCCCCCTCGGAATCCAGACGAAATTCACTTTCAGCCCGCGCTGCTTGATCAGCGCCTGGACCTCGTCGAACAGCTCGCGCAGCCGCGGCTCCTTGATGTGCCACTCGCGCTTCAGCTGGCTGACCACGAGCTTCGAGTCGGAAAGTATCTCGACGTCTTTGGATTTTGTTTTTTTCAGCGCATCGAGCACCGCGAGGTACTCGGCCTCGTTGTTCGTCGACGCCGCCGATTTCGCAGAGAAGCTCTCGTCCGCGGTCTCGTCGTACCACGCGATTCGCCCGTCTCCCGAACCGTCGGTGAAAATCTTCTCCATGACGCACACCGTCCGCGATAAAGAAAGAACAAAAACTAAATCAAAGAACCTTCAAACGCCTTCTTTCATGATCTACTTCAGATCGACCTTTATCCCGCCCATCTGCTTCGCGAGCAGGTTGTACAGCACCGCGCCGATGTACGCCGCCACGAATCCTACAAGTCCGTAGAACACAGGGAGCGCAATCAGGTCCAAGAGCCCCCCGGTCGGGAACACTATCTTGAACACGGTGTAGAACCTGCCCATGTACTGCTCGAAGCCGGACTGGAAGAAGTTCACCGCTACCGCGACGAACAGCCCCCAAACGGCGCCGAACACGCCAACGACCTTGGCTGAGGACAAAGGCTCGATTGCTTTCAATGCCTTCAACGAATCACCTTGAGGATTATTTGGCGTCCTGCGGTATTAAAAATGAGTCTACCCGTACACGCGCTTCCTGTGCTCGAACCTCAGGAGGACGAGCGTGCCATCCTCGGTTTTGTAGAGAAGCCTGTACGGTTTGACATAGGCCGTCCGCTCGCCCTTCAGATCGTATCTTAGCGGCTTTCCCAAATCCATGTTGGACCTGATTTTCATTATCTGCTTTTCCAGCCTGTCCTGCGTTTTCCGGTCCCTTATCTTTTTGAAGTCTTCCTCGAATTTCTGCGACCAGACTATTTCTTTCGCTTCCATCTTTCCATCTCTTTGAAGAATTCCTCTGGGGTTGCGACCTTGTACCTTCCCTTTTCGATGTCCTTCCACGCCTCTTCCAACATCTTCAGCGTGCGCACGTCCTCCGCCGTCATCTCCTTGTCAAGCTTCTTCAGCACTATCATGTTTTTCCTGGCCGCCACGGAGAACAGCGATCCTTCCTTCACGCCCATGCCCTCGCGTATGCTGCTGGGTATCACTATCTGCCCCTTCGAGCTGACCCTCGTCACTTCCTGCATCTCGATCCTCTTCTTCATAGAAGTAAGATATTCTTACCTAGATATAAATTTGCACCTACTGCCGGTGGTGAAAGAATATTGTGCAGGGGGTGGGATTCGAACCCACGTAGGCACTAAGCCACCAGCTCCTAAGGCTGGTCCGATTGACCGGACTACGGGACCCCTGCATTGCTTCAGCCGACCTGGACGATGCCCAGCAATTCATTCAGGTCGTCGATGATTAAAATGCCTCCTATCTCGCCGAGGTCGACGGCGTTGTGCGACGTGGTGAGTATCGCGGTCGTGCATCCCGCTGCCTTGCCTGCGGCCGCGTCCGTAGGCGTATCACCGACGTACAGCGCCTCCGCAGGCTCGATGCCGAGCTGCTTGCACGCGAGCAGCAGCGGCTCGGGCGACGGCTTCGGCTCGGCCTCGTCCCCGCCCACGACCGTGTCGAAATATTGCAATATCCCGAAATCGCTAAGCAGCTTCAGCGCCGCGCGCTTTACCGTGCTCGTCACGACCGCGGTCTTGACACCGGCGGCCTTCAGCAGCTGCAGGGTCGGCGCCGCGCTCGCGAACAGCTGCGTCTGGCTGACGCGCATTGCGCGGCTGTTGTTGTAGAACTTCACGATGTCCGCGCGCTCCTGCTCGGTGCGGTCGGAGAAAATTATGCCGATGTTCTTGTCTGTCGAAACCCCCCAGATGTCGCGCACGAAGCCCTCGCGGCCGAACGTCGGCTTGCCGTAGTGCACGAGCGCGTCGTTGAACGCGGCCATGCAGGTGTCCAGCGAGTCGATCAGCACGCCGTCCTTGTCGAACAGCACCGCCTTGAATTTCGGCATAATGCTATTTGCACGCGCGCCTTAAAGAATTTCCACGATTTTGCTCTTCGAACGCGCGCCCGCGACGATGCGCACCGAGGACGACGGCACGTCGAAATGTCCGGCCAGCTTCTTCACTATCTCCTCGTTCGCCTTGCCCTTCACCGGCTTGGCGCGGATGCCGATCGTTATGCTGCGCGCGGCCTCGTCGACCTCGACGAAGTCCTTGTTGAACTTCACCGAGAGCGAGTATCGCATGCGTCCCACCGTTAATCATTTAAGCGTCGTACTTTATGAAACTCCTATGGGCAGATTCGACGGCATGTTCGGGCGTGGAAAGGGCGAAGCCGGCAAGCCGAACCCCGTCGAGCATGCCGAGAAGGAACCGGCGGCTGCCGGGGTGGAAGTGTCGAACATGGAGCGCGGAGAGCAGAAGAATGCAGTGGAGAAGCCCGTCGAATACGTAAACGAGCTCAACCTCTCCGGGTTCAAGGACGCCTTCACAAAGTACGCGAGGGAGACGCGCGGCGAGGAGTCGAAGGTTACTCTACCCGAGTTCGCATGGAACAACGACGCCCTCGGCGTAAAGATAAAATGCGATGACGTGGACGACACTGCATACTTGGACGTCGCCGGAATCTACACCAACTACTTTGACTTTTACAACTACAAGGAGACGAATTCGGTCAATAAGCTGTACTCGAAAGACGGCTTCAGGAGCATGGAAATAGTCAGGAGCCGAGATGACAAGAAGCTCATAAACAAGCTGGGCATCTCGATGGGCCAGTATGCAGGCATGACGGTCGATTTCAGCGTGAACGAAAGGGCGACCTCGAAAGACCTCGAATTCCTCAAGGACGTCTGGAACAGGCTGAACCTGAGCGGCAGCGCGATGAGCGTCGAGGACAGGCTGAAGGCGCTAGGAGTGGAGGTTTTCGATTCGGACGCCGGCTGGGACGCGATCGGCGGCTACGACGCGCTGAAAGAGGAGGTCAGGAAGACGGTCGTGCTCCCTGTCAGGAACCCCGACGTGTACGGCATGATAACCGAGGGCACGCGCGTCAGCGCGAAGAACATAATGCCGAAGGCCGTGCTGTTCTACGGGCCGCCGGGCACGGGCAAGACCACCATGGGTAGGATAGTGGCGGGACAGCTCAACGTGCCGTTCCTGTACGTGCCCATCGAGTCGATATTCACGATGTGGTACGGCGAGTCGCCGCGCAGGCTCGGCAAGATATTCAAGCTGGCCGAGGGCTACGAGCGCTGCACGATATTCATAGACGAGATAGACGCGCTCGCCTCGAACAGGGACGAGATGCACGAGGAGAGCGTGAAGGTGATGAGCACGCTGCTCACGCGGCTTGACGGCCTGAAGACGAGGCCGGGCGTGCTCACGATCGGCGCGACGAACAGGTACGACCAGCTCGACCCGGCGATCAAGCGCAGGTTCGACCGCGAGGTCTACTTCGGTCTGCCGGACGCGAAGGACAGGGCCGCGATAGTGGGGCTGTACGCGAAGCAGCTGGCCGGCGCCGACCGCGAAAGACTGGCGTCCGCGACCGAAGACTACTCGGGCAGCGACATCGAGAGGATGGCGAAGGACGTGGAACGCTCGTACGCGAAGCGCGTGATAGAGGAGGGCGCGTCCGGGCTGCCTGACGTCGGGATGTACCTCGACTACGTCTCCGGGCGGAAGAACGGCAAATGAGCGCGCAACGCAAAGCTTGCGCTGTCCTGTGAAAATGAGTGCTCCCTAGGGGATTCGAACCCCTGTATCTTGCCAGCGTTGCTGGTCTCAAGCTCGAGAAGCTCGAATCCTTGGCCGGGCTAGACGAAGGGAGCACCTTTGTCCGAAATATCCTATCGCGCGCGGTGCTTAAAAACAGAGCGCCTTCCTCACGCCAGGGCGGGGACGAGGTGCATGACGACCGCTATCGTCACAGGCACGGCGAACCCTATGGCGGCGCCGGCGATGACCTGGCCGGCGGTGTGCGCCTTCAGCTTGAGCCTGGACCAGCTTATCAGCGGCACGAGCAGGAACAGCGGGGCGAACCAAGCGCTGACCATCGACAGGATGGTCGTGACGGCCGTGAACGCGTAAAGGTGGCCGCTTATCTTCCACTTGCTGCGGACCACGTACACCAGCGGCGACATTATCAGCAGCGATATGGTGCCGAACACGAACGCGGGCGGCATCCCCACCGAGTGCATGAGCGTCAGCGCGGCCGCGAGCGCGACTATGGACAGCCGCAGCGAGCGGATGTTGAACTTGGCCGGCTCGTTCGCGTACCTTCCTATCAGGTCCATGGCAACGAACCCGGCAGCGGAGAAGCCGAGGAACATTATCAGCGTCTCCGAACTAGGCCGGGCGCCGGGGCCGAAGACGAAGATGTACGACGCGAGCAGCATGACCGACATTATCACCGTGTTGCTGGCGAGGAAGGTGTTCTCGACCTTCTTCGCGAACGCGGTGCTGCGCAGGTAAGCCTGCACCGCGGCCAGCTTGCCGGCGACTTCGTCCTTCAGTCCTGCCATGAAACAACACCGGATGAAAACACGTAACTGATATGTCTACTATGGTTTCCTCTTGTTATTTTTATTTGTATGCCCGGGCGCCTGTTTTCGCCATTGATGGAAAGCCGCCAGAACGAACACTGCGCCAAGCGCGCGGAGTGAGCCCGGCGCGATTTGAACGCGCAACTTCTGGTCCGAAGCCAGACGTTTTATCCAAGCTATACCGGTACGAACTCACCTATAGCTCGACACCGTTTATACTACGGGCCCTTTATTGGAATTTATCACGCTCTTAATATAAATCGGCAGGTCGCTCAGGTTCGAGTCCACGAAGACGTCATCTATGTCCAAAATCTCGGACTTTATGCCGTCCTGAATCTTGTTCAGAGGTTTAACGGAGTTGCTTATAGCCACCAGAGCAAGTATGTTCGGATTGCCCATTTTTATGTTATGCATCTTGTGGTCGAGTTCGACTATATAATTCCAGATTATGCTGTATTCCGTTCTGGTATTTTGGCTTTTCGTCTGTTTGACCTCTAGGACGACTTTAGGGTCCTTCGAAGATGGTATGGCGAAGTCGACTATGAAGACTTTAGTCTTCGCTTGCACCGGGGCGTGAAAGTCGAAATCTATGCCGCTGGACTTTAACAACGCAAACACTTGCTCTTCGAACCCGTTCTTAGGCTTCTGGGTCGTTGCAGAGAGCCATGCGTTCCTACGCATGCTAGCTCCGGCGACTTTGCTCCTTATTTCCTTGGATCTTGCAGAATCGAGCATCCTTTTCGACATGAACGAGTCATACGTGTTCAGTAGGTTTTCGGCTCCTATCCTGCCGCTCAGGTTTTTTGAAACGAACTCCGTTTCAATCGTGCCCATCAACCGCTTCGCCATGGTGCGATCCCTGACTTTGATGGGCGGTTGCTGTTCGAAACGGGATATTTTGCCTCTGCTCACGCCAAGCAAATTCGCGAACCGCCTTTGGCTCATGGAGAGGGCCAACCTGAAAACCACCATCGGAAAGTCTTCCTTGAACAATATTTCCGGAGAGAACAGTGTGAACCCGTTTGTCAGTTCCTTGGTTTTTTCGAAACTCTTTCGCAAGGTTTCTTTATCTATCATAGTTATTAATCACCAATAACCATTAATTCACTGAAGCGCCTGAAATAAATAGTTATTGGCCGCCATTACTTATTATGCGGATAAAAAAAGAATTGCTGGAGCAGAGGTTAAATAAGATTAGAACCACCCTGGATGGTGAAGATTTCCTGAATATAGAGGAAATTTCGAAAAACACCAAGATACCTCGCAGCACAATAGGCCGCTATATCCGCAACAACCTCAAGGACGAAGTTCGCATCAAGTCTTACGGTAACGTGGTCCTGATAAAAAAGAAATGACTCGTAATGCCGGCAAAGCATTTAAATAATCCAACTTGCAATAAGTTTTATTACACCTCGGAGAAAGCGCTTGAAATAGGATGGAAACAAAGGTATCGGACATGGATTTGACGCTTGCGAACATGCTGCTTGGAGTTCCTCTGGCCGGCGCGCTGTCAATAGCAGTGGCCGTCTACCTGTACTTTTACGTGAAGGGGAAGGACAGCGGCACGGCAAGGATGAAGGAGGTCGCGGCCGCGATAAAGGAGGGCTCGGACGCGTACCTGAAAAGGGAGTACAAGACGCTGGCAATCTTCGTAGCGATAATGGCCGTCATCATATCCTTCCTGCTGAACAACTACCTTGTCGGCGTGGCCTACGTGCTCGGCTCGTTCTGCTCGGCGGCCGCTGGCTATTTCGGCATGGAGGTGGCGCTGAAGGCGAACGTAAAGTCCGCCAATGCCGCGCGGACGAGCCTGAACAAGGCGTTCCCGATCGCATTTTATGGCGGCGCGGTCATGGGAATGTCCATCGTGGGCATAGCCTTGATCGGAGTGAGCCTGATCTACTACGTTTTCGGCGACCTGAACGTGATCCTCGGCTTCAGCTTCGGGGCGAGCGCCATGGCGCTCTTCGCAAAGGCGGGCGGCGGCATATACACGAAGACGGCGGACATAGCCGCAGACCTCGTGGGCAAGGTGGAGGAGGGCATACCCGAGGACGACCCGAGGAACCCGGCCGTGATCGCGGACAACGTGGGCGACAACGTCGGCGACGTTGCCGGAATGGGCTCGGACCTCATAGACTCGTACATCGCGAGCCTGCTGGCGGCCATGATACTCGGGGCTGCCGGCGTGTCCGTGTACGGCATAATGGGCGTGAGCCTGCCGCTCATAATCGCGGCCATAGGCATACTCTCTTCGATCGCTGGCCTGCTTTTCGTGAGGGTGGGTGAAAAAGGAAGTCCGGGCGCCGCGCTCAACCGGGGCACTTTTGTTACAACCGCGATATTCGCGGGCTTGTCGTTCGCGCTTTTCTATTTCCTCAAGCTGGACTTCAACGTCCTTTACGCCACGATAGCCGGCCTGATAGCGGGAGTTGTCATAGGAATAACGACCGACTTCTTCACTTCCATAGACAGGATGCCGGTGAAAAGGACGGCCGAGGCCTCGAAGACAGGGTCGGCCATAACGATACTCACGGGATTCTCGTATGGCATACTCAGCATCATACCCTCGATAATCGGAATCTCGATTGCGATGGTTGTTGCATGGTACTTCGCGGGCGTGTACGGGGTCGCGATGGCGGCCGTCGGAATGCTGTCGATCGTGGGGATGATAATATCCTCGGACGCGTACGGTCCCATAGTCGACAACTCCCGCGGCATAGTGGAGCAGGCCGGGCTCGGCGGGAAGGCGCTCGACATAACGGACAAGCTGGACGCGGCCGGCAACACATCGAAGGCCATAACCAAAGGGTTCGCGATAGGCGCCGCGGCGCTGACCGTGCTTTCGCTGTTCGCGGCGTACGGCGAGCTCGTGGGCGTCGACAGGATAGACATAACTGACCCGCATGTGATGGCGGGCATGTTCATAGGCGCGATGATGCCGCCCGTGCTCTCGGCGTTGCTGATACTCTCGGTGAGCAAGAACGCGTTCGTGATGATAGAGGAAGTGAGGAGGCAGTTCAGGGAGATACCCGGACTGCTTAAGGGGAAGGCGAAGCCCGACTATGCGAAATGCGTGGACATTGCCACGAAGGGCGCGCTGCACGAGCTGATGTTGCCCGGCGCGCTGTGCATAGCCGTCCCGCTGGTTGTGGGACTGACGCTGGGCAAGTTCGCTCTCGGCGGGTTCCTGGGAGGCAGCATACTCACCGGCATAATATTCGCGCTGTTCATGTCGAACGCCGGCGGAACGTGGGACAACGCCAAGAAGTACATAGAGGAAGGGCATCTCGGCGGCAAGGGCTCTGACGCTCACAAGGCAGCGGTCGTGGGCGACACGGTCGGCGACCCGTTCAAGGACACGGCCGGGCCTTCGCTCAACACCATGATAACGGTCATGTCGCTCTCGGCCATGCTGTTCGCGCCGCTGATCATCGCGTACGCCCTGGTTTAAGCCGGCTCGAGTATTCCCTTTTTATGCGTGCGCGCGTAGATTTTATAGAATTGTTCGCCCTGTTCGAAAGGAAGGCGAAGGGAAGGTGAAGCGATGAACATGCTGGACGACCTGCCGGCCGGGGAGGAGCCGCCGCAGAGGATAAACGCGGTCATAGAGGTGGAAAGCGGGACCAGGGACAAGTACGAGTACGACGGGGAGCACGGCGTGTTCGTGCTGGACAGGATACTCTACTCCTCGGTGATGTTCCCGTTCGACTACGGGTTCGTGCCGCGCACATGGCAGGACGACGGCGACCCGCTGGACGTGATGGTTCTCGGGTTCGAGCCTCTGTCGATAGGATGCGTGATACGCGTGCGTCCTGTGGCCGTGCTGGTCATGGACGACGAGAAGGGCGAGGACGCGAAGGTGCTGGCGGCCATAGAGAAGGACCCGCGCTTCGCCGACGTGCGGGACGTCACGGACATCCAGCCGCACACGCTGAAGGAGGTGCAGGAGTTCTTCGAAACCTACAAGCGCCTGGAGCCGGGCAAGTGGGCCAAGTTCGAGCGCTGGGGCGGCGCAGAGGAAGCGCGTGGCATCGTAACCCGCGCGATGGAGCTCTACAAAACGCGGAAAGGAAAGGAAAAATAATTGGGCGTTGTGGCAGAGCAGGAAGACGGTCGAGCTGAAGCAGCTTTTCGTTTAAGTTGACAGTCTTACGAATGATACTCAACATCTGTCAGGTATTTATCATTAAATATGAAGTAAGTTTTTATGGAAGTCAGTTACGATACGCGAGAAATGTTAATGACTTTACTTCTCCTTGCGTTGTTTGTAATAAATTATGGCTCTGTGAATGTCAATGCTTCGATATCTTCTAACCTCGCGACGACGTCTTTCGCGATAATAGGTTTTGTTGCTGTTTTTTATAAATTGGTGATGGAAAGAACTGTTCGTGAAGATTTTATTAAAATGGCTTCTAATAGATGGGTCAATCAAATGTCAGGTATTCATGAAAAAATAAAAATGGTTAATGACGAGTTGACTAAAGTTAGAACTGAGCGTAGTATGGATTTTGGTAAACTCGAAAAAACCTCAAAATCTCTCTTTGAAGACTTTGATGAACTTTCGAACCTTATTGGTCGTTACAAATTGGTAAGTAAAATATCCAGAGGTGTCGGTTGTTCCTTTTTAGCGGCAATATTTTTTACGATGAATATGATTAACCCCACTTTTGGATTTTATATGCCAACTACAAACATTCTAATACAATTTAATGGAATGGGGTTCGGGTTTTTGATGATTGGAGTTTGGTATGCACTTTCATTAGTGCTTTTGTGGAACGAAGTTTTGATAGCTTCTAAACTAAAATAAATCAAAAAAGTCGGAGCGCCCCGGATGCGATTTGAACGCATGACCTACTGATTACCGTGGTAGCAAGAGCTGCTTTTTTCTTGCACGCTTAACAGTTACAACCCCCAACAGTTGCCTAGTTGGAGTCAGTTGCTCTACCACTGAGCTACCGGGGCATGTTCCTTTATTATCACCTTCTTGCTTAAATTGTTTTTCTGCACGCGCGATTCACGGCGCGATGCGATTCATCATCCTCGGGAATGGTATCGCGTCGCGGATGTGCTCGAGCTTCAGCATCCACATAAGCAAGCGTTCGATGCCCATGCCGAACCCGCTGTGAGGCACCGTTCCCCACTTGCGCAGGTCGAGGTACCAGTCGTAATCGCTCTCCTTCAGCCCCTCGTCCTTGATGCGCTTCAGCAGCGCCTTGTAGTCGTGCGTCCTCTGCCCGCCGCCGATCAGCTCGCCGTAGCCCTCGGGCGCGAGCAAGTCCGCCGAAAGCGTCACTTTCGGGTCGTCGGGCGCGGGCATGTGATAGAACGCCTTGATGCCCTTCGGATAGCGGTAGACGAAGAACGGCACCTTGTGCTTGAGCGTCAGCGCCTTCTCCTTCTCCCAGTCCAGGTCGTCGCCGTACTTCACATCGACGCCGTCCTTCTTCAGCAGTTCGATGGCGTCGGCGTAGCTGATGCGCTTGAACGGCGCTTTGACAGCGAGCAGTTCGGCCGGGTCGCGTCCGAACTCCTTAAGCTCGGCTGCGTGTTCCTTCGCGATCGTCTGGCAGATGTGGGACACGAACTCCTCCTCCATGCGCATCAGCCCGTCGATGTCCTGGAACGGCTCCTCCACCTCGAGGTGCCAGAACTCGGCCAGGTGGCGGCGCGTGCGCGACTTTTCGGCGCGGAAGCTCGGCGCGATCGTGAATATCTTGCCGATGCTCGCTATCGCCGCCTCGGCGTACAGCTGCCAGCTCTGCGTCAGGTACGCCGGCTTTCCAAAGTAGTCGACAGTGAACAGCGTCGACCCGCCTTCGCACGCGGCGGACATGAATATCGGCGACTGGAACTCGATGTAGCCGTGCTTGAGCAACCAGTCGCGGGCTATATTCATAACGGCCGATCGCAGCTTGAGCATCGCCTGCATCTTCGGGTCGCGCAGCCACAGGTGGCGCTCGTCGAGCAGGAACTCTGGTCCGTGCTCCTTCTTCGCTATGGGATAGTCCGGCTCGGCCGCGGAGATGACGTCCGCGCGCTTCACCGCGAGCTCGTACCCGCCGGGCGCGCGCGCGTCTGCTTTCGCTTCGCCGTCGATCGCCAGAACGGACTCGTCCTGAAGCTTCTCCACGGCGTCGAACAGCGACGGATCCGTTTTGCGGCTGAGCGTGCACTGCAGCAGCCCCGTCCGGTCGCGCATCGTGAGGAACAGCAACCCGCCGCTCGAGCGCTTGTGGTACAGCCACCCGCGGACGCTCAATGC
>Ga0315273_10011591_pt1 | contig 11285 bp, 9 predicted proteins | sample YL17G02_0_MG_FD_205753 | JGI IMG/M metagenome (GOLD analysis project Ga0315273, IMG submission 205753) | Sediment microbial communities from Yellowstone Lake, YNP, Wyoming, USA - YL17G02_0 | ecosystem: Environmental > Aquatic > Freshwater > Lake > Sediment | place: USA: Wyoming | collected...
CGTCGCCTCGGGGGCGCCCTACCTGCTCGTCGGTGTCGGCCGCTGGGGCTCGTTGGACCCGTGGCTCGGAATACCCGTCACCTGGGATCAGATCTCGGGGGCGCGGACGATCGTCGAAGCAGGTTTTCGGGACTTCAAAGTGACTCCGTCGCAGGGGAGCCACTTTTTCCAGAATCTGACCTCGTTCAACATCGGGTATTTCACCGTCAACCCGGAAGCCGGCGAAGGCTTCGTGGACTGGGACTGGCTCGCCTCGCACGGGGCCGTGCAGGAGGAGGCGTCCGTCCGCCACCTCCGCTTCGCGGCTCCGTTTCTCATCGCGATGAACGGCCGGAAAAACGAAGGCGTCATCTTCAAACCCGACGTTCACTAGGCGTTCGCGCCCCTGATCGGGAAGCAGCCGTCTCCCGCGCGACCGTTTGAGACGGGGGCGAGGTCGGCGGACATCCCCGATCCCGAAAGAAAGGTCTCGATGCAGCCCGCGAGGCCGCACCAGCACGGTGGGCCCGGCCGTTCGTCCTCTTCGGGCCACGGCAGGGGGTTGTGCCCCCACTCCCCCGCGATCGCGTTGAGGCCCGCGAGAACCCGTACCTCGAGGGCGATGCCGCCCCCGCAGCCCGTGCCTAGAATCACGCCGAACACGAGCCGCTCGCCGGCGGCGGCGCCATCCGTCGCCTCGGAGAGGGCAAAGCAGTTGGCGTCGTTTGCGAACCGGGCGGGCCGGCCCAGCCGCGCCTTGAAATCCTGCGCGAGAGGCCGGCCGTTGAGCCAGAGGGAGACTATGCGGCCCTGCCGCCCCCGAGCAGTTGCTGGGCGCGGCGGATGGCCGCCTCGTAGCCCTTGCCGGCGCGGATGGCCTTGACCTGGGTCTTGTGGCGCGGACCGAGGTGGCGCGTCAGGCCGAGATACTGCCCCTGGAGCTTCCGAAAAGCGCGCTGCCCCGGATTCAGCGGTCGCCGCTTCCTGCCGCCGGCCGCGCGCCCTCCCCGCGGCGCGGAAACCGCCAGCTCTTCGATGGCGCGCACCATCTGCTCAAGGGATCGTGTGAGCGTGCCGAGGGAGCGGCGCGCGGAAGCGGCGTGGCGGCGAATCTGCGTCCTGTTCGTATTGAGCACGGAAAGAACCTCCTCGTTTGAGTTTCGATGGCGTTTCTATTGAACTGATGACTTTACAGGATACGCTCCGCCCGCGCAACCATTGACTTCCGCCCTCCTCCCGGACCGCCTCGCTCGTCAGTGCGGCTTCCTGCCCTGAATCGTGACGCTCTGCAGTCCCCATCCGTCGCCTTTCATCGCATCATAGAAGACGGAGGCCGGCACCGAAACATCCTCGAACCCCGCGGCGCGGATCAGCGCAAGGTAATCCTCGCGGTCCATCGCCCCCGCAATGCAGCCCGCCCACAGCTCCGCGTCGCGGCGCACCCCGGCCGGTACGGACCCCACGGTGACCATGTCCGAGAGGACGAAGCGGCCGCCCGGCTTGAGAACGCGGAGGATCTCGGCGAAAACGGCCTTCTTGTCCGGCGCCAGGTTGACCACGCAGTTGGAGACGACGACGTCGACACGCCCGTCTTCCACGGGGAGGGCCTCGATGTCTCCCAGGCGGAACTCGACCCCGGCGACCCGCTCCCGTGCCGCCAGCCCCCGGGCCCTTTCGATCATCGCGGGAGTCATGTCAACGCCGATCACGCGGCCGGTGGGCCCGACCTCCCGCGCCGCGAGAAACACGTCCACCCCGGCGCCGCTGCCGAGATCCAGGACGGTCTCCCCGGGCCGAAGCCCGGCCAACTGGACCGGGGCTCCGCAGCCCAGCCCGAGGTCGGCTCCCTCCACCACCGCCGCCGGCTTCGTGGTGCCGCAGCAGCTCCCGCCGGCTTTCTGTCCCGCCCGGCGCAGCTCCGCGGCCGCGGGCAGCACGGCCTCGACCACCGCATCCGTGGATCCGTCCCCGCAGCAGCCACTTTTCTCCGCGATCTCTCCATAGTGCTTTCGGATGAGTTCCTTGATCTCGCTCATGTCTCGTCTCCCGGTGCGTCACCTGTGCTGACAGGCTTCCACTCAAGAATGACGCAGATTCGGTGCCGTTCCCTTCTCGGCCAACATTCTGTCACCGATCTTCTCAGGGCGAAGAGAGCTGCGCCGAAGGGGGCGTCCCTCGGGAGCAGAACGCAAGAACTGCGGGTCTCCCCCGGCATCCCCCGGAAGGGGGGCGGCGCTGCGGCTCATTTCGTGCCCGGGCGGGTCCCGATCATGGAATGCTGATTGCAGCTTTTCGGCGGATCCTGTCGTAGCTTCTCGCTGCGGCAAGTGATTCATCCCGTTCCGGCCCGCCGGGGTGGGATAGCCGGGGGGTTTCATGCGCAGCCGAATTCTCATCCCGCTCGCGGTATTGCTCCTTGCCTGCTTTTTCACGGCGGCGCCGGCCGATGCGTCGATCCGCTCCCTCGTCCTCGTCGAGCGGAAAACGAATTCCGATCTGACGACCCTCGTCGGCCGGGACCAGGCGGTCGTCATGGAGCTCGCGACGGTCCTGCTGCTCGAAGCCGATGCCGGGCAACTCCAGCGACTCGGGGAAGACGGCTGGGCCCCGCAGGTCCTCGACAAGGACACATCCGGGGACGACTACCTGATCGTCGGCCTGCGTCCGGATTCCGACATGCGGTTCCTCTCCTCGGCCGGAGACCTGCTCGCGGAACGGGAGAACTGGCTTCTGTTGCGGGTTCCCCGGGGGACATCCCTCGAGCCGTTCGGCGAGGCCCGAACCTTCGTCACGCGCGTTTCCCACGAACCCCTGCTTTCGCCGCGGGCATCGGCACACCCGGAGGCACCGTCTCCCACGGGGCCTGCATCTGCTCCACCGAAATCGGGAACGGACGCCTCCCCGGACGCCGCCAATCCGATCGTCCAGAAGATCGTCAACTCCGTGAGCAACGCCACGATTGATGCCACATGGTCGGACCTGGCCTCCAACCCGCCGACCGGCACGCGCTACTCGACCGCCCAGGGCTGCCGCGACGCGTCGCAATACTGCAGCGACACCTACTCGAGCCTCGGGGTGCCGAATACTTTTCAGACCTGGAACGGCTCGCACGCGCCCAACGCCATCGGCACGCACACGGGCGCGATCGCGCCCGACGAGGTCTACATCGTCATCGGCCACCTCGACGATCTTCCCTCCTCCGGTCTCGCGCCGGGCGGGGACGACAACGGCTCAGGCAGCGTCCTCGTGCTGGAATCGGCCCGGGCCCTGAGCTGCTGGGCCTACCGCAGCACCCTGAAATTCATCAACTGCACCGGGGAGGAGCAAGGATTGCTGGGCAGCACCGCCTATGCGACGGACGCGCAGGCGCGCGGGGAGAACATCCTCGGCGTGATCAACATGGACATGCCGGGCTGGGAGGGGAACGGCATCCCCAACCCCGAGAACCTCGACGTGGACTACGACTCGGGCTCGCAGTGGCTCGGGGAGAAGTTCGCGGCTGCCGCGACGACCTACGGCACGGGGCTCGCCGTGGACGCGTTTCTCTGCCCCAGCCTCTCGGCATCGGATCACTACCCGTTCTGGCAGAGGGGCTGGAGCGCCATCTGCGGCATCACGGACAACGAGGATTACTGCGGGCACGGCGGCAACTACCCCTACTACCACACGAGCGACGACACGATCGCCCATTGCGGCAACAAGAGCTTCTTCTACTCCGTCGTCCGGACGAGCATAGCCACCGCAGCCGAGCTGGCGCAGCCCTTCAAGATCGCCTTCCGCACCCCCTCGGTCGCCTGCGACGGAACGCCGGAGATTCTGCTCGGCGATCGCAACCTGAATTCGAACCCGGCCCTTGCCGAGACCGTCGCCGTCACGGTGGAAAGCTCCACGGAGCCGACGCCCGAAACGATTCTTCTGAACGAACAGGGCATCAGCTCGATGATGTTTGCCGGAACCGTCCAGACGACCTCGGGCCCCGCGGTCCACGGCGACGGGCTGCTGTCGGTCGGCCCCGGTGACCTGGTAACCGCCCGCTACACCGATGCCCTCGACTGCGACGGCGCCGTCAACGCTCCCTACTCCGCCACCGCGGCCGTGGATTGCGCCGCTCCGGCGATTTCAAACGTCTCCACATCGGGCGTGACGGACGTGCAGGCGGTCGTCACCTGGACCACGAACGAGGCCTCCGACGGGGAGGTTCTCTTCGGCGACGGGATTCCCCCCACCCGTTCGGCGACCGGCGCCGGCGGCGTGACGGCCCACCAGGTCACTCTCACGGGGCTCACGCAGTGCACGGTCTACTACTTCAAAGTCACCTCGTCCGACCCCGCGGGCAACACCACCGCGGACGACAACGGTGGGCTCTCCTATCATTTCGAAACCCTCGGAAACTTCCCGGGTGGAATGCAGCCCTGCCATGCGGGGCGCGTGAGCCTCGACCGCAACGCGTACGCCTGCTCCGCCTCGGTGACGGCGCAGGTGATCGATCTGGATCTCAATGCCAACCCCTCGTCCGTGGAAACGGTCGCCGTCGGTGCGACGAGCAGCACGGAGACGACGCCGGAGACCTTTCTGCTGACCGAGACAGGTCCGAACACATCGACCTTTACCGGGGCCATCCCGACGAGCCCGAGCGCCGTCGCTCACGACGGAACGCTTCAGCTTCGAGACGGCGATCTTGTGACGGTGACCTACCAGGACGCCAACGACGGAACCAGTGCCGCAGCCCTGTCGTTTGCGACCGCCCTCGGGGATTGCACGGGACCGAAGATCACCGCGCTCGCCGTTTCCGACTTGCCGCCGGGCCGGGTGAGGTTCACCTGGACGACGAGCGAGCCCGCCGGCTCCCGCGTGGATTGGGGCGCCACATCCGCGCTCGGCTCCTCCGTCTCCGGCTCCGCCCTCGTCACCTCCCACACGCTCGATCTCACCGGGCTTGATTTCTGCGCCGCCTACTTCTTCAAGGTCTCCTCCACCGACGGCTATGGAAACCTCGCGGTCGATGACCGCGGCGGACTGCTTCACGCTTTCGAGACCGGCGACGTTCCCGGCCGGTTTTTCTTCGACAACTTCGAAACCGACAAGGGATGGACGCTGACGGGTGAGTGGCAGCGGGCGACGCCGGCGGGCCGGGGAAACCCCTCGGGCCACGATCCCTCCTCGCCCTGGTCCGGAAGCGTGAGCCTCGGCAATGACCTGACCGGATTGGGCGCCAACTCCGGCGACTACGAGCCGTCCTCTAGCACGAGCGCCACGAGCCCGACGCTGAACTGTCAGACACTGCACAACGGCCGTCTGATCATCCGCCGCTGGCTGAACGTGCAGGGGAGGCCGAACGACACGGCCCGCCTCACGGTCCAGCGCGGCGCCTCGATCACTCCTCTCTGGCAAAACCCCCTAGGGTCGGGCGTTTTCGATTCGAGCTGGTCGCTGGAGTCCTACGACATTTCCTTGGCCGCGGATGGTAAGACCAACGTGAAGATCGTATTCGACCTCACCGCTGACAGCGCGACGCAGTACGGCGGGTGGACGATCGACGATCTGCTCATCAAGGACGGCTCCCTGCCCGACGCCGCCACCTGCGGCGGATGCGCGAAGAAGCCCTCGTTTGCCGGAGTGGCGACGGTCACCGACGCCAACGCCTGCGGGGACAGCGGCATCGCTCTGACCTGGCAGCCCGCCGCGGCATGGGGCTCGAGCGGCTCAGGGACCTACGCGGTCTACCGGGACGTGACCCCTGGCTTTACCCCCTCGTCGGCGAACCGGCTCGTCGCGGGGCTGACGGCGCTGGCCTGGACAGACGCTTCCGCGCCGAACGGCACCCTCTCCTACTACATCGTTCGCGCGGAGAACAACGAAGTCTGCTCCACGGGGCCCAACAACGGCGGCGTGCAGGACGACAACACCGTCAGCCGTTTCGCGCGCGACGACGTCAGCCAGCCCGCGCCGGGCGACGTCGGTGCGACGCTTCTCGCGAAGGGTGTCAACGACGTGCACCTGCGCCTCGACTGGCAGCCGGCCTCTGGGGCGACAAGCCATCGCGTCTATCGCTCGGACAATCCGCGCATGACGGGAGCGGCCCTGGTGGGCACAACAACCATGACCTTGTTCGAGGACCAGGGCGAACTGGTAAACGCGAACAGCCGGTATTACCTCGTGCGCGGCGTCAATTCCTGCGGCGCGGAAGGGCCCTGAAGCGGGAAGGGTCGGCCGGTCTGGACCTCTTGTCTCCGGGGCGCCGGGTTGAACCTTTATCCCCGGCGTCGTAGATTGTAGGCTGGCTGATTACATCCCTCGTGAGGAGGGAACCACAAAGGGAGAAGAAATGATGCAACCGTCCGTTCGTTCCATTCGTCCCAGGCTCTTCGCGGTGGCGGCACTCGTCCTCGTGACGGGGGCAATGGGTTCCGGCAGTTCCTTCGGACAGGTCTGCGAATCGCAGGCCGTCGGCCGTGGCTCCTACCTCTGCACCGTGAAGTCCAACTTCGCTCCTGAGCCTTTTTCCGACTGCTTCTACTTCGTCTCGCCGCACTCCGAGGTCAGCAGTGCCTTCCAGCTCTACATTCCAGGCCTGGGCGACGACCTCGTCTGCAACTGCGGGTCCGCGGGGACGTTCGGAAGTCCCAGTTTCGATTCCACCAACGCCTTCTACTGCGTGACGCAGGAGGACGGCGTCAACTCGACCTTCACCATCCTGGGCAAGACGGCCGACGGCGGGAAGAAGCTCTCGAAGGGCCAGGTGTTCAGCGATTCCGGAGATCTTTTCGTCTTCAGCTGCATGGCGGATACCCTGACCTGCGGCATCGCCCTTCAGGCTCCCCGCGAGGGCCCCAATCCCTGGGTGAACCCAAAGCGCTGACGCGTTTCGAGGGGGCGGGTCGCACGACCTGCCCCCACCCTCCCTGGTTCTTCGTCACCATAGCTTCAGGGTCGCGCGCCGCTGGATCGTGAGCAGCGATTCGATCTCCCGCTCCGTGTAGAGCCGGCCCTTGCCCACCCCGGGACAGAAACCCAGCACCTCTTTCGACCAGGCCTTCGCGCTCATCATGTCGGGCCAGAAGGGCCATGTCCGGCATTGGGTAGGACGCCCCTCGTAGACCCCACAGCGTGTCCCCTCGAGAAAGATGCATTCCCCCCGGCCCGGCGCGTCCAGCAGGTGGAACAGGCCGTCGGTCTTCGCACACCAGCGACGCGTGAACTCCCGCGTTGGAACCCCGAAGTGCGACGCGAGCCGGCGGCGATCCTCGAGAGTCAGGTAGACATAGCCGTACTCGCCGCGAGAGACACAGCAGCGCGCCGACTCCTGACATTCGAAGCGGATCCCATTCGACCACCAGCGCAGGCCCCTCGCCGTCACGCCTCCTCCGTTCTCCCGCCCGGCGTTTCCGTCCAGTGTAGCCCGCGCTCGAAGGAGGCGCGGAGGAAGGGAAGCTCAAACCGGTGACCCAGTATTCCCCACGACGAACCTCCGGACTGGGTTCAGCCGGTCCGCCACACCCTGGGCGCCGTGCTCTTGCGGGCCGGGGTCGCCGTCGCGTCCGGCTCCCTTGCTCCCCTTGCGGGCGGGACCGATATTGGCTCCACCATGGGAGGGCCGGATTGAAGGACAACCTTTCCACCGGGGTCGATTTCAGAGGCCGGGAGTACGGAAGCGTCGCGGAACTGCCGGGCGAGGTGCGCGAGCCCTGCGAGGACGCGCTGTCCCCCGTCGATCTCTGGCACGGTCCGCCAGCGGAAACGATGGTCGTCAGGACCATGCTCCCCAAGCCGGGTGTCCCAGCCGCCTTTCCCGCTCTCGACCCCGATCCGAGCGCCTTGTTTCTGGCCCGCCCGGGGTCCGACCCTCCCCCCATCGATCCGGCGAGCATCGGACGGGGCTGGATCCTCGCCCTGGCCGCGGGAGGACTGGTCACAGCACTCCTGCTGGTGCGCCTGCTGCTGTCGCGGTGAAGGGGCACGCGGCTGATCCGTCCCCCTCGCGAAAACTCTGCGGCCACCCTGGGGGCAATGAGGCCGGACCGCGCAAAAATAGAGTCGGGCCGCTCTTGTCTGTCGCATGAAACATGAATTTTTGGCGACTTCAGGAACGGCACGAAATCTGCTGGAAGTGGGGGGGAGTTCAGCACATAATCGAGGGCCACTTCCCCGCCCTGCCGATAAGGAGCGCGCCATGAACAAGCCCGATCCCTCCACCACGCTGGCCGAGGGCATCGAGATCGTCGCCAACGGCAAGTCCGTCCGTCTGCCCGTCGTTCGGGGCACGGAGAGCGAATCGGCCATGGACATCTCGGAGCTGCGCTCGGCCACGGGCATGATCACGCTCGACCCCGGCTACGGGAACACAGGCTCCTGCCGCAGCGCGATCACCTTCATCAACGGGGAGAAGGGCATTCTCCGCTACCGCGGCTACCCCATCGAGGAGCTGGCTGCGAAGAGCACCTACCTCGAGGTCGCCTGGCTTCTGATTTTCGGGGAGCTGCCCACCCGCGAGGAGCTGGACCGGTTCACCTGCGAGGTGACCCAGCACACGATGCTCCATGAGAACTTCCGCCGCTTCTTCGAGGCGCTTCCGAAAGACGCCCACCCGATGCCGGCCTGCGCGGCCGCGATCGGAACCCTCGCGACCTTCTACCAGGATCCCGACAGCGACAATCACGTCCAGCAGACGATCATCCGGCTCCTCGCCAAGATGCCGACCATCGCCGCCTGCGCCTACAAGCACTCCATCGGACAGCCGTTCGTCTATCCGCGCAACGACCTGGACTACAGCTCGAACTTTCTGCGAATGATGTTCTCCACCCCCTGCGAGAACACCGAGGCCGACCCGGTCATCGCGCGGGCGCTCGACCTGCTGCTGATCCTCCACGCCGACCACGAGCAGAACTGCTCGACCTCGACCGTTCGCCTGGTCGGCAGCTCCAAGGCGAACCTCTTCGCCAGCATTTCGGCCGGCATCAGCGCCCTCTGGGGGCCGCTGCACGGCGGCGCGAACCAGAAGGTCATCGAGATGCTCGAGCAGATTGCCGCCGACGGCGGAGGCGTGGACCGGTTCGTCGCCCGGGCGAAGGACAAGTCGAGCGGCACCCGCCTGATGGGCTTCGGCCACCGGGTCTACAAGAACTACGATCCGCGCGCGGCCATTCTCAAGAAGGCCTGCGACGAGGTGATCGGAAGGGTCGGCGGCAGCAGCCAGTTGCTCGAGATTGCCACTCGGCTTGAAGAGATCGCCATGCGGGACGACTACTTCATCAGTCACAAGCTCTACCCCAACGTGGATTTCTACTCGGGGGTGATCTACAAGGCGATAGGGATTCCGGTGAACATGTTCACGGTGCTCTTCGCGATGGGGCGGCTGTCGGGATGGATCGCCCAGTGGCTGGAGATGCAGGCCGACCCGCTCTTTCGCATCGGCCGTCCGCGGCAGATCTACACCGGCTCACCGCTGCGCCACTACGCTCCGATCGTCGAGAGGGGCTGAAACAGGTTTGCCGGCGGGGAGGTAGAGGCCGCCCCTCCGGCCAGTTCGGCTGACGCCTGCCGGCTCTCAAAGGGCTCCCGCTTTCCCCGGGAGCCCTTTTCTTTTTCGTGTCGGCAATGCGCCTCGCGAACGAGCGCCGAGGCCGAGGGGGGGCCGGAGCGAGTTTCAGCGGCTAACGGCTGGAGCGGCAGCGGGGGGCGGCCGGGCCGAGTTTCAGCGGCTGACGGCGGGAGCGGCAGCAACGGCGGGCAGTGCTGCCCGCAGAGCGCGGCCGCGCTCCTCGACACGGTCGAACCGGCCGGCGTTCAACTCCCCGGAATCGAAGAGGGCGTTGGTGAAGCCGACGGCGACGGCTCCGGCCGCCAGCCACTCGGAGACGTTCGCGCGGTCCACGCCGTTCGTCGGGACGACCCGCAGGAACGGCAGCGGGCCGAGCACGGCGCGCAGGTAGTCCGGGCCCGTGCCGGGGCCCGGAAAGAGTTTCACGAGCGTGGCTCCGGCCCGGTGCGCCCGCAGCATCTCGGTGGGCGTGAAGGCTCCGGGCAGCATGGCGACCCCGAGCCGGCGGGCCTCCTCGACGACCGCTTCGTCGGTCACGGGCGAGACGAGAAACCCCGCCCCGGCCTCCACCGACGCGCGGGCCTCCTCCACCGTGAGCACCGTCCCCGCCCCGACCACAAGCCCGTCCCGCCGGGAGAACTCGGCGATCCGGTCGAGCGCCCGGGGAACCGTCAGAGTGAACTCGATGACCCGGAAGCCCGCCCGAACGGCGGCTTCCATGGCCGGCCCGGCCGCTTCCTCGCTGCGCGTGCGCAGAATGGCAGAAGCCCGCTCTCTCCGGTAGAACTGCACGAACTCGTCACTGGTGATTCTTGCTATCGTTCGCATCGAAATCCTCGGGGCCCTGCCACCGGACAGCATACTCCCGCCCACGGGAGAGGGACTAGGCGGCTGTTCGAGAAGGGTGCCTGCCATGGTGAAAACTGGGACCGCTTATTGCCTTGAGACCCGAAGCAGCGTATATGAATCCCGAAAGGGGGCGCCCCGGTGAGGCATCCGGGGAACAGGTTCGTGTGCCCTCAAACAGGAGACCTGCCGATGAATTCCTTCCGGCGCCTGAGCCCCGCGCTCGGCGTGTGTTTCGCTCTCGTCCTCGTCACTTCGGCCTTCGCATTCCAGCCCCGCCAGCCCGGCCGTTTTGACGCGCTCGTCATCGACGACCCGTCGAGCATTTCGGCCACGACCGGGACTCTTTTGGAGTCGCTGCCGGCAGACCATCCCACCCGGTCCTCTTGGAACGCGTTCAAGGCGGCCCATGGCCCCGCGTGGCAGGTGTTCCTCGATGCCCGCTCGGGCGCGCCGCTGCTCGTCCAGGGCCAGGGGATTCCGTGGGTTGCGGGTAACGGGAACCGCATGAAGGACGGGTCTCCCCCGGCCATCGAATCGCTCGAACGGTCGCTGCGGGTGTTCGTGCAGGCGAACAGGGACGTTTTCCTCGCCGGGGACACGGAACTCGTCCTCGACTCGGCCGCCTCGGGCCCGCTGACGCCGGAGGTCTGGCAGGTCGTGTTCTCCCGCCGGGTCGGAGGGCTTCCCGTCGCGGGCGACACGTACGTGTTCACGGTCGGCCACGGCAATCTCGTCTCCTTCGGCGCTTCCCGCTGGGGCGGCGTTCAGCCGGCCTCCACCACTCCCGCCGTTGGTCCCGACGAAGCGCTCGGGAATCTCGCCCGGTACATGAAGCTCGACCTTTCCCAGCTCGCGGTCGGCCGTGCGCCCGCGCTCGAGATCCTTCCCCAGCCGGCCGGTGGAAGGGTCTGGTCCGGCC
>Ga0315273_10011593_pt1 | contig 11282 bp, 9 predicted proteins | sample YL17G02_0_MG_FD_205753 | JGI IMG/M metagenome (GOLD analysis project Ga0315273, IMG submission 205753) | Sediment microbial communities from Yellowstone Lake, YNP, Wyoming, USA - YL17G02_0 | ecosystem: Environmental > Aquatic > Freshwater > Lake > Sediment | place: USA: Wyoming | collected...
TCCAGGTCGCCCTGCCCGATGGCCAGGTTGATCGAATGGCCCGGCGTCCAGAGCTTGTCGATCGCGCTCTTGAAGTAGGACTGACGCCATTCCGGCGTGGGCACGCGGCCGGCCACCTCGCCGGGGATGTCGATGCCCGTGGTCTTGCCCATACCCAGACGGCCCGCCCAATCCGCAAGTTCAGACCCCTGGCGCCCGTAGAAGCGGTAGCCGACGTTGTAGAAGTAGACGTCGCACGACTGGGTCAGAGCCCCGACGAGACTCAGAGTCCCGTGCCCATTCTTGAGCCAACAGGTGAACTTCGTGCCCGCCGTGTCGATGGGGATCGTGTAGCTGCCGGGGCAGAAGAAGCCGGTCTCCGGGTCGATCACGCCCTCCTCGAGCCCGGCGGTGGCGGTCACCACCTTGAAGGTGGAGCCGACCGCCTTCGCCGACTGGATGGCGCGATTGAGGAGCGGGTAGTTGGCGTACTTGTTGTTGAGCGCCTTGTAGTCCTTCGGGCTGATGCCGCCCACCCAGACCTCCGGATCGTAGGTGGGGTAGCTGGCCATGGAGAGCACTTCGCCGTTCTTGGCGTCGAGCACGAGAGCGGCACCGCCGTCGGCCTCGTAGCTTCCCGTGCTGTGCGCGAGGTTGATCGCGTAGCGCAGAGCGTCCTCGGTCTCGGCCTGGACCTTCGCGTCGATCGTCGTCACCAGCGTGCCGCCCGGCCGTGGCAGACGGCCGCCGGGCGCCGCCGTCCGCGACTTGGGCCGCCCCATGGCGTCGACCTCGACCTTGGCGACCCCGTCGCGGCCGCGCAACCAGCGGTCGTAGGACCATTCCAGGCCGCCCTGGCCGACGATGTCGCCGGCGGCGTAACCCTTGAAGCGCTGCTCCTTGAGCTGCTCGGGCGAGATCTCCCCGGTGCTGCCGAGCAGGTGCGCGGCCAGCGTGCCCTCCGGGTAGTCGCGCAGGTACGCCTTTCTGATCTCGACGCCGGGGAACGACTGCTTGTGCTCCAAAAGGTAGGAGACGATCTTGCGGTCGACGTCCTCCTTGACGACCACGAGATCGATACCCGCGGAGCCGCTCTGCTCGTCGAGCTGCGCGAACGCCACTCCGGTGCGCGACTCGAGCTTCTTGCGGATGCGCGTCTCCCGCACGCGCAAGACGCGGGCGAGCTTCTTCGTGGTCGCCCCGAGCTCACCGGCCGGCACGTCCATCAGGCGGATGCCGACGGCAAGGCCGGCGCGGTTCTCCACGATCACCTTGCCGTGGCGATCCTGGATGGGACCGCGCGGCGCCATGACCTTCACGGAGCGCAAGCGATTGTCGTTGGCTTGCGCGACGAACTGCTCGCCGCTGAGGATCTGCAGGTACCAGAGGCGGAACAGGATGATGCCGAAGAGCACGACCGCTAGGCCGAGCAGGAGCGCCACGCGCAGCGGCACCGAGGGCAGTTGCATGACGGGCTTGTCGCGACGTCCTGTGCGGATCAGGCGGTCGCGACGACCGGAATATCTACCGGGCACGAGCGACACGCAGATCACCTGCCCCCCGCAGCCAGAAGCGCACGACCACGTAGATCGGCCCCGCGAGCAGCGTGTTGAGAATGAGCGACGGCACCAGGACGCGCACCACGAAGAAGCCGAACGGGACCTGACGCTCCAGCAGGTCCTGAGCCACCGCATAGAGCACGGAGGCGATCAGAGTGGCGGCGAAGGCGCTCACCAGCGGAGCAAGGCCGGCCGAGAGATCGGCGGTCTCCGCATAGCGACCGACGAAGTAGCCCACGATGACGAAGATGAACGCCCCCAGCCCGATGGGCTCCATCAGCGCGGTCGCTACGAGGCTGCCGGCGAGGAAGCCGAAGACAGCGCCGATCTCGGCGCCGCGCAGCAGCGCGACGCAGACGACGATGATGAGGGCGAAGTCCGGATTCGCCCCAAGGATGCGGATGTTGGGCGCGATCGCGGTCTGCAACAGCCCCGCCGCGAGCAAGGCCACGACGAGCCGCGCGATCTCCGCCGCAGACGGCCACTGCCAGCCCTCCCTGTCTTCTCTGGTGCGCGTGAACCTCACCTCACGACCACCTGGACGATGTTGAGCTTGCGAAAGTCGACGAAGGGCTTGACCGAGATGCTCTGATACAGCTCGACCTCCTGGGACCCGACGCTCTCGACGACGCCTATGGGGATGCCGCGCACGAAGATCGACCCCGTGCGCCCCGACGTGACGACATACTGGCCGACTTTGACCTTCTCGTTCTTGTCGACGTAGCCGAGCGTGACGTCGCCCGTGACGCTCCCTGTGACGATGCCCTGGGCGCCGCCGGGCATCACCACCGCGTCGGCGTAGCTCTGCTGATCGGAGATGAGGGTGACCTGGGCCGCGCCGCCCGTCACGCTCGTGACGCGGCCCACAAGTCCCGAGCCGTTGACGACCGCGTCGTACTCGCTCACGCCGCGATCGCTGCCCACGTCGATGGTCACGGTCGAGTACCACGCTGTGGTCGAGCGCGCCACGACGCGCCCGGTGACGAGCTGCACACCCTTCGGGAAGATCTTGTCGTCCTGCAGCTGGGCGAGCGCTCGCAGCTCGTCGTTCTCGGCCTGGGTGGCAAGCTCATTCGCGAGGCCGGCGCGGAGCTGCTCGACCTCCTTGCGCAGGTCCGAGTTCTCGGAGTTGGCGGTGAACACGCCGCTGGTCCAGTTCCAGGCGTCGCGCAGCGGTTTCGTGGCCACGGCCGTGCCCTTCTGCAGCGGCGCCACCACCTGCAGGACGCCGCTTTGCAGCCCATGCGCGGGGCCGCTTTCGGACTCACGAAAGTAAAACGTGAGCATAGCGACGGAGAGGAGCAGCAGGGCTGCCACGACGATCCGCCGCCGGAGTACGCGCCGGCGCTTCACAGGTCAGCTACGGATCCAGCTACCGCCCGCGCGGCCGGGAGTGATTCTTACTCTTGACCAGGACATCGAACTCCTCGAGATACTTGCCGGAGCCCACGGCCACGCAGGTGAGCGGCGACTCAGCCAGATGCACCGGCATCTGTGTCTCGGCGCGCAGGCGCTCCGGCAGGCCTTGGAGCAGTGACCCGCCCCCGGCCAGCATGATGCCGCGATCCATGATGTCGCTGGCCAGCTCCGGCGGGGTCTTGTCGAGCGTTGCCTTGATGGCATCGATGATCGCCTGCACGGGCTCGTCCAGGGCGACGCGGATCTCCTCCGATGAGAGGACGATCGTCTTTGGCATGCCGGTGACCAGGTCGCGGCCGCGGATCTCTGCCTGTTCCTCCTGCGGCAGCGGGAACGCGGAGCCGATCTCGAGCTTGATCTCCTCCGAGGTCTGGCTGCCGATCAGGAGCTTGTAGTCCTTCTTGACGTAGCTGATGATGGATTCGTCGAGCTCGTCGCCGCCGACGCGGATGGATTGACTGACGACGATCCCACCGAGCGAGATGACGGCGACCTCGCTGGTGCCGCCGCCGATGTCGACGATCATGCTGCCGGTGGGCTCGCCCACCGGCAGCCCCGCGCCGATCGCGGCGGCCATGGGCTCCTCGATGAGCGTGGCCCAGCGGGCCCCGGCCGAGTACGTGGCCTCTTCAACGGCGCGCTTCTCGACGCCGGTGACGCCGGAGGGCACGCAGATGACGACACGCGGGTGAGCCCAGCGGTTCTGCATGACGCGGCGGATGAAGTGCCGCAGCATCTGCTCGGTGACATCGAAGTCGGCGATGACGCCGTCTTTGAGCGGCCGCACGGCGCTGATGGTGGCCGGCGTGCGGCCCAGCATGCGCTTGGCCTCCATGCCGACGGCGTGCACCTCGCCGGTACGATGATCGATCGCGACCACGGACGGCTCGGAGAGCACGATGCCGCGACCGCGGAGATAGATGAGTGTGTTGGCGGTGCCCAGGTCGACAGCCATGTCGCGGGCGCCAAATCCAGTGACGAAGCCGAGGAAACTGATACAAGGCTCCTTTCGGGGAGATACCGAGCGCTGATTGTATACGCTGACCGCGGCCGGGCCAACCGAGGCGGCGACCGCTCGACCGCACCACGACGCAGCGTCACGACGGCTCGGCGACCGCCATCATCCCCGGCCGGGGCGATCCGGCAACCACGAGAACGGCTGCAGGCCGAATACCGCGAGAGCTTCCAGGAGCACGGCCACGGGCAGGCCCACGACGTTGAAGTAGTCGCCGTCGACGCGCTCGACCAGGGCCGACCCGATCCCCTGGATGGCGTAGGCGCCGGCGCGCTCGCGCCACTCGCCGCAGCGGACGTAGGCGTCCACTGCGCCGTCGTCGAGATCGCGGAAGGTCACCGTCGTGACCGCGCTCCCTGTGACGGACTGTTGCGGCGAGCAGAGGTGAAGGCCGCTGTGGACTTCGTGGCTGCGGCCGGCGAGGCGGCGGACGTAGGCGGCCGCTTCCGCCTCGTCGGCCGCCTTGCCGAGCAGCAGATCGTCGACCACGACCACCGTGTCCACCCCGAGCACCAGTTCGTCAGGGAGCAGCCGGGTGCGGGCCAGGACCTCCTGCGCCTTGCCGCGCGCGTTGCTCTCGACGGTGTGCGCCGGCATGCCCTGATGCAAGTCCTCATCGTGCCGGCTGACCACGACGCGAAAAGGGATGGCAAGCTGCGTGAGCAGCGCCCTGCGCTGCGGCGACCTCGAGGCGAGGACAAGTCTCATGACAGGGGAGCCGGACGCGGCGATCTGCTCAGACGAGCTCGTCCTCGACAAAGAACAGCGCGATCTCGCGGGCGGCGCTCTCCGGGCTGTCGGAGCCGTGTACGAGGTTCTCCTCCTTGGAGAGCGAGAAGTCGCCGCGGATGGTGCCGGGCGCGGCCTGCGCGGAGTCGGTCGCTCCCAGCATGGTTCGCGTCGCCTTGACGGCATCCCGGCCCTCCCAGACCATCGCCACCACGGGCCCTCTCGTGATGAACGCGGCGAGCGATGGGAAGAACGGCTTCGCGACGTGCTCCGCGTAGTGACGCTCGGCGAGCGCGCCATCGATACGCAGCGCCTTCATGCCACAGAGCTTGAAGCCGCGGCGCTCAAAGCGGCCGACGACCTCACCGACCATGCCACGCTCGACGCCGTCGGGCTTGACCATGACAAACGTACGTTCCACGAGAGACCTCCTTGGGCCGGAAGACGCGGCGCCTGGGCCGCGGGATCTGTACGGGCGGGGACAGACGCCGCTAGCGACGATCGTCCGCGACGACCGGCGAGGGGCTGGCGTCGGCCTCGCAGTACGGACACACGTGCCAGGTGGGCTCGAGCGGCCGGCGGCACGACCGGCAGGGCGTGCGCAGGCGACGGGCGCATGCCGGGCACACCAGATAGTCGTCGCGAACCGGCGACTTGCAGTAGGAGCAGTGGGACTCCTGCGTGAGACGCTGCTCCATCATCAGCATGTCGAGCTCGCGCACCCGGCGATCGTCGACATACTCGGAGGGCCGGGCGATGGCGTAGACGATCCAGGCGATCGGACCGAACACGAGGCCGGCGGCCACGCAGACGCCCACGACGATAGGATCGTCGATGCGCCGCCGCGCGTCTTTGAGGATCCAGAAAGCCCCGGCGAGCCAGACGGCGACGATGCAGAAGTAGAACAGGTACACGACGAACCGCCAAGCGGGCGACGAGAGGAAGTCCGTGAACGCTTGGAAGGGATTCGTGTCGCTCGCGGCGGTCGCCGCGGCGATGATCGCGTCAGGCACCCTCTTCCTCCTCAGGAAGACGTCGTCGAGGCCGGGGGAAGCGCCTCGTCGGAATGGCGGCCGGTCACAGACTGGGTGACGGGAGGTCCCCCGGCGCTCCCGACCGGCTGGCCTCCGCGGCCAGCCCGGCAATCATACCCGAGAAGACCACCCTGTGGGCAGGATACAGGAGGTACCAGTACGCCAGCCCGGCCAGGCCTCGGGGCACAAAGTAGGCGGTCTGCACGAGCAGCGTCCCCCGCGCCTGCGGCAGCACCTCGAACTGCAGCCAGGCGGAACCCGGCAGCTTCATCTCGGCGCGCAGGCGCAGCAGCCGGTCCGGCTCCAGGGCCTCGACGCGCCAGAAGTCGAGCGCGTCGCCGACCCGCAGCGACGTCGGGAGGCGGCGTCCGCGACGCAGCCCGACACCGCCGACGGCGCGATCGACGGCGCCGCGCACGCGCCAGGTCCAGTTGGCGTAGTGATAGCCGCCGGCGCCGCCGATCCTGACGCAGGCCGCGAAGACGGCGCCGGCGCCCGCATCCACAAGCCTCCGGCGGCGCTCGATCAGCATGCCTTCCTGCGCGCTCATGAGTCTCGCCGCCGGCTCGCGCTCACTGGTACACAGTCCGTCGCACCACGCGCTCTCGACCTCGCCTGACGTGAGACCGTCCAGGGCTGCCCTGAGAGCGCCCTGATAGCCTGCCGGCCGTACCCCGGGGAACAGCTCGCGGGCGACGGTATCGCGCACGATCGTCTCGCTGCGCAGTCCCTCGATCAGCGGGCGCGCCATGCTCGAGGGGATCGGCGTCACGAGATGGACCCAGTACGAGGACAGCTTCGGCGTGAGCACCGGGACGGGCTGCAGTCGCCGATGCAGGCCGCGCGCCCGGGCGTAGCCGAGCATCATGTCGCCGTAGGTGAGGACATCGGCGCCGCCAATCTCGATCACGCGGCCGGCGCTGGCCGGAACGTCCAGTGTCGCGACCAGGTAGCGCAGCAGATCGTCGATGCCGATCGGCTGAACCTTGGTGAAGACCCATTGCGGACAGATCATGACCGGGACCCGCTCCGTCAGGTAGCGGATCATCTCGAACGAGATGCTCCCCGACCCCACCACGATGGCCGCCCGGAACTCAGTGACCGGCACGCCGTCGCGGCGCAGGGCGGCGCCGGTCTCGTGCCGTGAGCGCAGGTGCTGCGACAGATCCGTCGCCGGATCGCCGAGGCCGCCGAGGTAGACGATGCGTCGCACCCCGGAGGAGGAGGCGGCGCGGCTGAACGTCCTGGCGGCGGCGGCGTCGCGGGCGCCGTAGCCGGCGCCGCGCGCCATGCTGTGCACGAGGTAGTACGCGACCTCGACCCCGGCCAAGGCGGCCTCAAGACCCTCGGGGCGCAGGAGGTCGACGGTCACGACCTCGACGTGGGGGAGCCAGTCGCGCCCCTGCAGACGCTGCGCATCGCGGACCAGAACGCGCACGCGACGGCCGTGGGCCAGCAGGCGCGGCACGAGACGACCGCCCACGTAGCCGGTCGCGCCCGTGACGAGGACGACGCCTAGTACGGCGGGAGTGCTCTGGAAGCCGGCCGGGTTCGTCGATGCCTCCTTGGAGGCGTTCGAGGCCGTCGCGACGACGGAACGCCTAGAGGGCACCGGGAAGCGCGCCGTCGATCACGCCAGGCGCATGCCGAGAAGATACCCGACGTAGAACGCGACGAGGGCGACGGCGATCACGATGAGGAGCGCAACGAGGAACCTGACGGCCGGGTGCGCTTTCTTCTGTGCCATTCACCCCTCCCGAGTTTCGCGCAAGTATATCGGAGGCGTAAGGACGTCGCGCAGGTCTTCGAGGAGGAACAGAGAGCCGGCGATGAGGACGGAGCCCTCGGCGCCGGCCCGCTTGCCGGCAAGCGCGAGCGCCGCGTGCGGATCGGCTTCCACGGCCACGACGAGTCCGCCGTGGCCCGTTGCCCTGGCGCTCGCCGCCACGGCCGCCGCCAGCTCGTCGGCGGTGAGGCTGCGCACCTCACCGGCCTGGGTGCAGACCACACCGTCGAGAAGGGGCAGAAGGCGCGCGAGCATCTCCTCGTACCCCTTGTCGCGCATGATCGCCAGGACCGCGACACGCGGCGCGGGCATGCGCAGCCCGGCCAGGCTGCGGGCCAGCGCGCGGACGCCCTCGGGGTTGTGCGCGCCGTCGGCGATCACCAGTGGCCGCTCGCCGACCTGCTGGAAGCGGCCGGGGACGACGACGCCGCGCAGCGCCTGCCGGACGGCGGCCTCGTCGAGGCCGCCGAGGAGCAGGCGCACGGCGGCCACGGCCAGCCCGGCGTTGGCGACCTGGTAGTGGGCCGGCGTGGGCAACTCCAAGCCGGCCCAGCGTCCGCCCTCCGTCGGCATCGACACCGCGAAGTCGGCCGGCGTCCCCGTGACCGTGAAGTCGCGGTCCAGCAGATGAGCACGCGCACTCGCGGCTGCGCAGACGCGCCGCGCCTCATCCTCGAGCCCGTCAAGCTCGCCGAACACCGCCGCGCCGCCTTTGATGACGGCCGCCTTCTCGGCGAAGATCTGCTCTCGCGTGGCGCCCAGGACCTGCGTGTGCTCCAGCGCCACGTTGGTGAGCAAGACCACGGGCGCCTCCACGACGTTCGTCGCGTCCAGGCGCCCGCCCAGCCCGGCCTCGAGCGCGACCGCCTCTGCCCCACTCTCGGCCAGGGCCAGCAGCGCCGCCACCGTCAGTACCTCGAACTGCGTGGCCTCACCGGCCGCGGCCGGCAGCTTGGGCACGAGCGCACGCACGCGCTCGACGCAACGCCCCAGCAGTTCGGCGGCGATCGGCCGGCCCTCGACCAGCACGCGCTCATGCCACCCGAAGATGTGCGGTGAGAGATAGGCGCCAGAGCGCAGCCCGTGAGCGCCGAGCAGCGCCTCGCAGTACCGCGTCGTCGACGACTTGCCGTTGGTGCCGACGATGTGGATGACGCGGTACGCGTCCTGCGGCCGGCCGAGCCAGTCGAGCAGCGCGCTTACTCGCTCCAGACCCGGGCGCATGCCGAACGCCGCCAGCGACTCGAGATAGGCGACCCACGGCACAGAGGCGGACGAGAGCGCCGGGGCGTCCTCCCCGCCACCGCCCCTGTCGTCGTCAGCCCGGCCGCTCAGGGCTTCTCACCTCTGGCGCAGGCGGTGCAGGCGCGCGGCCAGCTCGTCACGCTCCGCGGTGCGCGCCGCAAGGTTGTCGCGCTCCTTCTGCACCACAGCTTCGGGGGCGCGACTCACGAAGCCCTCGTTGGCGAGCTTGGCGCGACCACGCTCGACCTCGGCATTGGCTTTGGCATGCTGCTGCTCGAGACGCGCGGTCTCCTCAGCCTTGTCGGCGGTGGCGGCCACCTCGAGGCGCCCGCCGGGCACGAGCACCACGGTCGAGCCCTCCTCGGGCGCGCCATCCAGATCCACCGCGGTGCGCGCCAGCGCCCGCAGAGCCGGGATGTAGGGGCCGTACCGCGCCACGACGGCCTCGCCGTCGCCGACGAAGACGGCCCTGAGCACCCGGCCGGCCGGGACCTTGGTCTCGGCACGGAACTGGCGCAGCGCGTTGACGGCGGCCTGCACGGCGCCCACCGTCGCCTCATCTTCGGGCGCCAGCAGCGCCGCCTCGTACTGGGGATGCGCCCGGTCGATCAACGGCGTCTCGCCGTACTGCGCCGCGATCTCCTCGGTGACGAACGGCAGGAACGGATGCAGCAGGCGCACGATCTGCCCGAGCAGCCAGCGCGCGTGCCCTGCGGCGGCGGCCTTGGCGGCCTCGTCCCCGCCGTAGAGACGCACCTTGACGAGCTCGAGGTACCAGTCGCAGAACTCGTTCCAGACGAAGTGGTAGAGCGTGTCCACCGCGGCGGAGAAGTCGAAGCCGCCGACCGCCGTCTCGACCTCCGTGAGGCAGCGCTGGAAGCGGCTCGTGATCCAGCGATCGACCTGGTCGGCGTCGCTGCGATCCGCCTTGTAGCCCTCGCTGGCCAGCAGCACGAGCCGCGACGCGTTCCACAGCTTGTTGGCGAAGCCGCGGCCCATGGCGATCTTCTCTTCGCTGAAGCGCACGTCCTGGGTGCTGCTCATGAGCAGCAGGCCGAAGCGCGTGGCATCCGCCCCATACTTGTTGATGAGCTCCAGCGGATCGATGCCCGTGCCCAGGCTCTTGCTCATGCGGCGACCGTCCGTCGCCTGGATCACGGAGTGGATGTACACGTCGCGGAAGGGAACGTCGCCGACGAACTCCAGGCCCATCATGACCATGCGCGCGACCCACAGGAAGACGATCTCGCGGGCCGTGCTCAGCAAGCTCGTCGGGTAGAAGTACTCGAGGTCCGCGGTGTGCTCCGGCCAGCCCCACGTGGCGAACGGCCACAGCGCGGAGCTGAACCAGGTGTCGAGGACGTCGGTCTCGCGCGTGAGCTTGGCCCCGGCGCAGCGGGTGCACTCACGCGGCTCGGTCTCGGCGACGATGACCTCGCCGCAGTCGTCGCAGTACCACACCGGCAGCTGGTGCCCCCACCAGAGCTGGCGGCTGATGCACCACGGACGCAGGTTCTCCATCCAGTCGAGGTACACGTGGCCCCAGCGCTCCGGCGTGAACCGTATCCTGCCGTCGCGCACCACCTCCATGGCAGGCGCCTTGAGCTCCTCCATGCGCATGAACCACTGCTCGCTGATGAGCGGCTCGACGGCCGTGCCGCAGCGGTCGCAGGTGGCGACGCTGTGGGCGTAGTCGTCGATCTTGATGAGCGCGCCCTCCTTCTGGAGGTCTGCGAGGATGCGCTCGGCGGCGGCCTCGACATCCAGGCCCGCGTAGGGGCCGCCCGCCGCGGTGATGCGGCCGTCCTGGCCAATGGCCTGGATGGACTCGAGCCGATGGTCGCGGCCGATCTCGAAGTCGGTGAGGTCGTGCGCGGGGGTGACCTTCAGCGCGCCCGTGCCGAAAGCCGGGTCGACGCGCTCGTCGGCGACGATCCTCAGCTCGCGCCCCAGCAGCGGCAGGATGGCGGTCTTGCCCACGATGTCCGTGTAGCGCGGATCGTCGGGGTTCACCGCCACGGCCGTGTCGCCGACCATCGTCTCGGGACGCGCCGTGGCGATGGTCACGCTGCCCCCGCCGACGATCGGATAGCGGATGTGGGTCAGCGTGCCCGGCATCTCCTTGTAGGCGACCTCGAGATCGCTGATCGCCGTGCCGCAGCGCGGGCACCAGTTCACGAGGTAACTGCCCCTGTGGATGAGGCCACGGTGGTAGAGGGCGACGAAGACCCTGAGCACCGCCTCCACGTAGCCCTCGTCGAAGGTGAAGCGCTCGCGCTCGTAGTCGCAGGCGCAGCCCAGACGCTTGAGCTGATTGATGATCGTGTGGCCGTATTCCTCGCGCCAGGTCCAGACGCGCTTGGCGAACTCCTCGCGGCCCACGTCTTCCTTGCTCAGACCCTCTCGGCGCAGCATCTTCTCGACCACGTTCTGCGTAGCGATGCCGGCGTGGTCGGTGCCGACCAGCCAGCACGCGTTCTCGCCGAGCATGCGGTGGTAGCGCGTCAGCACGTCCT
>Ga0315273_10011594_pt1 | contig 11282 bp, 7 predicted proteins | sample YL17G02_0_MG_FD_205753 | JGI IMG/M metagenome (GOLD analysis project Ga0315273, IMG submission 205753) | Sediment microbial communities from Yellowstone Lake, YNP, Wyoming, USA - YL17G02_0 | ecosystem: Environmental > Aquatic > Freshwater > Lake > Sediment | place: USA: Wyoming | collected...
TTTTAGGTTTTTTAGGCATGTTTATAACGAGATCACATCATCGAAGAAGTTCCGGGTCTCGTATAACTTCTTCAAGCTCATTCCTTTTAGACTGTCGAGTCTTCCCAACAAATTTAGAAATGGTTGAAACTTTAAGTTTTGTACCCCTGATATCGCGGATCAATGGCTGGATAGATAGTCGACGCGAAACCATAGCTGCTCTTAGCACCGGGTTTCTTTCACACATTTTATGAAGTCGGTCAGCATCCTCGAGAATAGCCTCAATGATAGGGGATATATTGTCGAGACGAGACGCGACAGATCCGAAAAGATTCAAAGCTTTTTCCAAATCATCCGTACGTTCATGGAGCTCAACATCACTCAGAGTCCGGGTGCCGTGTTTTTGGGTATTCGCCACGCTTCACCATACTACGGACACGGGTTTAGAAGCTATAGTAACAGCAATTTTCCCATCACCACGGGACTTCACAAGATGTTCAATGGCATCTTCAATTATTTTTACTGACCTCATGTCCCCGTCCATAAGACGTTGCCAAGAACCTCCACGACGTAGAAAGTCGTGGTATAACCCCACAAAGTCTTTATTTGACATTTCTTCGTCATCGCCATATATATGGTCCATGATTTGACGAGAAATCAAATAGGCTGTCGTGTCTTTGACACCGGCCCTATCTTTTGATTCAGTATTCACGAGTTAAAAAGTGTACGAAAGGGCTAGGAAATTCTTTTTGCTTGCCTAGAAACAGAACGGGAGCTAACCCCATGTAGTCTAGCACGTTGTCGATGAAACTGACCATAACCGCCAATAGAACGCCCGGTGGGACCAGTATTTGAAACTTGACGAATTGACGAATCAAGGGCCCCTGGGTTATCACGAACATATTCCATCGCCAGCATAATCGAACGAGCAAGGGAGTCTGACATATCGTCATGTTTCCCGGAAATTTTTGGTGCTTCAACCACTATAGTATTTTTACCACTAGATGAAGATTGAAGTTCCAATAACTCAGTTACCAATGGAGAATGGCGAATGCTTTGATTTTCCGTCGAGGCTTGTTCTGGTATCGGCCAATCATATATACCGATCTGACGGTGTAACATGGCCATTTTAAATGTCTGCCACATTTGAGATGTATCAGATGGGAAGAAATTTCGCATCTCAAATTGCTTCAAATTTTTCTTATGAAGAACTTGTTCAAAAACCGGACCAGCCCACTGATCGAAAACACCGCGATAGATGTAAAACTTACGAGATAAAGCAAAAAACCAGTTTGCAATTTCGTCAAGATCAAGGCGCGGTTGGTCCTGAAGAGTCATGGCGTAAGGAACTATCGGGATATCAAGGTGCGGATTTGACTCTCTCCAACTTTTACGTGGATACCAGACCTCATGGTATATGAGTTCTATCCTTCCACCAGACAGGTGAGTGATGGCAATGGCAGTACCATCATTTGAAATACCGAAGTCGACACCAGCCCAGTGTACTTCTCTGGGGTATCCACTAAGGGAAGGACGAAGAGAAGGAATAATGCAATCCTGAAGGTCTTTCGAGTCTTCAATAAAACCACGGACACGATCAGAAAATTCAGCCCCGTACTCCGTCATGAACGATTTCGGGTCTTTCGCGTATTCGACGCGATAGTCCTCTGAAGATAGTGTCGGGTTCACTTCCCAAGTAGGGGCCTGGATTATGAGAGTATTTGACGACTCAACACCTCCGGACATCGCTTGCTTACAAAGTTTGTAGAAAAATCCTTCTTTTGAATTCGGTGAAGAAATTAAAACCATTCGACCATCGGTCGGACCGATCGGATTATGTTTATTTTTCGGATCTTTCGGAGTAAATTGTTTGAGAGATGGGGAAAGACCTCGATATACCTGTTCTGCCGAAGAATTACCATCATCGATAAAGAAAGCAATTTCGTCTAGGATGGCACATATTACACCACGTCCACGAAGTCCTTTAGCAATTGAACTTTTGAAAGTTGCAGTAATCGTCGCTTTCCCGTCAGGACCAAAGCGTTTCTTATCGCTTTCGGTACGAAATTTTACGTATGTTTGGGTGTCGTGAGCGACGTTATTTTTAAAGTAGTCAACGGCCTGAATATGAGCCTGGATGTCACTGTATACGATGGAAGCTTGCTCTTTATCATTAGCTATGTCTAGTACACGAATTTCAGTACCATGAGGAAGTCCATAGTGAGCTTGCGGAGACCCACGTTTCAGTAGTTTATAAAGTTCATAGGCGGCGAACACGGCGGCCATCGAACTTTTTCCTGAACGTCGTCCGAGAATAAGTATCAGTTCTCTACGTGTTTTACCGTCTTGTTTCTTTATGTTACATCTTCCCTGATCGTATAAATATTTAAGGTATTCAAGTTCAGTAAATTTATGAACTACACGTTCGCCAAACTTATCTTTAACAATGATTACTTTATGGACGTCATCAAGGGGAATGTTATAGTATAATTTGACAATGAATTTCTGAGTTGGGAACAAACCGTGTGGAAAAAGTTTAAATTTTTCAATAAATTCAACGATAGTGAGAAAATTTTCGTCTCCATCTTCTCCGTCTTCTCCACGTCTATCACGACGTTTCCTGTCGAGGAAGTCTGAAACTTCTCCAGTTAGTTGACTCTGAAATTTAGGTTCTTTAATTGGCACAAACTAAACCGCGATGGACTTAGCACGTTTTTCTTTAAATTTTTTGGTGTAAAAACGACGGCATCGACGACACTCATAATAAACAATACCATTACGAGTCAAAGAAAAACATTCTTCTAAAGAAACCTGTCCATGCTTTTTACATAATTTGTGAGTTTGTGTTTGGGTTGGTCTAGGCATTGCGTGCCTCATTCTTATTCCAGTCATACGTTCATCAGCTTTCTGCCTCTGAATAATGGACATTCTAATCTTCGATTCTTCAGTATGTCTTCGACCTGTTAACTTCTGTGAAATCTTTTTACGTGTTTCTAAACTAACAGTCTTGTATTTAAGTGCTTCAGAAATTTTTCTGCATGTCTCTTCGGACATTACATGACCTCTCAACGCAGAAGATAACTTCGAGCGGACATCCGAAGACTTCTTATGTCCAAGCATACGACATGATATTGCAGAACGAACTTCTGCACTTAAAACTCGGCCTGTATTAATTAAAGACATCTTTGATCTAAAATCTTGACTGGAAAAAATGGCTGAATTAATACGTGAACCTCCACCTTTCATAATGTTGAATCCTATTTTTGGATCTCGTGTTCCTTCTTGTTCAATTATTGCAAATTCGGTGGCGTTAGCTCCTTCAAGATCCCAGCTCATTGCAAGAACTTGATGTTCAAACGCATCTTTCCCATATAGACGGATCGCGTTTGCAAAATGAGATCTACTGTCCTTAACATGCTTGGACTGTGAGCAATGTTGGTTCCAACGATGCATCATCGTATACTGAGTCAAGCCAATATAACGACGTCCGGTATCAATATGGGTATGACAGTAAATGGTCCAGTATTTCATATCAGACCCAATCCATCAAAGTTCTAGCCTCTTCTCCCAATCCTCCATGTCAGCTTCCATTTGTTTAAAAACAACATCAATAGTAGACTCTGGAAGGTCTGATTTTGACATCGAACTATAAACAAATTCCATCCACACATGGAGAATTTGTTTAAATTTTGGACTTTTCAAATCAAATCTATCAGACCTAAAGTTTTCTTGTCGTTTATTAAGTATGTCGGCAAGTTGACGAAGAGAGGCTATTCTGGATATTGTATAATTAGCGGTATTTTTTCCCTCTTCAGTAGCTTTTCGTCGTTCATACTTCAGATGTGATAACTCTTCAGTTATCTCTTCTAAGACAACATCGATTACATCCGATATTGAAGCTTTTTCGGCAACAACACGAACAAGCTTCTGGGAAGACACGAAATTTTCCCGTTTACGGATTTCCCGTTCAACGGATTTCGGGTCTATGAGTTCTGGTATTGATACATCAGAACCTTGACCAACTATATAGTCAGCACCGACTTCCCCGGCGTCAACCTTTTTACCGCCAGGAAATGTAATTACCTGACCGTTCTTTCCCTTATCCTCGTCTTTATCGTCACTCATTTACTGACAATACGCGCTGTCAGGAAAAGTTGTGCTTAACTAGACAGACCTGCGGTCAGACAGATTTAGCCTAACAAACTCCACCAGGGATAAAGAAATCAGGTCCCTTTGACCTTACTCCCCCAAAGTCAACGGATAACTCACTTGAGAGCTCATACTTCTCAACGGGGTTCTCAACAGCAATACGTGGCTGGATTACAGGCAGTTTCCGGGAAGCAGCGACGTGCTCCCGAACTTGCGCAGGAACCTGCCTGATAATGCCTTTTGCGTACTTGGAACACCATCCCGGTGCCGTCTGAAGGGTGCACCCGGTACATTGACCAGCTGCGAGAACGTACGGAGCTCCTTGCTTACGGAAGTGCTTCGCTCCGCTTGTACAACCCTTACCATAGTCATGATATGCAGTAGGGTCAATGAAATAGGTACCCTGGATACCATCATCTAAAGATGCCCGACGACCAATCTCAGGAACCTGGCGAAGGTCATCCGTCGAATAACGGTTAAGGAGTGACTCTTGAAGAGAGCGGCCGGAAAGACCGGTATTCATCATATGAGATAACGTCTTGCGAACTTCTTCTGGATCCATATCAGAAGCGACGTTCACATCACTACGACCAGGATCCCCGTAATGAGCAGAGGAGCGCGAACCACCGTATTCAATCGGTTTGGTAGAAACTGGAGACTCGTAAAGGTTAGCTTGAGAAACAAGCTTCACCCAAGAAGAATTCTCAGAAACACCAGCAAGGGCCAAAGATGCCTGGTCAGAAGCAACCCGACCTTGAGCGACAGCCCTTCCGATAGCTAGTTCAAAAGCTTCTCGCCCGACATCTGACTTCGAAGCCATGATACTACAACAAGACCTGATTGCAGCACAAGCACCGTCAGAGGCACCGTTGCAAATGGAACAAGATGCAGAACGACGAACAGCGTAATCGGGAGAAAACCCACGTTTATTTATCAAGGACAAAGTATTGCGACATCCACCAAGAGCGTCAATGTCGAAATACGTATGACCAAGAATGCCATATTCGCTTGCAAGCGCACGAAGACTCGGGTCCGTTGATGCCACCAAAGCATTACGGTCATCAGCACCTTGCATCATTCGACGAGCGTACTTAACCCAAGACGAGGAAGGAGCACTATCACGTTTCGGGGCCTGAACAGAATTCGCAGCGATGAAACTAGACACATCATCACTGGTAATGCGCTGTTTCGTGGCAGCAGGCTGATAATGAGAAGTCTGAGTCTCACTATCTCGAAGAGCTATCGGAGACTTCAAGAAAGCAGACCGAAGACGATCTTTCCACTCACGACCAGAAATTGTGCTACCGTCTACAGATAAAGGTCGTTTTTCTGCAGCCAACCGAGGGGCATAATGGGAGGCAACACTCGCACTCCATGGAACTTCACTAACAACCTTTTTACCACCGAAGGTTGAGCATGTTCCGGTGTTATGACAGTTACATCCATTTCTACCGCCACACCCTCCGATAACGAAGATTGCATTTTTCCCGAAAGTCGTAGCGTATTTACGTTCTTTCGGGTCGCGGTGAGCATTCGGGAAATGACTAGCGTCAATATAAACGTTTCCAAGGACGCCGCGCTCGAGCATGACTTCACGGATGGCATCCGAAGCAAATCTAATATCCGCTGGAGCGAATTCAAGACGGACTCGTTTTTCGATGTCTGAAGAAGAAAGACCAGCCATTACGAGTTTGGCAACACGATTTCGAATCGGAACAGTTTGGTCCGCGTCAGATATCTTCGGCGTAATCGGGTTCTGGTTTACGATCGTGTGCGGTCGCAACGGGATGACATGGGGTACCCCGTCATCCTTTGGGTCAACAACAAGAGCTTTTTGGAGCTCGGGAATTATGTCCAGATTCTGACGTGGCAACGCTTCAAGAGATCTATACTCTTCTTCATCAACTGACAGCCAAGAAAGATCAGAAATCCCCTGATTGTGAATCAGTGTCGAAATGTCACCAAGACCACGCTCGGTATAAGTATCTTTTTTATCTGCCATCACCAACCTCTAACATTTTCAAATCCGCAATTACGCTCGAAAGGCTCGCAACGCAGTGTTTAAGTTTAGAAGATGTTTCGGGGATGGTAGCACTCGTCTCCAATTTGATAAGCTCACCAAGAATTGAAGATATGGATACCATACCATCCGAGGCCGTCTTAGCAATGGGAAATTCGTCAAGAACATCTTTCACGAATACCGAGTGGCGAAGTTTTAGGCACCGGATAATATCCGATGCTAAAAATTGTGGTTGATTAAGATTTGACAAGAACGCCATAACATGTCGTCGAGTTAATTCCTTCTTCCCAAACTTCTTCATGAAGTCTTGGGTTAAATCTGATACTAATAGTATATTAGTTGCTCGACGTTTTTCCATATGATCAGTCTCCATCACAAAGTTATTAACTAACAAGATGAATATTACTCAATAAATCGAGCGCGGATGAAATCCGGTCAGAAAATGTGGTAGCTAGATTCAAACGTTTTTTTGCTGCTTCACGAGCATACCAAAAACTATCATTAACTAGTTTAGTCAAGACCTCTTGAGACGTACTCGGATTCCCGGCCACATTAGTGCGAACTATGTCATTTTCATCTTCGGATAATTTAGTCAAGATCTTTTGAGACGTATTTGGATTCTTGGCTAAACTCTGACGAACAGCATAACTCTCGTCATTAGCTAGTTTATTCAAAATTTCTACAGGCGTATTCGGATTCCCGGCCACACCCTCACGAACACGATTACTTTCATCGTCAGATAACTTAATCAACACCTCTGGTGGTGCATGCTTTACATAAGCTATACTCGAACGAATATCATTATCCCAATGATTATTACCATTATTATTATTAGCTAACTCAATCAACACTTCTGGGGGCGTATTCGGATTTTCAATTACAAGAACACGTTGACCCGTTTCATAACTAGCTAGTTCACTTAATATTTCTGGTGATGTCTTTGGACTCTTGGCTAAGTATTTAAAAATTTTGCCATCTTTCTTAGCCATTTTTTTCAAGATATCTTGAGACATATTCGGATTACTGATCGCACCATCACGAACCTCCCAACGTTCATCATTAACTAACTTAGCCAAGGTTTCTGGGGGCGTTCTATGATTATAAGAAATACCCTGACGAACAGTATAGAATTTGTCATCATGTAGTTTAGTCAAGATTTTTAGATTAACATTTGGATTCCTGACTACGTACGAACGAACCCCCCAGTGTTCATCATCAGATAGTTTATCTAGTGTCTCTGATGACGTCATCGGATTATTGGCTACACCTGAACGAACAGTGTAATCCCGATCGTTAGCTAATTTATCCAAAGTATCCGCAGGTAATTTTGAATTCTTTGATAAGGAAAAACGAATCCTTGAATCCTCATCGTTAGCTAGTTTAACAAGTGCTTCTGGAGGCGCACTAGAATTATTAGACACATAACTACGGACGCCATAATTTGCATCATCAGATAACTTAGTCAACACCTCTGGAGGTGTATTACGATTCTTAGCAATCTCAAAACGAATTGAAATATTTTCATCGTCAGATAATATTACTAAAACTTCCACTGGAACGTTACGATTCTTTAACAAAAACAAACGAACTACATAATCAACGTCATTAGATAACTTAATCAACACCTCTGGAGGTGTGTTAGGATTCTTGGCTATGTTCTGACGAACAGGGTTATTTTCGTCATTAGATAACTTAGTCAACACTTCTGGAGGTGCATTCTCATTACCGGATATTTCCTTACGAACACGTATATTCGAGTTATTAGATAACCCATCAAAGAATTCAGGAGGAGCATAACTTATACCTCTTCCTGACTGTAAACCATTTTTCTCAATCCACTTCCATACATACAAACGATATTTTTTCGATGGTTCTGAGTTCTTCTTTCCTTTTACTTGTTCAATTTCGCCATCATCGGTAAGTTCGATTGTTATATGTGGTTTGTTATCGGAGTCACGAAGGCTGAATATCTTGGTGCCATTTTCAACTTGATCTTTGTATGAACCAACGCAATGACCCATTAAAGTACCTTCAGCGTCTAGGTCCTCTACGGGAACGAGAACCATCGTGTATCCATCACCAAAGTCATAGTCTACATCATTTGTTTTGTAAGAAACACTTTCATCCGATTCAACAAAACTTTCATGCCATTCGTCTGATAACTCTTTAGCTTCTTCAAAATCGAGTTTTTCAAGATCTGGTTCTTGATCTCTAATCCAATCAGATATGTTGGTTAACTCTTCCGATTCTGGAGGTTCTAAACCATTCTCGATTTTGGTCGCTAACCACTTAGCAGTGTTTTTTTCTTTAATCTTATAATCTTCAATGATTTGAATAGTTTCAGCACTAAATAGTGGCCCAGATTTTGCCAATTCTTGCAAACGTTCATAGTATGAACGAGCATCTTCTGATTTGTCTCGTTTATTTGTCTTCTGAAGTTTTTTTAAATTTAGATCAACCAAATAATCTAAACTATTAGCAAGATGAATGTTGTCAAGTATATCGAGCACGGACGAAATTCGATCAGAAAATGCCAAATAATCCGTTGATACGACAATACTACCACCATCTTGAAGGTCACTTCTATCATAGTCAACATTCTCAAGAAAATCTTCGGATGGGTGACCACTCGGTCCAGATATGTCCTCTGTTTCATGACCAGACCAGAAATTGCCGAGAGAATTCAAGAAGTTATCCATCGTGACTTCGTTCTTCGTGACTCCGGGAAGGCTGTCCGACTCTTCAGAAGAATATGAACCGGAGTCTTCGTCTGCCCATTCATCGCCAGAATAACCCATCTTCATATACGACGATATTGTAGTAGCTGCATTCTGACGAACATCCACACTATGGTCATTGTCTAACCTTGCTAAGGCTTCTGGAGGAGTATTGGGGTTTTTGTCCACATAATAACGAACACTCTCATCCGTGTCACCGGATAGTTTGGTTAGGGTTTCGGGAGAAGTGTTAGAGTTCTTAGCCACATTCCAACGAACATGATCAACCAAGTCACCTGACAACTTGGCTAAGGTTTCGGGAGGAGTGTTAGGATTCGAGGCCACATACCGACGAATACCATCATAGAAGTCATCAGCTAAATGAGCTAAAACTTCAGGAGGCGTGTTATGGTTGTTGGCTACACCCTGACGAGTCAAGTTACTCGGATCATTGGCTAACCGTGATAAGGCTTCTGGAGGCGTATTAGGGTTCCAGGCTACACACTGATGAACAGCAATATCATCGTCATCAGTTAACCGTGATAAGGCTTCTGAGGGCGTATTATGATTATCGGACACGAGCCGACGAACACCCAAATCAAGATCATTGGCTAACCGGGTTAAGATTTCGGGAGAAGTGTTATGGTTCTGGGCCACATGCCGACGAACCATAGGGTTTTTGTTATCAGCTAAATGAGCTAAAACTTCAGGAGGAGCAAAACGTATAATTTCAATCGATTGTAAACCACGTTTTTCAATCCACTCCCAGACGTATGGATGGTATTTCTTTATAGGTTCTGCATTCTGTTTACCTTGAACTTGTTGAATTTTCCCACTTCTAACTTCAATCGTAACGTGTGGTTTATTGTTAGAGTCACGAAGACTATAGATCTTAGTTCCAGATTCAACTTGATCTTTATATGATCCGACGCAATGTTGCATCAGACTACCTTCTACATCAAGATCTTCCACTGGAACTAATACCATGGTGTAACCGTCACCAAAGTCATGGTCTACATTCTTTGTCTTATATTTACCCGTCTGATTTGTAAATTTAAATCCTTCGTGCCATTCGTCTGATAACTCTTTAGCTTCTTCAAAACCGAGTTTTTCAAGATCTGGTTCTTGATCTCGAATCCAATCAAACACGTAACTAAGTTCATCGTTAGTAGGTGGTTTTAAACCATTTTCAATCAGGGTAGCGAGCCATTTAGCAGTATTCTTATCAATTTTAACTCGATAATTTTTGATTATATCAAGTGTTTCAGAATTAAATATAGGTCCTTGTTTTGATTGTTCTTGAAGACGCTCATAAAATTCACGAGAGTCTTCCGATTTATCTCGTTTATTTGTTTTCTGAAGTTGTTTTAAATTTAAACTAATCAAATAGTCATACACGTTGTCAGCAGCAACATGAATGTTGTCCAACATATCAAGTGCATAAGAAATACGTGAAGAAAAATCGGGTCCAGAATAACCCATCTTCATGTGATCGTAGTAGTCAGAACGTGAAGAAGGGTTTTCATGGTCATCAGGCAACTCTGCAGTTTCAGCAACTGTCGGAATAACTGAGTCAATGTTATCCGTTTTAGGATGACGATGTGTTGTTTCGGCGTCTTGATCACCCGGAAGAAGGCAAGAACTATCACGCAATTGATTAACAAGTTCCGTCGAATACGCAACGGCAGTGATAACACGACCATCTTGCGTAATAACACGACGATTAGACGATGCTATCGTGTTAGATTCCAAATGGTTTAATGCTTCATCACGAACCTGTTCATCCGCATCATCGGATAATTTGGTTAAGATTTCGAGAGGTGTATTATGATTCTCGGCCACACACCGACGAACACTCCAATCCGTGTCACCAGACAACCGGGTTAAGATTTCGATAGGAGTGTTAGGGTTGTAGGCAACTTCCCAACGAACATCCGAATCCGCGTCACCAGACAATCGGGTTAAGGTTTCAAGAGGCGTATTCGGATTCCCGGCCACATACTTACGAAAACCGTTTGCATCACCAGACAATCGGGTTAAGGTTTCGGGAGGAGTGTTAGGATTCGCGGCCACATTCCGACGAACAGTGTAATCCGCATCACCGGACAGTTTGGTTAAGATTTCGGGAGGAGTGTTAGGATTCGCGGCCACATTCCGACGAACAGTGTAATCCGCATCTCGAGAGAGTTCTTTTAAAGATTCCGGTGGCGCACATGCAATTACGTCTTTGTGCATGTTTTTAGAAGTGGCCCACTCCCAGACGTATGGACGATATTTTTTCGATGGTTCTGAGTTCTTCTTTCCTTTTACTTGTTGAATTTTCCCACTTCTAAGTTCAATGGTAATGTGTGGTTTGTTATCGGAGTCGCGAAGACTATAAATTTTAGTACCTTTTTCAACTTCATCTGTGTATGATC
>Ga0315273_10011595_pt1 | contig 11282 bp, 11 predicted proteins | sample YL17G02_0_MG_FD_205753 | JGI IMG/M metagenome (GOLD analysis project Ga0315273, IMG submission 205753) | Sediment microbial communities from Yellowstone Lake, YNP, Wyoming, USA - YL17G02_0 | ecosystem: Environmental > Aquatic > Freshwater > Lake > Sediment | place: USA: Wyoming | collected...
AGCCCTTACGTCCGTTACTGAGTTGAAATGCGCTCCACACGAATCCAACACTAGGGTCACAGAATTGAATGGCGGGGTAATGGAGTGTGTTTGGTAACATCATATCATCGCTGTCTACAACGGTAACAACCGGCCCTCGGCTGTTGAGAATCCCAACGTGTGTTGCATAAGTAACACCTGCGTGCGGGAGTTGCAAGAGGCTTACAGGTGCGCGAGGAATGTAGGACTTGACAATATCAACTGTCCTGTCCGTTGAACCATCGTCAACGACGAGTATGTCAAACTCACCGTAGTTCTGGGCTAGTACTGAATTGAGGCATTGTCCGATGAAGCGAGCGGTGCTGAACGCGGGAATGAGTATAGTTACATGTGGCTTCAACAATACATCTCCTCATCACCGCTGTTGATAGCGTAGCAGCTTACAGAACAGGCGCAACCCAAGTATGTCCAGTATCGTTGAAGATGCGTGCATAAGCGACTTCAAGATCTCGGTCATCGCCGCCACCAGAAGCCCTGACTCTGAGAATACCTGTGACAGTAGCGGCAATCTCTTTCACGATCAGCTCACCGCTGGCAAGGGAAAATGCTGTACCGACTATCGCCCAAGTGGTTCCGCCGTCGAGGGAAGACTCGATCTGTATCCCCAGGGTGGTGGTACCCAGATTTCTCATGAATAAACTTCGCTGGTAAGTGGAACTTTCTCTCATCGTGAGAATAGTCGACAGACTCACCGGTACATCTAGAACATCACTTTGGGTACACAACATCTTAGGCCTCCTCTGTTATTTCTTGTATTACGTCCTGCTTGACAATTTCATCAATCACTTCTATGGGATCTGCCCCGTTGAATAGCTTCTCGACAGCGCTCTCGGCAATCTCAAGGTGTTCTGCTTGGGCAGGGGGTACCGAGTACAATACACCTTCCACCTCAACATCTATTTCAGATTCTCGAACATCAACAACAATTGCATCGGTAAGCACACCGTTGAGTGTTACCAGTACTGCCTCACCGGGCCGATACTGCTTGCTGTTGTACTTCTTCCCCTTCTTGGCTTCATCAATACTATCGGTGATGCTCCACCTCATCCCGTCTGACCAAAATCGTTTCGGACCTCTGAGTCTTTTTGTCAACGTGGCCGCATCTTCTTTTGTGGAATACCACGCATCATACCCTGCATGATACAATTGTGTATTTGCTGTTTTGTTCTGTGTTAATGTACCCCTAACTACATGACCGCTAGCATCAATCGTGTGATAACCTACTTCGGGGTATTTCTGAATATCAACACCTTCATGCTTACTCATCTGAATCGCCTGGTGCTGCGCCATTGCCTTTTCCTTGGTGTCAAAGCAGTGAATGACCTGACCCTTCTTGGCCCCATGGCAATGGACAGTACACCACTTGTTGCCGCGCTTCTCGACTTTTTCGCTGAGTTCTGTTGACTCAACCAATCTGTGAATCTGATACAAAATGTCGCCCCTCTTTGCATGACGATCGTAATAATGCCACTCAGCAGGATCAGCACCATATTGACGCCACACCTGTAGCGGAAAGGTAATGGACCCTGTATAGTCCGGATTTGTACCTTGTCTGAATACTCGCTCTCCGGCTGCCTTCTGCTGACGGGCAACAGGTGTGCCATCTTCCCTATACAAGTAAACCCACTCAGGATCTGATACCGTATCTGCTACTAATGTAATAGAACCATGCTGTATCCTTTCTTTGTTCCTTAACCCGTGAAGTGTTTCGCTGAGTTCATCTTCTGCCAAACTATCGATCGCTGCCATAACGTCCTCTTCGGTCTTGAGCTCACCGATCGATTCTTTCTTCGCTCCCGCCTTGCTAAGTTTCTTCTCCATCTTCTTCAGCTCCGTGTAGTAGGTAGGAAATTCGGCAAGATGATCCAATGCGATCTTTCGGGCCTTGTCGACGTCATCCGTATGTTCCTGCTCGACTTCGATACCCATCTTCAGCTCGTCAGGGTCAACGTCTTTCCCAGACACGCCCTTTTCAGCAGCCATTCCCTCAGGCTCTTCGCCTTCTTCATCACCGTCATGCATCTCGTCAGCCATCTTCTCAACTTCGGCTTCGATATCTTCAGGAGTGCTCATTTCTGGCTCTTCGGGAACTTCACGGTCGCCTAGTTCCTCGGGTTCAACTTCAGGAGGTTCGGGCGCAGTGAGCTCGGCTGCGAGCTTCTCGAGTTCAGCCTGTGAAATCGGACCTGCATCTTCGGGTGCTACTACCTCTGGTTCAACGGAAGGTACCGGCGTTTCAGCACCCGCCTCAGGTTGAGGCACTTCAACTGCAACGTCACCACCAACACCCGCTTCCTTGCCAACAGAAACACCTGCTTCAGGAGCTTCAGGGCTTATCACTGCCGGTGTCTGAGCAGCGGCAGTTCCTGCCAACTCCGTTACCATGTTGGCAATCGCCTGAGCAGTTTCATCTGAAGGCAGTCCATTGCCCAACTTCCCTGCTAATGCAGCTGAAAACACAGCGTCTTCATATTCACCATGCTTCTCCTGCGGAACGCCGAGGCTGATGAGTGCTGCGTTGATCTTCGACGTAATCCAGTTCTTGACATCAGATTCTCTCATTAACCGCCCCCCGGAAGTAGGAGGCCAAGACGTAAACTCAACCTCTTCAAGAGACTCAGCGTCAATTGGACTTCCTCCTCTAATCAAAAAGAAAATCGGCCTGTCATCCTTAGGTACTCTTTCAACTCTAATGGCCCAACTACCTTCCACTCTAGGGTCTGGGTAAACTTCCATCGAGAACTGCCCTGTGCCTAGATAATCACCTACGGCCTTTTCCATTTTCGCAAAAACAGGATCAATAGTCCCCATTTTACCGCCCAGCACTTCAGCTATAGAATCGTTGGCTTCAGCGAGTGGCTTGGTCTTACTGAGGATGGATGAAAGTGCTGCGGCGGTGAGGGGATCTACGAACTTACTCTCAACAACGACTTTGGCAGCATCCTTTGCGGGGGCATTCACAGGCGCTGTCGGCCGGGACTTCCCGAGTATGTTTGAGAGCACACCCGCAGTTTTGGAATCAAGCAAACTGGTTACTGCGGACGCCCCTGGTGCGGGCTTGGACGGGGCCACATCTTCAAGCAACTGTATACTCGGTGGTACAGGTATGGTCATACTCTACCTCACTCTTTGATACTCGTACATGTCACGCAGCTCTTTCCAAACGAACTTCCCTTTTGAGGGCGCCGTCTGAAAACGCTGCCAGACATCCAGAGGAACATTGTAGTATTCGTAAATGCTGCCATCAAGGAAGGCCGTCACCAACATGCTCTCTTCAGGATTGTACCCAAAACTGGCAACATTGGAAGATATCACGGGGATCAAATCTACACCATTCCACTCACCTGCTACGGGGCGAGCGGACACCCCTTTTAGAGCGGGCATTGATATTCTTGATGTGGGTGGGCGGTAACCCAACTTGGAGGTGACAGCGGGGGGAGAGGTGATCTTCCTCACCTTCACGGGCTTGCTCAACCACGACTTCTTGGCAGCAATAGGCGCGGGTTGCTTAATCGGCAGGGACCGTCGTGAAACCGGGCGACGTTTCTTCGCCACTGCCTTCGTGGCCTTGCGGGCCTTCTGAGCCCTCTTGATGACCTTGGAAGCTCGACGGTAGAGCTTCCGGGCTTCATCTAGCGAAGGCGCATTTTGTACAAAAGTATTGGGCATTGTTTCAATCCACGCCCCTGCCGAGGGGCGATGAACGCTTTCTACCTATTACTGCACCTCAAACAAATCGCAAACTGCATGCGCTGCAATTACACCTTCAACTTTACTGCATTCGCCTTCTTCCACACCGGGAGGGATGGTTGCATTCGCACATCTCCGACAAGCACGGGCGCGACGATAGCTCACACCTTCTTTGGTTTCTTTCATACCCGATTCCCCAATCATGCCATCTATTGCGCACTCAACTTGATCTTTCAAAGTAACCTCCTACACACCCGCTGTGCTTGGATCATCAGACCTGATCAAGTTGCTGACTTCATCCTGGAGATCGATTATCTTGCTACGGCTCATTCTCGCCCACTCCCTGACCGTATCAAACATCTTTCTGAAGATAAGCCAAGACTCAGCAACAGGCGATGTAATGGATTCGAGCTCCTTGTACCTGAGCTCTGTGGAGCCCGGAATCTCGCGTTTGGCGCCTTCGATGAACGCCTCTGCTTCCTTCTTGAGATCTTGCGAGATGGATTCGAGTTTCCCGAGCATGAAATTCAGAACCTTCTTCCATTCCGGCACCGCGGCTTTGTGTGGAAGTATGTCCTCGAGTTGTATGAGAATACGCTTAGTCTTGAACTGTCTGTCCTTGTACTCTTCAGCGTATCTCAGGAGGTCCTGGGCCATCTGGGCAGACACCTGTTCCTTCTGGGAGATAATAGCCTTGACAGCATTTGCCTGCTGAGACAGGTCATCAATGGCCTTACGGACTTCCAAGAAGCGATCAGCCAGTTCTGCATGAGGCTTCAAAGGTTTATCACCTCGTCTGGGATCAGCTTCATCAACAACGAACTTGCGTGAAGTGATCTGCAAGGATTCAGCCGCAGGTGCTTCAGCTGCTGGTGCTTCGGCTGTTGGTGCTTCGGCCGCTGGGGCTTCAGGAGCCACTTCCGGTTCATCCTTAACCTCAGCCATTTCCTTCAAGTTCTTGAGAATGTTGTTCAGATCAAGCTTGGCTTGACTGACACTGTCAGTATAATAACTATCCGGGCTATCTTTCCCAGGATGCCGTGCCTTGTAGTTTTCGAAGTCCTTCTCATATCTGTCAATAGTCTCAACCTTTTCCCAGGCTTCTCCAACTGCGCGCTGCGCCTCTTTTGCGAGGATGCTCCAACCCCTACGCCACTTCCTGAACTTACCTTTTCCAATCCTCGACAATTCCTCGGCTTGAATGGCATTCGCAACTTCAATGATCTGCTTCATCACCTGCACGACATCATCCCCAGCGTGCTTCTTCTGAAGTAAGGCATGCCACCGCGCCCGATTCATTTCCTTGAACTGGTTATCGGACATAAACGACGTTGCACCCACCCGGGCTGCCGCACGACCTTTCCTGATTTCAGCAGCGCTCCGCTCACCTTTGAGTTTGGCTTCAGGTATACCATGGCCGTAATCCGCCAACTCTCTGACGCGCTTCAAAGAGGACAGGCCCTCTTCGCTGCCATAACCCGCACGCCCGAGTTTACCAGGAGTGTGTCGATAACCTAGCTTCGGTTCGGTCATGAGCGTAGCGCCTTTTGATACTGCCAGTAAAGTGTTGGCGGGAATGGTAGCAGACGCCCACCTAGTGGCTTTGAACGGGTTCGGCTTTTCAGCCCCTGTCAACCAGAAGTAAATGGTGTCAGGATCAAGCTTGCCAGTCGAGGGGGCTACGACAAAATCGGTGTCCTCAACGTTATTCCACTGTACCGGGCCAATCACCGCGGACAGATCTTTGAGAAGATTCCCAGATTGTTTTGCCGAAAGAATCTTCCGAACAATACTTGACTTGAACGCTTCTTCAAGTGACTCAACCAACGAATCGATCATTCTGTCTATCGTGTCCATTTCATTTCTCCTACGGTTTTTCTGAATTGACTTGTGGACCGGGTGTCACTGTAATCCTTGGCCCACCGACGGCAATACACATCGCACCACCCGCATTCGTACCAGTCGCACCCATCACCATGAGCGCCGATCTGATTACCCCTCCGACAGTTGCTTGTGCGATGATTACCACACCTGCCAAGGGAGCGCCACCTGTATTAGCCACCCCTCCCCACACCCCGGGGACAATCTGCGCGAGGTTCAGCGCGGGAATCAACGGGTAGACAATCAAACCACCTGCTGTAACTTGGTAAAAAGTCGCTACTGCAGTAGCAGGGTTCTCAGCCGCATCTGACGACGGGTTATAGATGTTCAAGAGTACGCTGAGATTGGTTCCATTCAAAAGGGTATTGATCTTCATATGTGAATCGCTCCTTATAGCTCGTAGTTGAAATACGCACTTGCCGATGCTGTCACCGAGTTGGTGAATCTCAACGTGTCGTTTGTTGTCAACATCAGCGTCCCTTCAAGCAACCACGTTGTGTGAGTGAACGTATTCGAGACCGAGTAAATTGTCCTGAACGCTTCGGAAGGCCCTCTGCGAAGCTGTACTTCAAACTTAGCAGTTTGCGGGGTTGCAAACGACATCACGAGTGAGTCCAGTTTACACGGATACCCAGGGAAGGTACTTGTGATGGGTACATCAATCGCTCGAGTGAACGAATAGGTCGGCGACCTCCTAAGGTCCAGAGCGTAAGCAACAAGCGCTGCTGTTGCCAATACCGCGAATGCTACGAGCACAAACTTAGTTCGCATGTCAATTCCTCCACTCTGTTATACACAAGCAACTCCAACAACACCAATCTTTTTCATCCCATTCTAGAGACGTAGAAAACTGAAACTCATGGATTTCGTAGCACACTCGTACTACCATTCTTCATGGACGTTTCCTTCAACTTGTTCACTTGCGTTTCAAGATCGCTTACTCTTTGAGCATCGAGATGCTTGGTTGAAATGACGTATCCGAGTAATATGACAGTCAATATCACAATGATGTCAGTGGCCGAAAATCCTTCAAAGCGAAACCACTTCCCAAAAACAAAACTCTTTTTGCCATTACCATTGACAACTGTCCCTTTTGGCGGAGGGACTGCTAATACCGCAACTTCTTTTTCCACTTCTCGCAATCTAATTTCTTGATCGGCGTGCATGGATGCCTTTGAACACCCACTTACAGCAAGTATGTTTGTCTTACCATACAAATCCTCTATTTGATTGGTAGTGCTTTCGCGGAACAAAGAAAATTCTTTACGCACTTCAGCAATCCCAGTGAGTACCTGTAGTCTAAAAGCGAATTCATCGGTAGCCGCTTTTGCCAGTGATGCTTTTTCCATCATGTCCAAGATATTCTGCGTATTATCTTTTTCAGCCATATCCATCCTCCTACGGCCACAACCTATTTCGTTCCCTCAGAACTTCACGATCAAACGGAATCAATAAACGTCTTGTTGAACCAGCAGTAGTTGTAATATACCGCACGATCACGATGCCAGTACCACCCTCGCCGCCTTTTGCAAAACCACCCAAATAGTTTCCAGAGCCGCCACCGCCACCTGTGCTGGGTGTTGCGTCACCACCTGCTGATTTGACAGTACTATCCCCTCCATTCCCGCCGCCCCCATTGCCCCCGGTTCCTGCTGTATATGCACCTCCCGGAGAGTAACCACCACCAGCCCCACCACCAGCATAATAAGTTCCTGAACTTGCTGGCCACTCTGAACCAGCGCCACCGTTACCTACTGTGCTAGAAGTTCCATTTCCACCAACAGCACTAGCTCCACCGCCTCCTCCACAACCTTCGCATCCAGAATAGACAGTACGGTCTCCGCCCTTGCTACCCTGTCCAGTTGTTCCATTCGCACCAGTTATTCCACCGCCCGCGCCTCCGCCGCCCGAACCACCAGATGTCGGAACTTTGCCGCCGCCATTTCCACCACCGCCACCACCGCCCGCAGCAACGATATTGGTGAACGATGAATCGGAGCCCTTAGTTCCTGCATTGCCTGCATTTGCCGCGCCACCCCCGCCCTTCTGTCCGACTGTGATCGCATATGTCTGTGCTGTGACATTGGTGGTGCTGGTACGTAATCCACCCGCCCCGCCGCCACCGCCAAGAGAAGAACCCCCACCTCCACCACCTGCCACTACTAGCACCTCGATATCGCCGCCAACCGTGACATTCAAGTTCGTCGCTCCCACGGTCGTGAAGGTGTGGATTATGTACCCTCCATTAGTCGTCACGGTGCCGCCAGTGGCTTGTGTAGCCCGCACTGATGTGGAGCATAGCAGCAGCATCAATATAAATACAACAAGCCTATTCATGCCAAACAGCATCTCCTGTTGAACTACCAAACTTATCACGCACAGTATCGTCAAACACCTTGAATTCTGTCACGTACTTCAGGTAGTTATCCTTATCAATAGTCCGAAGCATCATCAAATAAATCATGTTTACAGTCTCAGTCGTATTGGTAACATTCACCGTGAAATTCGTTTCGATAATACCCTTTGACCGTAAAAGGATTGTCCAATCGTTTGTCAGGTAAGTTACATACATGTTCTCAATCTGTTTCAGCATAACTGGTTTCGCAGCCTGTCTTGCAACCTCTAATGCAGCATCAACAGCAGCCTTCTCTTCGGGCGTCATTTCGCTACCATCTGGTTTCTTGTACTTTTCAGGCAAGTCAACAAGGTGTTTTTCCTCAGCAGACATTTCAACCCACACACCTCCCACCTGCTTCTTGTACTTATTTGCCAAATCAACAAAGGCTTTTTCTTCGGTAGTCTTTTCAATAATCCGACCATTGACCACCTTCAGATATTTTCCTACAATCGTCTGACGGACATCTGCCGCACCACCTACAATAGCTCCTTGCGGAAAGGGTGTATCTCCCGTATGGATAACAACACCGCCTAGATTGTCACAATCAATGGTATACGACACACCGTAATACAAAGCCCATGCCGGGACTACAAAAAGCAGGCAAACTATTGTTGCTATGATTCGTTTCATCGCTATCTCCTAATCGAATAATCCATCTTTATTGTTTGAGTAACCACATTCGTGAAGGAAATCTTGTGCCAAGCATTGCTTGTGGCAGACCAATCTATCGTAGTGAATCCGCCAAACTCACTTACCTTGGAAACTGAACTTGTTGTGCCGTGTGGAAACACCAAGGCATCTTCCAAATACAGGTCGTTGTTAGTGATTGCTGAAATCCGTGCAAACTCATTGGAGTCACAAGTGTATACAAGATCATTTACTGTAAACCCACTACCATCCGATGTCTGCAACCGTGTATCTCCAGTTGCAGCACTATTAGTCAGTGGTACTACTACTATCGGCATAGCTGCACGCCAATAAGCATTACTACCTTTGTAATCATTGTTAGCGTAGAACGTAAGCGTAGCCGTCCTAGATGTTGTATTAGTAGCTGTAGCATACATTTTGCCCCACGATATGCTTGCACCGGGATAGGGTAATTCAACCGAGCAATTCGTAACGGTTACTGCCGTAAAAACATGGGAGTGTGTGATATTGGTGCGGGTGTAAGCAACGTACTCACCCGCAATCTGATTCCCATTCCAAGTGACGCCAGCACCCATTGTCCCGTTTGAGGCACCAGCTCCACCCATATTCTGATAACCCGTCCAAGTCACACTGCCATCCTTCTTGAGAACTGTGGCGTTCAAACTGGCAACTCCACCAGTGGCAGAAACCCCATCTGCCGCTGCTTTATGCCATAGTTGTGTATCACCCGCTGTGATTCTGTAAGCGACTGATGCAAGCCACAGTGCTTCGTTGGTCAAATAGCCCCATGAAGCAACCCAATTCGTCATAGTCTGGTAGTTCACAACTTGAGTGGTGTTGCTCGCTTTGATGGCTTCGGTTGAACCAGACAATCCGAGAGCCACAGATTGCTGATTGTTTGTCAGATAGTTCATCAAAGCATGGTTGCCCCAAGAGAACGCTGTTGACCAGTTGTTTGTATCACCCGCTGTGATTCTGTAAGCAACAGAGGCAAGCCACAAAGCTTCGTTGGTCAAAACGGTGTGGCTTTCAACTGTGAGACTTCCGAAGTTAATACCAGACTGTCCGTTGGTGACAACGGCAAGATATTTGGCATCATTCGTAGAGACCTTCTGCGTGACCGTGTCCCACGTCTGGGTTCGCGCATTCAATGCAACTACCCCACTAGTCGCCGCTATTGCGTCACTAGAAGCCTGATTCCACGTGCCGGTACGTGTGAGCACATACGCGAAAGCACCAGTATTCTGAGTAAGCCAGTTGGTAGCCACACTAGAATCAATCACTGCCCGGTCCCACAAACCGGTACGGGAATACACATATGCAATTGATCCAGTATTCTGTGCAAGCCAGTTGGTGACCGCACTGTAATCGACTGAAGATTTGGTCCACAAGTTGGTATCTGCCGATGTGATTTCACTTGCAACAGTGTTAGTCACGTAGATGACGATATTGCTAGAACCGGAACTCTGCTGAACAAGCTGCACCCCTGAAACCAACTGCGAGGAAACAGGATCATACCACATTACCCTGACATTGTTCATGTAAATCGAGTTGGTGCCCATGTACACATCCCTGAAAGGGAAAGCCGGGGTTCCAAGGGAAATCGTATTACTCCCGTTCGGTACGACATTAGCTGTTGCCGGATAACTAGCCCACGTGCCTATATTCGTTACAGACCCGCCCCCGGAGGGGATGTCAGGCACTCCGTCGATATAAGTTCCAGCATATCCAACAGCAGAAAAACAGATCAGCGCTACGGTGAGTAGTGTTCTCTTCATATTCTAGCCCTCATTTCGTGACTCCATACAAGAACCCATACCCTGAGGTATTGGGCTTTCTTTTTCGCTTACACCTTCGCCCTCTACGAGCAACAGGCGTGGCTCCGAGCGGAACTTCGTAAGGACCTGCCGCAGCAGCAGTTGTGAGCTCAGTAATGAGCTCTTCAACAACACCGTCTGCCTTTACAGCCTTCTCCACACCTTTGACATCTTTCGCAGTGCTGATGTCCCCGCCGGCGGCTTTCAACACCTTTTCAAGTTCCTTGAGCAACTTGAGATAATGATACCGCTCAAGGAGCTTGTACAGCACTGATACAGGTAGCAAATTCTTCGTCTTGTACTCACGAACTTCGTCGGCTGTCAGGGGCCGCTCAAACGCCGATTTTCGCATTCTGTGTAACGCCTTGTGGATCATGACCAACTTCTTTACCTGAGTGTCAATCTCTTCTGCCTTTTCAGCAACTCGGGCGTGGAGATCATCAACATCTGCTTCGCCGAGGTCTGTGAGTTCAGCATAATCAATCAAGTCCCTGTACAACTCCCCTTTCTCCAAATCAATATCCTTGATGAGTCGATCGAACTGACGCAGGTAATCTTCAGCAGATTTTGTAACAGATTCGGGTGAACGCTTGACCCACCCATTTCCTGTAACGTCGTAAATGTTATCCCACCCATCACGTATCAGGTCATTGCGAATGTAGAAGTTCAATGGGTGATTGGTTGCGAGCAACGGCATAGTATCTTGCGATTGAATAGAGTGTTGTTTGGCTGCTTCAAATGCTTCAGGGGATATAGGCTTGAACAGCAACGTCGCATCAATGTCACTGTCGCTCTTCCAGTGCCTAGTA
>Ga0315273_10011596_pt1 | contig 11281 bp, 7 predicted proteins | sample YL17G02_0_MG_FD_205753 | JGI IMG/M metagenome (GOLD analysis project Ga0315273, IMG submission 205753) | Sediment microbial communities from Yellowstone Lake, YNP, Wyoming, USA - YL17G02_0 | ecosystem: Environmental > Aquatic > Freshwater > Lake > Sediment | place: USA: Wyoming | collected...
TCGAAGTCTCAGCCCAGCTGGGAATCCTCGCCTCCGCCGTTTCCCTTTTGATGATATCCGGCGAATTTGATCTCTCGGTGGGATCGATGATCGGCTTTGCCGGCATCATCATTGCCATTCCGCCCATTATGTGGGGCTGGCCCGTATGGGCTTCCGTCCTGCTTGCCTTTGCGGCCTGCGCCGCCGTGGGCTATTTCAATGGCCTCATGGTGGTGTCCACCGGGCTCCCTTCCTTCATCGTCACTCTCGGCAGCTTGTTCATGCTGCGCGGCCTCACTCTTGGCGTGACCCGTGGTATCACCGGCCGTACCCAGGCCTCAGGTCTGCATGAATATTCCGACAACGATTGGATCACGCCGATTTTTGCCGGGCAGATTTTCAAGACGCCCATCCAGTGGTTGTCCGACGTCGGGCTCATCGAAAAGCGTGCCGATGGCCTGCCGGCGATCAGTGGAATCCCGGTGTCCATCGTCTGGTGGATTGTGCTTACCCTGTTCTGCACCTGGCTTCTGACCCGCACGCGCTTTGGCAACTGGATTTTTGCCTCGGGCGGTGAGCCCAATGCGGCTCGCAACATGGGTGTTCCGGTGGCCCGCACCAAGATTACGCTTTTTGTCTTCACGGCAGTGGCGGCCGCCCTGTTTGCCGCCATCCAGGTTTTGGTGACGGGCTCAGCAGACACGCTGCGCGGCAACCAAAAGGAGTTTGAAGCCATCATTGCGGTAGTCATTGGCGGCACCCTGCTGACCGGTGGTTATGGCTCGGCCATCGGCGCTATGTTCGGCGCTCTGATCTTCGGCGTGGTGCAAATGGGCATTTTCTATACCGGTATTGATACCGACTGGTTCAAGCTCTTCATGGGAGCCACCATGGTCATCGCCGTTCTCTTCAACAGCTATGTGCGCACCCGTGCCATGAGGAGTCGCTGATGCAACAGCCTCTCGTTGAACTCAAATCAGTGAGTAAGTTTTTCGGTTCTGTTATCGCCCTCAAGGATGTGTCCTTCGATGTGCGTCCCGGCGAGGTGCATTGCCTGTTGGGTGACAATGGCGCCGGCAAGTCAACCCTCATCAAGGTACTGGCGGGTGCCCACGTGCCCGATGAAGGCGAAATCCTGGTGGCGGGAACGCCGACACGTTTCACCTCACCCAAGGACACGCTCGACAAGGGCATTGCCACGGTTTACCAGGACCTCGCCCTTGTGCCGCTAATGAGTGTGGCGCGCAATTTCTTTCTCGGCCGTGAGCCCTTGCGGAAAACCGGGCCCCTCAAGCAGTTTGATGTGGAATTTGCCAACCGCACGGCCTACCAGCAACTGTCCGACATGGGCATTCAGCTGCGTGATCCTGAGCAGCCGGTGGGAACTCTTTCCGGTGGCGAACGCCAGTGCCTCGCCATCGCGCGTGCCATCTATTTTGGTGCCAAGGTGTTGATACTTGACGAACCCACCTCGGCGCTCGGCGTGCACCAGGCCTCGGTGGTGCTGAAGCTCATCGTGCAATCGAAGGCGCGAGGTATCGGTGTCATCTTCATCTCCCACAACGTGCACCACGCCTATGTGGTGGGGGACCGTTTCAGCCTGCTGAAGCGGGGCAGGAATGTCGGCACCTATGCCAAGAATGAAATCACCCGCGACCAGCTCTTGAACCTGATGGCAGGCGGCAAGGAACTCGTCGACCTCGAGCAGGAAATAGCCAAGCTCGGTAGCTACAGGAAGCATTGATATGGAACGCATTGGCGTTGGCCTGATTGGAACCGGCTTCATGGGCAAATGCCATGCCATGGCCTTTGGCGGGGTCAAGGCTGCGTTTGGCGATGTTCCCCATGTTGACAGGGTCGCCCTGTGCGATGTGGAACCCATCCATGCCAAGCAGAAGGCCGATGAGTTTGGTTTCGCCCGCGCCACGACCAACTGGCGGGACCTTCTTGGTGATCCCGCTATCCACCTCATTTCGATAACCTCGCCCAACGGCATGCACCGCGAAATGGCCGTAGCAGCCCTTGCGGCCGGCAAGCATGTCTGGTGTGAAAAACCCATGGCCCTAACGCTCGCCGATGCGAAAGCCATGACGACCGCAGCTGAAAAGGCAAAGCCACTGGCGACCGCCCTGGGCTATGCCTATCTCCGCAACCCCGCCCTGCAGCATGCAAGGAACCTCATCGAAGCCGGGGTCATAGGAGACGTGTTTGATTTTCGCGGCAGTGTCGATGAAGACTATATGGCCGATCCCACCCTGCCATGGTCCTGGCGGATGACGAGGGATGGCGCAGGCCTTGGCACCTTGGGCGACCTCACCTGCCACCTCGTATCACTGGCCCACGAATTGGTGGGAGAAATCGGCAGCCTGTGCGCCATGGCCGATGTAGTCCATGCGAAACGGCCCATGGCCCAAGAGCAGGGCAAGGTGGCGGTGGTGGAAAATGACGATATTGCGCACGCAGTCATACGGTTTCGCAATGGTGCCCGCGGCGTCATGAGTTCAAGCCGCGTAGCCCACGGCCGCAAGAATGGCCTGAAGGTTGAGGTGCACGGCTCAAAGGGCATGCTCTGGCTCGATTATGAGCGCATGAATGAGTTGAACCTCTACGTGGCTGAAGGCGACCAGTCCCTGCGAGGCTTTCGCCGCATCCTGTCGTCGCCGCAGCACCCCGGCTATGGCAACCTATGCCCCGCACCTGGCCATGGCCTGGGCTTCAATGAACTCAAGCTCATTGAGCTTGCCGAAATTCTCAAAGCGGTTGAGGGCAAACCTTCAGCCCAGATCGATTTTTCCCGTGGCCTTCCCATTGAAAAAACCATTCACGCCTTTGCGAAGTCGTCAGAAGCCAGGGCCTGGATCACCATTACCTGAATGTTAGATCTGTTTAAATAAAGCAACGGGAAAAGTGCCCACAATCAGCTATATATATCTGGCATCATTGGACAATTTCCGTTCGCCTCCATTTGACGGTGATCGCAATTGATCCCCTGAAACCCTACTTCCTGACCACAGTCGCACCTCTCGGCCGGCAAATCGAGCCGACCGAGACACTCCAGAAGTCTCAATCGGCAGATTTCTTCATGGCGTCTTCGAGCTTGGCCTTGTCAGCATCGCTTATCTGCGGGCGATCCACCGTCAGGGTCAACTTGTCGATCGTACCGGTGAAGGCGAAGGGCACCTGATAGTCAGCGTCGTTGACCGGCGTACCGGTGTCCGCGCCGATGTCCATGTTCTCATCCCATGCGAGGATGAGCGGAATGGTTTCATCCATTTTCTTCGATACAACGACATTACCGTCCACTTTCAGTTCGCCAATGCCTGGCCGGCCAAGACCGCTGAGGCTGTTGAAGGCGAGGGTGCCGATGCCCAATCCATCGTACTTGAAGTCGAACTCGATGGTGTGTTTGCCGGGGGTAAGGGCCTCGGGAGCCTCCCAGGCAATACGCTTTAGATCAACCATGTTCCACAGGAATACAGGCTTGCCGGCCTTCAGGTAGAAGCCATATCCGGCAAAACGCCCGCCCTGGGTGATCAGCATTCCCTCAGCCCCGCCCTCAGGCACGGTCACTTCCGCCGAGAAGGTATAGGAACTGTTCAGGATTGTCGGACCGACGCCGTTTGAGATACCGGTCATCTTGGGCGGGAACTCGAAAGTTGTTCGCCCGGCAGTTGCGCTGGGGCGCGGCGTAACCAGACGCGAGGCGATCGAAGCATCCAACGGCAGGACCTGATACTTTTCTGCCTCTTGCCAGAAGATCGCCTCGAGCTCTTTCACCTTATCGGGATTTGCAGCGGCAACATCATTGGACTCCGTCCAGTCCTTGGACAGGTCGTAGAGTTCCCAGTCGGCCTTGGCTGGATCGGGGTTCGCCGGGCCGAAGGTCACCCATGGCGGCCGCGTTACCTTGTCGGTAGCAATCCATCCTTCGTGATAGATTGCGAAGTTGCCGAACATCTCAAAATATTGGGTAAGGTGGTGGGAAGGCTCGTCCTTGTTTGCGGCATTGAACGTATAGACAAGGCTTGTTCCCTCCATCGGGCTTTGCGCGATGCCATCCACGACAGACGGCTCTCGGATATGTGCCGCCTCAAGGATAGTCGGCGCAATGTCGATCACATGGGCGAACTGGTTGCGAATGCCGCCCTTGTCGGTGATCACCGTCGGCCAGGCTATTGCCATGCCCTGGCGCGTGCCACCGAAATAGGACGATATCTGCTTGGTCCACTTGAATGGCGTGTCGAACGCCCATGACCAGGGAACTGCCATGTGGTTATAGGTTTTATCCGATCCCCAGGCGTCGTAGAAATTCTTCAGTTGGACATCGACCGGCACTTCCACGCCATTGAACATGGCCACCTCGTTTGGCGTGCCATTTAATGTTCCTTCCGCACTTGAACCGTTATCTCCGCTGATGTAGATGATCAACGTGTTGTCAAGCTTGCCCATGTCCTTCACCTTCTGAATCACCCGTCCGATCTCATGATCGGTATAGGCGAGGTAGGCGGCGTAGACATTGGCCTGGCGGATGAACATCTTTTTCTCGTCATCCGTGAGCTGCTCCCAGTTCTTCAATAGGTCTGAAGGCCAAGGGGTGAGTTGTGCTGTTTCTGGGATTACACCCAGTTTTTTTTGATTTGCAAAAATCGTGTCACGCAGCTTATTCCAGCCCCCGTCGAACAGATGCAAGTCGGTAATTGTCTTGATCCATTCTGGTGTGGGATGATGTGGTGCATGGGTGCCCCCCGGCGCGTAATACACGAGGAATGGTTGCGTGGGGGAAATCATGTTCAACTGAGCCATGTAGTCAATGGCCTCGTCTGCCATGTCTGTAGTTAGGTTATAACTAGGGTTGTTATTGAACGGGTAAATTTGCGTGTTGTTACGGAACAGGTTGCCTGGCTGCCACTGGTTCGTGTCGCCGCCCATGAAGCCGTAAAAATAATCGAAGCCCATGCCGGACGGCCATTGGTCAAAAGGCCCCGCCATGCTGATCTGATAGGAGGGGGTGTTGTGGTTTTTGCCAAACCAGGAAGTGTTGTAGCCGTTATCTTTCAGAATAGTGCCAATGGTTGCCTTGTCCTTGGTGATGACACTGTCATAGCCAGGAAAACCGGTTGCCTGTTCCGAGATCACGCCGAAACCCGCGGAATGGTGGTTCCGACCGGTAATCAGTGCGGCCCGCGTCGGCGAGCAGAGCGCGGTCGAATGCATGTTGGTGTAGCGCAAGCCCATCGCGGCGATCTCGTCGAGCGCGGGGGTGGGGATGACACCACCGAAGGTCGAGGGTGCACCGAAACCCACGTCATCGGTAATGATCAGGAGTACGTTCGGAGCTCCTTCAGGCGGTGCTACGCGCGGCTGCCAGAACGGTGTCGAATCCATGGCGTTTCGTTCTATTTTGCCCCCGAAGGGCACACCTGGCGCGGGCAATTGAAGCCCCTCTATGACTTGGGTTGCCGCTGGTGAACCGGCCGGCGCGTCTGATTGCTGGGCAAACGCTGTTCCCGCCGAAGCAAGTAACATGCACGCTGCCGCTAGCCTGCTCAAATGCCGACAGAATATTTCAACAATACATACCAAGATTTATCCTCCCAATCCAAAATGCCAACTTGCATGTCTTCCTAGTGCAAGGTTCTTCCTAGTGCTCGGTCCTGCATTTTTAGATTTGCGTAAATTGACACCAATTGCAAGATCAGGGGCAAGCTATGGCGGTCACCCCCCCCGCCGGCAGCCAATTTTGTAACGCTAGTCAAGCCATTTCACGCGCTATGACCTCTCAGCGAGTGTGAAATTGCGGCTCAGAGTGACACCTTTGAAAAATGCTCTAATTGGTTGTTTTTGATTGGCTATCAGCGATTTGAATGAGACATCATTGGGCGCGAAGCATGACCCCACCCTAATCAACTATTGTTGAATGACTGCGTCGCCTTACGCAACATGAGAGGTTGGGTTATTATTCGGCGCGTATTTACACCCTACAAATGATCGCTTGGAGAGCGAAGTGAGTTTGAGTGTCAGGCCGCATGATAGAACGATGGATAGCAATTTGACTGGCATAGGGCCCCATTTACATGAGTATTCTAAAATAAGACACGTTCCTCACCAGATGCCCAGAAGCAATGCATGATTATTGCATATCTGATGCCACGTCGAGAGCGGCCGGACTTCGCACAGAAGCAAACCTTATCGAAGGCAAACTACAAACGTATAAGTCAACTGTCGCCCTTTCGCCTTGAGATACCTTCGTCAGCTATGGTTGGCATCATATAGGTGGGTGGGCTATCTGACTTTGCATCTTCCTCCCTGCATTGACCTTCAAGTCATTTCCCGACGCCTAGCCTGTCTTGGCGCCAGCGCAATAATTATTGAGCCTTCACCGAGCCTTGGTCAGAAACGATTTCCGTTCCCGTCGAACAGATGCAGGTGCTCCTCAGCAAGGCCTATGTTGGTCGCAGCGCCGATGTCCATGCCGGGATCGCCGCGTACTTCAGCGATGATGGTTTGTCCCGAAGAAAGCCGCAGGTGTGCAAATCCCATTTCGCCCAGGCGCTCGATAATATCCACCGTACCCTTGAACTTGAGGTCCTTGTTGCCATGCAGCGTCGTGTGCTCTGGCCGGAAACCAATGGTGATATTTTGTCCCGCCTTGGCAGCTGTCGGTGTCTTCAACTTCAATTCTTGGCCATCGACAAGTGTGACTGCGCCGTTCTTTTTCACCGTGGCGCCCAGGAAGTTCATGGCGGGCGAACCGATGAAGCCTGCAACGAAGATGTTGGCCGGCTTGTAGTAGAGGTCCAAAGGCTCACCCGATTGCTCGATGCGTCCCTTGTTCATCACCACGATTTTGTCGGCCAGGGTCATCGCTTCTACCTGGTCGTGGGTCACGTAGACGATGGTGGCCTTCAGCATTTTGTGCAGCTTGGCGATTTCGACACGGGTATTGATGCGCAGAGCCGCATCCAGGTTGGACAGGGGCTCATCAAATAGGAACACCTGGGGCTTGCGCACAATGGCGCGGCCGATGGCCACCCGCTGGCGCTGGCCGCCGGAAAGCTCTCGCGGACGCCTCTTCAGGAGTGGTTCAAGCTGCAATATGCGTGCAGCCTCATTCACGCGTGCGTCGATCTCAGCCTTCGGCGTCCTGGCGAATTTCAGGCCGAAGGCCATGTTGCTGTAGACATCCATATGTGGATAGAGCGCGTAAGACTGGAACACCATGGCGATTTCGCGTTGTGCGGGCGGCAGATCGTTCACCGTCTTGCCGCCGATGGTCATGCTGCCGGAGGAGACAGGTTCAAGGCCAGCAATGGAGCGCAGGAGGGTGGACTTGCCGCAGCCCGAAGGCCCCACAAGAACCACAAAGCTTCCATCCTCCACCGTAAGGTCAATGTCCCTAAGGACCTCGACCGGGCCATAGGATTTGCATAACTTGTCGATTTTTACTTCGGACATAGGCGGCTCACTTCACGGCACCCGAGGTCAATCCACGGATGAGTTGGCGGGAGAAAATGATGTAGAGGATGAGAACAGGAATGATGGCAGTGGATAGGGCGGCCAGAACGGCGTTCCAGTCGGTGATATATTGACCAAGAAATTGCTGGATTCCGAGTGTGATGGTTTGCTTGCCCCCGGTGGGCGCCAGCAGCAACGGAAACCACAGGTCATTCCACACTGGGATCATGGTGAACACGGCGACCGTTGCCATGGCGGGACGGATCAGCGGCAGCACGATGAAGAAAAAGATATTGTATTCGCTCAAGCCATCGCAGCGGGCCGCCTCGCGCAGGTCCTTGGGGATCTGTGCAATGAACTCTGATAGGATGAAAATGGACAGCGGCAAGTTCTGTGCCGTGTAGACGAGGATGAGTGCTGTCAGGGTGTTGATCAGGTTCATCTGCACGATGAGCTGAATGATGGCGACCGACCCCAGCCTGATAGGAACCATGATGCCGATGGCAAGGAACAGCGTGAGCAGCGCGTTCCAGCGGAACTTGTATTCGGTGAGCGCCCAGGCCGCCATGGCGCCCAACAACAGCGTGAAGAAGATGGTACTGCCGGTGACTGTGATGGAATTGATATAGTAGCTGACGATTGAGTTATCGCCAAATACCTTGTCGTAGCCGATGAGGGAAAATGTGGAAGGTGTGGGGAGGGCTAGGGGTGATCCGAAAATGGCCTTACGCGCCTTGAAGGAGTTCATGATCACCAGGATGATCGGGAACAGGGCAAGGATTGTATAGAGGATCAGGATGACATGGACAACAAAGGTGCTAGCTGGTTTTCTCATCATTGCCCTCAGAAGGAATAACGCTGCATGCGGCGTTGAATAAGGAAGAGGTAGGCCATGACGCCGATGAGAATGATGACGAACATCATGGTGGCGATGGTCGAGCCCATGGAAAGATCACCCAGCTGCAACTGGTTTCCAAAGAAAGTGCGGTAGAATAGCGTACCCATGATGTCGGCCGAAAAATTCGGTCCAGCAAGTGCACCCTTCATCGCATATATTAAGTCGAATGCATTGAAGTTGTTGACGAAAGTAAGAATAGAAACAAGCCCGATGGTGGGCAGTATGAGCGGCAGCTTCACCCACAGGAAAGCCTGGAACTGATTGAGCCCGTCAACGGTGGCGGCATCAATCAGCTCCTCGGGGATCGCAAGTAGTGCCGTATAGATCAGGATCATGGGAATCCCCACAAACTGCCACACCGAAATCAGCGAGATGGTGATGAGCGCGGTATTCTCCTGGCCCAGCCACGGGGCGAACAGAAATCCAAGCCCGACAGTCTGCAGGAACATTTTCGAAATGCCCCACAGCGGCGAGAGAATGAGTTGCCAGCTGAAGCCGATGATCACCACCGACAGCATGGTGGGCATAAAGATCAGGGTGCGGTAGGCCGCGCGCAGGCGCAGGCGCGGCAGGCTGAGCATGGCAGCAAGTGCTAAACCAATGGGGTTCTGCACAGCCATGTGAATGAGGAAAAAATAGCAGTTGTTGCGAAAGGCGTTCCAGAAGGGCGCCGACCAGGTGGTGTCGGTGAGCAGCGTATGGAAATTGCCGAGGCCGTTGAAGAGATAACTGCCGTCGGGCTGGCGCAGGTAGAGCGAATTGAAGATGGTAGCAAACAGCGGATAGATTGAAAATATGGAATAGATGAGGACGGCAGGCGCCAAGAAAAAAACCAGAAGCCACAGATATGAACCGCGGCCCATGCCGATAATGCCGCTGCCTCCCCCTGTTGCTTGATCGCTCATGTTCCCCGCCTCATAAAAACGGGCCGCCGGCAAAGCGTCGGCGGCGCCAAGGTGTTTAGGTTACTTCTGGTGTGGTGCGTACCACTTCTTTAGTCCGTCCTCGAGCTGGGCGGCGGCTGCCTCTGGCGTCATGGCACCGTTGATCACCTGGGCGGACACGTTCCACATCTCGTTTTCGAGGTTGGGCGTTCCGCGCGAGAGGATCTGGTAGGAATTGCGGATGGTGGACTTACACTCACCGCGCCAGCCCACGAAGGTCTGGGCTACGTCATCCGAAATTGTCACCTTGGCACTCGACAGCGGGAAGAAGCCGGGCAGGGCGTTGGCGAAGATGTTGGCAAATTCGTCAGAGCCGATCCAGTCAAGGAAAACCTTGGCGTCAGCAGCGTTGGCTGTCTTGGCGTTCATACCGATGCCGATATCGGTATGATCCGAGATATAGCAATCGGTCGCACCTGCTGGCAACGGTGGCTTAAACGCGCCCATGGGCACGTTCTGGCCGCGGAAGGTCGAAATATCCCACGAGCCCGCGGCATAGATGGCGCCCTTGCCAAGGCTGAAAAGGTTCTGGCTGTCAGGATAGGTCTGAGCCTTGAAGCCATCGCCGAGGTAGGGCGCCCATTTAGCCAGGGTCGCAAAGGTACCTACATATTCCGGATCAGTGAGCTTGCCGGTACCATCAATCAGTTTCTTGCGGCCTTCCTCGCCTTTCCAGTAGTTGGGCCCAATGTTCTGGAAGCCCATGGTAGCGGCTTCCCACTGGTCATTGGTGCCGATAACCAGAGGAACATACCTGCCGTCCTTCTTGATGGCCTCAAGTACTGCGAAGAATTCTTCCTCAGTCTTGGGCTCAGTCAGATTCAATTCGGCGAAGATGTCCTTGTTGTAGATGAAGCCATGGATGACCGAACCCATGGGCATGCAGAAGGTTGTCTTGGCATCGTCGGTGCTCCAGGCGCTCTTGGCCACATCCGAAAAGCCGGCCATGCTTGGAATGTCGTTCAGTCCAGCTAGATAGCCCTTGTTGAAAAGCTCCAATGAAGCATCAAAGGGACGGCAGGTAATGATGTCGCCGGCGGTGCCGCCTTCGAGGCGCGCGTTCAGCGCGGCATTGTATTCCTTGGGCGCCGTCGGATTGAACTCAACGGTGATGTCGGGGTGCTTGGCCTGGAATGCAGGAATGATCTTATCCTTCCAGATAGCGGCGTCGTCATTGCGCCAGCTTTCGATAGTGAGTTTGCCTGCCGAGGCAGCGCCGGCAAATGCAGCCGTTGCCACGGCAGCAAGTAGCAGGGTCTTCAATCGGGTCTTTAACATTGTCGTCTCCCTTTTCTCGTGTTGGACTTCAGTGGTTTATTTGGCAGCGATACCTTGCAAGGCTAGCCGCAAATTTCCATCGGATTCAATCAGCTTTTGACGCGCGACGTCGATGGATGAAACGCCTTTGCAAAGCAGTATGGCAGGTTTCACCTCACCCTTGGAAGTCTCAAGCGCTGCCGAAGCGGCATCATCGTCAGCTCCGGCGATCGACTTCACAATGGAGCGCGCACGCTTCTTGAGTTTGAGGTTATCGGCCTGCACATTCACCATCATACCGTCATAGACTGCTCCCAGCTTCACGTGCGCGAGCGTGGACAGCAGATTGAGGGTAGCCTTCTGTGCAGTACCGGCACCCATGCGCGTCGAGCCTGCGATCACTTCTGCACCAGAGTTGAGCAGGATTTCAAAATCGGCATTCGCACCGAGGGGTGAGTTGGCATTATTCACAAGTGCGATGACGGTGGCGCCGATTTCGTGCGCGCGTCTTGCAGCAGCGACTGTGTAGGGCGTAGTGCCTGAGGCGGCAATTGCAATCAGGGTATCGGCCGGCGAGAGTGCCGAGGCGGCACGCGCACCTTCCTCGATATCATCCTCGGCGTCCGCCAACGTATCGAACATGGCGACCCGGCCACCGGCGATCAGGTAACCGATCTTGTCCCCTGCCATGTTGAAAGTCGCGGGCAGTTCCGAGCCATCCTGAACGCCAACCCGGATGGAGGTTCCA
>Ga0315273_10011597_pt1 | contig 11281 bp, 10 predicted proteins | sample YL17G02_0_MG_FD_205753 | JGI IMG/M metagenome (GOLD analysis project Ga0315273, IMG submission 205753) | Sediment microbial communities from Yellowstone Lake, YNP, Wyoming, USA - YL17G02_0 | ecosystem: Environmental > Aquatic > Freshwater > Lake > Sediment | place: USA: Wyoming | collected...
TTGGAAAAACTTTGCCATGAATTCCAAGGCACTTGTTTACATGAATAGTACCAACAGCGACGACGTCTTTAACAAATACGAAGGAGCCGCTTTGACTTGGGGCGACTACGGACTTTTTGGTGAGTCGACCACATGACTTCGTGTAAATACATGTAACTTTGTTTGTCAGCGAAAGGCAATTTGTCTTCTCTTCTCATTTAGCACAACTCTGTGTCGTTTCCAAGGCCAAGAGAGAAGATATATAGAGAGAAGAAGAGAGAGCAAGGCCAAGAGAGAAGACATAGAGAGAGAGAAGAAAAGAGAGAGGGAGACTAGGAGCTGATCAAACATGGGTTGGCGCTTGGTCTTGACTGAAATGATCGCACCACGTCATTAAGTATGCCCACATTTGAAGCTCGCTGCGCCGCATTAAGTGCTGCTCTGTGGAGGAGAGCGGGGGAAGAGAATGAGAAGAGGCGGGCAGTGAAGTGGTGAGGTCGACATGTGGTAAAAGGAAACACCTACACTCTTGCTGTCTACTCTCTCTTAGGCCTGTACCTTTGTTTTCATGCCGTATGCTCGTAACAAATGAGCTCGCTTCGTGTCGGTGATGTGATTGAAGCCGTGGAATGACGGCGCATTTACCAAGACCCCACGAATACGGTCTCTCAATCTAGCTTAGCAAGAGAACAAACGCAAAACAAATAAATCAAATGCAAGGCTTCCTCAGGCTTTGCATTGGATAGGCCGGGGTTCTTTGTGCCTGCCCTCATTAAGCGTTTAACCAAGGCCGTGTTCATCAAACCCACGGTGACCGCCTGGACCGGGGTTGCCGGTACCGGCAAGAAGCTGGAGACGTTGGAGCTGGACTGGACCACGGGTGACCTCCTCCTCAACTTTGAAAAGACCGACTTTATGTTCAAGGGGGCGTCGCCAAGTCCATCTCCTTCACCGTCCCACCTCGCCAGAATGCGACAGGACGTTTATCATCCCAGGGCATGTCGGCCGCGTCCAGGGCTACGAGGGAAAGTGATGGGGGATGAGGGTGAGGCCTTTGTCTGATTCTGATGTCCCCCCACCTCCCCCCCCCTTCCCACCCCCCATCCCACCCGCCAAGTCCCACTGCAACCCCATAAAACACCCCTTCTCTTTCAACGCACTGCATCAAACCCAAAGTGTCGCTCTCGCGTCAAGTTGATAAGCACAGATGTGTTGCATCCACACGGCCGCGCCTTGGCAAAGACGGGGCGGGAGTAACACGAGGCCACGTCGCCCACCACAAAGGCCGCACTGGTGGGTGAAGCAACCGCACAGGCATCGGCAAGGTAATCTGGCAGCGCTACTTCACGGGCGACGGGAGAGTCCGGGCCAATTTGACGCTCTACCTCAGACGTGGCGCCACTTCCTGGACTGGTGGGAAACGAGCCGGTTGGATTTGCCAACCCGGCATCACCTCAATGGCACCAAGGCAGCCGCCCCCTCGCCATGCCTGCCCGGCCTGGCATCCAACAAGTGGTGGACCGGCGCGCCGAGCACGATGTGGACGGTGTGGTGGCACCGGTTTGCCGTGAGCACGGGGTATGTGGTCTTGTACCAAGACCCCAAGGCCGGCCCGGCACAGGCGGTCAACCACAAGGAGCCGGGTGAACATTTCAAGATCAAGCAAGCCACCGACGGGTCACTGGCAGGCCACGCCAACCCTCATGTCATAAATGTCGGCGGGGGTGGTATTCAAATGGCCGCGACCCCACCTACATCTGCATCTGCGCCCACCCTGGCCTCCCTGCCGGTGTACGACCTGCACATGCGCCCCGTTGGCACGGCCGGCGGCAGCGGCTTGCACGCCCTGGCCCTGCGAGCCAGCATTGCTGACCGTAGCTCCTTGTTTGGAGGCACCTGCGAGTGGGTGGGCATGGCCGACCAGCAGCGGGCACGGCTGGCGCATGAAGAGGGTGGGCGGCACGGATGTAGCAGATGCGCGTGCATGCGATCTCGCAACCCTACTCCTAACCCTAAGATGTGTCCACCTAGACATCACGATGTAATTTAGGTTGGGTTTACTTGAGATGACATACCGTGACACCCAATTCTCATCCGCCGACCCATATGCATTTCTGTATTTTCTATACAACTGGCAGGTCTTACAGCCTTGGCAAAAGGTGGCCGCCCGCGGAAAGCTCGTAATCCGCATTGTTCGTGTGACCTCTCAGGAACCCTGTGCCCATCAGGTCATGCACCAGGCGGTCATTATACACGGCTCCACGGCGATTACGGTGTTCCAACTGCACGCCGGCCGCAAAACCTTGCAGGTGCAAGGCCATCACCGACGCCGTTGCGTCGACGACGACGATGGAAGGGGATAGGATGGCACGCGTCAGCACATATGAATCCCACCGGTAGACGCCGACTAAAAAGGGGGGCATCTTAACGGTGCTGTCTGCGTCAGTGCGACTGCCGCTCTTGTCGTTCCGAAATATCTCGTTCTGCTGCCAAATGCCGGGCCGAGCAGTTACCAGGTAGTCGATACCGTACTCGCCGTGCAAGCTCCCTTCCTGGGCGGCCAGGGATGTCAGGCGGTGCAACCAGGCGTCATCCTCGAAATCCAGCCGACCAGCAGCCAGGCGCAGGTCGGTGCGGCGGCCGACCACCAGCATGTTGGAAGTCACTTCTGCTCGGGTGGCTGGCAAGTTGCCGCCGCCGCCGGCTCTCACACCCGGGGACCTGCCTGCAGGCGGCGAGCTACGCAAAAACAGGGCATGCATGGTGCGCACAAAGTCCGGACCCAGCGCAATGTCAGAGTTGACCAGGGTCATCACCGGCGTCCGCGCAATGGTGGTCGCGTGCCGCACAAGACATGACATGTCTAGGCGGCGGTGGTGCGGGTTGACGCACTCCGTCAAGCAGCGCACGCGCATTTCCATCTGGTGCCAGTCGGATGCCTGCGATGATGCACCAAGGCCCAGGGCGCTCTCCAAGATCTTGCACGTGCGCCCACTATCGTCCGTGAAAAACAAGATGTCCGGCGGTGTAGCGGAGGAGGTGTGAGGTGGCAGGGGCCAGGGCGGGGCAGGCTTGTGGAGGTCATCATCCTTCCCGGCCAGGCGCTGGAGTGCTTGCCGCTGCAGCTTTTCGAACGACGGGTCCAATCGCCCCTCATTCTCCTCCACTTCCAAGCGCAGCCAGGTGCCCAAGGCGCTCAGCGTGCGGTTGTCATCGCCGGGGTCGACGCCGAGGCGTAGGGGGCCGTACAGGGTGATCCACGGCCGGCTGACGCCAGGGCTGAATTGCCGTGGCCGCGGTTCTTGGTCAGCGTCCGTGAATTCTTCCAGCCTGTGGGCGCTGGCCAATGACCAAAGAAGAGTGGTCAAAATGGAAAGCAATAGGATGTGCAGGGCACGTAAGAAGCGGCCACCGGGCAGCCGATTCTGCTGCTGCATAAATGTTTTTGTACTCTTGGTCTACACCGGCGGTGGCCGCAAGGCATTTTTGAAATGTATTTATATGATTTTGGGAATGGTAATGGGGTGTGTGCTTATATGTAGTCCAACAACCACCACAAACTCTCACTTTTCAGAAAGTCACACATCTCGAAAAGTAGGGTAGGAAACCATGTGCCGGGCCACTGCACGCCGCTGACATTGCAATTCCCACACCCACAAGCATTGTGCAACATGGGGATACACCGGCGCCCACTTTGGCCGCTTCTCCTGTTTGTAGCGGCCTTGATGCTGTTGGTGGCGGCTCCACGCGCATGGGCGGCCACTGGCACTGATGCGGCGGCCTCTGAAACCGCCGCAAAGCCTGCCACCAACAAGGCCAAGCCCTCACCTGCCCGAACTCTCGTCGTCGTGCAGGTCAACATGAGTGAACCAGTCGGCCATGTCGCCGATTTTTTGGCGTGCACATTTCAGGCAAGGCGGCCCACCGTTACAGACATTCCTTTTGATGTCCTGGTCGTCTTGGCCGGCCGCCAGTCCGCTGAATATGGCCAGCGCGAGCGAGCGGTGATGGCCATGGTCGAGCAGGCTGTGGCTGAGTCTGGTGCTGGCCCCGGTCGAAATGCCGTCGCCGTCCGCGCGGCCCGTGCCCCACCCGCTGGAATGAATGACAATGGGGCCCCGAGAACGCTTCCACCACCACCCGGTGGGACGGTGGTCGGCATGGCAATTACCCAAATTGTTCCCGGCCTAGAGGCAAGCAGTAACGACGTCCTCTTTAGATTGTTGCTGGGCATGGACGACGACGATTCGGCTGGCGGGGGCGACCGGTTCGAGGGATTCAAGCCCTCACCTGACGAGTCGTCTCCACCACCAACAAGGCAGCTTTACGCTTACGCCGTCATCCTGGACACGCACGTGTGTGCGCTCCGTGTGGGCTGGCTGGACACAGCCCTGGCGCCGTTGTTGCGGCACCAGCACGTGCTCGTCTCCGGCGCGCCCGTCGGCATCACCACCACCATCAACGATGGCGATGGCAACGACGGTGCAGGAGGCCTTGCTCTGTCGCCTCGTCCCCTAGCGGGCAAACCCCTGATTGTGCGCCTGTCCCCTGAGGGGCTTGCCCTGCTGGGCCGCGCGCGGGTTAGTTACGGGGCGCGGTTGCCGTGCGAACAAGCTATTTACGCCGCGGCCAGGGCCGCCGACGATGCGCATCCCGATGGCCCGTCGCTGTTTATTTACTCCAGGTTACTAGCTGTTGAGTCCCCCGTGGATGCGCAGTGGTTTACAGATGCTGCGTACTACGGCTTTGAGAGGCGAGCCGTCCTCGTCCATGCCCCACGCCACCTCAGGGTGGCCGGCCTTCTGTCGGTGGCGGCCCACCTCAAGGGAAACCAGCCCGCCGTCATCATTGTCTTGCCGCCAGCCGCCACTCCGGGCTTACGCAGCATGATCGCATCTGTTGCCGCACCGTTCCTGGATGACGGCATGTCGCTCAACCGGTTGGCCTTCATAGCCTGCTCGCGTGCAGCGCTTGAGGTCGCTAGTAGCGTTGTCCCACAGCGCGTGCTGATGACGGCGGCGCCTGCTGCTGCCGAAAGCGTCACAGGGCATACTGCCGAAGACCTGGTGGCCTGCTCCGGCAGTGCATCCTTGGAGGCGGCCGCATCCCTGGCCTTTGCCGGCGTAAATTCCATTTTCATTACAGGCCTAGACTCGGCATTCATGCCGGATACGATGATGGCGCTCTTGATGCTGGACCGGGCAGGCAGTGCGAGGGCGGCGGCAAGCAATGCCACTGCCCAACCTACCATTTTCGTGCAGCCCGGCGACTTGCCACCCATGCACAAGGTCGCGCCATCCTCGGCCCTCATCAACGTGGGCGCCACCTACGTGTCGGCCCCGCCTGGGACTGCTGTCCAAGCGGGTGAGGCCCTTCTGGCGTGGGCAGCCGCCCTTCACCAGGACGCCCACCTGACGCGCGACGCGCTGGCAGGCGTGCTGTCGCCTCGGGTCCGGGTAGCGACCCTGCCAGCCACTAATTTTTCGTGGGGTGGGGACGTCCATGCCAACGCGGTCTTCCAGGCTCACAACAAGGACAAAAACAATAGGCGCACCAGAGAGCCTGCCATAATGTACAGCGTCGGCTTTACCCCATCGTCCGTGCCGCTCACGCTGGCCCGGTGGGCGGACGCGACAACATTCCGCCTGCGCCAGGCCGGCCTGTGGAGCTCGGGTACGGGCGCCATTTGCTCCACCTTTTCCATGGTCAGCCACACGCCTACGGTGCTGGACAGTCCTGCTGCAGTGGGCCAGGCGCTACGCCGTGTGACGGCATTCATGGCCTTTGCGAAGCACCACCGACTAGATTGCGCCGTCATGCCTCGCTTTGTGTTGGGGGGCGCAGGCGGGCCCATTGTCCCATTTGATGCCGTCCTGGACGGCGAGGCCTTGCGTGACGCAGCAGGCCCAGACCTCGTGCTCTTTCCGCGCTTGGCCCACATGGACGCGACCATTGACGGATTCATCCAGTTCCGGCCGGGTTCTGGCCGGGCGAGGGCTGTCAATGGGCTAAATGACACCACTCTTCCGTCGCCGCCGCATACCGCCCTGCGCCACATGCGGATGGCAGGGGCCGGTCGGTCGTCGCATGGCGGGCGGGCTGTGACGGCATCGCCCTCCAACCCTGTCCGTAGCTCTCCCCATTTCAAACAATTTAGGCGTGGCGTCCTACCTGGGCTGCCGCGAGAGAGCCTCCGCCTTGACGTGTCTGATGGCGTGCCTATTACTGGTGCTGCCACGGCGGCGTCCGGGAATACCCATCGTCTTAATCGTGCCGTCCCTCCCTTTGCTGCAACTCTGTTCCCCACACTGACGCGCCGGGCCTCTGACGCTGTGAGAAGCACTTCAGGATCCGATCCGCCATCCTCTTTGCCGGTATGCTTGCACGATTCACGCAGGCGAACCGCATCTGAGGCCGCGGTGCTGGCTGTGGAGGGCGGCATGGCCGCTCTGGCCACCCTCCTGCCTCGCATGACAAATGGGCGCCCGGTCTTGGTGACAGGGCCAGCATGGCGCCGGGTGGCGGGTCTGCTACGGGCCGTAGCGGTCGCAGCGGGCGTGCATGACTGGACTCCCACCTTTGACGTGCTCACCAGCGTTGACATTCTACAGCAGTCGGCCGCATCGTCCACCGCGTGGGCGCCTATCATGGACTTTGCCATCTGCAGCGCCCTGCACGGCACAACCGGGCAGCCTCCCATCAATGTGCGCGCCTTACTGCCCCGGCCGATGCCATCCGCGGCCTTACTGCCTCGCCTGGCGGCGCACATGTGGCCTGACATCCTGGCGGACGACCTGGAAGCATTTGCGTCCTGGTTGCGCCTTCGTGAAAGGCCACGTTTGCACGCGGGTGGGGCATGGGTTCGCCTACCCGCACGGGCTCACCGCGGGGACAGCAACCACGTCGCATCGGTTTTGCGGGACGCCAGGCATGCCATCGACGCCCTCATGGCTACCGGTGCTACCGACCTGGCGTTCATACTGATTCCGCCGATCGCCTCGGCAAGCGGCCACCCCCAGCCGTGGAGCACGGCCGTCGGCGCTGATATCGCGACATCATTTTATCGGGCTTTCCCTCAGGCTCTACCGTCCACCATCGGATTTTTGCTGAACCCAGCCACCCTACTCGAGTTTGCGGACTGTTTCGTGGAAGGCCTGAGCGAGGCGGACTTACGCTTTGGCACGGGTCGCGCCTCGCACTGCGCGAGCCTGCCCATCTCCCGGGAAACCCACCCGGACTCGAAGAGGCTGCTGTTGGACGTCCGGCATAGCAGTGCGTTGGCCGTCCTACGACGGCGGTGCGGACGCATGGTCTTATAATGGGTGTTGATGAAGGCGGGAGCAGTGTGGCCCGGTGCGTTGAGGTGAGGTCAATTGCCGCTGCCATGCCAGGGCGGTCTAAGTGAGCACATTGGAAGTAAATACTTTTTTTGCACCAGGTTGCGTCATGAACAAATGCGCGTTGAACGTCTATTTGACACCCACATAGATGTGTATTGGCACGGGCAAAGAAAGTAGAGTAAGCAGCAGTATATTTCTAGAGGTGAAAGGGTTAGGGGGGGATGGGGGAGGGGGGGGGGGGGGCTTGCTACTCTGAGCTGGGAATTGCCTTATAATGACGCCCGTCGAATGTGCATCATGCCCAATGTCAGCCATATCCACGTAGCATAGCACGCATGAACGGACCATTTATTTCACACACCGTGGAGGAAAGACACAGGACGTTCGTTCCCTGGCCGCCGCTGCTGTCACCTCCCGCCCCAGCTCCAAGTCAGCCTTCACATCCATGAACTTGTGTGCCTCCATATACTCCCGCCCCGCCGCCCCGATGCGCTCACACGCACCGATATTGCCTGCATGCTCACACCAATCCACCGCGTCCGTCAGGTTGGAGAAATCGGCCGCGACCGGTACGTAATGAACCCACGGCTCCAGGCGGTCCTCCATCAGCCAGGAGCACACAGTCGGCCGGGGCATGATGACGGCTGATGCCGACCATAGAGCCCATTTCAGGTTGGTGGCAACGTCGTAGCCTTCGGCGGATATCAAGTACCGGTACCGCAGCATTGAGGTCGGCGACATGCCCGGCTTGGCAGTGGCGGTCAGGTAAGCGTCTCGTGTCGCATTCTTCGTAGACATAGGCAAAAATGTCATGCCCACGTTGACCCGCGGGTCGGATGAATGCGCCCATCGGGTAAGCAGATGATACCGAGAGGCTTGCCACCGGTCATTGATAATTCCTGTTGCCGCACCTCGCCAGAATGCGACCGAACGTTTATCATCCCAGGGCATGTCTGCCGCGTCCAGAGCGTGCTACGAGGGAAAGTTTTGGGGGATGAGGGGGTGAGGCCTTATAGTGTGATGCCCCCCCCCCCCCCGATCTCTATTTCCCCATTTCAACGCACTGCGTCAAACCCGAAGTGTCGCTCTCGCGTCAAGTTGATAAGCACAGATGTGTTGCACCCACACGGCCGCGCCTTGGCAAAGACGGGGCGGGAGTAACACGAGGCCACGTCGCCCACCACAAAGGCCGCACTGGTGGGTGAAGCAACCGCACAGGCATCGGCAAGGTAATCTGGCAGCGCTCCTTCACGGGCGACGGGAGAGTCCGGGCCAATTTGACGCTCAACCACATACGCCAAAGTGGCTGGTCCAGCAGCGCAGATGGACGCGTTCAGCACCACGAGGCGTCCATTCGCATGCAAAGTATCCAGATTCGCGGCGCCGGAACCCAGCACAGGTCCAGCGGTGGCCACTCCTAGGGCAGCTGCTGCTCGTGCGGGGGCCGAGGCATCCCCCACGTCGCCCCCGGAACCCTGCACGTAGTAACGTACGCGGTCCTTGGTGCGCTCGTTGCTGACTGCGCTCGTTTGCATGACAGCGCGCATTGTGTTGGCGCTCGACTGAGAAGCCGACATTGGGATAAGACCATAATGGTGGCGGGCTCCGAGTTTGCTGAGCATACGTGGCGAATCGCCCGAACTCACGACGTGAGCACGGCTATAGAGTAAACTCGTCGCCGCCATGAACGCAACAGCAAGTACGGAAGCGCGGCGCGGACAGTACATCCTCCTCATCTGACAGATTACAGGTGGAGAGAGTTGAAACGCTCAGGACCGGCAATTAATAATCTTCAATGGACAGAAGTGACTTTCCAAATAGTGGAAAGGAGGAGATAGATAAAACAACAATATTTTACTTGACCCCAGCGGGCAGTCCCAATAAAAACCCCACGCTGCCTGGTAGCAGGGCAGCATGGGCTGTGCACTCTCGGCGCAGGGCCACTTCCCCGACGAGGGCCGACCAGGGGACTAGGCGGGGGGGCAGAGTGACCACTCCAGCCCACACCGCTCGTGCCAAGCCCAGTGAGGGTGCTAAGACGGCGTCCTCGAAATCGTCGGCCGTGATGGACAGGCTGCCGGCGAGGTCGAGCCGCGCCCGCTGTGCCACCCACGCCAAGCTAGGCCGGTCGGGCCGGTCCAATTAGCGTTTGCCCAGGCGTTTGTCAAACCACGGAGGGCGCACTATGCAAAAAACGCGCCACCCTCGACAACCCCAAACCTTGGGCGCGCGGCGTGCATGGCCCGCGTGTCCCCAGGACACTTCCGCATTTTCTCACCTTTCACCTCACCTCAGCCCATGCCACCTACACCAATGGCTTGTCCATATTGTCACGGTTATTGCAATGTGTCATGCACGGGCAGCGAGTAAGGAGAGGTAGAGTGGGGCCAGGATGGCGTGTAGAGGAAGTTAACTTTCACCAGATCTACACCTTTCATGGTGATCTCACTTCACCGCCCGCTTCCTCCCATCATCTCCCACCCTCGCTCCCTTCACAGTACAGCGCTGAGAGTGGCGCAGCGAGCAGGAGTAGCTTGAGATGTGAGCGAATTTCACAACGTGGTGTGTTCATTTCAGTCAGTCCGAGCGCCAACCCGAGGTTTTTTACAGACCCTAATCTCCCTCTTTCTTCTATCTTTCTTCTCTCTTTCTCCTTCTCTCTCTCTCCTTCTCTGTCTCCCCCTCTCCGCGCCCGCACCCCTTTTTCTTACGCACTGAACGCTACTAGACCAACGCAGGGATTGAATTCCCCACCACTTTTCTCTCATTCCATTAATGACTCACGCCCGCCGCGCAGGGTGGTTGACATACCTGGCCAAGTCCGCCGCCGCCGCGCCCCAGTCTACCTCAGCTTTACGTGCCAACACCACCAGCTCGTCCATCTCGTCCACGATGTCGTAGTACTCGAGTACCCGCCCGTACGCGCCGACCCGGGGCGGCCAGTCGTGGATGAGCACGACCGACGCGGCGTCGATGTGCCACAGCGCCTTCAGCGCGACCGCCACCCGGAACCGGCCGTCCACCAGGACGACGTCCGCGATGCAAGAGGAGGGTCGAAGAGGCTTTGGCCGGGCGGATGGAGAGGACGGCGGGAGTGGCTCGGACTTGGCAGAGGACGCGTTGGTGGGGGCAGCAGGAGCGGCGGCGCCAGGACTCCCTACGTCCACGCTCGCCCCGCCGCCTTTCACTTTCCCGAGCCTTTCGATCGCGTTGACGTAGTCCGGGAACCGGGCGCTGTCCTCAGGGTTGATGGGCATGCCCCATGCGCCTTGTATGAGAATGAAGGGGAAGAGAGAGGGGTTGGGTGAGCGGGTTTTGGGTGGGAGAGACGGCGGGTAGGAGAGAAGAGGAGGTCTTTTGCCTCTCCCTTATTTTCTTACCTGTCGCCCCAACGTCCACGCACACGTAATTCAGTTTGCCCTGCGCCAGCCAGAAGCTCACATCCGCCCGCGCCATCATCTCCTTGCACCAGGTCTCCCCGTTCTCGATGCTCAGCGCTTTGCCCGCCAACAGCGCCTCCTGGACAGTCGAAGCCCCGCTCCCATACTCGACGTACGTCCTCGCCTGCGACGCGTACCACTGCAGGGTCAGCGCTTCCCCCGGCGTCATGACCGGGTCCATGTGGCGGTCAAAGGCGGTGCGAGGGCGGCCGGTGGGACGGTTGATGGGTGGACGAGGGCGGGTGCGTATTGAAGCAGTGCGGGTGATTGTTAGGCGGGCGGCCGCGGCGGCAGCGACCGTGGACCCTCAAGCTTTGACCAACCCGGCGGTGGTCGTCACCTTGGCTTTACCGGCCACTAAGGCCGCCATGTCTGCCCGGGAAGCGCCCTTTCAAATATGTGCAAGCCTTGTGACACACACCACGGCGCAGCATGCATTTCAATATGTGGTCGTTCTAAAAACCTCTCTCTTACTCCCTTCAAATCTCACGCACCTCGGGCGAGGGCGCATACTCTCCTTCA
>Ga0315273_10011598_pt1 | contig 11281 bp, 10 predicted proteins | sample YL17G02_0_MG_FD_205753 | JGI IMG/M metagenome (GOLD analysis project Ga0315273, IMG submission 205753) | Sediment microbial communities from Yellowstone Lake, YNP, Wyoming, USA - YL17G02_0 | ecosystem: Environmental > Aquatic > Freshwater > Lake > Sediment | place: USA: Wyoming | collected...
ATAACTCTCCATGACGTGGAAGAAGCCCTCGGCATCCCCGCGAGAAAAATTGCATCAACACCGGACGGACTTATCAACGGGTTGTCGCAGGCAGCATAAACCCACCAGACCTCACCTCTTTTCACTCGGTTCTTGCACGGTTAGCAAATATGGGCGAAACGAGAAAAGGAACGAAAGCAAAGCATTGCAAAAGGTGAAGAAGAGGTTAAATGCATAATCGCAACCCCAAGTTCTTCTATCAGATACGTGAGCTTGAACTATGGAAGATAACCGATTTCAGTTAACTGTTACCGAAGATGAGTTTGCTGCATTCATCGGAGCAAAGGCACAGAAATATCTGTTGAAGTTCAGAAAATTTTCTGTTGATGGGATTGATCGTTTTTCAGCAACATGGCGCTGGCCTGCCTTTCTCGTTGGCTTCTGGTGGCTATTGTACCGGAAAATGTATCTATGGGCTTTCGTTTACTTCATTTTACTTATAATACCCTATGCAAATGTTGCTGCCTGGATAACCTTACCAATTACAGGGAATTATCTCTATTACAGATATGCTAAGAGAAAGATACTTAGGGTGAAGACATTGCAACTATTTGGTGACATTCTAAAAACCTTATCAGAACTCGGGGGAATAAATAAATGGGTGCCGGTTGTCGGAATCATTGCCAGCACAGCAGTTTTTTTCATGTTTTTGTTAGGATTGATCCTTTCTGCCTGCTAAAATTGCCCCCCCCCTTCTTTTTAGTCCACCTGCAAGGCAACACCACAAATATATTGAATTTTTTACTCATTATTGGTAGAACTGTGTATACAAAAAGGATATGATTGATGGCTCGAAGCACTAAGGCAAAGAAGAACGAAATAGATGAGCCTTTGGAGAAAAAGCTCTGGAAGGCTGCGGACAAGCTCCGCAAGAACATGGACGCCGCTGAGTACAAGCATATTGTACTGGGCATGATCTTTCTTAAGTACATCTCCGACGCCTTTGAAGAACTCTACCTGAAGCTGAAGGAAGGCAAGGCAGACTATGAGGGCGCAGACCCGGAAGACAAGAACGAATACACGGCTGAAAAAGTCTTCTACGTGCCTCCTTCGGCCCGGTGGAAGTGGCTTCAGGGCAGGGCAAAGCTTCCGACCATCGGCAAGGATGTGGACGATGCCATGGACGCCATCGAAAAAGATAACCCGTCGCTTAAAGGAGTCTTGCCGAAGGTATTTGCTCAGGAGAAGCTGGACAAGGCAAGCCTTGGCGGATTGATTGACCTCATCGGGAGCGCCGCCCTCGGCACGAAGGATGCTCAAAGCAAAGACGTTCTCGGGAAGGTCTATGAATACTTCCTTGGTGAATTCGCGCTGGCTGAAGGGAAAAAAGGCGGTCAGTTCTACACGCCCAGTAGCGTCGTCAGGTTGCTGGTCGAAATGCTTGAGCCATACGAAGGCCGAGTATTTGATCCTTGCTGCGGCTCAGGCGGGATGTTTGTGCAGAGTGAAAAGTTTGTTGCGGCACATCGTGACTACTACAAGAAAAAGGGGAACGGGCTGTCCCTGAATCCGGCTGACCGCATTTCAATCTACGGGCAGGAAAGCAATCAAACGACGTGGCGGCTGGCAAAGATGAACCTTGCGATCCGCCATATCGACAGCAGCAACGTCAAATGGAACAACGAAGGTTCATTCCTCAACGATGCACACAAAGACCTGAAGGCCGATTACATCATCGCCAATCCGCCTTTCAACGACAGCGATTGGTCCGGCAATCTGCTCCGGGATGATATACGCTGGAGCGTGCTGGGCCAAAAGCTACCACCGCCGCCAAACAATGCTAACTATGCGTGGATACAGCACTTCCTATTTCACCTTGCGCCGACAGGACGTGCCGGCTTTGTCCTCGCCAAAGGCTCATTGACGACAAAGACATCCAATGAGGGTGAGATACGGAAGGCAATGGTCGAAAACGATTTGATCGACTGCATTGTGAATCTTCCGACCAAGCTGTTTCTGAATACCCAGATACCGGCCTGCCTCTGGTTCCTGCGTCGCAACAAGCAGAAGAAGAAAGGCGGGATTCTTTTCATAGATTCACGTAATATGGGTTTTTTAATCAACCGCAGAAACAGGGACCTGTCGGCTGAAGATATTACTCTTATTGCCGGGACTTACCACAATTGGCGCACCGGCGAAGGCGAATATAAGGACGTGCATGGGTTCTGCAAATCAGCGACCTTGGATGAAGTGAAAGCCCTGAACTATGTTTTGACTCCCGGCAGATACATCGGACTGCCTGATGATGAAGATGATTTCAATTTTGCCGCAAGGTTCAATACGTTGAAGGCGGAGCTGGAAAAGCAGATAGAGGAAGAATTGACGCTCAATAAGACAATTATAAAAAACCTAAGAAAGATAGAGGTCAAATAATGCCCCGGCCAATCATATATCCTGATTTCCGCATGGTTGAAACGAACATAAACGCTGCCATGCATCTGCTTTATCGCGGAGACCATTTTCTTATCACAAATAGCACAAGTGAGCGTTCTATTACGCATAAGCTTGCTGAATATATTCAGCAACTATTTCCTCATTGGCATGTGGACTGCGAATATAATCGGCGAGGGCTTAATCGCCCCAAGGCTATTCTTAATCAAAATACCTCATATCCTGACATCATTATTCATAAAAGGAATACTAAAGCCAACCTACTGGTGGTCGAGACAAAATCTATTCATTCTACTGATCACAGTGATATTCACGATAAGGAAAAGATTAAAGCGTATATTGAAGAGCCCGATTATCAGTACCGCTTTGGTTTATGGATATGCTTTTTTGATGAGTTATCCAATGTTGTTATGAATTGGTTTGAGAATCGAGATGGGCGCCGCCGTGAGGTTGGTCGTGAGTGAGTGGAAGGAATATAAACTTAAAGACGTAATTGATAAATTCATTGACTATAGAGGCAAGACGCCACCTAAGACGGAGAGTGGCATTCCGTTAATTACTGCGAAAATAGTTAAGGACGGGCGGCTACTTGAACCAACTGAATTTATAGCGGATGAGCATTATGAGCAATGGATGACAAGAGGTTATCCTGAAATAAATGATGTTGTTTTGACGACGGAGGCACCACTCGGTGAGGTGGCGCTATTAAGAAACAACAAAGTTGCATTGGCCCAGCGGGTTATCACATTCCGAGGCAAGAAAGAGTTATGCGACAATGCTTTCCTTAAATATTATTTTCAGAGTAATGTCGGTCAGGCGTCTTTACTGTCCCGAGCGCAGGGAAGTACCGTAGAAGGCATAAAATCTGCCGAGTTGAGGGAACTGGAAGTATCGTTACCCCCTCTGCCCGAACAAAAATCCATCGCCTCGGTCCTCAGCAGTCTTGATGACAAGATAGACCTGCTGCACCGCCAGAACAAAACCCTGGAGGCATTGGGGGAGACGCTGTTCAGGCAGTGGTTTGTGGAGGAGGCGAAGGAAGGGTGGGAAACGGGGAAGTTGGGAGATGTTATAGAACTTGTTTATGGTAAAGGGTTAAAAGAAGAAATTAGAACGGGAAGAGGATTCCCTGTTGTTGGTTCGAGCGGAGTTGTTGGATATCATTCCGAGTTTTTAGTTGAAGGGCCTGGTATTGTTATCGGTCGGAAGGGTACTCTTGGCAAGGTAGTGTATCTTTTTGAAAACTTTTTTCCTATTGATACAACCTATTTCATTAAATCAAAGGTTAATTCTGTCGGTTTGTTTTATGAATATTTTCTTTTGAAGACATTTAATTTTGAAGATATGAATACAGATTCAGCAGTCCCCGGCCTTAATAGAGAACTTGCGCTTTCTACTGAAATGAAAATAGCGCCATTTGATAAATTAAAGCAATACAATACTTATTGTGCTTCTCTCTTTGAAAAACTTAAACAAAATAACTCTCAAACCCGTACTCTCACCAGTCTGCGTGATATGCTATTACCCAAGCTGATGAGCGGGGAAGTGAGGGTGAGCGCATGAGCGGAACCATAAAACCGAAAGATCAGAAAATATTATGGACCCAAAGTTTTAATAGATGTGCAATGCCTGATTGTCGGCAAATTTTGATTGTTAAAGGGACTGCAACTGACCCTGCTTCACTTGTTGCAGTGATGGCCCACATCAAAGGCGAAAAGCCAGCCTCTGCTCGCTATGAGGCCAGCATGTCTGACGTAGAACGAAATGCTCACCCTAACCTTATTGTTGTGTGTCCATCATGCCATAAAAAAATAGATGATCAGCCAAATACATATACTGTTGAGACGCTGTGCGGCATAAAGAAGGACCATGAGGAGTGGATTAATACACTCACTGGACAAGCCGTTGTAGAGGTGACTTTTGCAGAGCTTAGTGTTATTACAAAGTATATCATGTCTGGTCAGGCAGCTATAAATGACTCATTAACGCTAATTCCGCCCAAGGATAAAATTCAGAAGAACGGCCTTTCTAATACTATTGAGCAACTGATCATGATGGGAATGATACAAGTAAAGCAGGTAGCTGATTTTGTTAACAGATGCCCTGATATAGAATTTGGTGAGCGTTTGTCACAAGGATTTGTGATGGAGTATGAACAACTGAAAAATACTGAAATGATGAGCAGCGACGACCTATTTAATGGGCTTTTGGATTTCGCATGTGCAGGCGCTACAGATTTTAAACAGAGAGCTGCGGGGCTATCAGTGCTTGTATATTTGTTTGAAAAATGCGAGGTGTTTGAAAAATGATTCTGCCTTCAAAACACTTAAAGCTGTCTAACACCCTGATGGGGGTAGGCTCGGCTCTTCTGAAATACCTTGACTCAGATAAAACAGTCACTTCTTTATGGTCTGCCACACGCTCTTTGCCGGAAATCAATAGCTTTGAACGGTTCACTTTGGGGCTTGATTTCTTATTCATAATAGGCGCTGTTGATTTTAAGGACGGTCTTTTGAGGAGGGTTGGGCAATGATATATTCCGTAAAAAGCGATAAGTCTTCATTCAAAAAAATAGATTTCCAGCCCGGCTTTAATATAATCCTTGCTGAAAGGACAAAAGAGTCCACAAAGAAAGATTCACGAAACGGTCTTGGAAAATCCACTCTGATCGAGATCATTCATTTTTGCCTGGGTGCAAATAAAGGCGATACTCTTTCAAAAAAAAGAATTGGCTGACTGGTCATTCACTATAGACCTTGACATAGTAGGGAAAAGATATTCTGTGACCAGAAACACTTCCAAACAAAACAAAATCATCATAGATGGAGACTGTTCTGGATGGCCAATTCCTCTGGATGCCGACCTTGAGACGGGCACTAAAGTGCTTTCCAAAAATGACTGGAATAAGACACTTGGAGTATTGATGTTTGGACTTAAACCCTCATACGAGACTATGAAATACGTACCAACTTTTAGAAGTTTGATTTCTTATATTGTCAGACGTAACGGTCAGAGAGGGGCTTTCCTTAATCCATTCCAGCAGTACAAGCAACAGAATATGTGGGATATTCAAGTGAATAATTCATATCTTCTTGGCCTTGGATGGGAATTTGTTTCGAGGTTACAGGTATTGAAGGATAGAGAGAAAATCCTTGATCAGATTAAGCAGGAAGCTCAATCAGGAATTCTTGCTAATTTAATGGGAACGCTTGGAGAGCTTGAAGCGGTTAAGGTTAGGCTTGAAGCTCAGACTAAGCAAGAAGAAGAGAACTTGAAAAAATTCAAAGTGCACCCACAGTACAGTAATATAGAGTCAGAAGCAAACGACATAACCAGAAAACTCCATGAACTCATTAACGAAAACATCAATGGCAAGAGACTTCTTGAGCACTATGAGGCAAGCCTTAATGAAGAAATTGACGCAAAGCCGGAATACGTTATTAAAATCTATGAGGAAGCAGGTCTCCATTTACCAGACCTTGTGACAAAAAGAATTGATGATGTTTTGTCCTTCCACAAGCAGGTTGTTTCTAATAGAAAAGACTTCCTAAAGGCAGAAATAGAAAGGATAAAAACCAACATAGTGTGGAGAGAGAATGAGAAGCAGGCACTATCCTCAAAAAGGGCGGAATTAATGCTTGTTTTGAAAGAGCATGGTGCACTTGAGGAATATACACAGTTGCAGAATAATCACCAAAAAACCGTTTCTGAACTGAAAGATTTGGCAATTAAGATAGAAAACATGAAAAGATTTAAGCAAGGGAAAAGCGAGCTTTCCGTAGAAATTGCACTGCTTCAACAGCAATTAAGCGCTGATCTTGCCGAAAGACAGGCGCAAAAAGAAAAAGCAATTCTCCTTTTTAACTCGGGCTCTCAAGCCCTCTATGAAGCCCCTGGCACACTCTCAATTGATGTTACAAAGACCGGATTGAAATTCGGTGTTAGCATTGAACGCTCTGGGAGTCACGGCATTGGCAATATGAAGATATTCTGTTATGACCTTATGCTTGCGCAGATTTGGGCAGAGAAAGAAATTGCGCCGGGCTTTCTAATCCATGACAGTATAATCTTTGCTGATGTTGATGAAAGGCAAAAGGCTTTAGCTCTTGAACTGGCAGCAAAAGAATCGGCAAGGCTGAATTTTCAGTACATATGCACGATGAATTCCGATGCGATACCCACTAATGATTTCAGTGCTGATTTCAAATTTGATGATAATATTCGTCAGACATTCACTGATGCCACAGAAGATGGTGGGCTCTTGGGTATACGTTTTTAGAGCTGATAGCATCGGTAGAAACATTAAATGGACAATAAAAACCAAAATCCTATCCCCTCCCTTATTCCCCCTCATGGCGGATACCGCAACCTGAAATCCTACCAGACCGCTGAAAGGTGCACGCAATGAAACCCTCCGCGAACCCCTCCAGCCGCTACGACACCTCCTCTCTCCCCGAAGCCCAGTTCGAGCCCGGAGCGCGAGGTCGCGTCCTCAAAAACAAACTTGGCATCAAACGCAAAAGGGAAATGGATGAGGCCGAATCCCTCGCACTTAAAATCGCAACCGATAAGGTTATTGGCATGTACGATAGTGACCATCGCTTTAGCGCTGAAGATATTAGGAAAATACACAAAATGTGGCTCGGCGAGATTTACGAGTGGGCAGGCGAATACCGGCAGGTGAATGTCAGCAAGGATGATTTTAATTTTGCCGCTTCACTGCATATCCCTCACTTGATGGCAGAGTTTGAGAGAGGACCTCTTCTCAAACATACTCCCTGCAATTTCAAATCAATGGAACGGGTATTTCAGTCGTTGGCCGAAGTTCATGTGGAACTTGTCCTCATTCATCCATTCAGAGAGGGAAACGGAAGAGTCGCCCGTCTGCTTTCAACGCTTATGGCATTTCAGGCGGGATTACCGATGCTGAACTTCAGAGACATTACCGGCAAAAAGAAAAAGGATTATTTTGACGCAATCAGTAGCGGATTGGATAGAGACTATAAGCCGATGGAAAAACTGTTTGAGAAAATAATTGCAACGAGTGAGAAAATTAGTCGCGCCGGGCTTTAGAACTCTTTTTCTGGAGTTGCGCCGCTGTTATTCGAATACCTTCAACCGCAGAGGAGGTTACGACACTTGCAGTTAATGAAGCCTCATATTTTTCGGGGTCTTTTAAATACGGATTTGTCTCTTTCAGGGATTTCTTTTTCATGACTTATTATACTACGGACAGGCTATGAACGAGAAGAACGAAAGTCTCAACCTCGTCTCATCCCCCCTCACGGCGGATACCAAATGAGCAAGATCACTGAAAGTGACATAGAGCTTTTCACGATTGAGGAACTGGAGAAGCTTGGCTACAAATTTCTTCACGGTCCGGATATATCCTGTGACGGATTATTCGCGGAAAGACAATCCTACAGCGACATTGTCCTCGCCGGAAGACTGAGAAGCGCCATTCAGAAGCTTAATCCCAATATCCCGGCTGATGCCCGGGAACAGGCCCTTCGCGCTGTGCAGCGCATCAGTTCACCTAATCTGCTCGCCAACAACGAAACCTTTCATCGTTATCTTACCGACGGCGTCCCTGTGCAGTATCGTCAGGACGGGGATGAGAAAGGCGATTATGTCTGGCTCATAGATTTTGCGGACCCTCTCAATAATGAATTTCTTGCGGTCAACCAATACACTGTTATCGAAAACAACCAGAACAAGCGGCCGGACATCCTCCTTTTCGTCAACGGCATTCCTGTGGTTCTTATCGAATTAAAAAACCCTGCCGATGAAAACGCTACGATTACCAAGGCATTCGACCAGATACAGACCTACAAAGTCACTATTCCAAGTCTGTTCATATTCAATGCCTTCAGCGTGATCTCGGACGGACTGGAGTGTCGGGGCGGAAGCGTCTCAGCCGGGTTCAACCGTTTTATGATGTGGAAATCAGCCGACGGGAAAACCGAGTCCTCTCGCTTTTCCCCGCAGATAGAGACCCTCGCAAAGGGGATGCTGAACCCTGCAACCCTGCTTGACCTTATACGCAACTTCATCGTATTCGAGAAGTCAAAAAAGGAAGACATGAAGACCGGGATAACACAAATCGAAACTGAAAAGAAGGTGGCAGCCTATCATCAATACTATGCAGTCAATAAGGCAGTAGAAAGCTCCATTAAGGCATCGGGCGAGGACGGCAATAAAAAAGGCGGAGTTGTCTGGCATACCCAGGGCTCAGGCAAAAGCCTGAGCATGGTCTTTTACGCCGGGAAGCTGATCACGTCGCCCGAAATGCAGAACCCGACTATTGTGGTCATCACAGACCGGAATGATCTTGACGATCAGCTTTTCGATACCTTTGCTGCATCGAAACAATTGCTAAGACAGGAACCGCTGCAGGCAAGAGACCGCGATCATTTGAAGGATTTGCTGAAAGTCGCATCCGGCGGAATAGTTTTTACGACCATTCAGAAGTTCATGCCCCCCGAAGGCAAGTCAGAATATGACCGGCTTTCCGAAAGGGCCAACATCGTTGTCATCGCCGATGAAGCGCACAGGACGCAGTACGGCTTCGAGGCAAAGCTTGTGGAGACAAAAGACAAAACGACAAAAGAAGTGATCGGCAAACGTATAGCCTATGGCTTTGCCAAGTATATGAGAGATGCCCTGCCGAATGCTACTTATATCGGCTTCACCGGGACGCCCATAGAGAGCACTGATATAAATACCCCGGCCGTGTTCGGCCAGTATGTGGACATCTACGATATTTCGCAGGCGGTAGAAGATAAGGCGGTGGTCAGGATCTACTATGAAAGCCGGCTGGCAAAGGTCAATCTGGATGACGAAGGCAGGCGTCTGATAGCGGAGTTCGATAAGGAACTCGAAGAAGACGAAGAGGTGACCGACGCCCAGAAGGCAAAGGCGAAGTGGGCGAGGCTGGAGGCGATAGTAGGGAACGAAGCCCGGATAAAAAATCTTGCGAGGGATATCGTCTCGCACTACGAACAGAGACAGAAGGTCTTCGACGGCAAGGCAATGATCGTCGCAATGAGCCGTAGGATCGCGGTTGATCTCTATAACGAGATCATCAAGATCAGGCCTGAATGGCATGACGACGATCTGAGCAAGGGTGCGATAAAGGTGGTTATGACCGCGTCGAGCGCCGACGGCCCGGCAATGCAGAAGCACCATACCACCAAGATGCAGCGCAAACTCTTATCAGACAGGATGAAGGACCCGACAGATCCTTTGAGACTGGCGATTGTCAGGGATATGTGGCTGACCGGTTTTGACGCGCCGTGTCTGCATACGCTCTATGTCGACAAGCCGATGCGCGGGCATACGCTGATGCAGGCGATTGCGCGGGTAAACAGGATATTCAGGGACAAGCCGGGCGGGTTGGTGGTTGATTACCTCGGTATTGCATCAGACCTCAAAAAGGCCCTCTCGTTTTATTCCGATTCCGGTGGCAAAGGTGATCCGGCCGAGACCCAGGAAAAGGCTGTAGCAATGTTTGTCGAAAAACTGGAAGTGGTCCGCCAGTTGTTCTTTGAAGAAAGCGCATCCAGAGATGCCATCCTGATCGCTGAACCCGCCGCATATTACGAAGGCTATCCGGGGACCGGCTTTAACTATCGTCGTTTTTTTACCGCGTCATCCAAGGACAAACTTTCCATTATCCTGCAGGCAGAGGAACATATTCTCGGTCTTGAGAATGGGAAGGACCGCTTTATCAGGGAAGTGAGTCTGCTCAGCCAGGCATTCGCATTATCCATCCCCCATGAGACAGCGCTTGCGGCGAAGGATGAAGTCGCCTTCTTTCAGGCGGTGAAGGCAAGGCTTGTGAAGTTTACCCCGACCGGCGCAGGAAAATCGGACAAAGACATCGAAACAGCAATAAAGCAGATCGTTGACGAGGTCCTGAGTTCAGATCAGGTGATAGACATATTCGACGCCGCAGGGATAAAAAAGCCTGAGATATCCATCCTCTCAGGGGAGTTTCTTTTAGAGATAAAGGGAATGAAACATCAGAACCTTGCCCTTGAACTATTGAAGAAGATACTGAACGACGAAATCAGGACGCGGGCAAGAACAAATCTGGTGCAGGGAAAGGCCCTGCTCGAAATGCTCGAAACCGCAATTAAGAAATACAATAGCGGCCTGCTGACTACCGCAGAGATCATCCAGTTCCTTGTTGATGAAGTCGCAAAGAAGATCAGGGAAAACGATGAAAGAGAAAAAAAGCTGAACCTGTCAAAAGAGGAGCTTGCTTTCTATGACGCCCTTGCTGAAAACAAGTCCGCAGTGGACGTTTTGGGCGACGAAAAGCTTAGAATTATTGCGGTCGAAGTCGCGGAGAAGGTCAAGGCCAACGCGACGATTGACTGGACGATTCGGGAAAGTGCGAGGGCGAAACTGATGGTTCTGGTGAAGCGGACACTGAACAAATATGGCTATCCGCCGGACCTGCAGCAGAAGGCTGTTGATACGGTGCTTAAACAGGCTGAGTTGTTGGCTGATTACTTTGTAAACGTTTAAGAATTGGAGCGAATTAATAGTGTCAGGTCTACACAATTCACAAGCTAAGTACCTTACGTACTCGTTCAACCCTCTTTCTCAGCGTCCTGTTCGAGGCGATATCAGCCTTAAAATGCTGACACGCTTGGAGACCCCGGATTCTTCTATGCCAACCTGCATCCCTATTCACCTGAGCGGTACGCTATAACAATGACTGAAGTAAATTGCTGCCTTTCCGGCCTGTTCAGGGCGTGTCATGAAATGCTAATCGTGCTTTTTTGACAGAAAATCATGCATATGATAGATTAAAAACATGAAATACTCGGTTGTAATAAAC
>Ga0315273_10011600_pt1 | contig 11277 bp, 7 predicted proteins | sample YL17G02_0_MG_FD_205753 | JGI IMG/M metagenome (GOLD analysis project Ga0315273, IMG submission 205753) | Sediment microbial communities from Yellowstone Lake, YNP, Wyoming, USA - YL17G02_0 | ecosystem: Environmental > Aquatic > Freshwater > Lake > Sediment | place: USA: Wyoming | collected...
ATTCCAGCGAAGAGATCGGAGTCCTGCACGAGGTCCACCTGGTTCCAGCCGATGTGAGGCACCTTCATTCCCGGCGGCAGCAGGCGGACATCACCTTTCAGGATGCCCAGGCCCGCTACGTCCGGATTCTCCTGGCTCCGCTCGAAGAGGAGCTGCAGCCCCAAGCACACTCCTAGGAAGGGCACACCGGCGGCCACGCGCTCCCGGATGGGCTCCGCCAGCCCCCGAGCCTCGATCTCGGCCATGGCCGGTCCGAACGCTCCCACGCCGGGCAGCACGAGCCCCCGAGCGTCGCGCATCCGCCTAACGTCGGCTCCCACCTCCGCGTGCGCCCCCACATGCTCGAAGGCCTTCTGAACAGAACGCAGATTACCGGACCCATAGTCGATGATGTAGAGCAACAGCCTCCTAGAGCACACCTTTGGTGGAAGGAACGCCGCGCAGGCTGGGATCGACGCGGGTAGCCTGAGCCAGCGCGCGCCCGAACCCCTTGAATACCGCCTCGATGATGTGATGCGGGTTGCTGCCGGCCAGCAGGCGCACGTGCAGTGTGAGCCGCGCGTTGTTGACCACGGCCTGGAAGAACTCCAGAGCGAGGTCGGTATCGAACCCGGCGATCTGTGTGTGCGAGAGGTCTACGTTGTAGGCCAAGTACGGGCGCCCGCTGATGTCGATGCTGACCAGGGCCAGGGATTCGTCCATAGGCAGTTGCACACTGCCGTAACGGACGATGCCCACCTTGTCACCCAGGGCCCGGTCGAGGGCGGTGCCGAGGCAGATGCCGACGTCCTCCACCGTATGGTGACCCCCGGTCTGCAGGTCGCCAATGGCCTTGACGTCCAGGTCGAACCGCCCGTGAGCTGAGAAGAGCTCCAGCATATGGTCGAGGAACCCGAGGCCGGTGGAAGATGTGCAGGCACCCACGCCGTCGAGACCGAGGCGCAGTGTGATGTCGGTCTCTCGGGTCTGCCGTTCGACGACGGCCCAGCGACTAGACGCGAGGCTGCTCTCAGGTGACACGATCCCTCCCCGATCAGGCGTGCGGGGCGGCCGCAGGCCGCCCCGCGAGCATAGCACACCGACCTCGCTGACCGACCTCACTCACCGGCTCCGCGCCCGACTCGACGAGGCCGACGGTCAACGCGGCGAACGCAACTCCGCCGAGAGACGATGGAATGTGAAGCCCTCGCTGCGCGCAAGGCGGGCAAGAGAGACCGTCAGGGCTGCCGCCGAGGGCCCGTCGATCTCCACCACCGACGAGGCCCGCATGAAGGTATCCACCGACAGAGGCGACGAGAACCGAGCTGCGCCACCGGTAGGCAGCACGTGGTTCGAGCCGGCCACGTAGTCGCCGAACGATGTGGGAGTGCCGCCACCCACGAAGACCGCGCCGGCTGAACGCACCTGCGCCAAGAAGCCCCGCGCGTCGACCAGATGCAACTCGAGATGCTCCGGGGCATACTCGTTGACGAAGGCGGCGGCCAGGTGGGCGAACTCCTCTCCGGGCGCGGGGAAGAAGAAGTGCAGGCTGTCAGCGGCAGACTCCGGACCGCCGGCGCCGGGCTCACGGCTGACGCCACCCGGATCGGCGCGATCGGCGTCGACCACGCAGAGATCCTCGCCAGCACCGCCGCGGAGCACCTCCACGGCGTCCGCCACCGCGAGGCACAGAACCTCCGAAGCCGCCATCAGCACTGCCGTGGCGCCACTGCCGTGCTCCTCCTGCGCCAGCAGGTCGGCGGCCACCCACTCCGGTCGCGCCGACGTGTCCGCCACCACCATCACTTCGCTCGGACCGGCCAGCCCGTCGATGCCCACCGAGCCGTAGACCTGACGCTTGGCCTCCATGACGTAGGCGTTCCCCGGGCCGCAGATCACGTCGGCCCGGCGCACGGTGGCCGTGCCGTAGGCCATCGCCGCCACCGCCTGCGCCCCCCCGACGGCGTAGACCTCACTGATGCCCATGAACCACGCCGCCGCCAGCACCGACTCGTTGACGCGGCCGTCGCGGCCCGGAGGAGTGCAGATGAAGAGTTCCTCCACCCCTGCCACCTGGGCGGGCACTGCGTTCATGATGACGGTAGAAGCGTACGAGCCCAGCCCGCCGGGAACGTAGAGACCGGCGCGGCGCACGGGCAGATAGCGGACGCCCAGTCGCTGACCCATGGGGCCGGTCTCCTCCCAGCCGGCGCGCACCTCGTGCCGATGGAACCAGGCCACATGGCCTCGGGCCACGGCGAAGGCAGCGCGAAGATCGGCGTCTACGGAGGTGAACGCGGCCTCGAGGTCGGCCGCGGGCACCCGCAGGTTCTCGATGGACGCGCCCGGCCAATCCAGCCGGGCGGTGGCGGCCACCAGAGCCGCGTCGCCATCCAGACGAACGGCCTCCAGGATGGCGGCGACGGTCGCAGCGACATCCCGGCTCCGGTCGGCGGCCGGCCGCAGCAGGGCTACTTCCGCCTCGGCCTCGCCGGAGCGCAGAGGCCGAGCGATCACCGCGCGGCTCCCGGTGTCTCCGGCCTGCCGTCGGCGCCCTGGTCGAGCACGAGTTCGCGGAGGCGCGCAACCAGCTCCCCTACCTGAGGCGCGAGCATCTTGTGCGCCACCCGGTTCACGATCATCCTGGTAGTGAAGTCGTAGAGTTGGAAGCGCTCCTGCAGCCGGTTCTCGCGCATGGTCGTGCCTGTGGAGGTGAGATCGACGATGCCGTCGGCCAACCCCACCAGCGGAGCCAGTTCGATCGAGCCGTGCAACGTGATGATGTCCGGGTTGATACCCCGGGCCTGGAAATAGTCGCGCGTGATGGTGGGGTACTTCGTCGCCACGCGGAACGTGCCCAGATGACTCAGCGTGTCCAGCGAGCGATCGTGCCCCTCAGCGGTGGCAAATACCAGCCGACAGCGCCCTATGCCGAGATCGAGCACCTCGTAGACGTTCTTGCCCGCCTCCAGAAGCACGTCTTTTCCCACGAACCCCACATCCGCGGCCCCGTATTCCACGTAGGTGGGCACATCCGTGGGCCGGGTGGTGATGAACCGGGTGCCGTCGGCGGTCTCGAAGATGAGTTTGCGGGTGTTCTCCCGCACCTCGGCGAGGTCGAGCCCCACCCGTTCGAGCAGAGACACGGTCTCGTTGAAGATGGCGCCGCGGCAGAGAGCGATACGCAGGGTCTTCATGGAGTGGCCTCGTCGCCCGAAGTGCCGCGTCCCGGGGCCGCGGCACGCTCCTGCCCAGGGGCCTCGAGGTCGGCGGAGCCGCGTATGAGCCGCGCCGCGAGCTCTTCCGTGGCGACGAGGTCGACGCCGCCGCTGCCGAGGTCGGTCACTGTCCACAGCAGGCCCTCGTGGCCGTCGACGGGAGCCACGATCAGGGCGATCTCTTTCTGGCGCGCCAGGGCGGCGGCCGAGGGGGCGGGTGTATCGTCTGCCAACGCGAACACGCCCACGCAGGCCTCCCGGAGGCGATCCGCCATCGCCACGTGCCGGTCGAGGCCGCCCACCAGGATCACCGTCTGGTCGCCTGTCGCCAGGTCGGCGGCCTGGTCGATCAACGCCGCGTGCAGCCGATCCAGGCCCAGGCCGAGACCCACCGCGGGCATGGGAGCACCGAACCGAGCCAGCAGGTTATCGTAGCGCCCGCCGCCGCCGAGCGTGAAGCCCATGCCCGGAGCGTAGAGTTCAAACACCGACCCCGTGTAATACTCCAGGTTGCGGAAGATACCCAGATCGAAGAGCAGGCGGTCGCCGTATCCGTAGGCTACCAGCGTCTCGTGCATGGAGCGGAGGTGCTCCAGCGCTGACTCCATGTCGGCGCTGCGCACAAAGGCCGCCGCTCGGTCGAGCACATCTGGACCGCCGCGCAGATCGGGTACCTCGAGAAGCAGCCGGCGATCTGCCGCCAGCAGCGAGTCGGCGCCTTCTACGATCAGACGGTAGTTGACCAGGTCCTTCGCCACGACATCCTGCGTCAACCGTCGCTGCAGCTCCAGGTCAAGACCGAGAGCCCGAAGCAACCCGGCAAAGAACGATATCTGCCCCACGCCGACACGATAGCCACGCAGGCCGGCCCTCTCCAGGGCGCGGCACGCGACCGCGACAACCTCGGCGTCGGCGTGGGGAAGCGACGACCCAAGCAGCTCGATGCCCGCCTGGCGATACTCGGTCTCTCGATCGCGGTGCGAGGAGAGCCGGCGGAAGATGGTCGAGATCGAGAACACCCGATGAGGTGGTACCCCGCCACGCAGGCGGCTGCCCACCAACCTTGCGATGGGAGCGGTGAGATCGGGGCGCAGGATCAGCACCTGACCGTTCTCGTCGAGCATGCGGAAGCCGGTCTGGAAGGCCTTCTCGCCCGAGAGCGCCAGCACCTCCTCGAACTCCAACGTGGGGGTCCACACCTCGCCGTAGCCGAACTCGGCGAAGACGGTGCGCACCGCATCCTCGATCAAACGCAGCTCGGCGGCCTCGGTGGGCAGAACATCCTTGGTGCCGGGGGGTGTGGTCAGAAGAGTCACGGCAGCTATGGTAGCGCAAAGAGGGCCGGCGAAGAGAAGAGCCTCTGCGGGCCGCACGCCGACTCGAGGTTACCCGGCAATCACCGCGGGCTCGAAACGCACGATGCCCGCCTCTCCGAGTAGCACCCGGATCTCGGCAAACAGACTGGTGTCTGGCTCCACCCGGTATCCGTCGCCACACACCAGGCGATGCGGCCCTTGGCCGGTGGCCACGTGCAGCTCGACCGGGCATTGACCCGGGAAGCGCGACATGATGATCTTGAGCGCATCGAGAGTGTCGAGCGCCACCCGCTCCCCGTCGAGCATGATGCAGACAGGCTCGAAGCCGGTGCGGGGCACGAAGGCCTCGATGGTGAACGGGACGAACTTCTGCTCCGCTTCGTCCTTGCGCTCGAGCCTCCCCCGCACCTTGATCAGGCGGTCTTCTTGAAGAATGCCGATGTTCTCCAGATAGGTCTTGTTGAAGCAGATCATCTCGACGGACCCCTCGAGACCTTCCACAGTGACGAAGGCCATGGTGCCACCATTCTTGGTGGGTACCTTCTTGACGTTCGCCACCATGCCCACGATGGTGGTGGTGGATCCATCGGGCAGATTCGAGAGCTCGGAGATGAGGTGTTCCGCTTCCTCGCGCACCTGGCGACGCAGGTCGCGCAGTGGATGCGACGAGACATACATGCCCAGGATCTCCTTCTCGAGGCGCAGCAACTCTTCCTTGCCGAAGTCCTCGGTGGGTATCTCCACGGGGGGCTCCGAGGTATCGGGCCGGGCCCCTCCTCTCGGCCCCGAGGTGGCGGCAGAGGTGAGCATCAGGTCGAATATGGAGGCCTGCCCTTGTGCCGCATCGGCCTGGATCTTCTGCGCGTGGGCGATGGCTTGGCCTATCACCTGCAACATGCCTTTGCGTGACGCCCCGGTGGAGTCAAGGGCGCCCGCCTTGATCAGGCTCTCGAGGGCCCGCCGGTTCACCGCGCCAAGGTCGACGCGTTCACAGAAGTCGAACAACGAGAGAAAGGCGCCATCGGAATCCCGCGCGCCCAGGATGCTGCGTATGGCGCTCTCGCCCACGTTCTTCACCGCGTTCAGCCCGAAGCGGATGCGGGTCTCCACGGCCCGGAAGTCGAGAGACGACTCGTTCACGTCCGGAGGCAACACCTCGATGCCCATGTCGTTGGCAAGGGACACGTAGAAGGGCACCTTGTCCTTGGTGTTCATGACGCTCGAGATCAGGGCTGCCATGTACTGCACAGGATACGTGGCTTTCAGGTAGGCGGTCTGGTAGGCGATCAAGGCGTAGCACGCGGCGTGAGACTTGTTGAAGGAGTAGTCGCCGGCCTTCTCCATGAGCGACCACAGGTGATCGATCACCTTCGGGGCGGTGCCGTTGAGGCCCGCGCCCTCGCGGAACTTGGGTTCCAGCCTGTCGAGGATCGTACGATTCTTCTTGCCGATGGCCTTGCGCAGGTCGTCGGCCTCGGCAGGAGAGAAGCCACCGATCCTCTTGGCGATCTCCATGAGCTGTTCCTGGTAGATCGCCACACCGTTAGTACCGTGCAGGATGGACTCCAAGCGTGGGTCAACGTACGAGATGCCCTGCGGATTCCGCTTGTTCCGCGCGTAGAGCGGGATGTACTCCATGGGTCCGGGGCGGTACAACGCGACCAGAGCGATGAGGTCTTCGAAGACGGTCGGCGCCACGTCGCGCATGGCTTCGCGCATGCCGCTGGACTCGAACTGGAACACTCCCACCGAGTCACCGCGGGCGAGCATCTGGTAGGTGCGGGTGTCGTCGAGGGGCACGATCTCCAGATCGAACTCTTCGTCGCCGCTCGCCCGGATGATCTTTACCGCGCTGGCGATCACATCTAGGTTGCGCAGGCCGAGGAAGTCCATCTTGAGCAGCCCGAGTTTCTCCACGTCTCCCATAGACACCTGGGTGACCACCTCGGCGTCGCCCTTCTGCATCAGGGGCAGGTAGTCGGTGAGCGGGCGGTCGGCGATGACCACCCCGGCGGCGTGGATAGAGTCTTGACGGATCAGCCCTTCCAGGGGACGGGCCATGTCGACCACCCGCCGCACCTCGTCGTTCGTGTCGTATTCCGCCCGGAGTTCCTGCCTCTCTTTCATGCAGTCTTCGAGGGTGACTTTGGGACCCTCGGGCACGAGTTTGGCGATGCGGTCGGCCGTGCTGTAGGGCACATCCATGACGCGGGCAGCGTCGCGGATGGCCTGGCGCACCTTGATGGTGCCGAACGTAGCGATCTGGGCCACCCGATCGCGGCCGTACTTCTGGGCTACGTAGTCGATGACGCGTTCACGGCCTTCCACCGAGAAGTCGATATCGATGTCGGGCATGCTGATGCGGTCCGGATTGAGGAAGCGCTCGAACAGAAGGTCGTACGCCAGAGGATCGAGGTCGGTGATGCCCAGCAGATAGGACACGATGGATCCCGCCGCCGAACCCCGGCCCGGACCCACCGGGATGCCGTTGCTCTTGGCATAGCGCACGAAGTCCCAGACGATCAGGAAGTAGGGCGGGAAACCCATCTTCTCGATGACGGCCAGTTCCATCTCCAGGCGCCCCCGCACCTCGGGGCCCGGATCGGCGCCATAGCGACGCGCGAGGCCTTCCTCGCACCGTTCCCGTAGATACGACGACTCCGTATACCCCTCGGGCACGTCGAAGCGAGGCAGATGGAGTTCGCCGAACTCCATGGTGACGTTGCACCGCTCGGCCACTTTGATCGTATTCGAGACCGCCTCCGGATAGCGGTGGAACGACTGCCGCATCTGGGCTTCGTTCTTGAAGAAGAACTCCTGTGTGGTGAAGCGCATGCGCTTCTCTTCGTCCAGGCGGGCGCCGGTCTGTATGCACAGCAGCACGTCGTGGGCGCCGGCATCGTCTTCATCGAGGTAATGCACGTCGTTGGTGGCCACCAGCGGCAGATCCATGCGCTCGGCCAGCTCGGCCAGGCGGGCCGGCACTTCGGCCAGTTCGGGGATGCCGGTCTCCTGGATCTCTATGTAGACGTTCTCACGCCCGAATATGGAGACCAGCCGCTCGACCTCGCGCTCGGCGTCGGTGAAGCGGCCTTCTTCCAGTGATTTCGAGAGCCGGCCCGTCGGACAACCGGAGAGACAGATAAGCCCTTCGGCATGCTCGCGCAAGAGGTCGTAGTCGACCCGGGGCTTGGTGTAGTAGCCCTCGAGGAAGGCCAGGCTGCCCACCTTGAGCAGGTTGCGGTAGCCTTCGTTGTCGCGAGCTAGAAGCGTGAGATGCCACTTCTGCTCCGACTGCGCATCCTTGGTGAACCGATCGGCCACCACGTAGGCCTCGAGACCGATGATCGGCTTGATACCTGCCGCCGTGGCCTTCTGGTAGAGCTGCACGGCGCCGCACAGGACGCCGTGGTCGGTCACCGCCACCGCCGGCATGCCATATTCCACGCACTTGCGGACGAGGTCGTCGATCTTACACGCCCCGTCTAGAGCCGAGTAGTCGGTATGGACGTGCAGGTGGCAGAAGCCCGCGGTCGCCGCTACGTCACGTTCCTGTGGTTCACTCGACGACAAAGGCACGAGTCCTCTCGGGTGGGGTCATACGGGTCTACCGATTCTACCGGAAGGGCCGGTGGCCCTCAAGCGATCTGTGAGCCCTGAGAGGAAAAAGTCCGCTCAGAGCGACCAGAATCTTGGCGGCGACCCTCTCGGATCGAGTCCGGAGGTCACTTCCGCGGCTACTCGGCGACCACGGGGTTGCTCAAGCAGCCGATACCGTCCACTTCCACCTCCACCGTATCGCCCGGCAGAAGCGCCCCCACCCCGGGTGGCGTGCCCAGCATGATCATATCGCCGGGCAGGAGCGTCACGGCCTGGCTCACGTAGGCGATGATCTCGAACGGATCGCGCAGCATGTCGCCGACCCGACCTTCCTGCCGCACCTGCCCGTTGACACGGGTGACGATGCGGGCGGAACCCTCGGGAGTCTCGGTCTCCAGATATGGTCCCACCGCCGCGAAGGCGTCATAGCCCTTGGCCCGCCACCACTGCTTGTCGCGGCGCTGCATGTCGCGCTCGGTGACGTCGTTGCCACAGGTCCACCCCCGCACGAGACGGCGTGCCTCGGCCGCGTCGACCCGGCGGGCCGGCGAGCCCATGACGACCACCAGCTCCCCCTCGTGCTCCACCCGCGTGGCGTCACGCGGGTACACGATGGGCTCGCCATGCGCCACCAAGCTGGAGAGCGGCTTGTAGAAGATGATCGGCTCGGCCGGGGTCTCGGGGAAGGTGCTCACCGGCAGACGCGCCACCATCTCGCGGATGTGCTCGGGGAAGTTCCAACCCACCCCGATGATCTTCGTCGGTTCCGCAGGGGGAAGGAGTCGCGCGGACTCGAGGGCGACGACAGTTCCGGCGTCGTCCCCATCTCTCAGAACGTAACCTTCGGCCGTGACCAGAACCTCTCGGGCACGTCCGTCGAACACGATCCGGGCCAGTCTCACGAGCCACCTCTTTCCACGGGGACGGCCGGCCCGGAAGCGGCCGGCGGCGACGAGTTGTCCTTTGTCACGGCGCCCTTGCTGGCGCACCCATTGCAGCTGCCGTCACAGCCCAGCGGAAGCGGCTCGCGGCAGCGGGGGCATAGTAGCACCGGAGTGTCGATGCGTACGCCGCAGCGAGGGCAGGTGATGCAGGGCTTCACGCCAGCCAGCCCGCCACGTGGGCCAGGATGCCGCCGAACAGGAACGCGAGCACGACGCTCCCTACCCACACGAAGGCGGCGAAGCTCTTCCCGCGCTCCTTGGTGATCACCAGCACCGAGGCGATGCACGGCACGAAGAGGGTGATGGTCACCAGAGCCACCAGCACGTCGGTGCCCGAGAGGCCCAGGCTGTACAGACCGGCGGCGCCGAAGTCTCGGCGCACGAAGCCCATTATGAAGGCAGTCGAGGTCTGGCGCGGCAGGAGAAGCCAGTTCTCCGTGAGCGGAGCCAGCCACGTTTGCGCCGCCACCAGGGCTCCGGTGACCTGCAACACCCCCAGCAACAGGGAACCGACAACGAAATAGAGACCGACCTCTCGCAGGAACATGATGGTCTTGCGATAGGTCTTGGTCAACACGTTCATCGGTCGGGGAAGGCGCAGCGGGGGAAGGTCGATGAGCAGGTCGGTGGACTCCCCGGGCACGAAACGCGCCATCAGCACGCCGAGCACGCCGAAGATCACGACCATGATCGCCCCATACGCGACCGTCAACGAGAGACCGCCCGCACCGGCCAGCAGCCCGGTGATGACCCCGAGCTGCGCTGAGCAGGGAATGGCGAACGCCATCAACGCGGTAGCGATCTTGCGTTCGCGGTCGTTGCCCAGTATCCGCGTGGTGATGGTGGCCATAGTGATGCACCCGAACCCCAAGATCATGGGGATTATCGCCCGGCCGTTCAAACCGACCACGGTCATCATGCGGTCGGTCAATGCCGCGATGCGGGGCAGGTAGCCGGAGTCTTCCAGCAACGACATCATCAGGTAGAAGCCGATCACCAGGGGCAGGAGCAGGCCGAAGATGTAGGTGGTGGACAGCGTGAGCACGCCGAAGTCCCCCGCCAACAACTGGTAGAGCACACCGGTGGACCCCACCACCGCGCTGACCGCCTGCCGGATGAGGGGTTCCACGTAGCCCTGCATGATCGTGCCCTCGGTGAACCCCACGACGGTCTGCGCCACGAAGACGCCGATGAACTCGTACATGATGAAGAGCACCACCGCCAACACGGGGATCCCGGTGAGCGGGCGTAGCAAGGCGTGGCCGAGTCGGGTGCGCAGATCGAGGCCTCCTCCGCTACGCTCCACCACGCGGCTCACGATAGCGTTCACCCGCTGCCGGCGGCCAAGGTAGATCTCGTCGCGCATGCCCAGCGGCTCGACGCCGTGCCGCTCGGCGATGAACGGGTCTCCTTCGAGCACCAGCAAGGCCTCGCCGCGTGTGCCCACCCGGTCGAGCAGGCCTGCAAGACGGTCCTGCAGCACCGGGTCGGAGAGCCCCACCCGGGCGTCCGCCAGAGCGGCTTGCGCCTCGGTGAAACCTTTGCGTTTGGTAGCCACCGTGGGCACCACCGGCACGCCGAGCAACGCGGCGAGCTCCATTTCATCCACGCGCAGGCCGCGCGACGTCGCTTCATCGACCATGTTCAGGGCCACCACCAGGGGAAGCCCCATGTCGATCAGCTGCAACGTGAGGAAGAGGTCGCGCTCCAAGTGGACGGCGTCGACCACGTTGAGCACTACGTCGGCGTCGATGACGATGTCACGGGCCACGATCTCTTCGTCGTTGAACGACGAGACCCCGTAGATGCCCGGAGTGTCAAGCACGACGTCGTCACCCATGCGCCCGCTCGAGATCGCTACTGTGGTGCCGGGGAAGTTCGAGACATCCACGTAGAGACCCGTGAACGCATTGAAGAAGAGGGATTTGCCTACGTTGGGATTGCCCACCAAGACGACCCTACGGGCGCCCTCGGGCGCCAGGACCGACACCTGACCGTGACATGCCGGCGGGGCCTGCGCCCGCACGGGGCGTGACGCCGCCCGGGAGGCCGGCCTTGCGTGGTCTGTGGCCCTCATGCCCCCCGGCCGCGGAGGTCGAGTCCGCAGTCGCGGTCGCACGGCCGCGCACATTCGTCGGTGGGCTGGGCCTCCTCCACCATGATGCGACCGGCGAGATTGCGGCCTAGGCAGATCTCCTGATTGGCCTGGCGCACCAGCAC
>Ga0315273_10011601_pt1 | contig 11277 bp, 15 predicted proteins | sample YL17G02_0_MG_FD_205753 | JGI IMG/M metagenome (GOLD analysis project Ga0315273, IMG submission 205753) | Sediment microbial communities from Yellowstone Lake, YNP, Wyoming, USA - YL17G02_0 | ecosystem: Environmental > Aquatic > Freshwater > Lake > Sediment | place: USA: Wyoming | collected...
ATTTTTATTATGGGACTATTGGAGTTCTATGGTCCCGGTTTTCGGGATACCGTCCAACGCCTCTTTGACGTAATGTTGGTCGTTAGCGGCCTTGGAAAGTTCATTTTGAATTAGCATTATGGTTGTTTTCAAAAAAACGATATGCGCCTTTTGGTCTTCGGATTTATTGGGATTTTCTTCATCTACCCTCAATTCACTATCAATCGCATCTCTTTTGTCTAACAAATGAGCAATCTGCGAAGATATGTATTTAGCAACCAATTCGAGAAGCGTCTGATTCTCCTCTTTCCAATCCTCGACTACGTGCGAAGGATTGCCTGTTATAAGCTCGTGGAGGTCTATTCGTATATCAGTGCGTCGGCTTAACCGGGCGAGCTTCCGAAGCGTTTCTAAAGTTGGTTCACTTTCGGCGTTTTCAAATTTGGATATTTGAGTATTTGCGGAAAACCCTAAAATTTTAGCCAAATCTCTTTGACTTAACTTTAGGGATTCTCGGAGGTTACGAAAGCGGGCTGAAAATTCTTGTCTATTTGTTATATTTTCTTTGATTTTGTTTGACATTGATTAAAGACAGCTATATATTGAGCCGATATGAACTCTATGGGTAATCATACAAAGCTCGTTCCAGTTCAAGTTACAAACAGAGAAGCAGTGGCTCTCATAAAAGAACGTGCGCGACGCGAAAGGCGTTCATTTGCAAGCGCGGCCTCTGTCACGATTATCGAATCGCTTGGAAAAAAAACTCCATCTGACCCCGCGTTTTTAAGCCAAGTTGTCTGCAAGGATACCGGCAACGAGGCCGGTTTGTCAAGCGGGAAAAGAGGTTCGTAGATGAAGGAAAATGTGAATTTGTTTTGGCCAGACGGCCCGGCAAGAAGAGAGCGGATAGAGTTTTTCGAGATTTGTGCAAGACACGGAGATTTGCCCCCCGTAATAGCCGAGCAGATAATTAAGCGGTTACGAGAAACGGAGAATATTGATAGAGGTTGCGAGTGTACCCCTTCAATGGAAGATTTTTGCCAAATTAGAGATATAAAAATTGGCTTTTTCGAGCACAGCTGCCGGATTATTTTTTCATGTAATAAATGTGCGAACACATGGGAGCCAATTGCTATTACGGACAAACATAAAATGACGGATTTTATATGGGACGAAGATTTTTCTGTATGCCCTAACGGTTGCAATGCCCTGGAAGAAACTCAATGAAGTATTCGGCAGCACAGCAAGCGGGAAAAATGATGCACAGTAAGCAAACAAAGTCGCTTAGGCGGACTTGTAAAAAACACCGGATATTGCCAGCCGGATTGACGAGTTTTCAGTGCGAGAATTGTAAAATAATCTGGACGCCAAAACTGACGCCAGGTGGTCGGCTGCCGAAGGGATTTTGGCATTGTCCGAAAAATTGTAATTCGGAACAAGTGGCGGCGAAAACTGATAACAGTGGCGGCGAAAATTTTTAGAAAGGGGGCGATTATGGTATCGACGGCAGAAATAAAAGAGTTAATTGGGCTGGCAGGCGATGACGCAAGGTTTGTTGAGAGGGGCGTAAGTTTCGGCAGAGAACTGCATCGGGAGGTCTATAAGCATATTTTTATTATCGTCAAACTCGATAAGTCCCTCGAATTTCTTAGCGAGGATATTAAAAGGGAGCTTGCTGAATTTCTCCATAACTGGGGCCAGTGGTATGCAAAGGATTTGATATCGGAGCAGCCAAAGACGCTTGAAGAGAGCCAGGCCTGTGTTGCGGAGGACGTGGCAAAGCAGATTGAAAAAACGCTGTCCGATTACTTGCCTGAGTGCCAGGGCGAAGTCGTAGAGAAATTGGCCGCGAATTTGCCTAAACGGCTGAAACGTGATGAACTGGAAGAATTAAGAGATTCCGCTTTCGTGGACTTTAATAGTGCGGTTATTGCGTCCGGGTGGTGCGTAGAGGCCCAATTGGTGCTTTTGCGAAGGTTGAAGGCAAATTTCGGGAAGATGATTCAAAATTTAAATGCCGGTAAAGCATCACACGCAAAAACTGAGCAAGGGAGTTGATATGGATTTTGCAGATATTGTTAGTCAGACAAAAACCGGCGAGCGTGATTACATTGCTCGGCTCAGCACAAAGGGGACGGAGTTTATAGAAACTCCGTCCCTTTTTGTTAAGTCGATTGACGAGGCAAAAAGGCAAATCGAGGCCGTCGTTTCGGACGCGAGTATAGACCGAGAAGGGGAAATCATTTTGCCGAGTGCCTTCCGCGAAATGCTCGGTATCTATCTCGCAAATCCAGTGGTCATAAGCGCGCATCAGCATCGCCTTGAAACAGGACATTCAAGTGTTGTGGGTCAGACGGTTAAGGCGTGGATTGATAATGCCGGATTGCACGTCACTATCTGGTTTGCCGAAACAGAGTTGGGTAATGAGATGTGGTATTTATACAGCAAAAAATTTCAGCGGGCATTCAGCGTTGGGTTTATCCCGCTGGAGTGGAAGGACGAAGCCGTTGAGGGCAGGACGGTCCGAACGTTCACAAAGGTCGAGCTGCTCGAAATCTCCTGTGTTCCTGTCCCCGCAAACCGTAACGCCCTCAGCAAATCGAAACAACGTAAGGCAGATTTTATCGCCGCCAAAATCGCAGATCGGCAGCTCGCCAATGCAGGTGATGATTTCGAGGCGGAATTAGCGGCCTTTGATTTCGAGGCGGTCGGGTTAACGAGACCGACAGAGGAAGGCGGATTTGAATTAGACGGCGATTTGGGCATATCCGAGAAATCAATCGAGGAAGATAACGAGCCGGATTATGGCAGGATTGCAAGCAAGCAATCCTCTTCGGATTTTTACAACGAATAAAGGTTTTTACTATGTGTGAAATGCGTGGACCATATACCGTGGGCAAGCCGCGTGCTGCGGGGCGTTGCTGCGCATTTTATTCGCGGTCCATAGGTGTTTTACCGTGTCGTTTACGGGCGGGGAATTTACCACGAATTCCCCGCGTTTTTTCGTGGGAGTGGTGATATTTTAAGAATGAAAGGCAAAAATTATGCCTCCAAATTTTGCGACAGTTGAAAAAGTAAAGGAAGGTTTTACGGCAGTGAGCAGCCGGATGGACGAAACCGAGAAGCAAATAACGCTCGCGATTCAGGAGCTGCATAAGTCCTTTGGTGACTTAGCTCAGCAGCTTAAACTTTATGGCCGCTCGATTCGGAGCGGAAGCGAGCGAGCTGGCGAGTATCAGGGTTTCTGGCGTGACGAGGCAATGGCCAAAAGTTTCGGATTGATTGTTCTCAGCGTTCTCAGAAAAGACAACAAAAGCATGGGGACTGCCGACAATCCGAGCGGCGGTTATCTGACTCAAAGCGAAATGGCGGGCTGGGTGATACAGATGCTCGGCCAGTATGGCAAATTCCGCCGCAACGCCCTGGTTGTCCCGATGGGTGCGGGCAAGCTGAGCGTCCCCCGCATTACAACCGACCTGACAATTTATTGTCCGGAAGAAGGCGGGGACATTGACGATTCCGACCTTAAAGCGGATTTGGTAACGCTGCTTGCCAAAAAGCTCGCCTGTTTTGTAGCCGTCAATCGGGAATTAGAGGAGGACGCTGTTGTCGGCTTGGCCGAAATCGTCGGCATGAGCATCGTCCGTAGTCTTGCAAAAAAAGAGGACGAAATTGGCTTCATGGGCGATGCGACTCAGGATTATTTCGGCATGACTGGTATCGTCGGCGCTTTGCTTAAAATCGCTGCGGACCCGGCCAATATTCCCGGCCTGGTTGTAGGCACGGGCAATGCTTACAGCGAGCTTACGCTCAACGACTTCCGCCAGGTTGTAGGTATCCTGCCGACCGACGCGGACGATGCGGCAAAGTGGTTTATGTCGAAGAAGTTTTACTACAATGTCGTGTACCGCTTAGCCGAGGCCGCCGGCGTTGCCAGTATCTTCGAGATTCTCTCGAATCAAAAGGGCCGGTTCCTGTTGGGCTATCCGGTGGAGTTTATCCACTGTATGCCCAGCACGGCAGCCAATTCGCAGATTTGTGCGATTCTCGGCGACCTAAAACTCGGTGCTTATCTCGGCGAGCGCAGAGAGGTGGAAATTGCCCGCTCGGAGGATGCACTATTCCAGAAAGACCAGGTTTGTCTTCGCGGCACAGAAAGAATAGACATCAATGCACACGGCGTCGGGAGCACAACTGAGCCGGGTTCTATCGTCGCTTTGATTACAAAGGGCAGTTAGACGTGTTTCCGAGGTGATTAGAAGCTCTTTGAACAGTAAATAACAGGCGTTTGAAACGTTTTTAAAGTCCTGTAGTTTTGGAGTTACGAATATGATTGAAGTGCAAAATCAAAAGCGGGTGGTATTACTCCCCCCGCAAGTCAAAAACAACGGTGCTTTTGTGGGTAACGGTTACGTTGACGTATCGGGCTGGGGACACCTTCGCGTTGAAATGATTGTCGGGACCAGCAATGTTATCATTGGTTCGACCGATACATCACACGCGCCAAAACTCGAAGCCGATGATGCTGTTGGCTTCGGCTCAGTCGCAGACGTGGAAGGCGCTGCGCTTGCTGCCGTAATTGGCGCAGACGATAGCAATAAGGTCTTTGCTATTGACGTGGACCTGCGAAAGTCCCACAAGCGGTTTTACCGCGTGAATGCGCCGACGGCAGGAAATGTCACGGGTGCGAATTTGTGCATCATCGCAACGTTGTCGGACCCGCAAATCAGTCCGAGTAACGCGGCGGAACAAGGCCTGGAAGAGTTGGTCCAGGCGTAGTATGTCGCAATAAATCAGGGCGGGTTCGGTACAACAAATCAGGACCCGCCCTGATAGAGTTTTGAGACAAACGACGAGCTAAAATGATTGAGATAAGCGAACAAAAAACAGCCGATTGCAATGCGGCCTTATCCGAAATCGCGGCGGACAAACGAGAGGACGCACAGAATCGCGTCGGCATTGTTCTCGAATTTGAAAAGTTTTCGGGCGGCGTTGTGCGGGAAAACGGGACGCGGATGGAGGCAATTGCGGTGTATTGCCAACAGCATAATATAAAGCCGAGAACGCTGCAAAGGTGGATTGCCAGGTATCGAGATGAAGGATGGACGGGGCTTGTCGATACGCGGGGCCGGGGCAGCGGTGACAACGGCTCTATCAGTGATGAGGCGCTCGAGCAGTTCAAGTCGATGTGGCTTGACCCTCGGCAGCCATCGGTAGTTATGTGCTTGCGGAATATCAGTTACGAAAATCGCAGACAAAAAAAGGGCTGGACGATACCGAATTTGCGGACAATGTATAATATCATAAGCAGGCGAATTCCGTATCCTTCGCAGGTTTTACATCGGGAGGGTTTTGCTGCCTATGAGGCAAAATGCGCTCCGTATATCCAGGCGGACCCGGACAGCGTAGAGCCGGGCCAGATATGGGTAGGGGACCATCACCAGTTTAATTGCTGGATACGCCACAACGGGCAATGGGTAAGGCCGTGGGTTACGGCCTGGGAGGATATGCGGTCCAGGACAATCACGGGATTTTATATCTCGCTGTCACCGAATCAGACAACCATAATGCTTGCGATGAAAAAAGGCGTCAAGGCATACGGTCCGCCTGATTCAGTCAAAATCGACAATGGCAAAGATTATGACAGCGAAATGTGGACTGGCACGACAAAGGCCGAGCGAAAATCTACTCCAAAAGCTCTGCGAAAAGGGTACATTGACGAGCGAAATATGGCCGGTCTTTACGGAATGATGGATATAAAAGTTTCTTTTTCGATACCGTATCACCCACAGAGCAAGCTGATTGAGCGATTTTTTGATACAGTGGATTGCCAGTTTACAAAGACAATCGCTACTTATTGCGGCAAGGATTCGGAGCGAAAACCGGAGGGCTTGAACGATATGCTTGCGAGCCAAAAGGTTATCGCTAAAGCGATTGATTTGGAAGGGTTTGTAAAACTATTCGGTCAATATGTCGAGGTCTATAACAACAGCTCGCACAGCGGCGTGGGGATGGATGGACGAAGCCCGTTGCAAGTTCTTGCGACGCGGACTTCAAAGCGGATAATTCTGGATGACGTTTTAGATTTGCTGATGATGGTTTGGAGTAAGGAGTTGATAGTTAGCAAAAACGGCGTTCTACTCAAAGGCGTTCATTTTGGCCAATACAATCAAGACGTTATGGCTTGCCAGGGCAAGACGGTCCGCCTGGCTTATGACCCGGCTGACTTGCGGCGAGTTTATGTCTATGACGCGATTACGCGAAAACTCATCACGGAGGCCGAGCAAAATCAATTCATAAATTACGGCTCTGCTATCAGTGAAACGCATGTCCGAAACGCGCAGCAGCAAAAGACAAGAGCAGCTAAACTAATGCGAGGGTACAAAGATTCATCATTGATTGCGAATACAGATTTGACCACGCAGGCGATTAAGGCAATGCAGAGCGAGCAGATAAGCAGCAGTGAGCAGACAAATCAAACATTACGGCCCGTGCAAACACCGCTGGACGGGCAGGTAGTGGCTCATAAGCAGCTCAGGGCGAGAACAAAATTAACAGCCAGGCCGAAGGAATATATCATAGATGATATGGACTTCTCGCTGTTGAAGCCGCCCGAATTGCCAAAACTCGATTTATGGGAAGGACAAGAACCGTGGGAGTGCCACGAAAAAATACACGGTAAGAGGGGGGCGAAAAGTGCATAACGACGAAATTGAAAAAGGGTTAGAGCGGGAAGCGCAGGTCATACAGCATCGCCTGCCCGAAAACGTCACGGCAGCCGGGGCACGCGAAATAGCCGAATCACTGACGGCTTTTATGGACCGTCACGGGCTTAGTCAAGCTCAGGTTGCCAAAGCCCTGGCTTATAGCAGCTCGACAATCAGCAAATTTATTGCGGGGACATATACAGGGAATCTGCAAGAGCTTGCGAATAAGATAATCAATTTTATGAACGCGGTTGCCCGCAGGGACGAGAAGCGGCGGCCTTTTGTCCAAACAACGGTTGCGCGTAAAATCGGCGCTTTGATTACGCAGGCGGATGCTTTCAGCGCGGAGGAAGGGAAAATTGCCCTCATAATCGGGGACAGCGGTCACGGCAAAAGCGTCTGTCTAAAGCAGTATAGCGAGGCCAACAAAAACACAATATACATCCAGCTCGACCAGGCAATGCGTTCTTCTCTGATATTTTCGGAGATTGCCAGGGCGGTGGGCATTGAGACATTCAGTTGGCTGAGCAGAATTTCGCACGCGGTTATTCGTAAATTGCGGGAGCGGCACGTCATAGTCATACTCGATGAAGCATCGTCTTTGAAAGTGCCACAGCTGGATTTATTACGACAGATAATCACTGTCAAATCCCATTGTCCTTTGATTCTCGCGGGCAACAGCGACCTGCTAAAGACCATTATGGGGCCGACGGTAAAAAAGGGATACGCGGCGCTCGACCAATTTCGCAGCCGTCTTATGGCGGTCCTTAACCTGGACGAGCTGGCAATCGACGATAACGACGGATTGTATTCGGCGAAGGAAATTCGACGGCTCTACGAATACGGCGGAATCAGGTTGCTCGATTGCGCTGTCTCGACGCTCAAACGGATTTGTATGACGCCTGGCACGGGGCGATTGCGGACCTGCTCGCATATAATCACGGCCCTGCATACGTCGAACGTTGTGACCGGCAAGGGCTTTATTGACGGCTCGTTAATCGTCGCTGTTATTGAGCAGTTGGATTTGCCGATGCGTTCGCTTTTGCCGATTGCCACAATGGAATCGGCAGCAGGCGAAGACACAGAACAAACGTTTGTTAAGACGGCTTAAAAGGGCAGTCAATAACCGTTTTTAAGGGCAATAAACAATGGCTAACGAATACAAAATCAGGTTAGAGGTTCGCAGCTCCTCCAGCGAATTCGGGGCGGATAGCGTGGCGGAGTTGCATTATCTTTTCTCGACGGAGTTATTTCGCCTGGACCTGCTTACGTCGCAAGCGAATACGCCGAGCAAATCGACGCAGGATTCAAACGAGACAGCGGCCCAGAGATTGATTGAGGCATATCACACCAAGTTCAACAAAACGAACAATCGCCATACCACACCGATTTTTCGAGCAGGAAAAGAGATTGACCTTGCCAATTGTTACCTGGCAAGAATGACCGTCGATGAAACTATTAAATGGTTAAAAAAACACAGGAGCTTTAAGACAAGTGGGTCGGCTGTCGGGCGTTATTTTCGGGACTTTGCACAGTTGCCCATAGCCGTAAAAGTAGCTTAAAATGTTCACCGTTGCCGTCTGAAACCGTCAAGCGGCGACGGAAATTTTCTGCGCAAAGGGTTCTCGCCACTTTGTTTGCACGCGGCGCCACTTTAACTTACCAACTGTCAACCGCAATATGAAATGGCCGTAAACTCCTTTTTGCGGGAATGGCCGAAGTTAGACGGGAAAAAGCGAGTTTACGGGGGCAATAATAAGGGTTTAATGGTAATATAAGGGGCAAAATAAAACCTTCTAATAGTGGCTGAAAACAGCAAACGTGTCCGATAACGAAAAGCGAGATATTGAGCAAAAAAAGAGTGTGGGCAAAAAATCTGCAAAAAATCCGAAAAAATCCTCACTTTTTTAAAGATTTTATTATAGGACGGTCAATACTCGATACGAACACCGCCGAGGCGGTCGATTGCCTGCTTTAGATGGTCCTTAATTCGGTCAAGCTCGTTCTGTTTGTCGCGTTTTTCCTCGTTCCAACTTTCCAAGTGGAAGTGCTCGTCCGCAGTTATTGTATCACCCTTGGCTTTTTTGGCGTCAAGGTCCATTATCATTTTGTTAAGGTCAGCTATTCGACCCTTTAAGCGGTCAATCCATTGTCCGCCGTCAGCGCTATACATACGGAATAATTCGCCATAGCTTTCCCGCCAGGCCTCGCCGTCTGGTGACGGTTTGCCGGTGATAAGCCAATGAAGGTTGGTATTGAAAAAAGAAGCGATTTTTTGAAGGGTTTTAAGGTCCGGGGGGCTTTTACCTGTTTCTAAATTTGATACCGAACTGCTGCGTTTGAATCCTAATTTCTGGGCCAAATCAACTTGACCCAGACCCGCTTTTTCTCGTAAAAAACGTAATCGCTCACCAAAGCCAGTATCACCTGAAAAAATTTGTTTTTTAGGCATAAATTGTTATTGACAAGCACAACTTGTGTCGATACATATACTGCTATGGTTATGAACGACAAAGCGATTCGTATCGTCAACCGCGAAGCCATCCGGCTCGCAAAGCTCAGAGCGCAACGAGAAGGCAGAAGCGCAGCCAACGCAGCGAGCGTCACCATCATCGAGGCGCTCGGCAAAAAACCAGGCGGCAAAAATACTCCACCCGACCCCGCGTTTTTAGACCAAGTTGTCTGTAAGGATAACGGCAGCGGGGCCGGTTTGTCAAACGAAAAAGGAGGTCCATAGTATGGGAAAAACAGGCAAAAAAACAATTTGGTGTAAGTCCTGGAATTATGCGAAGAAAAGAGGGCCGGGGCCAATGTGCCAGGTGAGCATAAAAGTAAACGAACAGAATCCAGAATTGTTTCAATTCCCAGAAGTATTAGTAGGCGATTTATTGCGCGTGAGTCGGAAATGTCAGGAAGCTTACGGACCAAACGGAAGTTGTTATAAGACAAATCCAGAGGGCTGTATCAAAATAAACCCTGCAAAAAAAGTTAGGCCACGGATAAGGCCAGGCGCATAACAATCAAGAAAATAAATGAAGTATGAACCGAAACAGCAAGCGGAAAAAGTGGCTCGGCTGCACAACGTTGAGCCGTTAGACCGGGGACGATTCAAGTGCCGTGTTGGTCATATCTGGAGGCCGAAAAAGTCACCGGACGGAAGGCGTTTCCGTTTTTGGTATAAGTGCCCGAAGTGCGATTCGGGACAAGCGGTGTCGGTAACTGATAATTCGGATGGTAGTACTTTTTAAGGGGACGGCGTATGGAGACGGTGGAAATAAAAGATTTGGTGGGGCTGACTGAAGACGATGAGCGATTTGTTAAGCAGACAAAAGAGTTGTTCCACGAGCTGCGAAGGTCCGTGTATCAGAAGGTCTGCGCAATCTGCGAGATAGATAAGGCCGCTGAAGTTTTGTGCGAAGACGATAAGCGGACATTACAAGAGCTGCGCGAAAAATGGGCTGATTGGCATGCATTTGATTTGACACTGGATGACCCGAAAACGCTTAACGAATACCAGCCAGGGGTTGCTGAGGACCTGGTAAACAAACTCGAAGGGCTGTTGGGTCAATTTCTTCCTGCCTGCCAGTCGGAAGTTTTGGAGAAGCTGGCTGAGCGGCTGCCGAAACGGTTAGCCGACGAAGAGCTGGAGCAACTGCGGGATGCTGCCGGTGATGAGGTCGTAAATGCGGTCATGGCAAACATTTCAGACGTAAGATTACAAGTGGTGATGCTTCGCCGGTTACGTGAGGCGGTATTGAAGGTTGCCGAGCTTGCCAGGAAGTCACCACACGCAAAAACCGAGTAAGGGAGTCAATTTTTAAGGTGAACAACTAATGGTTGTCAAAGAATCCAGCCCCGAACCCGCGAGTATAGACCTCGAAAAACGGCAAATAACTTTTTTGGCAAGCTCGCCGGAACGAGACCGGGACGGGGATATAATTGAGCCAGCCAGTTTTGAGAATAGCTTAAAAACCTACATGACTAACCCAGTCATATTGAGCCAGCATCAAAGCCGTTTAAGCGATGGAAATTCCAGCGTCGTTGGAAGAGCCGTCAAGGTCTGGACCGATGCAAAGGGCCTCTGGGTCACAGTGCAATTTGCCGATACAACCCTGGCTTCCACGTATTGGGAATTATATAGCCAGGGCTATCAACGGGCCGTGAGTGTCGGATTTTTATTAAAAAAATGGCGGGATGATATTGATAAAAAGACGGGCGAGAGAATACAAGTTTTTACCGAATGTGAATTGCTCGAAATATCGCTTGTGGCAATACCTTCAAATAGGGCCGCTTTGTCAAGGTCGAAGGCGAACAAGCTGGCGTTTGTCCAGGGGAAACGTGAGGACCACGAGCGAGAAAAATTCCTTGCCGAAGCTCGGCAGCAGGACCCGGAATTCGACGCAAAATGCGAAGAATTCGCGGATACTATAATGACGTATGAATTCGGGCTAAGCGAAATGCCCGACAAGAAGGAAATTAATTACGCGGACTTGGTGCGCCGATGATATTGAATTTTCCAAATGACTTTTGTGGCGGCCTGTATCGAGCTGATTGTTCACTGGATTCCGTGCTCTACGGACAATCTGGCCTC